>JGI12053J15887_10000415_pt1 | contig 17250 bp, 16 predicted proteins | sample MedBloCAOM1_O3_FD_15887 | JGI IMG/M metagenome (IMG submission 15887)
GAACCTCGCGTCACGCGCGAATTGTAGTACCTGCCCGCGAGCCGTACAGCCGAGAGGAAAAGAAGGAGGACCGAATTATAACGTGAGCTTGATACCCGGCAAGGTGCGGCCGGCGCGAGTTTCCTGCCAGGTGTAGACGATGCGGTGGATTACGGTGACAGTGGAGACAACGGCGATGACCCAGAGCACCGCGCCCATGCGGTTGAAGAGGCCGCCGATGATCAAGAGCACCAGGCGCTCGGGGCGCTCCATGAATCCAACTTTGCACAGGGGAATCAAAGATTCGGCGCGGGCGCGCGCGTAGCTGACCATTACGGAACCGGCGGTGGCCACCGCAGCGAGAACTACGTATGGGGTGCGGCCGCTCACGGAGTAGTAAACGAGCAAGCCCATATACAGCGCCATATCGGCGTAGCGATCCAGTGTGGAGTCGTAGAAAGCGCCGAACGCCGTGACGCGATTCTGGCGGCGGGCCACCTGGCCGTCGAGCATGTCAAGAAAACCTGCAAAAAGAATAATGAACGCGCCGGTACGAAATCCGCCGACCGCAAAACTGGCCGCCGCGCCAAAATTAACGACCAACCCGAGAAATGTAAGGACATTCGGATTGACGCCGGTGGCGGCCACTATGCTGACGATGCGGTCCAGTAACCACTTGCTACCGGTGCCAATCCCGCCTGTAAATGTGGGCATATGCGTCGGTCAGTAGTGTCTCAAATCCGGGCGCGATTCGCGAAATCACGCCGCATGCGCATGAATGATTGCGTCACTTGAACTGCAAGATCGCAGCAGCGATTTGAGGTTGACGTTGCAAAGCCCGGTAGCCTAGAGTCCTTAGAAGTTTCGGGACTCCAATGATCAATGAATTAAGCCGTCGCAGATTTCTGTCTCAAGCGGGCATCGCGGTCAGTGCCGCGTGGGTTTCCGCGCACTGGCCAGAGATGCTTTCCGCGGCGACACACGCCCGCCAGGCGGTGCAATCCGGCACAGCGTACAAATTTGAATTTTTTAGTCCCGCAGAGGCGACGGAAATTGATGCGCTCTCGGCGCGCATCATACCAACCGACGACACGCCCGGCGCGCGCGAGGCCGGGGTACTTTACTTCATCGACCGCGCCCTGGTGACTTTTGCGAGCGGAGATCAGCAGAAGTATCGCGACGGCTTGCCCGAATTGCAGAGCCTCGTACGTGAAAAGTTCCCCTCAGTGGAAAAATTCTCAGCCGCAACGCCGGAGCAGCAGGATGAACTCTTGCACACCATGGAAGCAAGTCATACTGAGACTGAAAAGGCTCCGCGGCGAAGAAGCTTGAAATCAGCGCAAACATTTCTCGAAGCTCTCCGTGTTCAAACAATTGCTGGTTTTCTGATCGATCCCGAGACCGACCTCGGAAATCGCGGCGGCGTGGGTTGGAAGCTAATCGGCCGCGAGCCGGAGCATTCATTTCAACCACCGTTTGGCTACTACGACAAGGATTATCCTGGCTGGCAGCCCGCGTCAAAAATGGCGGACAAGAAATGAAGATCGAGCAGCCAAAATATAAAACGTCCGAAGAAGTGGATTTCGTAATCATCGGTTCAGGCGCTGCGGGTGGAATCCTGGCAAAGGAATTATCGACCAACGGATTCCGCGTAGTACTGTTGGAGCAAGGCCCGTATCTTACCGAAACGGACTACACCCATAACGAAATAAAAGTTCTGGGCGAAGATCTACTTACTAATCATCCCAAGTTGCAGCCCACGACTTTTCGCAAGTCCCCGCAAGACCAAGCAAAACAGCAGCGTGTGCTCGTTTATGGACGAAGCGTAGGCGGCACTAGCGTGCACTTCACCGCAAATTTCTGGCGTTTCCACGAAATCGACTTCATTGAACGAGGCAAAGTGGGCGCGATTCCCGGCGCAAATCTGGCCGACTGGCCCATTCGATACGCGGACCTGGAACCGTATTACACGAAAGTGGAGTGGGAAATTGGCGTATCCGGACTAGCAGGAGCGAGCCCGTTTGATCCGCCACGTTCGAAGCCGTACCCCATGCCGCCGCTTCCGGTGAAATCCTCAGGCGTGATCTTTGAACGCGCGGCCCGGCAACTGGGCTGGAATCCTTTTCCCGCGCCCATGGCGATATTGTCGCAACCTCGCCCGGGCCGAAGCGCGTGCATGAATTGCGGCTTCTGCCTGAGTTTCGGCTGCGAAGTGGGCGCGAAGAGCAGTTCGCTGGTGGCCGCAATTCGCGTCGCGGAACGCACAGGCCGCTGTGAAATTCGCCCGGACTCCTATGTGCACCGCATCGAAACAGACGCCCGGGGACGTGCGGTCGGGGCCGCGTACTTCGATAAGGATAAAAACACCCATCTGCAAAAAGCGAAAGCCGTGATCGTGTGCGCCAACGGCGCGGAAACCCCGCGACTCTTACTCATGTCCGCCAACGCGCAATTTCCGAATGGCCTCGCGAACAATTCCAGCGGTGTGGTGGGCAAGAATCTGATGCTGAACAGCAGCGCGATTTCCCTGGGCGTATTCGAACATCCGCTGAACGATTACAAAGGCTTCGCGGTAAGCCGCATTCTCCACGATTTTTACGAGTTGGATGCGCAAAAAGTCGGATTTTGCGGTGGCGGCGGGCTGGACGCGCGATTTGACGCCACTCCGATCGGATTCGCGCTGAACGGCCTGCCACCGGACACGCCCAAGTGGGGAAGTGCATTCAAGAAAACGCTGGCAGAAAACTACACCCGCACGATGGAAGTGTTTTCGCACGGCACGTCACTAGCGCGCGAAGAAAATAGCTTTTCACTCGACCCCGAGATGAAAGATGCGTGGGGTTTGCCGGCTTTGCGCCTCACCTATAAAGATCATCCTGATGATCTGAAACTAGCGAGGTGGTTGAACGACCGCGCGCTCGAATTACTGGATGCCGCCGGCGCCAAAAAAAAGTGGAGTTACCCCATCACCGAACAGGAATTCGCGGTGCATCTGCTGGGCACCTGCCGGATGGGCAACGATCCAAAAACGTCAGTGATCAACAGCGATCACCGAACGCATGACGTAAAAAATTTATTCCTGTGCGATGGCAGCAGCTTGGTGACCTCCGGCCGCGGCCAACCTACCATGACCATCGAGGCGCTAGCGTTCCGGGCGGCTGACCGCATTACCGCNCTGGCGAAGAGTGGCGAGATCAGTGCGTAATTTCTTCCGAGAAAGCAAAATCAGCATCGTNCCGCGGACGCTTTGCTACAATCCTGTCCCTTAGAGGCCTGCGTGTTGCGNGCGGCGCATATGAAACGGCAAAGNNTGATTAGTTGGTTGACTGTTTTTTGTGGGATTTTGTTGTATCTGGTTACGCCCTTCGGCGGGCCGCACGCGCAGGCGCAAAACCCCGCCGCACAAGGTAATTCAGGCACGGGTACCGCGCAAGAACCGAAGAGCGCCGGTCTAAGAGCCAGCGGCCAAAAGCTGGCGGAAGAACAATTCAAGAACATTCAGGTCCTGAAGGGCGTTCCCGCGGATCAGCTGATTCCCGCGATGCAGTTCATCACCGCTTCGCTGGGCGTGGATTGCGAATATTGTCACGACCATCAAGCCATGGATAGCGACGATAAGAAGCCGAAGAAAATCGCGCGCCAAATGGTCACCATGATGTTCGACATCGATAAAAACAATTTCGATGGGCGGCTCGAAGTTACCTGCTACACGTGCCACCGCGGCGCAGCCAAGCCAGTGGGTATCCCGGCGATCAAAGTCGAGGACGTGGCGGGCCGCGAGGAGCCAGCGAAAAAGACTTCTGAAAAGGCTGCGTTGCCAAAGCCCGAAGAGTTGCTGGACAAATATCTTGCCGCGGTTGGCGGAGCGGCAGCGGTTGAGAAAATTACCAGCCGGGGACAAAAGGGAAAGCTGTTGGCGTTTGGCGGGCAAAGTTTCCCGGCGGAGGTGTATTCGAAAGCGCCGGACAAGCGCGTCTCCATCATGCATCTGCAAGGCGGCGACAGCGTCACCGGGTTCGACGGACAGCGCGGCTGGATGAGCGTGCCGGGAAGACCCGCGCACATGATGTCATCGTCGGAAAATGAGTCAGCGCGCCTGGATGCCGATCTGTATTTTCCCGTGCATGCAAAAACGTTGTATCCGAAATTTACCGTCAAGACCGGCGAAAAAATCGATGGGCACGACACCAATCTTGTGGAGGGGCACGAAGAAGGGCGCCCGCCGTTGCGATTGTATTTCGACACGCAAACGGGCTTGCTGCTGCGGATGGTGCGTTACGCGCAAAGTCCCCTAGGATTAAATCCCACGCAGATCGATTACGCCGATTACCGCGNCGTCGACGGCATCAAAGTGCCCTTCTGGTGGACGGTGTCGCGGCCGGGCAACCGCTTCACCNTTCAAGTGGACGAGANAAAGCAGAATGTGCCGGTGGATGACTCGAAATTCGCGCCGCCTCCGCCGCCACCAGCACCTCCCGCGCAACTACCGGCGCCGCCCTCAGGCCAGAAGCCGCAGTAAAAATCAGGTCGCGGACTTTAGAACCACGAAAAGACCAGCGTCAATCCCGCGGTAGCTATAAGCGCCATGGCCCATACGAAATCCAGATTGAGCCAAGTCTTGCGCAGCACGGATACGCCCAGCTTTTTGAAGACTAGCCACGCAATCGTTCCGGTCAGCAACAGGTATCCGAAGGTATGAATCGCAACCGCGAACAATTGCATCTTTACGCCCGGAAAAGCAGTGGTGTGCGATTCATGACTCGCTCCCACTGCGGACATGCCCAGCAAAACCGGCAAGAGCATCAATCCAGCTCCGTGAGCCCAAGCCATCAGGAACGACCATATAGTCAGATCGCGAAACCCGACTTGCATGCCGCCAAAACGCGGATGGCTTTTGTTCACCATGCGGTACACCCCGAAGCCAATCAGAATGACCACCACGGCGACCCGCAAGGCCTGCACTGGCACTACCGCCCCGGCAATAACCGCCACCAGGATTACCGCCGCAATCGCGACCACATGGCCGGCCGCGATGGGCAGCAGTGACTCCCACACCGCGCGCCCGCTCTTTTTTTGCAGTCCTAGCGCAACCGCAAAAAGCCATCCCATCGCGGGATTNATTCCGTGGTACGCGCCCAGCAAAAACAGCGTCNCCCAGGCCCATGCCTGCNCGTGCATCANGAGTAGCAATACGAATCGGAAGAGGCGTCGCCACCTTCCAGGTGCACCTGATGGCTGCGCAGNCCGTCAAATTCCAGGAAAAATTTCTCATCCAAGGCAATTCCGCCTTGGGGCTTGGCGTCCAGCTTCACCATCCAACTGCGAACGCCCTCGGGATAGAACTGCTCGTCCCACGGAGCGTAGAGCGAGTTAGTGAAATAAACGCGCTTGCCATCACGGCTCACTTCCACCATTTGCGGTCCACCATTCAAGGGACCTTGAGGAGCACGCGGATGTGCCGCCCGCCGGANGATGCCGCCCAGGTGTANGGAACCGGTAAGTTTTGGATGANAAGGATCGGACACATCATATTGCTGGAATTCGCCCGTGCCCCAGCAAGANACGTACAGGAAGCGGTCGTCGAGAGAAAGATTGATGTCCGTGACCAACGGCGGAACGGCTTTGAACCCTTTGAGCAGCGGCGGAAGTTTGTCCGGATCGGCGGCCTCTGCTGGAATTTCGATAACCTTCTTGATCGCCCACTTATCCTTGTCGCGGTGCCATAACCAGATCGAAGCGGAAAGATCTTTCAGAGAAACAACCACGCCTACGAACCCATATGCCTTGGCGGGATCGTGCGCCGGTCGAAGTTCCAGCACCATCTGCTGTTCTGCGCCAAGATCGAGCGCTTGCACGTGTCGCCGCTTGCGCAAATCCCAAATATGCAACGAGTGACCATACCCGCCTTTCAACAAAATTTCGGGGTTCACGCCCTGTTCGATCATGCTTGGCGTGCCCCACTCGCTGCTGATGAGCGTGTCGTATCCAAGATGCCACCAGAAGTCATAACCGAAATACTGTGGTCCGCGATCAATCTCCCACTTTCCCAGTACATCGAAGCTGTCCGGCTCAAGGATGAAAATTCCGCCAGGTCCGTTGCCATCGGGTGCGCCAAGCGCGCTCACGAATATGCCATTGGGGCCGCAATGCACGGTGTGTGGACGGCTGTATCCCGTGCGCGCCGCAATCGTCTCGGCCTCAATCACCTTTACGATCTTCAGTTTTCGCGGGTCGGGCTTGGTATCAATAATGTGAATGCGGGACGATCGTATCCCCGGCACTACCAGGTAGCGCCGCTCCGTGTGCGGGTGCGGAGCATATGGGCAGAGGCAAGCGCTGCAGGCGTTCCAGCCGAAGTGATGCAATTCATCACCGATGTTGGGCATCTCCAGCTTTCCGACTAGCTTGCCGTAGCTCGACGACGACGGATCTACGTCCACTACGCCAATCGCGTCAGCGCGCCCAGCGTAGGTGGGATTCAACAGCGCGACGAATGCGTGCTTTTCTGGCGGCGCCTGGCTGGCCAATTTCGCTGAAGGATAAAAAGTAGGGTCCGGCTTCCAAAGTTCCATGCTGATTCTCCCTTGCGGCTTTCGCCGCCGCCGCAATATTCAAAAGAAAAAGACCCGCTGCCAGTTGTTCTGGTGAGCAGGTCTTTAAAGGCTTTAACGCTTCGGCAGCTAAACTATGCGCGCGCCTCCCCGCTCTACCGACGTAGCGGGGGCCAACAACACGATTTTGCGAAAGCGAACTTCACATTGGCAAAGTACCCCTGAGAGAAATCCAAGTCAACTTCTTGGATATTCGGAGGGCCAGTCCATCCTTCCATCACTACGGGACCTGAGTGCCATTTACCTTTGACACTTATCGTGACACTATTGGCGAGAGAGTCCCCCATGCCCGTTGCCAAGACTGCCCGAAAACCGAAGAAGAGCCCGAATTTCAACGTTGAGGATTACCTTTCCAACGCCGGGACGTCGCGGCGCGTTATTAAATACAAGAAAGGGCAGGCTCTTTTTTCGCAGGACGACCCCTGCAACGAAGTCTGGTATATCCAGTCGGGTAACGCCAAGCTGACCATTGTTAATCCGCAAGGCAAAGAAGCGGTGCTGGCCATTCTTGGTCCCGGCGATTTTCTCGGCGAAGGCTGCATCATCGGAAATCCTGTGCGCATGGCTACCGCCACCGCGCTGGCCCCGGTAAGCGCCACGATTATTGATCGAAAAGAAATGATGCGTGTGCTTCACGAGCATCCAGAATTCGCGGAGAAATTCATTCATTACATGCTGGAGCGCAACATCAAGATCGAAGCTGACCTCGTCGACCAGCTATTTAATTCCAGCGAGAAGCGCCTGGCGCGCGCGCTGCTGATCCTGGCGCGCTACGGCAAAAAAGGCGAGCCGGAAACGTTGGTCGCGAAAATTTCGCAGGAAACGCTGGCCGAACTGGTGGGAACCACGCGCAGCCGCGTGAATTTTTTCATGAATAAATTCAGGAAGCTCGGTTTCATCCACTACAACGGCGGGCTGCAGGTGCACAGCTCGCTTCTGAATGTTGTCTTGCACGACTAAAAGTGTGGTGTCCGCAGCGATAACAATGCGCGCCAATTCTTTTCAGTTGATAATTCACATACCCTTCATCCGCTGGCAATAGTTGGTATAGAATGTCGCAGCTTTGCGAACTTCCTAAGGACATTTTGATGAAAAAATCCACATCCTCTCGCATTCGGCTGTTCTCATTGCTCTCCGTTACGTTGGTCGTTGCTTCCTCTTATGTTTTGGCGGCGGATGATAATTCTTCTTCCTTGCCGGCGCCGCCGGTGGCAAAGAAGGTTCCCAAGACCACGGAGATCAACGGCCGCGAGTTGGTGGACAATTATTTCTGGCTGCGCGATAAACAAAATCCCGAGGTGGCTGCGTACCTGCAAGCGGAAAACGCCTACACCGATGCGGTCATGAAGCCTACGGAAGGATTGCAGGAAAAGTTGTACGACGAAATGCTGAGGCACATAAAAGAAACCGATGTGGAGGTGCCTTACAAAGAGGGCAACTCTTTTTATTACACGCGCACCGAGGCTGGGAAACAATATCCCATCTACTGCCGAAAGAAAGGCAGTCTGGATGCCGCCGAAGAGGTGCTGCTCGAGGTGAATGAACTCGCCAAGGGGCAGAAGTTCATGTCCGTACGGGCCTTCGCGGTCAGCGATGATGGCAATTTACTGGCGTACACCACCGACAACACGGGCTTTCGCCAATATGTGCTGGCGGTAAAGGATCTGCGCACCGGCAAACTGCTTCCCGATCACGCTGAACGTGTCGGCTCGGTGGTGTGGGCCAACGACAACAAAACAATTTTTTACACTGTCGAAGATGCCACCACCAAGCGCCAATATCAGGCTTACCGCCACACTGCTGGAACCAGCGGATCCGACAAACTGATTTACGAAGAGAAAGATGAACGCTTTGACGTATACGCAGGCAAGACACGCAGTAAGGCTTACATCTTTTTATTTTCCGGCAGCCACACCACCAGTGAAGCTCATTACATTCCCGCGGACCAGCCCACCGCGGAATTCAAAGTGCTCGAACCGCGTAAGCAGGATGTTGAATATTATCCCGATCACAACGGAAGTTTCTTCTACATCCGCGTCAATGACACCGGGCGAAATTTCCGCCTGGTGAAAGCGCCTGTAAGCGATCCGCGAAGCGCGAACTGGCAGGAAGTGGTGCCGCATCGCGCTAACGTGATGCTGGACGATAGCGACTTCTTCAAAAATTATTACGTGTTGAGCGAACGCGAAAACGGACTACCGCAAATGCAGGTAACTGATCTCGGGACTGGCAAGTCGCGCCAGATTGAATTTCCGGAGCCCGCCTATGCGAGTTCCCCAGCGCAAAACCGCGAATATGACACCAGTAAATTCCGCTATGGATACCAGTCGTTCATTACGCCGCGTTCGGTATTTGAATACGACATGGCCACTGGCAAGTCCATTTTGTTGAAACAGAAAGAAGTGCCGGGATATGACCGCACGAAATATCAGGTGGAACAGATTTATGCCCCGGCGTCCGATGGCGTGAAGGTGCCCATCTCAGTGGTGCACCTGAAGGGCGCAAAAATGGATGGGACCGGGCCTTTGTATCTAGCCGGTTACGGGTCTTATGGCTATCCATTCGACATCACGTTCAACTCTGATCGTTTCAGCTTGATCGATCGCGGTGTGGTAGTCGCCGTGGCGCACATTCGCGGAGGCGGCGAAATGGGCAAGGCCTGGCACGACGACGGCCGCATGATGCACAAGAAAAATACCTTCACGGATTTCATTGCGTCCGCGGAATATCTGATGAAGCAAGGTTACGGCTCCAAGGATCGCCTGGTAATTGAAGGGCGAAGCGCCGGGGGCTTATTGATGGGCGCGGTGCTGAACATGCGGCCGGACCTGTTTCATGCGGCGTTGGTGGGCGTGCCGTTCGTGGATGTAATCAACACCATGCTGGACGAAAGTCTCCCGCTGACCGTCTCTGAATTTGAAGAGTGGGGCAATCCCAAACAGAAACCGGCATTCGATTACATGATCTCTTATTCGCCATACGACAACATTGAAGCCAAGATCTATCCCAACATGCTGGTGCGTACTTCCTTCAACGATAGCCAGGTAATGTACTGGGAGCCTGCCAAATATGTGGCCAAGATGCGCGCCGTGCGCACCGATCACAATTCGCTGATCCTCAAAACCAACATGAATCCCGCGGGACATGGCGGCGCGTCGGGCCGGTACGACCGGCTGCACGAAGAAGCCTTTGACTACGCTTATTTTTTGACGCAGATGGGCATTCAAAACTGAGCCGGCGAAGAAACCGCGCTTCGGGCTTGGCGATTTTTTACTCGAGTAATCTTCCTCCAATTCAGTATTACCGACTTCACGGTATGGCTTTCAGAGCCGCGATCAGATAAATACGCTCGCGACGGTCCCCACTAAAGGCGGTGTGTATGCTCGGTCTGGCGCGGCATAAGGGGGAGAAAGCCGTGGTGGGGCCTCTATTGGCGGCCTGCGGTTGTTCTCTTTTAATTGTATTTAGTATCTCCGCGGGGGCGGGCGAAAAGCGACCCGTGCAGGGGCGACAGCGGGCCAGGGTGCATCAGGATCCCGCGCAGCAGCCTGCGCCAACACCACCGCAGCAGTCTCCGCCGGAGACTCCTCCACAGACTCCTCCAGCGGAGCAGGCCCCGCCCGCTGCGCCGCCTACTCCAGCCGCAAAAACTCCGCCGGCGCAAGGGAAGCGTTTGACTCTGCGAGAACGCGCCTGGCTGACCTTGCAAGACGGCGTGAAAGAAAACGGCGCGGATAAGCGCGCCAAGGCGGTTAACGCGCTTGGATTACTTTCCGCAAATCGCGAAGCCGAAGGCATGGCCATCGAAGCTTTGGGCGATGATAAATACAATGTCCGCTCCGCCGCAGCCACCGCGCTCGGCGTCATGCACGCCGTGCGTGCTGTCCCGCAATTGGAAAAGGCGCTGGACGATGATGAACCGGCCGTGGTGCTGGCGGCCGCGAATTCCTTGTTGCTGCTGAAAGATAATCGCGCCTACGACGTCTACTACGATGTGCTCACCGGAAAGGCGCGAACCAATAAAGGGTTCGTGAAGGAGCAGCTCAAACCGTTTCGCGATCCCAAGCAAGTAGCCGCACTCGGTTTCGAGGAGGGCATAGGCTTTGTTCCGTTTGCCGGAATTGGCTATGAAGTAGTGAAGAGAGTGCTGAAATCGGCAAGCGATACTTCTCTGATTCGCGCGGCCGCTGCCAAAAAACTGGCGCACGACCCGAACCCAGTTAGCGCCGAAGCGCTCGTTAATGCCACTGAGGATAAAAGTTGGATTGTACGCGCAGCGGCCCTCGACGCCCTTGCCCAGCGCGGCGACAAATCGCTGCTCCCCCAAATAGGCGGCTCACTTAAAGACACGAAGGATGACGTTCGTTACATGGCCGCCGCGTGCATAGTGCATTTAAGCGACCTCGGCGGTAAGGTTCCCAGGCGCAAGGCGCCAGCAAAGCCCGCCGCATAACCGTATTTACGCTGCGGACAAATCGAGTAACTTAACTTCGCTTGTATCCAAAAATGGATGTATAATATTCCATATATGGAGTACTTTTTCTGATTAGCCAGGAGATGGCTATTGGCGACGCTTAACCAACTGCCTGCTGGTATCGCTTGGCGGCAGCCAGCAGATCTTTCCAGTAAGGATGTGCAGAAGCGCCTGAGCCCTGCGGCGGTGAAGGCGTTTTTGAAGTTCCGCGAGCTGTGGGAATTGCGCGATGAAGATGCCCGGCAATTGCTGGGAGGGATCTCCAATGGCGCGTTTTACGAATTGAAAAAGAATGTGCGATCCAGGCTTGACCAGGACCGGCTGACACGGATTTCCATTCTGACTGGTATTTTTAAAGCGCTGAACATCCTGTATAGCAAAAAACTCGCTGACCGTTGGATGCAGCTCCCCAACGAAAATCCCANGTTTGCTGGCGACACTCCGCTCTCCTACATAACCAAAGGCGGTTTGCCCGCAATGCTGCGGGTGCGCCAGCTGCTCGATTCTCGCCGTGGCGGCCGATAGCACGCTTCCCCGCGTTTCGGATGTCCTTCGTAATGATACCCACCGCTTGATCCCCTGGCGTTATAGCGGCCCCAAGGAAAGTGGTCCCAACGACAGTGTGCTTACGCGGCTGAGCGACGATATCGCAGACTTGAACGCTCTATTCGAACTGGAGGGCGCCACCAACGATCGGCTGCTTGGAGAAGCTGGACAGCTCCCAGGAATTACTTTGCGGGAACTGGTCTTTGGACTTTCTTACTCGCATATTGTAAACGCCGCGTTCACGCATCCCAATCCGGCGGGAAGTCGCTTTAACGGCCCCGAGCGCGGCGCCTGGTACGCGGCCTTCGCCCGCTCCACGTCGGAGCTGGAAGTGGCCTACCACAGAAGCAAAGAACTTCAGGAGATCAATTGGCAAGAAAGCGAGACATTCACTTACGTCGATTTCCTCGCCGATTTTCGCGGGCGATTCCACGACATTCGCAACGACCCGCGTTTTCGAAATTGTCTGGATCCCAGCAGCTACCGCACATCACAACACTTGGCTACACGCTTGTTGGAGCAAGGGTCCGCCGGGGTCGTGTATCCTAGCGTGCGACACAGATCCGGAACATGCATCGCCTGCTTCAGGCCCGCGCTGGTGAACAATGTCCGCAAAGGCGCCACAATTTCCATCCAATTCGCGAACGCGTTTGCAAAGCCAGAAATTCACGCCATCAAATAGCGCATCAACACTGCTAGAAAGTCGGTGCGCCGAGCCAGTTACTTACTGCGGGTATAAATAAGTTTCGCTAAGATAAGCACCATGCCGGGAATTTTTGTGGTCTCCTTGGATTTTGAACTGATGTGGGGAGCCCTATACCAGCGCGGCACCTCGGATTACGATGCCAATATTCTCGGAGTGCGGCAAGCGATTCCCGCAATGCTGAATTTGTTCCGCGAGTACGAAATACATGCGACGTGGGCCACCGTAGGCTTTCTTTTTTTTTCCAACAAAGAGGATATGGTTCGGGGATGCCCGCAGATCAAGCCGGGTTACAAAAATGACAGGCTCTCGCCCTACACCAATATGCAAGCCGTCGGAGCTGACGAATCACAGGACCCCTACCATTTCGGGCATTCTTTGATTCAGATGGTCCGCAGCTGTTCAGGGCAGGAGATCGGCTCTCACACATTTTCTCACTACTACTGTCTTGAGCCAGGGCAGACTGAAGCGGCATTCCGCGCTGACCTGCAGGCCGCAAATCAAGCGGCCAAGGCGCTCGGATTGCAAATACAAAGCCTGGTTTTCCCACGCAATCAAATCAATACGGCGTATTTAAAAATATGCGCTGAGTTGGGCATAAAGTGCTATCGCGGCACCGAGAAGGCCTGGTTTTATAGCGGAGGCGGTATGGAGGGCGAAAGTATCGTAACAAGAGCCCACCGCCTCCTCGACTCCTACGCCAACATCTCGGGACATAACACCTACACATTGGACCACAACGGTGACATCGTGAATTTGCCTGCCAGCCGGTTCCTCCGGCCCCACAATCGCGGCCTGGCAGCGCTCGACGGTCTGAAGTTTCACAGGATAGCCAGCGGTATTCGCGACGCAGCACAAAAGGCAAAAATCTATCATCTGTGGTGGCATCCGCATAACTTCGGCATCTATCTGAACGAAAACATCACATTTTTGCGGCGAATCCTGGATTTCGTTTCTGAGATGAGGAACAAGCATGGAATGAAAAGTCTAAACATGGGGGAGACATCGCAACTGTTATCCCATGCCCGCTGAAACAATCGTAATCCTGGGTACCGCTCAGGCAGGGCCGACTTTAGCTGTCTGCAACTATTTACATGAAAGATTTCCTGGATGCCAATTTATTTATGAGCAGCGGGAATCCCGGAAGGAATTCCTGCGGCGGCGCATCAGAAAATTGGGAGTACTGACCGTTGCCGGCCAAATTGCTTTTCAAGCCGTCGCTGTACCACTCTTGAAAAAACTCTCAGCGAGCCGCCTCGCCCAGATCAAAGCCGAATTTGGAATGCGTACCGCGCCCATATCGGGCAACGTGTTTTCTTCTTTAAATTCGCAAGAGGCCATGGGCCTAATCAAGACGCTTAATCCCGCATGCATCGTAGTAGCCGGGACGAGAATTCTGAGCAGAGAATTTCTGCAAAACTTTAGCTGCCCCATCATCAACATTCACGCTGGTATCACGCCTCTCTACCGTGGGGTGCATGGCGCGTACTGGGCGTTAGCTGAAAACCGGCCAGAATTATGCGGTGTTTCTGTGCATCGAGTTGATGCGGGCATTGATACGGGACAAGTTTTGGCGCAGGAGCTAGTAAAGCCAGGCCCTCAAGATAATTTCGTGACCTATCCATGGATACAACTTGGATTGGGATTGCGGCTGGTGGTGAGATTACTACCTGACGTGATCGCCGGGCGGGCGACGATCAGCGAGCCTCTTACTTCAGAGTCTCAGCTGCGGACACACCCAACGATATGGGATTATTGCTGGCGCAGAATTGTTCATGGCGTGAAATGACGAGCGTGCGCTACTGAGCGCCTCGCGATTAGGGCGGCATCCTAAGAATCGAGAGTCTGTGTGAAGCAGCCCTGCGATGAAGCGGTAGTCCGGTCCGTCAGTTCTATGGCTCCATGCAAGGCTCAATCGCAGGCTTGGGTTCTTGCGGCCACCATTCTCGGTTCCAGCATGGCCTTCATCGACGGCACCGTCGTCAATGTAGCTCTGCCTGCTTTGCAATCCAGTCTTCACGCCACGGTGGTGGACGTCCAGTGGGTGGTCGAATCCTACGGGTTGTTTCTCGCGGCGCTGCTTTTGATCGGCGGCGCGATGGGCGATTCCTTTGGCCGCCGGACGATTTTTTTGTTGGGGACGGTAGTATTCGCCGCCGCCTCCATCGCCTGCGGACTTTCTTCCAACATTTCGCAGTTGATCATCGCGCGTTCTTTCCAGGGCGTCGGCGCCGCATTTCTCGTCCCCAGCAGTCTCGCCATTATCAGCGCATCCTTTGACGAAAAATCTCGAGGTCAAGCGATCGGCACTTGGTCGGGATTTACCGCCATGACCATGGCTCTCGGTCCTGTGCTTGGCGGTTGGTTGATCCAGCATGCTTCCTGGCACTGGGCTTTCTTCATTAACGTGCCCATCGCCGCGGCAGTGATTGCCATTTCTCTCTGGCACGTTCCAGAGTCGCGCAGCTCCACTCCTCAAAAGGCCGATTGGCTCGGCGCTGCGGCCGCCACGATTGGCCTTGGTGGAATCGTGTTTGGATTTGTCGAGTCCGCAAATCTTGGTTGGAGGCACCCGCTGGTCTTCGGAAGTTTGCTCATTGGCTTTGGCGCTCTCATTGCCTTTGTGTTCGTTGAAAAACGTGTGGCCTCGCCCATGGTTCCGCTTTCGCTGTTTAAATCACGCAGCTTCAGTGGCGCGAATTTGCTTACGCTCTTGCTCTATGCCGCGCTGGGAATTTTCTTTTTCCTTGTTCCGATGAACTTGATCCAGGTGCAGAAATATTCCACCACCGCTGCCGGTGCCGCGGCCTTGCCCCTGATTTTGCTACTGTTCTTTCTTTCCCGCTGGTCAGGCAGCTTGGTTGCCCGCTTCGGTCCGAAGCTTCCGCTTATCGTTGGGCCGTTGATTGCCACGGCAAGCTTTCTTTTGTTCGCCGTGCCGTCCGTCGGCGGCAGCTACTGGACGACCTTTTTTCCCGCCTTTCTTGTTCTCGGTTTGGGCATGGCCGTCAGCGTCGCTCCTCTGACCACGGTAGTCATGAGCTCCGTCGATCAGGCGCGGGCCGGCACCGCCTCCGGCATCAACAACGCGGTGTCCCGCGTTGCCGGCGTGCTGGCCGTGGCCGTCTTCGGAATTGTCATTGTCGGCGCATTCAGTTACAGGTTGCAACTTTCGCTTGCTGGCTTAAATCTCGCCCCCGCCGTCCTTCACCAGATTCAGTCCAGCGTAATCAGGCTCGCCAGTCTCGAAGTCCCCGCAGGGCTGGATCCACAGACGTCCTCGGCCATCCGCGACGCCATCGCCCATGCATTCGTCTTTGCATTCCGCCTGGTCATGCTGCTCTGCGCCGCCCTAGCCGTAGCCAGCGCAGCCGTGGCCTCGCGCCTGATCCCTTCCCGCAGCGCCGCGATGAGATCCGGCTAATCGTGAAGTGTCAAACGGTTGACAAAAGATGTTTTAAGAAGGTCCCTAAACGGACAGGATAGCCGCGTATTTACTAGCGAGAATGCTGGGGTACTCTGTACGATTTTGCACCGCGCTGCCCAGATTCGCGCTTCAATGAAGCGGTTCTCGCTATAGTGATCGCCGCCGTGACTCGATCGACGTACAGCCGACCGACAATCTATCGTGAATTGCCGAGGTCCACGATCGCGATGTTTGGTCCGCGAGGTTTTCTTGGTTGCGGATGCTCTTATTGACTCTTGTTGACTGACGTTCTGAGGGCGTATCCGGAAGTAACCCAGTTGAGTAGGCTGCGTGTTCGGCCTCAATACGGCAGCGTCGCTAACGGATTAGATGGATCGGTACGCCCAATTTGAGCTTCTTCCATGANTTGTCAGCCGTNTACACGGGAGCTCTCAGGANAATTCCNAGGGCTAGACAGGCTCGGTCTCCNAATGACAAGCCCAGTGGGCGAGTTTTGGTAATCAGATTTCCNGCAGCCTCCGCGTGCTCAGCAGTAAAAGCCGTGGCCTCCCGAATGGGGCTGAGTGTTGCCTCCCACGCATCGCCTGGGGCCAGCCCCAGACTTACAAGTTTGCCTTGTACTTCGGCGAGATTGACGGTGCTGCTGGTGGCCGTGCTCAACATCTCGGGAGTAAGCCTGTCCGCGCCTGGTTCACGATTCAGCACGGCAAGCAGAGCGGAAGCGTCGAGCACGATCTTATTCATTCCGAGCCGCCTCGCGCCGTTCGGCAATCAACTCGTCGACGAGGGACGTACCTCGCTTCACATGCTTCCGGACAAGGCGTTGAGCTCGCTCGACGCGGCGTTTCAGCGTCGTGATCTTCAATTCGTCATCCTCCATGCGCAAGACAACTTCATCGCCGATATTGATTCCTAGCGCCTTGCGAAAAGAGGCTGGTATGACGACACGACCGTTCTCATTGACACGCTGTCGGGTTTCCGTATTCACTGTCATAGTGTGCTCCATGTGACATCATCATAACATTGTGTCATGGAAAATCATCAAGACACCTCGCTCCCAGTCTGGCCAAAGCGCCCTTATGGTGCACAATTCTGAGCGACGCCGATAAAGCCATCATCTTCGAGGCGGCGCCTCTCTAAAATGATAGATTGGGAGCTATTCCGCCTCCAAAAAGGCAAGCAAATGACATCGCGGTGGCGGAGGAGCATTGCAAGGATGGTTTTCACTCACAGTCATCTTCAACTCCAGGGCGATGACATATACTGCGCAGAGTTTGCAGGTCGAATGAAGGTAGGTGATGGCTCGAAAGAACACTGGAACACGGATCGCTTGGGATTGTCGCCATCGTCGTCGTTTTAATGTTAGTAGTCCCCGTGGGGCTCCTGCTCTTAGGTCTCGACGTGCATTTCCACTGGAAGTAGATCACTCGGGGGCAATCGTAGGAGCCATCTGGCCCGAAGTCCCCGAAAAGGGAAGAAGTTGGAATAACCGGGTATTTACTGATGATGG
>JGI12053J15887_10000416_pt1 | contig 17201 bp, 13 predicted proteins | sample MedBloCAOM1_O3_FD_15887 | JGI IMG/M metagenome (IMG submission 15887)
GGAGTCTTTTGTTGCCCGTGGGCTACGTTTATGGCCAGTGGGTAGAGCGCCTGCCAGACGCCGCCGGCGAAGCCGCCTACACCGCTCAAGTTTTTCCGCCAGCCGTCAGCTACTTCACCGGATGGATCATGTTGCTCGCGTATTTTATCGTCTGTCCTTGGGAAGCCGTGGCCGTCGGCAAACTTGCCGCCTATCTTTTTCCGTCTCTCAATTCCTTGGAGCTATATCGTATTGCAGGCCATCCCGTGTTTCTGCCGCGGCTGCTGCTGGGTCTGGGGCTGACAGTCTTCATCGCCATGATCAATTATCGCGGCGTTCGCGCCAGCGCGACGTTTCAAAACTGGTCGGCAGGAACGGTCCTTGTGTTGTTCCTGGTAATTGTCGGGGCCAGCGCCGTGCACGGCTCGCCCGCGAATTTTCGTCCTGCTTTCAGCTCCACGCCGCTCATCTCCGTTTTACTTACGCTGCAAATCGTGCCGTATTTCATGACTGGCTTCGAGTCGGTGCCCAAAGTTGCGGAAGAGGCGCACCCGGAGTTCCGAGCCCGCGGATTTTCTCGCGCCATTTTTCTGGCCGTAATTGTCGGTGCAGGATTTTACGTGATGGTCACTGTTGCAGTAGCTTACGTCGCACCATGGCAAGGATTGCTGGGCAAACCGTTTGCTACCGCGGTTGCTTTTGAGCAGGGTACCGGCGCGCCCTGGCTGGTGCGCATCGTGATGGCTTCTGCGATGCTCGCGTTGTTCGAAGTGTTCAACGGAAACTTTGTGGCTTCCAGCAGATTGCTATTTGCATTTGGCCGTCGCGGCACGATTCCTGCACGCTTCGGCAAGGTTCACGAATCATTTCTGACTCCTTCGGTAGCGATCGTGGGCATCGCATCAGCCACAATTGTCGGGCTGTTACTGGGCGACGCGATTCTCGTTCCGGTGACGGAAGTTGGCTCCATGGCAGCGGCGACCGGGTGGTTCATGGCCTGTCTGTCGTTCTGGCTCGTTGAAAAGGGCTCCCGAAGACGGCTCATCACCAGCTTGGGAATTGGCGTTGCGCTTTTACTGGTGTTGATGAAACTACTGCCGGTCTTCCCGGGACATTTTTCCTTGGCCGAGTGGCTGGCTCTGGCCATATGGCTGGCGATCGGGTTGATGCTACGCCGAGGCTAACGCAAGTGGCAATCCGCTCGTGTATACTTTTTAAGCGCGAAAATCTCACCGAATATTCATGATTCCATTTATACATCTGGGACCGCTGACCATTCCGACCTTTGGACTGATGGTCGCGACAGGACTATTGGTAGCCGCTTATGTCCTTCAAGCGGATTTCGATCGGCGCCGCGCCTACCTTCCTTCCGCCAAAAAATCCAAAGGTGAGCAAGTCGAGCGTAAAGACGAAGGGTTTCTGATCATTGGAATCGCTGGTTTTGCCGGCCTGGTAGGCGCGCGGCTTTATCATGTGTTGGAAAGTCCCAGCGAGTTTTTTGCCAATCCATGGCCATTGCTGTTCAGCCGCTTTGGATTTGCTTGGTTCGGCGGATTTCTGGGTGGACTGATCGCGCTGATCTTTTTGGCGCGATATTTAAAAATTCCGCTACTCGAATTCCTGGACATTTGCTCTCCAGCCGCCGTTGTGGGTTACGCCATCGGCAGGATCGGTTGCCTGTTATCAGGCGACGGCGATTACGGCCGCCCGACGTCGTTGCCGTGGGGCATGAGCTTTCCAAACGGAGTGGTACCCACTACCGAGCGCGTCCATCCCACTCCGCTATATGAATTTTTTATCTGGATGGTCATCGCTGCATTTCTGTGGCACATGGGGAAAAAATCGCTNCAGAAGNCCAAGGCCAAAGGNGNAATTTTCTGCAATTATTTGATCCTCACCGGTATCGCNCGTTTTTTGATTGAATTCATNCGCATCAATCCGCGTTCGTTTTTCGGCCTCTCGAACGCGCAGGCGGCAAGCCTTGCATCCATCCTGGCCGGCGCGGTGTTGCTTTGGCGTATTAAAAGCAAATTCTACGCGCTGAACGATGCCAATTCGGCGATGAAAATCGTCCGCGAATCAGCGCTTAGGCTTGAAGCAGAAGGCTTGATTACCGCACTGTTGTTGCCGACCCCGCGGGGTTTGGTCCTGGCGCAAAAGAAAGGATAAGTATTTCCGCGAAGGTATCGCCTGGGATGCTTTCAATGTTTACAGCATCTGGCGCAAAACGTATTGCAGGATGCCCCCGTGACGGTAATACGCAACTTCTTCTGGCGTATCAGCGCGGGCGATAGCTGAGAACTTTGTTTCTTTCCCCGCCAGTGTCGCTTTTACCGAGATAAGTTTTTTCGGTGATAGCGAAGAGATGCCCTCGATGTCAAATACTTCGTGGCCCGTAAGCCCTAACGACTCCCGAGTTTGCCCAGCTTGATATTCAAGCGGCAATACACCCATGCCAATCAGGTTGCTGCGATGAATGCGCTCGTAGCTCTCGGCGATGACCGCACGTACGCCAAGTAGTCGTGTCCCTTTGGCAGCCCAATCGCGCGACGAACCGGAACCATATTCTTTACCTGCCAGCACTACTAATGGCACACCGGCCTCGCGATATCTAACTGCAGCGTCGTAGATGGACATTTTTTCTGCATTGTGTGCGCCGCTGCTCGCGCCGTCCAGATAAAGCGTCCAACCGCCTTCGGTGCCGGGGGCAAGTTGGTTGCGCAACCGAATGTTCGCAAACGTGCCACGCATCATCACTTCATGATTGCCGCGCCGCGCGCCATACGAATTGAACTCGTGCGGCTTGACCCCGTGGGCGATCAGATATTTTCCCGCGGGACTGTCGACGGGAATGGAGCCCGCCGGGGAAATGTGATCGGTGGTGACGCTGTCGCCAAGAATCGCCAACACTCGCGCGCCATGGACATCGGCCAGCGCCGGCGCTTCCTTAGGCATGTTGTCGAAATACGGAGGCATCTTGATGTACGTCGATTTGGGGTCCCATTGATAAATGTCGCCCGCGGGCACCGGCATGGATTTCCAGTGCGCGTCGCCTTCAAAAACCTGCGCGTATTGCTTGCTGTACATTTCCGAAGTAACGGCCTCGCGAACGGTTTTTTCTATTTCCTGTGGAGTGGGCCAAATGTCGCGCAGATAAACGGGTTTGCCCTTCGTGTCGGAGCCCAGCGATTCAGTAGTGAGATCCACATCCATGCGTCCGGCCAGGGCATACGCGACCACCAGCGGCGGTGATGCCAGATAATTCGCGCGTACCAGCGGATGAATGCGTCCTTCGAAATTGCGATTTCCGCTGAGCACCGCAACAGCCACCATGTTGTTGTCTTTGATGGCAGCGCCGATGGCGTCAGGCAGCGGTCCACTATTGCCGATACAAGTCGTGCAACCGTAACCCACCAGATGGAAATTCAGTTTTTCAAGGTAAGGCGTTAATCCCGCGGCGCGGAGATAATCAGTGACTACTTTTGATCCTGGCGCGAGACTGGTTTTTACCCACGGCTTCACGCTCAGTCCGTGTTCCACCGCTTTTTTGGCAAGCAGCGCCGCACCCAGCATTAGCGACGGGTTGGAAGTGTTGGTGCAACTGGTGATCGCGGCAATCACTATCGCGCCGCTCGAAAGATCGAAGGAGTCGCCATTGTTTTTGACCGCGGCATGAATTGCCGGTGCGCCCTCGACAACCTTTGCGAAGGAGTTTTTCGCGTTGCGCAACGCCACACGATCTTGCGGCCGCTTCGGACCAGCGACGGTGGACTCCACGGTGCCGAGGTCGAGCTCCAGCGTGCCGTTGAAATCCGGAGCGGGGGTCGCATCAGTGCGGAAAAGCATCTGTTCCTTGCAGTAGGCTTCCACCAGCGCGATCTGCTCGGGAGGGCGCGCCGTGAAACGCAGGTAGTCCAGTGTCTCTGCATCGACGGGAAAGAATCCCATAGTCGCGCCGTATTCGGGGGCCATGTTGGCGATGGTCGCGCGATCCGGAATGCTCAAGGTGGAAAGTCCCGAGCCGTAAAATTCCACAAATTTTCCGACCACTCCATGTTTGCGCAACATTTCCGTTACCGTGAGCACCAGATCGGTAGCGGTTGCACCCTCATTCAGCCGGCCGTGCAAGCGGAATCCAACTACTTCGGGGACGAGCATCGAGGACGGCTGTCCCAGCATCGCCGCTTCCGCTTCAATGCCGCCCACGCCCCATCCAAACACGCCCAGCGCGTTAATCATGGTGGTGTGTGAATCGGTGCCGACCACCGAATCGGGGTACGCTTCAACTTTGTTGCCCGAAGGCACGGCGCAAACAACGCGCGCAAGATATTCGAGATTTACCTGGTGACAAATTCCGGTGTCTGGTGGGACTACTTTAAAATTGTGAAACGCAGTTTGGCCCCACCGCAAGAAGGCATATCGTTCCACGTTGCGCTGAAATTCAAGCTCGGCATTCAAGCCGAAGGCATTGACGCTGCCAAAACTATCGACCTGTACCGAATGGTCGATGACCAATTCCGCGGGAAACAGCGGATTGATGCGTTTGGGATTTCCGCCCATGCGCTGCACCGCTTCGCGCATGGTGGCCAGGTCGACGATGGCTGGCACGCCGGTGAAATCCTGCAACAGCACGCGCGCAGGCATGAACGCAATTTCTTTTTCCGGAATACCGGGCCGCCAATTTGCCAGCGACTGTATGTCCGCGGCATGAACGAATCGGTTGTCTTCGCAGCGCAGAAGATTTTCCAGCAGAATACGTAGAGAAAAGGGAAGCTTACTCAGGTTCGCGACGCGATTTTTCTCGAGCGCTTCCAGGCGATGTATTTCGAAGTTCTGCGCGCCAACGCGCAGCGTATCACGCGTGCCAAACGAATTCCCTGCGGAGATGGCCATCCTCTCGGTCCTTTCAAGCGTTGCCTAGCCCTCCATGATAACCGAAATCGAATTACGGCGCGGGCGGCTATACTGGTAGTGGCGTGAACACTACTCTTAAAATCGTCTTAATTTCCACCTATGAGCTGGGACGCCAGCCGTTTGGTTTGGCATCGCCTGCGGCCTGGCTGCGCAAACGCGAGCACAGTGTGGTCTGCATGGACCTGGCTAGGCAGGCCTTGAATGAGCCGGCAATCAAAGAAGCGGATTTGATCGCCATTTATCTGCCTATGCACACCGCGACGCGCTTGGCGGCGCAAATTGTGCCGGCGTTGCGCGCGCAAAATCCAGCTGCACATTTCTGCTGTTACGGCCTCTATGCGCCGATGAATGAGGCGTATTTGCGAAGCCTGGGTGTAGCAACAATTTTAGGCGGCGAGTTTGAGAATGGGTTGGTTCATTTGGCGGAGCGCTTGTCGCAGTCGAACGGGAACGGCGTCCATCGATCGGCACCACAAGAAGAATCTTTGATCTCGCTGGAACGGCTGAAATTTGAGGTCCCGGATCGCTCGGGAATGCCTGCATTGCAGAAGTACGCTCATCTCATTATGCCGGGCGATGGTTATCGCATTGTTGGCTCAACGGAAGCCAGCCGCGGATGTAAGCATCTGTGCCGCCACTGCCCCATCGTGCCGGTATATAACGGCGTTTTCAGGATCGTGCCGCGAGAAATTGTGCTTGAGGACATTCGTCGACAAGTAGCCGCGGGTGCGCAACATATTTCGTTCGGCGACCCGGACTTTTTTAATGGCATAGGCCACGCTATTCCGCTAGTCGAAGAATTTCACCGAGAATTTCCCAACGTGACCTATGACGTCACCATAAAAATCGAGCACCTGAGAAAGTACCAAGAGCACTTACCCAAACTGAAAGATACCGGTTGCCTGTTTGTGATTTCGGCGGTGGAGTCCGTGAACGACGTATTCCTCGCCGCCCTGGAAAAAGGCCACACGCGCGCAGATTTCTTGCATGTTGCCGCGACATTTCGCGCTTTGGGCCTGACCTTGCATCCCACTTTTGTTCCTTTTTCGCCGTGGACTACCATCGATAATTATCTGGATCTGTTACGAGTTTTGCATGACGAGCAGCTGACGGAAAATGTAGCTCCCATTCAGCTGGGCATTCGCCTGTTGATTCCAGAGGGTTCGCGCATGCTGGAACTTGAAGAAATCAGGCGAGCGATCGGGCCTTTTGATGCGCAATCGCTGGTGTATCCGTGGCGACACGCCGATCCTCGAGTGGACGCATTGAGTGAGACGGTGCAAGGAATTGCCGCTGCGGCCGACCGAGACAAACTATCGCGTACGATGGCCTTTGAACGCATTTGGATAGCTGCACATCGCGCCGCCGGAATCGCGCCGCCGTTGCTTTCGCGTGCTGACAACGCGCAGGCCGTTCCATTTCTCAGCGAACCCTGGTATTGCTGCGCGGAGCCTACGGCCGATCAGCTGATTTCGATCGGGCGACCAAAACCGGTGGTCAGCAATCCAACTGTGTCGGCAGACAGCTTTGTTTGACGTGACGAGAATTTAATCAACGATGAATCCATCCAAACAACGTCCATCCGAACGAAGATTGCTTCTGTTCACGAATAAACTGGGCTACCAGACGAGGAGCTTTGAGGAAGTCGCCCAAAAACACGCCACTGAAATCATCTACGTTACCGACCGCTGTCACCAGTTAGAAGATCCTTGGGGCGATCGAGCCATTGCGGTGCACTTTGAATCTGCGCAGTCTGCGGCAGCCAATGTGGTTGAAGCCTTAAACGGAAAAAGCGTCGATGGAATCCTGGCGTTGGGAGATTCACCGTCGGTGGCAGCTGCGTACACCGCTCGCGAGCTGGGAATTCCTTACAATCACCCCGCCTCCGTGGAAGCTTGCCGCTCGAAATTGCGTATGCGCGAAGTATTCCGCGAAACCGGTCTGAAAACACCATGGTTTCGCGTCATCAATCTCGATCCATTGCCTGAGCCGGACCTGTTAGGGATTTCATATCCATGTGTTTTGAAGCCGCTCTCGCTTTCGGCTAGCCGCGGCGTGATTCGGGCGGATAATCGAGACGAATTCGTTTCCGCGGCACAACGCATTCGCAAGCTGCTCGAATCGCCGGAAATTCGCGCCACTCGAGAAGCGCACCTCGACCAGATTCTCGTGGAGGGTTATATTCCGGGCAGGGAAATAGCCGTTGAAGGCCTGCTGACGGAAGGAGTTCTTAAGATTCTGGCGATTTTCGATAAGCCTGACCCGCTCGAGGGACCGTACTTCGAAGAAACAATTTATGTGACGCCGCCGAACCTCAGCGAATCGCAACAGCTAGCGATTCAAGAATGCGCTCAGGATTGCGCCCGCGCCATGGGCCTTACGCGCGGCCCGGTGCACGCCGAGTTTCGTATCCATGGCGACAGAACGGCAGACGACCAGGTCTGGCCGCTCGAAATTGCTGCCAGGCCTATCGGGGGATTGTGCGCCCGCGCCTTGCGCTTCGTCGAAAACGAAAATCAAACTATTGGGAATAAAAACGCGCATGAACAAGCGACCATGGGACTGGAAGAATTGTTGCTGCTCCACAGTTTGGACTTGCCGGTAAGCGCTTGGGTGCGCGAGCGAATGGCCTCAGGCGTGATGATGATTCCAGTACCCAGCAGCGGAATACTGGAGAGCGTTCAGGAACAAGAAGCCGCCCGCGAGACTCCCGGGATCACCGAATTGCTGATTACTGCGCGCCTGCATGATTACCTTGAGGCATGGCCAGAGGGCGCCAGCTATCTGGGATTCTTATTTGCGGCTGCGGAGACGACGCGCGAAGTTGAGCAAACGCTGCGAGCGGCACATGCGAAATTACGTTTTACGATAACTCCCAGGCTGCCTGTACAGCACCCGGCCCATCACGCCAGCGGCCGTTCCGTTTGATAACCACGGACCGACACGCAAAATTTATCCTTTAGCTTTTGGCGGTACGTACCCTTCAGGCAACTTCGAACCTTCTCCGAAGAAGAATTGTTCCATCTGCTCTTCCATGATTTTCTGAGAGTTGGGATCAAGCGGATTAAGCCGGTATTCGTTCATCACCATCTTGGAATGTTCCAGCCATAGCTTCCATGCGTCTTTCGAAACACTTTCGTAGACGCGTTTTCCAAGCTCGCCTTTCCACGGTACTCGATCGAGTCCGGGCAAATCTTTATTGAACTTCACGCAATGCACGATGCGGGTTCCTGGTTGGGCGGGCTGGTTGGCGGGAGGCGTCGAACCACCATTTTCATTGGCCATAAACTGATTCTCCTGAAAAAGCTGCTTTTTGACCTTACTGCAAGTTGGAGCGAATTCCTAGTCGGCCAACCGGGCAACAGGGATTTACCCGGTTAGTGCTCTTGACCGGACCTGAGCTGAATCATTTTGCATACCGCATCGCTCGAAGACGGCCTCAGTTTATATGCGGAAGGGGAAACGCGGGGTCGATTTCGACTATGAACCTGAGGGCTGGCTGCAAACTTTTTTGGAATTGCGAAATCCGGACAGCTATATCGCAGATCGTACCCTTTTTTCGATTGACGCCGGAGTGCACCGAAACGTTTCGAGACCTGCGAGATCGCATGCGCAATGCGCCCGAAATGCCTGTTCAGCTGTCTACGGGGCCGCGTTATCTGCATGCTCTGGGCTCGACGTATAAAGAGGTCCTCCGCATGGNTTGTTGATCGTGATTACCGCGGATNCGGCTAAAGATGTGGCCATTCCGGGCGCTGATTATACGTTCGGGGATCTGCAGCTCGCGCTAGCGCTGCGGGAATTTGAAGCCCTCNAGCAAGCCGAAAAGCGCACCGTACGGCTGCACCTGTCTTAATTTAGGGAAAACAGTTTGAAGCAACTCGCGGATGTTGTTATACAAGCATTGGCCCAAATTCGAAGACTCACGCAAGCAATGCGGGATTGATCATTTCAACCCGATCTCCCNAATCTGGAGGATCGCTCTCTTGGCCGACATTACCACTATGTTTTGGGACATTGGCGGAGTCATCCTGACCAANGGCTGGGGCCGTGCTTCCAGGCTGGAAGCGGCAAAAGTGTTTAACCTGGACTGGGAAGAATTTGTGGACCGACATGATCTGTGCTTTCCCGCTTTGGACGCCGGCCTGATCACCCTGAATGCCTATCTGGACCGCACGCTCTTTTACCGGCCGCGAACTTTCACACGCGAGGAATTTACTGCCTTTATGCTCGAACAATCGAAAGAATTCCCAGAAACGCGCGCCATTCTGGATGAAGTAACACAGTCAAAGAAATATTTTATCGGTTCAATAAACAACGAGCCCCTGGAGCTCAATCAGTACCGCATTGACGTGTTCGATCTGCGGCGGAATTTCGACGTTTTTTTCAGTTCTTGCTACGTACGCTCGCGAAAGCCTGAGGAAACCATCTTCCGTATCGCACTGGAAGTTTCGCAACGCCCACCAGAAAAATGTATTTTTATCGATGACCGCGCACTGAACCTGGAGGTGCCGCGACGGTTGGGTATGCATGTTATTCACTACAAGGATGCGGAAAGTTTGCGTTCTGAACTGCGAAAGCACCGTGTTGAGGTATAGTCTCCAGATGGTTAAATCGGTTAAATGCGGCCTTTTTTGATGGGAAGGGAACCCTGATGGCGGACAATACTTATTCTGTCGGCGGCTACGACGGCACCGCCGAACCCGTTACCGTGGTTCTTTTCGGGGCTTCCGGCGATCTCGCGAAACGCAAAGTGATTCCCGCCATGTACGACCTGGCAATTCATAATTCTTTGGGACCCCGTTACACGATTGTAGGCTTTGCTCGCACGCCCATGAGCGACGGCAGTTTTCGGTCTGCTTTAGCAGAGGCAGCCAAGAGCATTTCGGAAGTCGGCCCCATCGACCCTAAACAATGGGATGAATTCGCAGCGAATCTGCATTACATCCAGGGCGAATATGACGATGTGGAATCCTATGCGCGCCTCGCCAAATGTCTGGAGGATTTGGAAGCAGCCAAGAACCTTGGTGGCAATCGCTTGTTTTATTTGTCTACGCCACCTGAAGTTTACCCGCACATCGTGGAGCACTTGGGTAAAGCAGGACTGGCACGGCCTAAATCAGCCGATTCGTGGGTAAGAATTATCATCGAAAAACCGTTTGGGCGGGACTTGGCGTCCGCAAAAGAGTTGAACAAAACGGTTTTGAATGTTGTCGAAGAAAAGCAGGTTTACCGCATCGATCATTACCTCGGAAAAGATACGGTCCAGAACCTGCTGGTGCTGCGCTTTGGCAACGGCATTTTTGAGCCGCTATGGAACCGGAATTATGTGGATCACGTGCAGATCACCGCTGCGGAAACGCTGGGCGTGGAGCGCCGCGGCGGTTTCTATGAAACCACCGGGGCATTGCGCGACATGATCCAGAGTCACGTACTGCAACTTACCTCGCTGGTTGCCGTCGAGCCGCCCGCCTCATTTGATGCTACCTCGGTACGCAACGAAAAACTCAAAGTGTTGCAGTCCATTCGCCCGTTCAATCTGGAGATGGTTGCGCAGGCGGTGGTGCGCGGGCAATACGCGCCTGGGCAGGTTGGCGGCAAGCCCGTTCCAGGATATCGCCAAGAGCCAGGCGTAAGCCCAACTTCGCGCACCGAAACTTTTGTGGCCGCAAAACTGTTGATCGACAACTGGCGCTGGGCCGGCGTGCCATTTTATTTGCGTACCGGAAAACGTCTCGCAAAACGCAGCACCGAAATCGTGATTGAATTTCGACGTGCGCCGCATATGGTGTTCCGCGAACGCGACCTGGAACCGAATCGCTTGATCCTTAATATACAGCCCGACGAAGGAGTCTCCGTTTCCTTCGTGGCCAAACGGCCTGGAACGGAAATGAGCATCGGCAACGTGACTATGGATTTCAAATACAAAGAGGGTTTTGGCGAAGCACCACGCAGTGCATACGCAACGCTGGTGAATGATTGCGTGCGCGGAGATGCCACGCTTTTCGATCGTGGCGATAACGTGGAGGCCGCCTGGGCGCTGATCGACCCGATCCTGGAGGTCTGGACCGCGGCAAAAAGCGCTGCCGTCCCGCAATATCCTGCCGGAAGCTGGGGCCCGCATGAGTCCGACGTTCTTCTCGAGCGCGACGGCAGGCATTGGCACAACCCGTAGTAAAGATGCCGGTATTCTCGAAGATCTAGGGGGAGCTGGTGATCCTGGCTGGGGATGTGGGCGGTACGAAGTGTAATCTCGCGCTGTTCTCGGAAAAAGGCGACAAGCTCACTGCTGTTTTCAAACAAAGATTTGCGAGCAAGGAATTTGCGCAATTTAGCCTCATCGTGAAGGAATTTTTGCGGCAAGCCGCGCCCTACCTGGCGGGCAGGCGCATCGAAGCTGCCGGTTTTGGCGTCGCCGGACCGGTAATTAAGAATCGCGTTCGCGCCACAAATCTTCCGTGGGTGGTGGATACCGAAAATCTTGTTGACGAGCTGAAGGTAAAACAGGTTGTCGTTCTTAACGATCTGGGCGCCACGGGCCACAGTGTCGAACATCTCCCCCCTGAAGATTTCTGTGTTCTCAATACCGGTAAGCTCGAACCTGGCGGCACTAAAGCGCTGATTGCAGCCGGAACCGGACTCGGCCAGTCGTTTTTGGTGTGGAATGAAAATGAAAATCGTTACAAGGTGGTTCCCTCCGAGGGCGGCCATTCCGATTTCGCGCCGCACACCGAATTGCAGATCGAGCTTTTGCGCTTCATGCGCCGCCGCTACCCGCAAGTAAGTTGGGAATTGATTCTTTCAGGGCGCGGTTTTCGTACCCTGCATGAATTTCTTTCCCCCACTGTAAGACATGCCACGTTTGAAGATCCCGACGCGGACCCGGCGCCAGTTATCACCCGCCAGGGATTAGATAAATCGTGCCCCGTGTGCGTGGAAACCCTGGAGCTATGGTGTGCCATCTACGGCGCGGAAGCGGGAAATTTGGCGTTGAAAGTTTTGGCTCTCGGCGGCGTGTTCGTGGCCGGCGGAATTGCCGTAAAAATACTGGACAAAATTAAGGACGGTTCGTTTTTTCAGTCCTTCCAGGATAAATGGAAATTTGAATCGCTGATGAACAATATTCCTGTGTCGGTCATTCTTAACGAATCGGCGCCGCTGATTGGTGCGGCTTACGAAGCTCTTGCAGCCATCCAGAAGTAACCATGCACAAGTAAAAGGTCCCGTGACATTTCTGGAAGAGCAGATCGGCCCATGGAAACCGGTTAGCCGTGCGGCGGCTATTGGTTGGGTAGTGTTTTACATAATGTTCTTTTTGTATGCCGCGTTCAATCATTCGGGCTTTCTCTTCCTCGATTACGTCAATCTGATTATTCACGAAGGCGGCCATTTTTTCTTCAGCTGGTTCGGTTACACGATCACCATTCTTGGTGGAACCCTCGGCGAATTGATCGTGCCATTATTGTGCGGAGTCTATTTTTTACGGCAGGGTGAGCTGACCGCTGTAACTTTTTGTAGTTTCTGGTTCTTCGAAAATTTTCTGTACATTGGCACGTACATGGCGGATGCCCGAGCTTTGGCGTTGCCGCTGGTCGGTTCCGGCGATCACGACTGGGAAATTCTGTTTGGCCAGTGTGGTCTGCTGCAGCAGGACCAGCGCATCGGTGGCATTACCAGGGTGCTAGGTTGGCTTGGAATGCTGGCTACTGTCGCGTGGTTTGCGTGGCGAACGAAATTGGTATCCTCGGACCAGACCTCGTAGCAGCTTTTGCCTCTAGTCCATAGCCGTCTGTCGCTTCCAATTTTTTGGTAGACTACCATCACCCGTTCTACCGCGGTCCGCTCCGCGATTAACGTAAACATTAAGGAATAACGACATGAGCAGCACAGTCACAACACAAGCTCCCGATTTGCAAAACTATGTTCACGGCGGATGGCGCCGTTCGGCCACGCAAGAATACGTGGACGTAATAAACCCTGCGACCGCTGAATTGCTGGCGCGCACTCCGTTATCCACTGCAGCGGATGTTGACGCTGCTGTCCAAGCCGCCGCGGATGCTTTTCCAGCGTGGCGGCGTACACCGCCTGGCGAACGCGTGCAATATCTATTTAAGTTAAAGAATCTGCTCGAAGAGCATATCGGCGAACTCGCGCGCCTGATCACCGAGGAAAACGGGAAAACTCTGGCGGAAGCGAAGGCCGAACTCCGTCGCGGTATTGAAAATGTGGAAGTGGCCTGCGGAATCCCCATGATGATGCAGGGTTACAACCTTGAAGATGTTACGCCCGGTGTGGACGAAACATTGATTCGTCAACCACTCGGCGTCGTCGCGGCCATTGTGCCATTTAACTTTCCCGCGATGATTTCTTTCTGGTTTTTGCCTTACGCCATAGCCTGCGGCAACACCTTCGTACTGAAACCGTCCGAGCGTGTGCCGCTGACCATGCGACGCATTATCGAGTTGGTTGAGGCCACCGGCTTGCCGCGTGGCGTAGTGAACCTGGTGAATGGCGGGCGTGANGTGGTTGATGCGCTGTGCGATCANCCGCAGGTGCGAGCGATCAGTTTCGTCGGCTCCACGCCGGTAGCCAAACATGTGTANACTCGCGCAGCCGCCAGCGGCAAGCGCATGCAATGCCAAGGTGGAGCAAAAAATCACGTCATCGTGTTGCCGGACGCGGATATGGAATTGGCTACGCAAATTATCGGGGACAGCGCATTCGGCTGCGCGGGACAACGCTGCCTCGCTGTTTCAGTGGCCGTTACGATTGGCGCCGCGCAGGAAACTTTTCGCGATTCGATCAGCCACGCCGCATCGTCGCTGCGTGTCGGCAATGGACTGAGTGCCGGTGTGCAGATGGGGCCGGTAATCAGTAAGGAAAGCAAGCAGCGCGTGGAGTCGTTAATCGCTGCTGGTGTAGCCGAGGGCGCTAAGCCTATCGTCGATGGGCGTAACACAAAAATTCCCGACAGTGAAGGCGGCAATTTTATCAAGCCCACGATTCTCGATGGCATGCCAGCTTCCAGCAAATTAACGCATACAGAAATTTTTGGTCCGGTGTTGAGCCTGGTGCACGCGGATTCCATCGATGACGCCATGAAGTTTCTGCACAACAGTCCCTATGGAAACCAGGCCTCGCTGTTTACCACCAGTGGCGCGGCTGCAAGGAAATTTCGCTACGAAGCGCCCGCTGGGAATATCGGCATCAACATTGGCGTGGCAGCGCCCATGGCGTATTTCCCATTCAGCGGATGGAAAGATAGTTTCTTCGGCATTTTACATGGGCAGGGGCGCGACGCCGTGGAGTTCTACACCGAATCGAAAATAGTCATCGAGCGTTGGTCGAGGCAGGAAACCAGAAAATTTTAATGCGGCCGAGAGCATGAACACCAAGCCGCTGCAACTCGACGTAAACGAACAGATCGAGTGCGCACACACGCTCGCGTCCAAGTTTTATACCGACCCCGCCATTCTCGATATCGAAAAGACGCGCATTTTTTTGCGCACCTGGCAACTGGTTGGCACGCTCAGCCACGCATGCGGCGAAGTGGATGGCGTAAAACGCACCATTGCTGATCCAGAAAGTTTTTTTACTGCCGAGGTTGCCGGCGAGCCGGTTATCGTGGTGCGCGACAAGCGGGGCGTCTTGCGGGCCTTCAGCAATGTGTGCCGTCACCGTGCCGGGCCCATCGCATTAGGCAGTGGCTGCAAAAACGTGTTGCGCTGCCAATATCATGGTTGGACTTATACGCTGGATGGGCGCCTGATTGGCACGCCTGATGTTGAGGGCGTGGAATTCTTTGATCGCAGCACCATGGGGATGGTACCGCTGCGGGTGGAGGTCTGGGAACAATTCATCTTCGTGAATTTCGATGGTCAGGCGGAGCCACTGGCGTCGTATCTGGGCAAAATTCCTGAGCAGGTTCGCGGATTTCAGTTTGCAGGGCTGCAATTCGCCGAACGACGCGACTATGTGATCAATTGCAACTGGAAGGTGTACGTCGACAATTACCTCGAGGGCTATCACATCCCGATTGCACACCCGGGATTGATGCGCGAGATCGATTACGCGCACTATCGCACCGACACGTATCGCTATTACTCCCAACAATTTGCGCCCATCCGCGCGATGAAAGCGGAAGAGAACGCCGAGCGATTTTACGCGCCGGGCAGCGGGCTGCAGCAAGCGGCGTATTTCTGGATTTTCCCGAATTTGATGCTCAACATTTACCCGGACAATATTTCGACTAACCTCATCGTACCGATTGCACACGACAAGACGTTGACCATTTTTGAATGGTTTTTCCACGACGTGGCGGATAGCAAAGTGCGGGAGCGCGTACAGCGCGCCATTGCTTTCAGTGACGAAGTGCAGCAGGAAGATATCGGGCTTTGCGAGAATGTGCAGCGCGGACTGCGTTCCGCGACGTATGATCGCGGGCGCTATTCGGTAAAGCGTGAAAATGGCGTGCACCATTTCCACATGCTGCTTGGCGAGGTCCTCGGCCGNACCTAGTCTCCGTCAACGTTCTCGTCCGCAGACAAAAANTGATAAGCCGGACGCAGCACCATGCAGTAACGGCGCTTGCGGCTTAGTNTTTACTCATGGCGCTACGAACAAATCANGCCGTTATGAATTAGAGATGCTGCTATGCGCCGCCATCCTACGGATGGGCTGGAACGGGCGTTGGCGCTGGCTTAGCGGGCGCCGGAGTTTGAGCTCCTGGAGTTTTCGGATAGTCGAAATTGACCTTGGGAGCCTGACGCGCGCCGGGCTCGGTTTTGAAGTACGCGTCGTTACGCGTAAATCCGGCCAAGCTGGCGATGATGTTGTTGGGAAACAGCGAGATGTAGGTGTTGTAGTCCTGCAGGACCTGATTGTAGTTACGACGCTCGATGGCGATGCGATTCTCCGTGCCTGCGAGTTCATCCTGCAAGCGCATAAAATTTTCATTGGATTTGAGCTGCGGATAATTCTCGACGATCACCAGCAAACGCCCGAGCGCCGAGTCCAACTGCCCATTGGCGGCGATTTTCTCCGCCGGAGTGCTCGCGTTGAGCAAAGCGGAGCGTGCTCGCGCGATCTCGCCATAAACGGCTTGCTCCTGCATGGCATAACCTTTCACCGTCTCAACCAAATTAGGAATCAGATCGGCGCGCCGTTGCAGCACTACGTCCACCTGCGACCAAGCGGCATTCATCGCTTCGCGCTTGATGGCCATCTGGTTGCGCCGGCTTACATAGAAACTGCCCAGCACCAAAGCAAGAATCAGAAGAATCACTAAAATCACGATGCCTGTTTTCATATGCTCCTCAATTACCTGAAATTCAAGAATTTGCCTGCCTGGTCCGTTGCCACTGCTCTTTAGGCAAATGCTGGTCTAATGCGCGAATTACCGATTCCACAGCGGCAAGATATGCTCCGTAAGCCTGCGTGATTTCCACGTGCGCATCGGTATGCTCTCGCAAACGCAGAATAGTTTCAAATGCGGAAGCGTTCGAGTGTGTGAGCGCTGTGGCGCGACGAATGACATCGCGTGGCTCGGCAGGTGGTTCCTCTCCGGACGCGATGATCACGTGGCGCAGCAAGGTGAGAACCGACGAAAAAGATTTGCGCAAAACGGGCGTCAGCTCGCGCGGATCGCCTGGAGAACGAAAATAAGCGTTACGCAATTTTAATAGCACCGTTCGCAATTCATGTTCGACCTGCACCCGATGCAGATTGATGGGCAGTTTCAGGTTGGCGATGGGATCGCTACCGAATAACACACGGCGGCTGTCCTTAATATCGCGCAACTCAATGGAAAAAACATCCGCTGATTGCTGCAACTCTTCGGCGGTAAAAAATAGAGGCGCCGGCTCTTTTTGTTCCACCACCCACCAGCGCACCGCCGGCGCCATGCGCCCCAACTCTTCCACGGAAAGCGAACCGAGCACGCAGAATACGTTCAAATCAGAATGATCGGGGTGGTAGCCACCGCGCGCGGCAGAGCCGTACAAGATCACGGATTGGAGATTCGCTGAAGAAACTTCTTTCAAGCGGTTCACAAGCTCGTTTAATTTCGTATCCGTCGAGAGCATGCTCTTGTCACTCCTTTGCTCCACCAATAGCAACTGCGCCACACATCACAGCGCTGCTTACCAACTTCCAGAGGCCCCGCCTCCGCCACTGCTACCGCCTCCGAATCCGCCGAATCCTCCGCCGCCTGAACCACCGCCCCAACCGCCCCCACCAAATCCGCCTCCGCCCCAGCCACCGCCTCGCCCGCCGCCACTCCATCCACCCATCAGCGGCCAGATCCACCA
>JGI12053J15887_10000417_pt1 | contig 17200 bp, 16 predicted proteins | sample MedBloCAOM1_O3_FD_15887 | JGI IMG/M metagenome (IMG submission 15887)
TCAGCAGGAGGGTGAGGGCGAGCTGGCCGGCGATGAGGATGCGATGGCTATTGCGGCTGCGGGCGCTGCCGGAATGTTTGGAGCTGCTGGCCTGAACCAGTGCGCCTATCTGAGGAGTCGAAAGCTGCCAGGCGGGCGAGATACCGAAGAGAATGCCGGTGAGGATCGCTACGCTAGCGCTGAAAATGAGAACGGGGCCGTTGACATGGATGGCAGCTTCATGAGGAAAAGAAAAGATGGGCAGCGCCGCGACGATCCACGCCACACCTTTGTAGGCCGCGACCACGCCGAGTAGCGCTCCGGTGATCGAGAGCACAACCGACTCGGTGAGAAGTTGTTGTATGAGCCGTTTGCGTCCTGCGCCCACAGAAGCGCGCACGGCGAGCTCGTGCTGCCGCGCCGTGCCGCGAGCAAGAAGAAGAATGCTCACGTTGGCGCAACCGATGACGAGCAACGTGAGAACCGCGCCAAAGAGCAATCCTAGTGTCTCAGCGAACTTGCCGAGAATTTGTTCGTTGAGCGTAACTATAGTGACGCGCCGGTTTTGCGGATATTCCTTGTCGTTTTTCGCGAATTCGTCAGCGATGACCTGGAATTCCGACGCTGCGGCCGGAAACTTAACACCGGGCTTGAGCCGGACGAAGGAAAGCCAGTAGTCGTGCTGAGCGCCCGTGGGTACAGCAGGCAAATAGACGTCGGAGTCGCCCCACGTGAAGCGCGGCGGCACGACACCGATGATGGTGTAGAGCTTGTGATCGAGCTCAATCGACTTGTTAAGGACGTCGCGGCGGCCACCGAACTGCCGCTGCCAGAAAAGATAGCTGAGCACGGCGACCGGCGCGGGATTGCCGCCAGGCGCGTCAGAGGTGGAGAATTCGCGGCCGAGAAGCGGAGGGATGCCCATGAACTCGAACAAATTGGGGGAATAAAGGCCCACGTTGACAGACACGGGGATCTGATCGCCGGTTAGATTTCGCTGCTCCCCCTGCTGGAAGAAGACATCTTCAACGGAAGAGGCGTTGCGAACCGTGGAAAACCCCGCACCACTAGTGAAGAGCAGCGGACCGCGCCCGTCTTTGTCGTTGAGCTCGATGTGAACCATGCGGTCGTTGTTCTTATAAGGATAGGGGTCTAGAAGTACGCCATAGACAACGCTGAAGATGGCCGTGGTAGCACCGATACCGAGCATTAGAGACAGAACCGCGGTGAGGACGAAGCCGGGTGCTTTGCGGAATTGGCGGAAGCCAAAGCGTAGGTCCTGAAGAAAACTCCACATAAGAGCTAACCTCCGATTAACCTCCGACTTGGATGTTCAGTTAGACGAACGAGAAAAGGGCGGGGATAGTTTCATGAAATTTGTGCTGGAAGGCAACTTTCTGTTCGGCGCATTAGTTAATCGACGAGACTTGGGTTTAGTGACGCTAAGAATACGTTTGGGGTGACTAAATTTGATGCGAGATTTATGTGGTTTTAGCGATGCCACTCATGCGCTAGACTATACTTTTCCAATATATGGCCAAGATATTGTGTGTGGATGATGACCGCGATGGGATGGCCTCGCGCGCGGAAGTTCTGGAAAGCGAAGGGCACCAGGTCTGGCAGGCTCTCTGGCCTGCCCAAGCTCTGCGCGTACTTCAGTCGGAAGAAATCGAACTGGCCATCGTAGACTATTATCTTGTGAATTCAACTGGACTGGCGCTTGCGACGGATATGAAGCGGCTGAACCCTGCGTTAGCCATCATTGTGCTCTCCGGATTTGGACAATTACCAGGGGAAGCTGTCGGAATTGCGAACAGTTGGATTCTAAAGGGCAGCGGTCCTAAACAGCTGTTACTGGCAGTTCGAAGGGTAATGGCAGAAAAACATCGGTTGCCGACCAAAACTGAAACCTAAGTTTAGTTTAGGGTTCCAAACAACGTGTTATGACGGATTCGACGTTAAAAACGAAATCTTTTTAAGTAGCAGGTATGGATGAATTGGTTTAGGAAGCACCTCAAATTCGTGTCCCGATGCTCGAGCTTTTTCCAAGATATCCGTGGTTAAGGCCTGCCCTGACAATAGGAGTATGCGAACCTCAGGACAGAATTCATGGATGGCTGCAACGGTATCGACTCCATTTAATTTTGGCATGACTACATCGGAAACCACGATATTAGGACAGTGATTCCGGGCAGATTCGATTGCAGATGGCCCATCGTGAAAGGCCACCGCATCGTAGCCATGCAGAATTAGAATATCGGTTAAGCTGTCCGCGATGTCGGCCTCATCATCGATTACCAATACCCTGTGCGTCTCGGACCCCGTTCCCATCAGATCCTCCACGGTTTACGCGCTGCTAAACGCAAGCGTCGCCTATTTCAAAAAAACACGAAATGCTAACAAACAACATCATATTAGCCAATTGTTTCCGCGCTATCTTGCAGCGTTTCGGGAATGTAAAGGCTAATTACCGTACCTGAGGGGGAAGAATCACGGCTGCGAAAGCGAATTCGCCCGCCTCTTTTTTCTAACAAGTCCTTAGTAATCCAAAGACCGAGTCCGGTGCCCAAACTTTTCTTGGTAGTGAAAAACGGTGTAAATAAATTCAGTTTGTCTTGATTGGATATCCCGGCGCCATCGTCCGCCACCGTGATACAAATTCCGCGCTGGTGCGACGGGAATTGACAAGTGGCACGAGCGGCTATGATTATCTTCCCGCCATCCCGGCAAGCGTCGAATGCGTTGGTTATCAAGTTTGAGATCATCTGCTTCATCTCTCCCTCAAACCCCGAGACCGTCAAACCCCGGTCGATGCGCCGGTCAATATTCAGCCATTTATATTTGACCTTGCGTTCGTAGATCGCCAGAACATCCTCGATGACGTCTGCTATCACCAGTTTAGTGGGTTGAAAATTCTCCCGATAAAATCCCAATGTTTGCTGAGCGATGTGCGCGACACGCGCTAGAGCGGCGTCGGCAGAATCCAGATATTGCTTAATCTTCGGAGGGAGATCAGGTTGCTCTTTGGCCAAATAAACATAGTTCGTAACAGCTTCCAGTGGATTGTTGATTTCATGGGCCACCGTAGCGGCAAGTCGGCCAACGGACGCGAGCTTTTCGCTGGTGCGGACAATTGCTTCCATTTTCTTTTGTTTGGTTACATCACGAAGAATCTTCGCAGCTCCCACAATGGAGCCACGTTCATCTTTCACTGGCGAGATGGTTAACGAAACTTCCATGCGTTCACCGTTTTTCTTCATGCGAACCGTCTGGAAATGTTCAATCCTCTCACCCGCCTTAATCTTTGTCAGAATGTGGGCCTCATCCTGCTGCAATTCGGGCGGTATTAATAACATGATTGACTGGCCTACAATTTCATCCGCGCGGTAGCCAAACAAACGCGCTGCGCTCGCATTCCAGCTAGTTATGGTCCCTTTCAGATCCTTACTGATGATAGCGTCGTCGGAAGAATCGACGATGGCCGCAAGAATATTCCAGGAATTTTTAGGCGCACTTTTGATGGGACTTACCGGCATGAAACCTCTCAGGGAATAACCTATTCTGACAGTCTCAGCCGGGCCGACTGGGAGTGATCACGAATGACGACGATCATTCTACCAAACCTTATATGACTAATCCTGAGCGTAACGCCGGGGCACTTCGAAAAGTGCAAGGTTGGGGCTATTACGTTGAAGATGCTGTCCTTAAGGCCCCGGATGAGGCCATCTCAGGCTGGCTGTTTACGCCAACAATCCCTGGCCGCCCGAAGGGTGTGCTGCTCGCCCGCGCCGTTTTAAATCGATGTGAGGTGAGTTACCAGGACTGCGCTATTCGTTTTAGGATTCTTGGCGAATGTCGGATTTTTTTGCGTCTTCTTGCCGGACGGGTTCTTGTTTCTTATCGGAATTTGAATTTGCGTCCGCAGTTTGGGTTGTATCTTTAGGGGCGTCCGAACTCCCCTGTTTGCCTTGCTCGGTTGCTGGCTTCTCGGCCTGCGGCTGTTCTGCGGCCGACTTTTCAGGTTCTTTGTGCTCGTCTTTGTTTTTGCCTTTCTCTTGGTCGCTCTTCCCTTTTGGAATGGGCGAAAGCAAATACTGCATTCTGGCGCGAGCCGCGCGCCATTTCACGCTGCTGGTATTTCCTGCTCGGTCCAGATAAGGTGCCAGCTTTTCATCCGTGGCTATTCCCTGATCTTTCAAAAATTGGGTAAGAGCAAGGCTTTGCGTTTCAAAGGATTCGAGCAACGAAAATAGTTCTTCGAGGATTTCTTTAATCGGTTCAGGATTATTTTCCATAGGCTCGCTTATCCGGACGCCGAGTTTTACTGCGAGTACTGCTTCAACCCGCGGCGGTTAAACCCCGTTAAAAATGACAGGATGGTGCGCCGCGCTTTTGCAGATATTTCTGGTGGTATTCTTCGGCGCGATAGAACGGGCCGGCAGCGGTAATTTCCGTGGCAATGGGGCGCTTAAATTTACCGCTCGCCGCTACGGAGGCCATGGATTTTTTTGCAGCAGCTTCCTGCTCCGGAGAATGGAAAAAAATTGCGGTGCGATATTGAGCGCCAAAGTCCGGGCCCTGGCGATTTACCTGCGTGGGATCGTGAGCCTTCCAGAATACATTGAGCAGCTCTTCGAAGGACACTTTAGCGGGATCAAAGGTCACTTGCACCACTTCGGCATGCCCGGTTTCGTCGGTGCAGACATCTTTATATGTGGGATTGACGGTGTGGCCGTTCGAATAGCCCACGGCGGTGTCAATTACGCCGGGGACCTGGCGAAACGCCTCTTCTACTCCCCAGAAGCATCCAGCACCAAATGTTGCAATTTCGTTCATTTCACACTCCGCGGCCCAAAACATCGGGCCAAAACATTGGGAACAACCTGATCATAATAACGCAGGTTAGATGCGCCGGAGGAGCGTTCCGATTCGGCGTGGCAAAATCCGTGTGGGGCTGCGCGCAAAACTGGTCGCCGGCCGTTTGATGCAACGTCTGGAAGGCGAGACAATGAATCTTGAGGGATACCAATGGATTTGGGATTGAAAGACCGCGTGGCCATCGTGGCCGCCGCCAGTACCGGCTTGGGATTCGCGGTCGCCAAAGAACTTTCGCTCGAAGGCGCGGACGTGGCCATTTGCGCACGCAGTGCCAGCGATCTTCAATCCGCGGCGGCGAATATTCAGCGCGCGAGCGGGCGTGAAGTATTCCACCAAGCTGTGGATGTAACCGACGATAAAGCGGTCGCGGCCTTTGTTTCCGCGGTGGAAACTCGCTTTAAACGCATCGATATCTGCGTCACCAATTCCGGTGGCCCGCCGTCTAAGTTATTTGAGGAAACGCGCAACGAGGAGTGGCAAGCAGCCATAAACCAGCTGCTGATGAGCTGCATCTCCTTTGCTAGAGAAACGTTGCCGCGCATGAAGAAAAACAAATGGGGCCGGCTGATCACCATCACTTCTTACGCCGTAAAACAGCCTGTCGACGGACTTTTGCTTTCGAACTCGATTCGCTCGGCGGTTACCGGCCTGGCGCGTACATTGGCCAACGAGTACGGAGCACATGGCATCACCGTAAATAACGTGTGCCCTGGGTATACGCGCACAGAACGCTTGGGCGATCTCGCAAACGCAATTTCGCAACGCACTGGCGCGAAGCCCGAAGAAGTGTTTTCTGGATGGGAGCGGCAAATCCCAGCTGGCCGAATCGGCACACCGGAAGAATTCGCCGCCGTGGTTACCTTTCTAGCTTCCGAGCGCGCCAGCTATGTGAATGGCGTCTCCCTCGCGGTGGACGGAGGAATTGTCAGGAGTTTGCTATAGCCTCAATGCCTGCGGCCAAGCGTACTTTTGTACTTTCCCTGCTGCCTGAGATATTCGCCATCTGTCGCCTTGCTCCTGACGCTGCTGTACCGGAGTGGGCTACGCAGGGACAATTCTTTTCGATCACACGGACCAGCGAGGAACTCTCTGTCATCGCGGAGGCGGCTTTGGTTCCAGAGAGACTGCGAACCGAAGTGAGTTGGCGCGTTTTGAAAGTTCACGGTCCATTTGCTTTCACTGAAGTCGGAGTACTTGCTTCTCTGGTGGGGCCTCTGGCTGCAGCTGGCGTAAGCGTTTTCACGATATCGACGTTCGACACGGATTATCTGCTGGTGCACTCGAGCCAATTGCGTGAAGCAGTAGCGGGACTTCGCAATGCAGCGCACACGGTTCATGAAGTTTAAAACTATTTCTTAAATTTGTTGCCTTACTGGAAAGGGCCCAATGATCAGGGAGTTCATTAAAATTCGAGTGTTAAAATTTGGCGGCTATCGCCGGCTCATGGCCACCATGGTGATGCTCTTCAGCGCAATCGTGTCATTGCGGGCTGATGAGCCCTACGCGCGCAATCGCAATTACGATCTGCAGCATTCCAAAATTATTTTGCGCTTCGACGTGGACCAGAAAAAAGTAATTGGCGAGGTCATCCATACGCTAACAACTCTTCGTGAAGATACTTCGAAGATTGATTTCGATTCCGTGGGGCTGACGATTCAGAGCGTGACGGTCAACAAGGCTCCGGCTAAATTTGAGACTACCGCGGATAAATTAGTCATTCCCGTCGCTTCTGGGAAAGTCGGAGACAAATTCGAAATTGATATTCGCTACGAGGGGAAACCTACTAAGGGTCTCTATTTTATTTTGCCGGACAAAGACTATCCCAAACGACCAACGCAGATCTGGTCGCAGGGCGAGTCGGAAGATACGCGGTACTACCTCCCCACCTATGACTATCCGAATGACCGGTTAACGACCGAGACGGTGCTCACCGTTCCGGCTTCGTGGTTGACCGTGAGTAATGGAAAGTTGATTGGCGTGGCAAACGCCGCCAACAACATGAAAACCTGGACGTGGAGAGAATCNGTTCCCAGCTCAACTTATCTGACTACCGTGGTGGCTGGAGAATTTGATGAAGTGAAAGACAATTTGCGTAATTTGNCGGTGACCTACTATGCGCCTAAAGGCCGCGGCGATCGCCTACCCATCAATTATTCGCGTACACCGGCGATGATCGAGCTTTTCAACAAAAAATATGGCGTGGACTACCCGTGGGAAAAGTACGCCCAAGTTATGGTCGACGATTTCGTTGCCGGCGGCATGGAAAATTCCAGCGCCACCACGAATACTAGCTCCTCGCTGGTGAACCCTAAATTGGCTGCTGAATACGCCACCGGCCAGGATGATTTGATCTCCCACGAATTGACGCACCAATGGTTCGGCGATTATGTGACCTGTAAGAACTGGGGAAATATCTGGCTAAACGAGGGCTTCGCAACATTCGGAGAAATCGTCTGGACAGAAAACCACTTTCCAAAAGATCAAAGCGAATATCAGCGATGGACGGACGCGCGGCACTGGTTTGCGTTAACAAATCTGTATGCCAAGCCCATGGTCCGTTACGATTTTGACGACTCCAGTGAATTCGACGGCAACGCCTACACTAAAGGCGGCTGGGTCCTTTATATGTTGCGGCACCAGTTAGGCGAACCCGCTTTTAATCGCGCTCTGAAACATTATCTGGAGGTAAACCACGGCAAAAATGTGGTCACCGCTGATTTTGTAAAGGCTGTGGAGGAGACTACAAACTCGGACGTGGATCAATTCTTTAATCAGTGGGTGTACGGAGCCGGGGCGCCCAAGTTCGATATCAGCTACGCTTACGACAACAGCAAGCACCAGGTTGCCGTTACCGTGAAACAAATGCAAAAAGTTGAAAGCCACGTCGGACTTTTCCGCGTTCCTGTGGACGTGGAAATTACCACCTCGGCGGGAGCGCACCTTTACCCCATGGTGGTGTCCAAGCAAACGGAAACATTTTCCTTGCCGGCCAGCTCAGAGCCGCTGCTGGTCTTGTTTGATAAGGGCGGAAATATTCTAAAAAGAGCCGAATTTCATAAAGACAAAAAAGAATGGCTGTACCAGCTTAAGAATGCCGCTGATTTTTCAGATCGCGCGGATGCCGCTGTGGCGTTGCGCAGCTTGAAGGAAGACGCTGGCCACTCGGATGGTAAGTCTGAAGCCAAGAACGAAGATCTGATCGCAGCGTTGGCGGACGCCGTGACTAACGATAAAACCTGGGGCGTGCGAGCCGTGGCTGCCGAAAGTCTCGGCGAACTCGGAGGGCCGGCCGCAGCCAAGAAAATAATAGAGGCTTTGAATTCTGCAAAAGAGCCGTGGCTGCGAGCACGCATGGTAGGGGCATTGGGCAATTTCAAAGATGACAAAGATGCTTTTGCGAAGCTACAAAGCNTCGCGGAGCAGGATACTTCTTATCGCGCTCGGGCTGCGGCGCTGCAGGCGTTGGGTAAGCTAAAAGCNCCAAATGCGTTTGCAACGCTAAATGCAGCGATCGCCGCGGATTCGCCGGACGATTTTCTTCGTAATGCCGCATTACGCTCGCTAGGTTCGCTAGGTGACGAGAAAGCTGTGCCGNTCCTTCGAACATGGGTNGTTCCCGGAAAATCGATGGAGACACGAGAAGCGGCTATCTTCAGCCTGGCGCGGCTGCAAAAAGATAACAAGGAAATTACCACCCAGATCGCGTCCTATTTGCCGGAGCAGCACTTCGGCATTCGAATGGCCGCGGTGGCCGCGTTGGGCGCTCGAGGAGATGCTTCGGCAATTCCTGCTCTCGAGCAGTTGCTCAAAAGCAATGACCTGAGCATTGAGGTTGCGCCGATGATCAAAGAGCAGATCGCGCACTTGAAGCGGCCCGCGAAAGACAAAAAGGACGGGCATGCCACGGCCAGCGCTGACAGTGATGATGACGATGCCGAAGGATCTGGTGACAGCAATTCCGGCGCCAACAGGAACACCGCGGTGGTCGCCGAGCGCCTTGATAAACTTGAACAGCTTATACAGGAAATGAACAACCGCCTGAAGACCATCGAAACACGGCTCCCCGCAGAAAAACATTAATCAGGATTTCCCTGCTTAGGATTTGGAGCTTAGAATTCCGCAGAAGAAGGTTCTTCGCCGGGCGCGGCGATCAAGATGCGCAAGTCTCGCAAATTGTTTCCGGTCGGACCGGTGATGATCGCGTCATCCAACCGGTTGAAAAATGTATATGCATCGCTGCGTTGAAACGCGTCGTGAGGATCGAGGCCTGCAGCATGAGCGCGCGCAAGAGTATCGCCGTCCGCAACAGCGCCAGCAGCGGGACTATTTCCGTCGATGCCATCCGTTCCCGCGCTAAGCACTGCGATGTTCTTACCCGCGATTTTCTCGACGCAAGCGAGCACGAAGGCCGCATTTCTACCGCCAATTCCCTTCCCGCGGATTGGTGAACTCACTTCGCCATCGGCAATCACCGCTACGCGCCGCTTAGGGTTATTGCCGTGCACTTCTTCTAGCTGCGCCAGCAGATATTCAGCGGCGCGCTCGACTGGCCAGTCATCTGTGACGTTATCGCAACAGCTTATGCAGCCGGTGGCCTCCGCAGAGCCATGCGCCGGGTGAAACAAATTATCCAGCCCCAGCAAAATCGAGAAATGAGCATTTTGAAAAGCCGGATCACCCGCTTTGGGCGTTTCTGGTACAGCCCCTCGCGCAACCCAGCGATGAAACGCCTCCGGAAATTTATCCCGCAGCGCGTATTCATCCAGAATACTTTCCATGTCAGCCCACGTGGTTGGGTCGGGCAACGTGGGGCCGCTGGCAAGTGCCCATTCTTTTCCGGCGGGAACATCGCTTACTGCCAATGTGATTTTTGTGGCCCGACTCGCCGCCTTGGCTAACCAGCCACCTTTTGCTGCTGAAATGTGTTTGCGTACGGTGTTGATGGCTTCTATGGGCGCGCCGCAACCGATCAGCACCCGGTGTATTTGCTGCATGTCCGCCAAATTAAGCAGCGGATCAAGCGGCAGTTCAACGAGGGCCGAGCCTCCACCCGACAAAAGAAAAAAAACGAGCGTGTCGCTGTCGCAAGTCCACAACATTTCCAGGATCGCTTTCGCTGCATTCCAACTATCTTCATTGGGAATCGGATGCCCGCCAATGAAATATTCAATGCCGGGGTGCGGTTTTGCCGGCCTAACCGGCGCCGAAACAATGCCGGCGAAGGAAAGGTCGCGCGGCAAACAAGCTCTGAGGCCGTCCAACATCGCGTGAGCAGCCTTTCCAATGGCCACCACGCGCACTCTTTCAGACTTCGACAGATCGATGGCCGCCTGACCGCAACGCAGCACCGACCCTTCACGCACCAATTTCCGTTGCATCGCCAGCGGGATGTCGATGGCCGCCAAAGTTTCGTGGAAGATACGGCGGGCGAGTTGCTTCAAATCCGCCATGGGGAATTACCGGCTCACTTGGTGGTCTTCAAAACTTCAGGATTCAAAATATTCGCGGGGCGTTTTCCATCAAAAAAATCTCGTACGTTGGTCGCCGCTATGCACGCCATCTTTGTGCGTGTCTCCAGCGAAGCGGACGCCAGGTGTGGAGCAAGCACAACATTCGGCCGTTTCAGCCCCGCATGAATGAAGGGCTCTTTTTCGTAAACGTCCAAAGCCGCTCCGGCAATTTTTTTGCTCTCGAGAGCATGCACCAGCGCTGCTTCGTCCACCACAGAACCACGTGCCGTATTGATGAAAAAGGCGGTCGGCTTCATGCGCGCAAATTTTGCGGAGGTGAACAATCCTTGCGTTTCCGCCAGCAGCGGCACGTGCACACTGACGAAATCGGATTCCGCGAGCAATGTGTCCATATCGCGATATTCGGCGTTCAGTTCCTTTTCGACATCTTCGGACACGCGCGTGACGTCCGCATAAAGCACTTTCATCTTGAATCCGCTCGCTCTGCGCGCCATGGCGCGCCCGATGCGGCCGAAGCCGACGAGGCCCAAGGTTTTGCCCCACACATCAGCCCCCACCAGTTGATCCAGGCCCCAGCCTTCCCACTTGCCGGAACGCGCGAGACTTTCACCTTCTCCGAGACGCCGCGCAACGGCCATCATCAACGTCCACGCAAAGTCCGCGGTGGTCTCATCAAGTACGCCGGGAGTATTCGTAGCGACGACTCCGCGCTTGGTGCAAGCCGGAACGTCAATGTTGTCGAAGCCCACAGCTACGTTGGCAACGATTCGAAGTTCGGGCGCGGCGCGTAAGAGCGCTTCGTCGATGCGTTCGGTCAGCAGGCACACTAAGCCCTGTTTGTCCCGGGCCCGGGCGAATAACTCTTCTCTTGAGATACGCCCCGGTTCAGACCAATATTCCACCTGGCATTTTTCTTGCAAGATGCGCCGGGCTTCTTCGAACAGCGGTCTTGTGGCGAGAATTTTTGGTCGGGGCATCCGTCTCCTCTTTTGACTGGAAAAGTACACTAGCACAGGTGCAGCACAGTCGAGCACCTACATCGCCTGCGACCCAATCATGGCACCTTTGATTGCAAGTGCGGCGTAAGCCTCACTATAGTGGGAATGGAGGCTATTTAGCTTGCTGGCAGAAGGCCTTGCCCCGAAAAGTCTGCATCGCGATGTCATTCGCGGATTGCAAGCCATTCTCGGCACTTCGACGGTGCTTTACCGGCCGGAAGATTTGTTGCTGTACGAATATGACGGCTCGGTGGAAAAAGGCCGTCCAGGTGCGGTGGTTTTTCCCGCCACTACGCGCCACGTGTCGCGTGTGGTGCGATTAGCCGCGGAACACGACATTCCCATCATTGGCCGAGGCGCGGGCACGGGGCTTTCCGGCGGCGCGCTGGCACGCACCGGCGGAATCATGATTGTGTTTGCGCGCATGAATCAAATTCTGGAACTCGACCTGGAAAACCAGCGCGCTGTTGTGCAACCGGGCGTGGTCAATTACGAATTGACGCGCGCGGTGGAGCATGCCGGACTTTATTTCGCGCCCGATCCATCCAGTTGGAAATCCTGCACGATTGGCGGGAACGTTGCGGAAAATGCCGGCGGGCCGCACACGCTCGCATATGGTGTGACAAGCAATCACGTCTCCGCGCTCGAGTTGGTTTTACCCGACGGCGAGATTTGTCACGTAGGCAGCCGCCACGGTGATTCGCTGGGCTACGATCTGGCTGGTCTTTTTGTCGGCTCGGAAGGAACGCTTGCACTGGTCACGGAAATTACTGTGAAGCTTTTGCGCAAACCTGAAAGCGTGAAAACTTTGCTGGCGATATTTGACCGAGTCGACCATGCCTCCGAGACGGTGGCAGAAATAACCGCGCGCGCGATTACGCCCGCGGCGTGCGAGATGCTCGATGGTTGGACACTGCGTGCGGTAGAAGATTTCATTCACGCCGGTTTTCCGTTGGATAGTGCCGCAGTGCTGCTGATCGAGCTTGAGGGTCTGGCGGAAGTAGTGGCCGATCAGGCTGCTGCCGTAGAAGAGGTGTGCCGCGAGCATCATGCGCGCGAAGTACGCGTGGCCCGCGACGAGCAGGAGCGTGAACTGCTCTGGAAAGGACGCAAGAATGCCTTTGGCGCGCTCGGTCGGATCGCACCCAGTAATTACGTGCTCGATGGCGTCATACCAAGATCAAAAATTCCGCAGGCCTTGCGGCGCATTCAAGAAATCGGTGAACGATATCATTTCAAGATTGGCAACATTTTTCATGCCGGCGATGGAAATTTACATCCGATCGTTTTGTTTGATCCGCGCGATGCGGGCCAATACCAGCGAGCCATCGAGGCTTCGGCCGAGATTATTCGCTATTGCGTCGCAATTGGTGGCGCACTCACCGGCGAGCACGGTGTGGGTATGGAAAAAAGCGAATTGATGCCGCTGCTTTTTTCCGATGATGACTTTGCGTTGATGCGGCGAATTCATGATGCGTTTAATCCACACTCCGCACTGAATCCCGGCAAGATTTTTCCACTGAACAAAGGTTGCGGCGAAATTACGCCCAGAGCGCAGGCGGCCGTCCGAGCTGTTCCGCTATGAACACCACGACAACAAACGTTGCTGCGCGGCTCGAGATTCTTGTCGGCGCAGACCGTGTCAATAGCACGTCAGAATCCTGTGCAAAGTTTGCCGTCGATGGTGTCATTCCGTCGGCCGTCGCCCGGCCGGCCTCATCCGCGGAAGTAGTGGAGATCGTGCGTTTCGCGAAGAGCGAGCGATTGGCGCTCATTCCATGTGGCGATTGCACGAAACTCGGCATCGGAATGCCTCCCGCGCATTACGATATTGCGCTCGATATGACCGGGTTGAACCAAATTACCTATTACGATCCTGGTGATTTGACTCTAAGCGTCGATGCCGGAATGCATTTGACGCAATTGGCTGCAGCGCTTGCTCAACAACAGCAATTCCTTCCGTTTGGTGTTCCCTTTTTTGAGGAATGCACGGTTGGCGGAACGATTGCGTCGAACATTGGTTCCACTCTACGACCTGGCTATGGTTCAGCGCGAGATTTTTTGCTCGGGGCTGAATTTGTCAACGGCGCTGCCACTCTTACGAAAAGCGGTGGGCGCGTGGTTAAAAACGTCACCGGTTACGATCTGCACAAATTACTGATCGGCTCGCTCGGCACTCTTGGAGCCATCACGCGCTTGAATTTCCGGACATTTCCATTGCCAGAGGGTTACGGCCATCTGGTGAGCTCTTTTTCGTCCGTCGATTCCGTCGTGCGGTTCCAAGCCATGATCGCTCAATCGCCGTTGACGCCTAGCTCTTTTGACATTCTTGGACCTGAGGCCGCGCAAGTCGTTGCGGAATTCAAAGACAATCGTGATTCGGCATTGCCTTCCTGGTTCTCGCGTGGAGAGTGGCACGTGTGTATCGGCTTTGAAGGAACGGAAACGATTCTTCGCCGATATTCTTCAGAACTGGTGCAATACGCGCAACAGTGCGGGGCAAGCAATTACAATCTGCTGGAAAAAGCCGATGACAAATCTCTCGGTGGGGCATTGCGCGAACTGGTTAACCTGCTGCCTTATTCCGCTCCGGCGGCCACCATCTTCAAGATCAACGCTTTTCCTGTTTTCTCGCCAGAGGTCATAAATTTACGCTCTCTGGCGGAGCGCTTCTCGGTTCCGTGCTGTATCTTCGCGAATTCATCCGGCCCGCTGTATTTCGCCCTTCGGCCCGATGATTTGAACGATAAAAGGATCGACTCACTTGCGCACATTGCTTCGGCAGTATTTGAGTATGCGGCCGCGCACAACGGCTCCGCGTCCATTCTCTTCTGCCCAACGGCCTTGAAACGCATCGTGAATATTTGGGGACCCACAAAAAACGACGCCGCTTTTATGCGCCGCGTCAAAAATGCCTTCGATCCTGAAAATATTTTCGCTCCGGGACGCTTCGTAGCCGGGATCTGACCCTCCTCAGTACAAGCTCGCAACGCCGCCGGTTTATTTGAAAACATCGCTGCGATGAGCATTATTATTGACGGAGCACTCATGACACTGAGTCTCATTCATGGCTTGATTCCCGTTTACGAAGATTACGCGCGGTGTATTCATTGCGGGCTTTGTCTGAATGCCTGCCCCACGTACCGTCTTTGGAATCTGGAAGCCGATTCACCACGCGGGCGAATTCATCAAATGATTCACGTGGAACAAGGCGGCGTTTCAGTCACGGATTCGTTCGTCGATCACATCGACAAATGTCTCGATTGCCGCGCGTGCGAGACGGCCTGCCCCTCTGGAGTCGAATATGGAAAGCTCGTGGAATACGCTAGAGCGCGCATCGAGCGCGATTACCAGCGTCCACTACTGTCGCGGATTGCTCGCGATGTGATGTATCGCCGATTATTGCCTTATCCAAAGCGCATTGCGACCCTGGCGCGCTTGCTCCGTTTCTATCAGCGCTCCGGATTACAATCGCTGGCCCGGGCCACCGGCATTTTGCAACTTCTAGGCGTGGATAAACGCGAACGGCTGCTCCCGCGTGTCGATAGTAATTTTTTCTACGATCGTCTGGGCAAAACATTTCCGGCCACAGGCAAACGGCGCGCGCGGGTCGCCTTTTTTGCGGGCTGCGTAGCCAACGTTACGTTTGCAGAGCTGAACGCCGCGACGATTCGCGTGTTAACCGCGAATGGCTGCGAGGTTGTGGCCCCCGACGGCCAACTATGCTGCGGCGCGCTTGCAGCACACGCCGGAGTTCGCGATGTGGCCCGCCAGTTGGCGCGCAAAAATCTCCGCGCGTTCCTCTGGGATGATGTAGACGCCATCGTGACCAATGCCGCCGGCTGCGGTTCCACGCTGAAGGAATACCATCATCTGTTCACTCCGGACGAAGATGAATACACGCAAGCTGCAGTTTTTGCGAAGAAAGCGCGCGATGTCACTGAATTCCTTGCCGCTTTGGGGTTATCCGCGCCGCTCAGACCGTTGCCGCTGCGCGTCACGTATCAGGACTCCTGTCATTTGCTTCACGGCCAAAAAGTGCGCGAAGCTCCGCGGAAATTGTTGCGCGCCATTCCTGGACTTGATCTGGTGGAATTGCCGCACGCCGATATTTGCTGCGGGTCCGCAGGCGTTTACAACGTTACACACACGGAAACCTCTCACGAGTTGCTAGCGGAAAAAATGCGTTGCGCCTCAGCGACGCAGGCCCAGGTCATTGCCACGTCAAACCCGGGCTGCCTACTGCAGATGCGCGCCGGAGCGGGTATACATCACACCAATCAGCAGGTCCTGCACGTGATTGAGTTACTGGACCAAGCCATTTCGAAGTGAATCGCGACTGCGCCCACTCGCGCTTTTCAGTAGCTCTCAGACCCAAAGGAAACCCGGACCCGGGCGAGGCCGTCTAACACCCTGCGAGCACTCAACTTACCTTTTCTTCATGGACCACCGTCAATACCGGTCACAAGACCGGGGAACTTTTTGGTCCTTGCCTGGGAAATGCTAGATGAAACGCATAATGCCTGATCAGACCCGATGAAAATTCGACAGAACGATCAGGACGAAGAGCTCCTCAAACGCTCCTCCAGGGGCGACGAAGAAGCATTCACGAATTTGTATCGCAGGCATGCGGACGTTCTGTACCGCTTTGCGTTTCGCATGACCGGCAGCTCCTGGGGAGCCGAGGAAATTGTGCAGGACGTTTTTATGACGCTGGTTCGGGAGCCCGGCAAATACGACGCTGAACGAGGCACGCTGCCCGCGTTTCTTTTCGGCATCGCGCGCAACAAGATCATGAAGCACAACGAGCGGCTGCCACGGGAAATTTCTTTAGTGGAACGCCAGGAAGACGGCAGCGGCGGCGGGCTGGTGCTGCGCGATTCTTTCACGCCGGCGATGTGGGCGGAACAACGCGAACGTCTCGAAAAGGTAAGAACCGCGGTGATGGATCTTCCCGTCGAATTTCGCGAGACGGTAGTTTTGTGCGAGTTGGAAGAAATGAGTTATGAGCAGGCCGCGCGCCTGCTCGATTGCCCCATCGGCACGATTCGTTCTCGATTGCATCGGGGGCGCGCGCTTCTGCTGGCGAAGCTCGAAATGCTTCGCGACGCGCCCCGGCGCTGGAACTCTGTAGCACGATAGTGGAAATGGACGAGCTGATATGAACTGCGAAGAATTTGAAATTTTAAGCTTGGATGCGCAACGCGACAAGTCCATCGGCGACGACAGCCGGGAACGCGTTCTGCAGCACGCTCGAGTTTGTGGCCGCTGCGCCGCTCTGGGAGCCTCGTGGGCCGCGGCCCAGGCGGAGTTAGCTGCGATGGCGGAGAGTAGCCGGTTATTGCGCGTGCCGCCCCGCGTGGAGACACGAGTACTGCAACAATTCCGGCTCAAGCACCAGCCCAGGCAAGAGCGCAAATTTTTGCGGCTTGCGACGTGGGCCCTGGCAGCGGCTGCAGTGATGGTATGCACGGCAGCGGTATGGGACTTACATAACTGGCGGCAGGGTTCTGTTGGCGTACCCATGGCTCCTGCCCCGGCTGCAGGTCGCAACACAGTTCCAAATCTTTCGACCGGTGCCCCAGGGACTAACGCTAACCCAGCCATTGACGATCCCGAAATCCTGATTGCCGGCAATGAAGGCAACGACGCAAACGGGGGCAATGATTTTACCCAGTTACCCGGGAGTTCTTTGCAGGAAGTGGAAGATAGCGCGATTGTGCGCGTGGGAATGGAAAGAGCTTCGCTTGCCGCGTTCGGATTGCCCGTGAATGAAGACCAGGCTAGTGACTGGATTCAAGTTGATTTGCTGGTGGCCAGCGACGGCTCTGCGCAAGCGGTGCGCCTGCCTGAATAATAATTTTCCGCGGCGAT
>JGI12053J15887_10000419_pt1 | contig 17161 bp, 13 predicted proteins | sample MedBloCAOM1_O3_FD_15887 | JGI IMG/M metagenome (IMG submission 15887)
CCACCATTAGCGCGATCACGATTCCGGAAACGATATGGCCGGTGACGAAAAGAACCGTCCCAATCCAGGCGACAATGTTCGTCAAAATAGTCAACTGATTCGGTGTGATCGACGTCCGGCAAAGGCGCGACACAAGAAATGCTTCGATCGGTCCGTGCACTAAGGCGGGAAGATCGAGCGTGCCTTTTTGCGCTGCGTCGAGAAGGAGTCGCTCCGCCAGTTTTACGCGGTCGGGCGACGGTACCGGAAACCAGTACGGTCTACGTTGTCGCTTCATGGGAGAGGGAGAGTAACACAAAGGTTGAGCGGCCACGTCCAGCGCAGCCAGCGTTTGTTGCTCCAAACCTTCGCGCAAAACTTTCGCTAACGTGCCCGTTTGCGCGCAAGCCCACTCCCGGCTTATGAGGACCGGCCCGCAGAGCTTGCCGCGCTTTGTCTCCGGCGCCGAGGCAACGAGCCGCTGAAATCGTGGCGGCGGAGCCGAATCAACCAGGGCGGCTGATTCATTTCGCGAAATGAGACGCTGCAATAACCGAGAGTCGCAAACAACGTCGGCCGGAACGACAAGCAGCAGTTCAGCACCTTCCGGCCAAAGATCGACAACCTGCTCAATCGTCACCGGTCCGGCTGTCCGGCTGTGTAACACCAGATCCAACTCGGCCCGTGCCCAGGATGGTCGGGCCAGCGCTTGCCCGATCGGCTCGGGCGTGCTCGAAAGGACGATCGCCCGTTCAAGTCCGCATCGTTGCAGCGTCCGCAATAAGCGTTCGAGCGTCGAGATTCCGCACAGCTCGACTAAGGCCCTCGGGTTATCAGCCAGAATGACAATTGGCGCAGCCATCGCTCCTTACACAATGCATAGTGCTTCGCTCAATCAAGTCGAGCACCACTCCAGAATAGATGCTATAATAGGGGTCGCCTCATCAAGGCCCGCCCCGCTACCATTCACCGGCCGTGACGAACTCCTCGACCATCTCAAACAATCACGTGCACTCAGGTTCTGAGGCGCCGCCCGGCATGTCTTTTCGGCTCCGCTATAGCCCGTTTCTCGTGCAGATGGTCATCATTCGCCGCTGTAATTTGTCCTGCGCATACTGCTCCGAGTTCGACAAAGTTAGCGAGCCGGTCCCGATGCAACTTTTGGAGGAACGCCTCCAGAAGTTAAGGAGCCTTGGCACGTTTGGCATTTCTTTGACCGGCGGCGAACCCACCATGCATCCTCAGCTTATTAGTCTCGTCCGCAAATGCCGCGAATTGGGTTTTTTTCGCACCGGAATGATTTCCAATGGATTTTTCCTGAAGCCGGCGCTGATCGAAGCGCTGAACGAGGCGGGCCTTCAGGAGATGCAGATCTCCATCGATGGCGTTCATGCCAATGACACTACACAGAAGGTGCTCGATAATCTGAAGAAGCGTCTCGAGTGGCTGCGGGATTATGCGCGATTCAATGTCACCGTCAGCGGCGTAATCGGCGCGTGTCCTCCGGAAGAAGCTGAGGAGGTCGTCGCGTTCGCTGCCAAGATGGGTTTCACGCCGCGTGTGTTGCTGGTGCACGATAACGAAGGCCAGCTCAAGCTTGGCCCGGATGAGGTGAAAGCGTTCGAGAAAATCGTGAAAACGCTGCCAAAAAGTTGGATGGATTTTTCGAATTACCGCAAGCGCCTTGTCCGGAACGGTTCCGCTCCTTTCAAATGCCGCGCCGGCAGTCGCTATCTTTATGTGGATGAATTCGGCAAGGTGAATTGGTGCTCGCAAACCCGAAGTGTCTGGTCCAAGGCCCTAGCCGATTACACGCTCGATGACTTGCGCGAACAGTTCTTCAAATACAAATCCTGCAACGCGACTTGCACGCTTGGTTGCGCACGGTCCGCCAGTCAATTGGACAATTGGCGGTCACAACCGGTGACCACCCCGGCTGACATTCCGGTAAAAGCCATATCTAAGCCGTCTTACGTTTAGCTTCCGGCATGGCGCGCATTCGTTTCTCAGCCTGACGCCGCATCTCGGGAGTATCGACGTCCTGCCACCAGGCTGCGCCGATATCAATCGCGCGCACTTTGCCATCTGCCGCCATCAGGCGGACACCATCAGCCAGGCTGCAATCCTCGTTTTGCTTCGCGCGCTCCAGGTAAGTAAAGATTTCCGGCGGACAAACGAACAGCCCGGTGTCGATCGCATCATAGTCGTGCAGGTTTTTCCCGATCGCGACAACTTTGCTTCCCCGGATTTGAACTTTCATGGCGTCGTCCAAATCGAAGATCGAATTAATCTTTCGATCTACGGCCAGGTTCAGAAGATCGACATCCGCCGACTTGATCAAAAGATCGACAATCACATGGTCGAAGAGATGGTCGCTCATCGCTAAAAGAAATGGCGCGCTCACCTGATTGGCGGCCGCGAGAAGCGAGATACCGTTCTGTTTCTGCCACTGGGGATTCTCGATGAAGACCGATTCAAGCTTCGGCGGAACCAGTTTTACTATCGCGGCGCGCAATCGCTCGCATTGGTAGCCGACGATAAAGTTGACCTTGCTAATTCCCGCGTCGATCAGCGCATCCATAATGTAGCAGATCAAGGGACGGCCGAGGATAAGAACGAGTGGTTTAAAAAAAGTTTCGTCGGAGCCGCGTAGACGCGAGCCAGATCCGGCCATCAGAATCACCGCCTCGGAGACAGTATTCATATGCCGTAATATTTCTTGAGGCCCCAAATCCTGACGCGTTGCGGAAGAAACCGAAAAATGAATGGTGCGATTTGGCTCTGAAACGTGTCGCCCACGGTCACGCGCGGCGGCGGGTTCGCTTGATTGATCAGCTCGCAGACACGACGCGCGACAAGCGCCGCTTTCGGCGCGTTCTTCATGTTGCGCTCAACCGTCTCCCAGGTTTTCGCAACGCTTGCTTCGTAGCGCTGATCATACTTCTGGCTCTTGCTCACGGCATCGTTGAAGTCGGTGCAGATATCGCCCGGTTGAATATCAACTATCCGCACTTGTCGACCTGGTAACTCGAGTTGCATCGTCATCGTAAAAGCAGCCAGGGCCGCTTTTGCTGAATTGTACGCGCCCATGAATGGAACGGGTAGTCGCGACGCCAGCGACGTCACGTTGATAATCAAACCGCCCGGTTGCATTGTCTGCAGAGCGAGGCGCATCAATTGCAGTTGCCCGAAGACAAGCACTTGAAATTGGTTTGCGATCTCTTGTTCGGATAGATTCTCCGCCGGACCAAAATGTCCGCTGCCGGCATTGTTGATCAGGACGTCGAAACGGCCGGCTTCAACCAAAGCGTTGCGGAAAGCCTGCTTGATCGAATCCGAATCCGACAAGTCGAGTTCAACCGGATGAAGACGAGAAAAGTTTGAGAGGCGTGCAGTATCGCGCGATGTGCCCCAGACTTCGTTTCCACGTTCAATCAGGGCGGCGGCGATGGCTCTTCCAATGCCAGAACTGGCGCCAGTGAGGAAAATCCTTTTCACAATTTGAAAATTGGCTTCGCCGCCGCGCGGCGCATTGCGTCTTGGTCTAACACTGATTCCTATTTTAACTATCGCCGCGATGCGAGAGTGTCCTACGCGAACCATGTCGATCTTACCACCCAAGACAATACGCGGTCTTAAGCGCGTGCTTCGAATTATTAGAAAGCGGCGAAGCCACGACCAATTCATACGCCAGACCTTGGCCAAAGGCCCTGTGTTTACTAAACGCCGCGTCATTGCAGCACTCACAACAGTGCCTGATCGGATCGGAGGATTGCGTCCCACAATTCGCTCTCTTCTAAAGCAGACGCGACCGCCAGACGAAATCGTGCTGGCTATTCCCACGTTTTCAATTCGCGAGCAACGGCCGTACGTCATCCCGCCGTATATCGCAGGGTTACCGCGTGTGCGCGTTGTGCGTTGTAGCAAGGACTGGGGGCCGGCGACGAAATTTATTGCCGTAATTCAGGAGGAATTGGCAGCCGGTCGAGATAATACGCTGATTATGGTCGTGGATGATGATCGCGTTTACCCGCGCGACGCGGTTGAAACTTACCTGTATTACAACGAGCAATTGCCTGAGGCGGCCCTTTGTTTTCGCGGCGCCGCCATGCCGCGGAGTTTGAATTGGCGCCACGCGCAGATGCGTCAGGCGAATGAGTTTCGTGAACCGCAGCCCGTCGACATAATCACCGGCTGCGGGAGTTATTTCATTCAGCCAAGATTCTTTGATGAATCGCTCTGGGATTATTCCGACGCGCCCCCAGGAGCATTTTATATGGATGATATTTGGATCAGCGGATGTCTCAGTCGTCGCGGTGTAAAAAGATATATTGTGCCCGCGTCAGGCATGATGCGCCTCGTGTTTCGGCAGCTTGGGACTTTATCGCTGCACCGTGTGCCCAAAGGACGTCAGCATAACAACAATGAAACTATCGAATTTTTTCGGGACACGTGGAGCATCCTCAGTTTGCACTAGGGAGACGAGAGCGATTGGACTGTTTGCGAGGCTGAGTTAGGTCAGTTTGTTGCTCGAAAATGGTATTTCCACCAAATAAGGCCGAACACAGCGAGGAATACTGCGGTGGCGGTGAGTTGGCTTGGGACACCATTTAATAGTGCGCGGCAGGCAAGTGCGGGAACAATCGCGATGATTGTAGCGACTACTGGTGGCCGAAGGTTGCCCCACGAATCCTTCCATCCAAATACCAGGCGAAGGGCAGCATAGCGCAGAAGACCCTGGACGACATTCGGGAAGAGAACGCCGAAGGCGGCGCCGGCCACGCCAAAACGGGGAATCAGCCACAGAAGGGCGCCGATGGCGAGCACGCACGTGATCACGGAATGCACAAGGTTTAGACGCGGGCGCTGCACCATAATCACCGTTTCACCAAGGGAGACGAATGTGCTGGTGGCGCAGGTGAGGGTGACGACCCCAAGCCAAACGTTGCCCTGCCGAAATGCGGGACCGTAGATCAAGAGAATCGCATCACCAGCTAAGACTATTACGCTTGTGAGAGGCAGCAAAATCCAAAGCATCCATTGCGAGAGACGGGCGTAAGTAGCCGCGGCACGTTCGTGTGCACCGGTGACCGTCATTTGGGCGACAACCGGTGCGAAAATTGGATTGAAAGCTTGGTTGATCTTTCGCAAGGCGCCCGCGATATCGACGACGGCACTATAGATACCAACCCTTGCCAGCGTCACGCCGGGAGCGTGATTAATGAAGTATCCGAGCATGATTAGGTCCAACCGGGAAATGAACGCATTGAGCAACTGATAACCGCTGATTGGAGCAGCGTAACCGAGTAGTCGCAACGCTTCGGCCCGGAGCGACCCGACGCCGCGTTCTGTTGGCACGCCTCGAAATAAGTTTGCCGCAAGCATGAGCGCCACAATGCCGGATGCCACGCTTCCCACTATTGCCGCCATCGCCGGCGCGGACCTTGTGAACCCGAGGGCGAGGGCAAGCACGAAGGCAACGGTCGTTGCAAATGGTTCCATCATCCCGCGCGAGTAGATGTCGTGCTGCATCACTTTCATGCCTCGCGAGACGGCGGTGCTGATGCGATACAACGCGATGCCGGGCAACGCGCACAGAACCAAAGCGAGCGCAGAAACCATTTCGGACTGCAAACCCAGACGGTTACCCAGCAGCTGGACGGCGCCGACCACAACGATCGCAAGGACGATGGATTGGGCCATCGCTAGTGCCACAGCGAGGCGGAAGAGCGCCCGGCTGCGTGTGTGATCGCCGACAGCCTCCGCGCGCGCGATAAATGTGGTAATCGCGCCGTCGAGACCGAAGATGCCGATCTTGCTGACGACGTCAGTAGCGGCCCAAGCAATCGAAAACGTTCCGAGAGAGGCTGGTCCTAGCAACCGTGCTATAAGAAGAATAAAGACGCCGCGCAAGATCGAAGCCAGCATTGCAATCGTGTTGAAAAACATGCCGCGCTTCAACTCCACGCCGGTTTCGTCCACGCGTGCCGGGGCATCTTCGGCCGGCGGCGGAATGCCGGGCGCCTCTTCCGCCATGCTTGCCAAGTCCGAAGATAACTTTGTTTCCATCGGCATGGCTTCTAACCCAAAATGGCGCTCCACTTCATGGCGCTTGAACTAACACAGACCGCACACAAGATCGACACTCAACAAGATCGACAATCACCTTGATGGAACTCCGCCTCCCGCGACTACTGATTACCGCCGATTTGCCGGATACGCTCACCGGACTCGGCGGCATCTCGCGGTCGACGAATGGATGATGTTCTCGATTCGACCGAGTTTTGCGATATATTGCCGGTCGCCGCAACATTTACACCTGGTTGCTCACTTTTTGCCTGTTGATCGGAATGCCGGCGGCCGGTTTTATTTTGCTCTGCAGCTGGGGTATGGCGACCGCCGCGATCCACATCTTTCGCGCTGTGCAGATTCGATTGTCGATCTAACACGTTCCGAGGCGGACTTGGCGGATCAGAAAATCGACCTTCGGGTGCCGCGTGGATGGCTGGCAACGATACGGCCGTCTTTCATCTCGTGAATCCAATCGCACGCTTCCGCGATNGCCGGATTGTGCGTGACGAGCAGCAACGCTTTCTCACCCNGGTGGACGAGATTCTTNAGCAGCTCGAACGCGCGTTCCGAATTTAAAGTGTCGAGGTTCCCGGTCGGCTCGTCGGCCAAAATCACGGTTGGATCATTGGCGAGCGCGCGCGCAATCGCTACGCGCTGTTGTTCGCCACCGGAAAGATGCCGGCTCGGGCGCCGCCGCTTATCACCAAGATCGACAGCTTCCAGTAGCGTCGCGGCGCGCTCGAGCATTTGTTCTTCCGACAAACGCCCCAGCTTCCGCATCGGTATCATGACGTTTTCCTGTGCGCTGAAATCCTCCATTAGAAAGTGGAACTGGAAAATGAAGCCAATCAATTCATTACGGCGGCGGGCCAGCTCGTCGTCATTCATGTTCGCCATGAGCTGCGATTCGATCGAGACCGATCCGGCGTCGGGCGAATCGAGCAAGCCAAGAATATAAAGCAGCGTGCTTTTTCCGCAGCCGGACGGACCGACGACCGCGTGAACGCTGCCCGGCTCGAGCTGAAGTGAAACGCCGCGCAACGCGTGGACACGCGATTCATCTTCTCCGAGATACCGCTCGATTTCGTGGCAACTGAGACAAACGCCCGAGTTCATACGCTGGAGCCACGCAAGGTCGCGACGGGAGGAAGCTCGGCCGCGCGTCGCGCCGGCACATAACTGGCGATAGTGACCGCGACCAGTGCGAGCAACGTTGCCCACATGTAGTGCCGCCAATCCCAGGTCACCAGAAAATGATTCGCATAAAGCAGACCGCGGATGCGAATCGGAATGTGCGAGATTCCCCACGTCACGAGCGCGCCGCAAATGCATCCAATGATCGAGCCGGCCACCGCGATCATGGCGCCTTGCCACAGAAAAATCGCGCTGATGTCGATCCGCCGGTAACCCATCGAGCGCAGGATGGCGATCTCCTTGACTTTGGAAAGCACAGTCATGGTCAATACATTGAAGATTCCGAAGCCGGCTAACAATATGATGAGCGAGACTGTGATCGCGGCCGACACACGCAAAGTGAGAAAAAGTTGCAGGGTGCTTTCTTCGCGCTCCTGCCAGCTTTGCGCGTCGTGTTGAAAAAGCGCTTCAAAGTGGTGCGCCAGGTCCGGGGCGACTTGCGGGTCGCGCAGTTTATAAATGATCATCGAAGCGGTGTATGGCTTGTGCAGGAGTGTCTGCGCCACTCGCGCATGCGCATAGACGCGCGTCTGATCAATCGATCCGACACCGCTGCGCGATACGGCCGTGACCAACAAGCGCCGGTACTCACCGCCCGGCGGCAACAGTTGGATTGTCTCGCCCGCAGTCACATCCAGAGTGGAAGCCAGTTTGTACCCGATAATGATCGAGTTCGGGTTGTTTCGAAAATCGTTAAAGCTGCCCTCGACAATCTGGTGCGACAGATCGGTCGTTTGTAAATGCAGGACCGGATCGATTCCGTCAAGCTCGACCGTCGCATTTTCAAAACCGGCGCGAGCGCTAAGGGTCCCACGCAAGACGGGCGAACACGAAACGACGTTGGAGAATTGACGGCTCACGCGCATGATCGCGCTGGCATCGTCTATCCCTTCGAAATAACTGCGATGCGTAGCCTCTCCCCGTGAATTCTTGGGCGGGACAAAGAGGGGCGAATGCGGCCGGAAACGCGAACGCACAACGAGCGCGCCGTTGCTGCCCAGACTTGAGTCGATAAAATATTTAGCGAAGCCCTGGGTCTGCGCCTGCGTGCCGATAAAAATAGCGACGCCAAAAACGACGCCGGCCAGGCTGAGCAACAGAGCGCGCTTGCGATGCACCAGAAAGCGCATCGCGATGTAGAGTGGCGGAGTCACTTTGGCGGCGCGGGCGGGCCCGCGATGTCGATCTTGCGCTCGCGCACCAATTGACCGAGTCGGAACTTGTCCTGGTTGCTCACGATCACGTGATCGCCGAGTGAGACGCCGCTTATCGCTTCCGCGAAATCGAGCGTCCGAAAGCCGACGTTTACCGTGCGTCGGTGCACGACGCTGCGTTTCACGATCCACGCTTGATCGACAAGCAGCGCGCGGGTCGGCACGAGCAGAACATTTTCGTGCGTGCCGGTAATGACGTTCATCTCTCCGGTCATACCGGCCATGAGATTGTCGGGCGGCTTTTCCATCTCCAGCACAATGGTGTAGCGCTGCGTCTCCGGGTCGGCCGCGGGTTGAATGGACGAAACCTTGGCCGCGAACTGCTGCATGCGGTAAGCATACAATTGCAGAACCGCTTTCATTCCCGGTTTCACTTCGCCCACATCTTCCTCATTCACTTCGCCGCGCACATAAGTCTTGCGCGACGAAATGGCGAAAAGTTGGTCGTTCTCTCGCACGAGCGCGCCGTCGATTGCTTGAATGTTGCTGATCAATCCATCCATGGGCGCGCGGATCTCCGTGTTCTTCAGCTGCGCTTCCAGTTTCTTGCTCGTATCCTCGAGACTCTCCAGATTGCGGTCCCGTTCAATTCGTTCGTTCTCCACCGCGCCGCGCAATCGATTCGCTTCGTTCTTTGCTTTTTCGTATTCGACCGCCGGCACGTTGCTCAGTAAGGCCAGCTTTTCCATCCGCTGCACGTTATCTTCCGCGGTCTTGAGTAATTCCGCCGATGGCAACGGCAGGGCCGCGCGTTGTTGCGCGGCCTGCAGATCGGCCCGTGCTTGCTTCAGTTGGCGGGCGGTGGACTCGTCGGCGATCGTCGCCAGCAGGTCCCCTTTCGCAACGCCCTTGCCAATCGCGCCGCGCCCGGTGGCAACAGTATCGGCCAGGTGAATGAACCCCGCGTTCTGGGCGCGAACCGGTACCACATCGGTCGACTCAATGCGCACCGTTCCATAAACCGCCGCCAAGGCCGTGCCGCGTCGAACCACCGCCACTTCCGCGACTGGCATCAAGAGATACCAAATCGTCGCGACCACCACGAGAAGTGGCGCGATTATCCAAGCCCATTGCTTCGCCTGCGGCAATTTCAACGCCTGCAACTAATGCACGTTTGGCGCGGTGTCGTCTGAAAATTGAAAGTACCGCCCGGTTCCGCGGTCCCATTCCGCCAACGCCGTCTTTTGTTGGTAAGCCAATGTCGCAACCGCACTTCTTGTCTCGAGCAGAGTGCTTTCCATCAGCCGATACTCATATTGCGAGGCCAGACCGCCGGCCAGATTTTCCCGAACGATTTTCGCATTCAATTCCGCGGCCGCGGTGGCGGTGACGAGTTTTTGCTGCTTGGTGGCGATGGCTTGGAGATGATTGCGGATACGCGAGAGATCGCGCGGCACGGCTGCTTCCAATTTGTGCAGCTCCAGCTCGTTGATTTCACGAACCTGGCGCTGCTGCATAACGGCGCCGTAGACTTTACCGTTGTCGATCACGCGCCAGCTATAGACACCGCCGAGGCGCACTTCCGATGAAACAATGTCGTCAGTTCGGCGCGGCGAGCCTGAGCTTTCCCGGTGAATCCCGGAGACGGGAATAAATTCGCCCGCCATGGTGGCGTTGATTGCCGGATAATATCCGGCCTCGATAATTTTCTGATCTTCATTTGCCGCCTTGACCAACAGACGCGCCAGTTTCAAATCGGCTCGGCGCTCCAGGGCGGCGGTTGTTTGTCCGTCAAGATCGACATCTGCTCGCACGAAGGCGAGGTCTCCCTCCGGCTCCGGCAGGGTCGCATTCGCCTCCAGATTATTTCCAATGGCTTCGGAGAGTTTCAAACGTGCATCCGCATAAGCGCGTCGTGCCGACTCGACGCGTGGATCAAGCTCACGCGTTTGCAACTGCGCGCTCGTGAGGGCGCTGCGATCGACCAACCCAGCTTCGTATCGAGCTTTTTGGCTGCTCACATTTTCCTCCAGGTGCTGCCGTTGCCCCTCGCGCAAAGTTTGGAGCGATCGATTGTAAAGCGCGCTGTAAAAGGCCAACCGGGTCGCGTGCAACTGCGTTTCCATGGCGATGTTCAGTTGTTGCTGCGCGATGAGTAACTCAACGTTGCCGCGCCGATAAGAGGCGGGAATCCTGGCGTCAAAGAGCGGCTGCGAAAAGGTGCCATAAGCAAAACCGAATGGCTGATTGGCACTCTGACCGGCCCGATATCCACCTTGATCGCCACCGACTACTCCAACCACGGCATCGGGAAGAGCCACGGCTCTGAAGATCAGACGCTGACCGCCGGCTTGTTCGACTTTGTATTTCGCTTTCTGAATCTCCGGATTCTTTTCCACCGCTCTTTGCAGGGCCGCCTGCAAAGTTAGGCCCGTCGTTTCTGCGACGGAAGAAATCACGAGCGCGACGGTAAGCGGAACGATGAGAGATAAAGTTTTCATCGCTGCGTCAAGGTGGCCGGCGGCATCGCCAGATCGACAATCTTGTTTGCCTCCTTTGTTTCGCCGGTGTTCTCCGGCTTAAACTCGAGCGCATCAGGTTCCACGGCACAGGCGCGGGCGAGTCTGGCCAATGCCACGTTGTGCAGATAAATTGCGCTTAGCCGCGTCGTCCGCGTTCGTGTCACATCCGAGGCCGCCTGCAAAACATCCAATTGCGTTCCCAGGCCGGCGCTGAGGTTCCCCTTGGCAATCTCAAGAGATTCGTCCGCCGTCTGAACATTTTTCGTTTCCGCCTCGAGCACCCGGTCGGATTGCTCCAAGTCGAGAAAAGCGCTCCGCACCTCGGATGCAACCGAGCGCCGCGTGGCGTCGAGTGTTTGGGCGGCCGCGTCGCGGCGTGCCCGCGTCGCGATGACGCGGCCTTTCGTGGCAAAGCCATCGAAAATGTGCCAGTGCGCGTTGAGGCCGAGCACATAACCGTGATTGAATTCGTGACCGATCAACGGATCCCGCTCGTTGTAAAGTTCGTATCCAGAAGAGAAGTCGACCCATGGACGAAGGGCACTGCGATCGAGTTTTTCCTGCGCCTCTTCAATCTCGACGTCTCTCTGCCGTGCTTTGATTTCCGGTCGGTCGATGTCGGCGCGGGCCAGACATTCGTTCAAATCGGGGTGGCGGGCTTGATACTGCAACTGGCCGGTGACCTCGAACTGCGCATGCACGGATTTCGACTTGAGGTCCATTCCAAACAGCTCGCTCAAACGCAGGTACGAGTTTTGTAACTGCGTTTGCGCGTCGATTAGCTCCGGTTGTTCGTTTGCTAATGTCACTTCGGCCCGGCTCACATTTAATTGCCCGACCATGCCGGCGCCCAACCGTTCCTGTTGCGTTTTCACTTCCTCCTGCAAAACGCCCACCGATTGTTCGTGCACGCGAATCTTGGCTCGATTGAGCAACAGCTCGTTGAAAGCGATCCGCACATCCATGGAGACACGGTTGGCGACGGCTTGATATTCGTATTCTTGTTTCTCCAGGTTCAAACGTGCGATCGCCACCTGGCTGCTCACGGCTCCGCCCGTGTAAATGTTTTGCACCACCCGGACGTTGGCGCTGTAATCCTCGTCGCGCAGGCGTGAATCAGACTGATGCTGGCGCTCCCGGAGTAATCCGCTTGAAACCACTGATGGGAGATAGCCGGCGCGCGCCTCGATCAGACTGCCCCGTGCGGCTTGAACTTTTTTGCGCGCAATCGCGATGTCCGGATTCTGTGCCTGGGCCCGCGTGACCGCTTCCTCAATACTGTAATCAGGCATTGCAGCCTGAAGCGCGCCAGTTAAAGCGAGGGCCAATATCAATATTAGTAGCAAGCTCGAACGTTGCCGGCACATTCACCTATCTCCTTAAGCAGGGCCTATTCTTCCCATAAAAATCACTCCTCGCCAGAGAATTATGGCGGACAAGGTTGCGCCAGCCCCTCCGAGGAATTACGCTTGACGCCGGGGCTGGAACGGGTTCCATTCGGCGCTTCAGTTCTTAACCCGAAATAAACTTGCCTCTTGCCCCAGCTAAGAGGCTGTAGCTACGCTGTCAGTTTCAGACATGAGAAAAATTCGAATCGCCATCGTCGGAGTGGGCAATTGCGCCAGCTCCCTTGTTCAAGGGATTAACTTCTATCGCGGCTCCTCCACTAACGGTNCNGGAGTCGGTCTAATGCATCGAAAGATCGGCTCCTATCGGCCGGACGACATCGAGGTCGTAGCAGCCTTCGATATCGACCGCCGCAAGGTCGGTCTGGATGTGAGCAAAGCCATCTTTTCGCCGCCCAATTGTACAAAGGTTTTCTGCGAAAACATCACCCTTACCGGTGCGATCGTGAAGATGGGCTGCGTCTTGGACAGCTATGCTGCGCACATGCGCGACCAGGACCCGCTGCGCACCTTTCTGCCGCTCGAAAAAGAATCCACCCGCGAGCAAGTTATTTCGGAACTGAAGGATTCCTGCGCAGAAATCCTCGTTAATTATCTACCGGTCGGCTCGGAGGACGCGACACGCTTTTACGCTGGATGCGCCCTGGAAGCCGGTCTCGGTTTTGTAAATAATATTCCGGTTTTCATCGCCAGCGACCCTGTGTGGTCAAAGCGTTTCGCGGACAAGAATCTCCCCTTGATCGGTGACGATATCAAAGCGCAGATGGGCGCGACCATCGTGCACCGGACGATTGTCGATCTTTTCCGCAAGCGCGGGGTCAAGATCGAACGCACCTATCAATTAAACACCGGCGGCAACACCGATTTTCTCAACATGCTGAGTCGCGACCGGCTTGCCTCCAAGAAAACGTCCAAGACCGAAGCCGTGCAGTCCGTCATTGGCGAACGACTGGCGGATGAGAACATTCACATTGGCCCAAGCGACTACGTGCCGTGGCAACTCGATAACAAGATTTGTTTTATTCGCGTGGAAGGACGTCTTTTCGGCAATGTCCCGATGGAGATGGATTTGAAACTGTCGGTCGAGGATTCCCCGAACTCTGCCGGCATCGCCATCGATTCCATCCGCTGTTGCAAGCTCGGACTCGATCGCGGGATTGGCGGCGTGCTCCATTCCGCTTCCGCTTACTTCTCCAAGCATCCGCCCGTGCAAATGACCGACGACGAAGCCTACCGCGCCGTCGAACAATTCATCCGCGGCGAACGCGATTGCTGATTAAGCCGCGCCGGTACNACGGCCCTTCCCATTATAGGTCGTGGGGTGCGTCCGGGCGCATTTCTTCCTCGAGCTTCGCGGGCGGAAGTTGTTCTAACCGGTGCCATTCCTCCCGTAATTCGTCTGTAGGGTAAAGCAGCAAACAGCCAAGCGCGGTCGAGAACAAGCCCGCTTCCACTTCGAGGCCGGTAATTTCGCCGACCACTTTCCAATAAGCCGCGATCTGCGGGCGGTAGCGCGCACGAAAAATCTCCGCCTCGGTTGACGAGACGTTGTTTGTTTTCCAATCGAGCAGAAGACAGCGGCCCGCCTTGCGATCGATCATGAGCGAATCGATCAAGCCTTCCAGGACGCTGCGATCGTTTCGGCGCCAGGAAAATGGAAGCTCATGATAAAACTGCGTTTCATCGCGNGCGAGGAAACGCGCAATGTTCTNGTCGCTGAACAAATTTGGGCGCGTGGCGTTCCAATCTTTGGTTGCGGCCTTTGCGTCGGGAGAAATCGGCAATTCTTTTTCGAATGCCTTTTGCGCGGAATCGATTCCCCCTTTCCAATCCAGGCGTTCGAAAAATTTGTGCCACCAGCGGCCGTAGAGCGTGGCAAGATTATCGAGCCGCGAGTATGTCCGCACTTCAGCCGGAACTTCCGTCTCGAGCGTGCTTGGCGTGAGCTTGCGCACGAATTCCGAGGCACGTTTCACGGCGCGATTGAGTTCGCGAGAAGTTAAGGTGTCGATCTTCGCTTCGGATTTTTCGGGCGTTGGCGGAGAGAGTTCAGAATCTTCAATGTCTCCGGTCGTGCTCGTAAGTTTTTCGAATTCACCGGAATAAGAGTCCTGGTCGCGAATCAGCCGCCGAAGTTGTGCCGTTCTCGGCAGTTTGCCATCGGTGTTGGAGAAGATCTCCTGATCGAGCACCACGACAAGCGTGTGACGCGCACGCGTCGTTGCCACATACAGAAGGCGCTCGAGTTCCTGCTGTTGCGCGCGTTCGATCGCGTCCTTCAAATCCTTCGATTTGTCCTCTTTGCCGAAAGCGATAATGAGTTTGCCGTTCGCCGGCGATTTCACAAAATGCGGATAGCGCGGCGAGGGCGGCCGCAGATCGCGGGCGAGGAACGGCACGATTACCGCCTGCCATTCCGAGCCTTTTGCCTTGTGCGAAGTGATGAGCTGGACGGCATTGTCGTCGGCGGAAAAACGAACCGTGCGCGGCGTCGTGAAATCGTCGCGCAAGCGTTGGGCGAATTCCGCCAGGATCATGCCGTTTACTTCCGCTTCCGCCGCCTGCGCGAGCAAGGCATCGAGTTCGCGCGCGAGACCGCCGAACTCCGTGGCGGGCAACAGGAGCAAACGTTCGCGCAGTTGCGTTTGCCCCACAATCAAAGCGACTGCGTCGAACAAGGCCAGGCCTTCGGCACGTTGGCGAATCTCCGCCAGCGTCCGCAGCTGCGAAGAAATCTTTCCAGCAGCCGACAGGACCTCGTCGATGTGAAATCTCGCTTTTTGCGCTTCCGAAAAAACCGCAAGATCGTGATCGGACACGCCGAAAATTTCGCGGAGCACACCGACGATTTCGTAGGCGTTGAGCGGGTCGGTCATGATCGTGAGGAGCGCGGTCAGCCACGCGTAGGCCGGGCTGTCGCCTTTGACATCGCGCTCTGATTGGATCGACACTGGCAGACCGAGGCGGCGTAGCGCTGCGGCCATCGTCTGCAGCCAGGCTTTGCGCGGACAAAGAATCGCTACTTCGCGCCAGATGTCGGCGGAAAGTTTTTTCAGCCCCGCTTCGTTGATCCACCGGGCCAGATAGTCCGCTTCGATGCGCGCTTTCTGGTAATCTTTGAGTTTCTTTCCTTCCGGCAACAGTTCCTTCGCGATGAGCGGCACGCGAATGACTTTCCCAGGAAGAATCTTCGGCCGCGGCTGCAATTCGACGAAAGGCACTTGTCCGTCTTCTTCGTTTAGAATCTCGCGAAAAGTCTCGTTAACGAAATCGAGTTGCCTCTGATCGAGTCGAAACGTAACGGAAAATTCCAAGCTCTCCCCGTTCTGGTCGGCGATGAGCGCTTCGTGAACGGCTCGATAATAATTCAAGTCCGCACGCTCGCGGTAAATCGATTGCTGAAAATCGCCGACCATGCAGAAATGGCCGGGCTGCGGCGGCGATTGTCGATCTTGCAACCAAAGGCCGCGTGCTTCCGGCGGGCGGGTCGCCTCGAGAAGCACGGAAAATTGCGCCGGCTCGGTATCCTGTGCCTCGTCGAGAATGACACGAAAGTTTTCTCCGCGAATCCGTTGCGCGGCGACCGGATGTTGCAGCAACTCCTTCGCGAGCGCGATTTGATCTCCGTACGTAACGAGCCCGTGGTCAAGTCGAAAATCGAGATAATCACGTTGCACTTCGGCCGCGACGCCGGTGGCGGCATCGCAGACCCATTTTCGCAACGGCGCAAATTTCTCCTGCCAAAGTTGAGTGAACCGCGCGTTCGCCGCGGTGAAGCAAACCGGCCAGCGCAAGAATTCCCAGTCGCCCGTGTAACGGCTCTCCCAGTCGCGCAATTCCGCCTGCGACTTGCTGATATTATCGTTGCCCTTGTCGGGTTGCGCATAAACCTCGGCGAAATCGAGGAGCGGACAGGGCGATAGTTCTGGCAGGCGCAAGACGGCAGAGCCCGCGCGTCGGGCCAGCTCCATGAGATCGCGCGCCTGCACAAAGCGCAAAAGCATGGCGCGATCTTTGTCGCCCAACGAACGTCCAATGTGTGTCTGGTTTTGCGCGAATTCTTGCCAGAGGGTGTCGTCGTCTTCACTCACTAACTCGAGCGGGGCAGGCAATCCAAGATAATGACCGAAGTCGGTCAGGAGCTTCATGCAGAACGAATGGATCGTACCGAAGAAGGCGCGATTGAATGCAATCTGCACTTCCGGGCGCAAATTTTCGTGGAGCAGAGCTTGTCGCGTGCGCTGCTGCATTTCGTCTGCCGCGCGATTCGTGAAAGTGACGACAACGAGGCGCGGCAGGATTTCCGCGGCAGTAGTCGAACGCGCGATCGACAAAACGCGCTGCGTGATTGCAGTCGTCTTGCCCGAACCGGCAGATGCGATCACAGAAAAATTGCGGTCCGGCTCGCTGGCAAAACGCGCTCGAGCGGCTTCGTCGCGCGGCATCACCATGTTTCCCACTCCTCTTTTTCGAGCACGAGCGCGGGATGCGTTAGCACCCATTTATCTTCCAAGATGTCGTTATCGATTGGCAAGGTCGCGAGCGGATAGGGCGCGCTGTATCCAAACGCAGGACGAATCTCGCCCTTCATTCCGAAAACGCCGGTGCGCTGCATTTCCGCGAGATCGGCGAAGACGTTGGTGTGTCGTGCAAGATCGACAACGGACAATTGCGGCGCGACATTTTTTACCGCGAGCGAAAGGATGCTCACACTCACTTCAGCGGCCCCGAGGTCTCGCATGGCCAACGCGTAAAGACCGAGCTGGAGCGTTGTGCCTTTAACAAGATTGTCGTGTAGATCGGAACCCTTCAGCTCTTTGGTCGAACCGGTCTT
>JGI12053J15887_10000420_pt1 | contig 17155 bp, 15 predicted proteins | sample MedBloCAOM1_O3_FD_15887 | JGI IMG/M metagenome (IMG submission 15887)
GCAAGGAAAATCAATGCGTTATGAACCGCCAGCAATCAACTTCCATCTCGGGGAAACACCACCCCGAGAACCACAAGGGGGAGGGGAACACACCGAGGTCGGGGTCCGCTCAAACGTTCAACTGCAAAACAGAATGTAAGCGGCTAAGCCGCCTTGGGCGTCGGCAGGTCGCCGGTGAGCGCCTGCGCCATGCGCTCGATCAGCGCCACCACGTCGGGATGCTGTTCGGGCTTCCAGCGCGCAAGCATGTCGGCGAGCCCCTGGCGCCGCGCGGCGATGATCCGGTCGCGCAACGCAATGCCGGCCGGCGTGAGCCGGAGCGGTCCGTCCGTGCGCTTCTCGGCGATGCCGCGGTCGCACAACGCATCCAACGGAGGCTTGAGTTGATCCGCAGGAATCTTGAGCTCGGCGCTGAGCGAGGCGAGCGTCATCGGCTCGCGCTCGCCCAGTCGCGCCAGCATCCACAGCTCGGGCGGCGGCAGGTCGATGCCGACGCGCCGGGCGAGATCGGCGTAGACGCGCCACCTATTCTCATGCGCCACCAGCACGGTGACGATGCGCTCGAGCTCTTCCAGCGAGGTGGCGTCGCGCGGCATCGCGAAGCTCTCGCCCATCCCCTCGGGCGCGGCGCCTTCGCGCAACGGGCTCTCGTGCAACAACCAGGCCAGCGCGAAGCCGAAGGCGGAGATGATGGCCGCCGCCAGGAACACCGGCCGCAGCGCCGCCATGACCGCGGTGATGTATTCCTGATGCAGGTTCGGCGGCAGCCCGCGCACCGCCGACGGCAGCACGGTGGAAAGAAATTCCATGCCGGGACCTGCGAGCTGCGCATGCAGCCCGTTGGCGAAGATCGCGCCGAACATCGCGACCCCGAGCGCGCCGCCGAGCGAGCGGAACAGCATGGTGCCGGAGGTCGCCACGCCGAGATGCTTGTAGTCCACGCTGTTCTGCACCGCGATGATCAGCACCTGCATCACCATGCCCATGCCGAGCCCGAGCCACAGCGCGTCGATCGCGGTCTGCCACACATTGCTCTCGATCGAGAGCATCGACAGCGCGCCGAGCCCGAAGGCCATGGTGGCGGTGCCGATGATCGGGAACAGCTTGTAGCGGCCGAAGCGGCTGATCAGGCGCCCGCTGATGATCGAGGTCACCAGCATGCCGAGCATCATCGGCATCAGCATCAGGCCGGAGGTCGAGGGGCTCACGCCCTTCACCACCTGCAGGTAGATCGGAAGGAACGTCACCGCGCCGAACAGCGACAGCCCGACGATGAAGCCCACACTGCTCGAGACCGCGAAGTTGCGGTTGGCGAACAGGCTCATCGGCAGGATCGGCTCGCGCGCGCGGCGCTCGACCAGGATGAAGGCGACGGTCGAGATCACGCCCGTTGCAGCCAACGCGAGCACGAGCGGAGAGTGCCAGGGAAACACCGTGCCGCCGAGCCCGGTGAACAGAATGATGGTGCTGAGCGCGAGCGTGAGCAGGATCGCGCCGGCGTAATCGATCTGGTGCTGGCGTCGTGCGGAACGCGCCGGCAGCACGGCGGCGATCACGACCAGCGCGAGGATGCCGGTCGGCAGGTTGATGTAGAAGATCCAGCGCCAGCTCAGGTGGTCGACGAAAAATCCGCCGATCAGCGGGCCGACGATGGTGGCGACCCCGAACACCGCGCCGAAGAAGCCCTGATAGCGCCCGCGCTCGCGCGGCGGGATCAGGTCGCCGATCACGGCGATGGTGACGACGAACAGGCCGCCGCCGCCGATGCCTTCCAGCGCGCGGAACAAGATGAGCTGCAGCATGTTCTGCGCGATGCCGCACAGCGCCGACCCCGTGAGGAACACGACGATCGCCACCTGCAGCACGATCTTGCGGCCGTAGAGATCGCCGAATTTTCCGTACAGCGGGCCGGCGACCGTGCTGGTGAGCAGATAGGCCGTCACCACCCAGGAGAGATAGCTCAGGCCGCCGAGCTCGGCGACCATGGTCGGCAGCGCGGTCGAAACCACGGTCTGGTCGATGGCGGCGAGCCAGAGCGCGAGAAACAGCGCCCCGAACACCGCCCAGATCGATTTCTGATTTTGGTCTGCTGGCATCCTTACTCGCAAGAATGGTGCGCAACAACGCGATGATCGACGTGAATGGAAATGCAAAGTCCCAGGTTGACCCGCGTGTCCCGGACGCGATGCAGCGCGGAACGAAGTGGAGCGGTGCGTCGCTGATCCGGGACCGTACCGGGCGCGGTGTACGTAACGATCCCGGGTCTGCAGCGCATCATTTCGCTTCGCTTCATGCTGCGCAGCGCCCGGGACACACACCTTACGTTCTGAGGAGGAGACCGGCACGCCGTCGATCGCCGCGCAGATCGCGCTTGTCGATCGCTGCAACGATGGCGCTTACGGATCGAGCTCGGTGTCCCAATAGAGATAGTCGAGCCAGCTGTCGTGCAGGTAGTTCGGCGGAAAGCGCCGGCCGTTGCGGTGCAGGTGATTGACGCTCGGCTGGAACGGCATCTGCGACGGCCACATCTTGGCCTCGTCCATCGTCAGGTTGCCCTTCCTGAGATTGCACGGCGAGCAGGCGGCGACCACGTTGATCCAGGTGGTGTGGCCGCCGCGCGAGCGCGGCAACAGGTGATCGAAGGTGAGGTCGTCGCGCGTGCCGCAATATTGGCAGTTGAACTTGTCGCGCAGGAAGACATTGAAGCGGGTGAACGCCGGCTGGGTCGCGGGCTTCACGAAGGTCTTGAGCGAGACCACGCTCGGGAGCTTCATCTCCAGGCTGGGGCTGTGCACGGCGCGGTCGTACTGGGCGACGATGTTCACCCGCTCGAGAAACACCGCCTTGATGGCGTCCTGCCACGACCACAGCGAGAGCGGGTAGTAGCTGAGCGGACGAAAATCCGCGTTGAGGACGAGAGCGGGAAAGCCTGAGGGCGACACATGCACGTTCACGGCTGCGTTCCTGTCTCCTTATTCCCCAAGCGGACCGAAGCGTGACCGTAGTCTATAGAAGAGCATGACGGGATTGTGAAGCCCGCTCCGGGGCTTATGCAGCGCGCAGGCGACCGCCGGACGCGTTCCGGAGGCCCGCATTTGTCAAGGAAAATGCGGCGGCTTGGCGACCCGGGCTGCCTGGGCTTGAATGCGGGCCGAATGTCAGGATTGCGAAAACGCAAGGTGCCGGGAATGCCGCGAATCACTCTCGTCTGTCTGGTGGGCTTGTGCGCCGCGCTGCACGGAGTTATCCCCGCGCACGCGCAGGCCTATCCGACCAAGGTCATCAAGATGATCGTACCTGCCGGCCCCGGCGGGCCGACCGACGTGCCGGCGCGCCTCGTTGCCGACCGCATGTCGGCGGCGCTCGGGCAGCCCGTCATCATCGACAACCGCGGCGGCGGCGGCGGCGCCATCGGCGCCAAGGCGGTGGCATCAGCCGACGCTGACGGCTACACGCTGCTGTTCGGCAACACTGCGACGCTCGCCAACATCCCCGCGATCTCGAAAAGCGCCGGCTATGATTCGGCCAAGAACTTCGCCGGCATCGCCAAGGTCATGGATTCCTACCAGGTGCTGGTCGTGAGCCCCAACCTGCCGGTGAAGTCGGTGGCGGAACTCACCGCCTACGCCAAGGCCAATCCCGGCAAGCTCAATTACGGCGCCGCCGGGCCGATCAATCTCACCAATCTCGCGGGCGAGCTCTACAAGCTCAAGGCCGGGCTCGATTTCGTGGCGGTGCATTTCAAGAGCGGCGCCGAATCGCTCACCTGCGTCATCGGCGATCAGTGCCAGCTCACCATCGACAACGTCACCGCCGTGCGTGCACTGATGGAGGACGGCAAGCTCCGTCCGCTCGCGGTCACCAGCGCGCGCCGGCAAAGCGATTTCCCTGATCTGCCGACCATGATCGAGGCCGGCGTTCCCGACTATGTGGTGACGAGCTTCTTCGGCGTGGTGGCGCCCGCCGGCACGCCCGCGCCCGTGATCGCGCGGCTCAACGGGGTCATCAACGAGGCGCTGCGCACGGAAGCGGTGCAAGCCGCGCTCAAGAAGCTCGGCGCCGAGCCCACGATCGAGAGCCCGGAGCAATTCTCCGGCTTCATCGCCGCCGAAATGCGCAAGTGGACCGAGATCGCCAACCTCGCCGGCATCAAGGCGGATTGATCTCTACCACGCTACGCTCCGCGCACGCGGTCGATCACAGCCGCAGCATCGGCGACGCCATCGCCGTGCCAGGCGATGTGCTGGTCGGGACGAACCAGCACCAGCTTGCTGCGATAGAGTCCATCGGGAGGTTTCAGTTGCAATATCTTCAGCGGTACGCCGCGCATGCCCGCGGCGCTCTCGAACGCGCGGGCACCGTCCGGCGCGCCGAAATCGATCAAGGTCAGCCCCTTGCCGAACTCGTCGAAGGCGGCGCGTTTCGGCGCCAGCCAGAGATGCGGCGCGCGCGCGCCGGGGCGATCCAACGGCGTGTAGGTGTCCCAGCTGTCGGGCGGCCCTTCGTCGTCATCGGGCCACACGATCGGCGAATGCTCGTAGCGCTCGCCGAGCTGGATGCCGACGGTGAGATACTGCGCGCGATCTTCCTCGATGATCCTGGCGCCGAAGGCGCGCCGCGCGGCGTCGGCGCGGGCGCTGTCGTCCTCGAACTTGGGCGGCAGCACCCAGCCGTCCATGAAGCGGGTGCAGCGCACGCCCAGTTGCGAATTGCGAACGCCGATGGGTCGGCGCTCGATCTCGTAGCTGTCGATGAGCTGCGGCCCGGCCCAGCCCTGATGCACGGCGGCGAGCTTCCAGCACAGATTCATCACGTCGCCGATGCCGGTATTCATCCCGAGCCCGCCCAGCGGAGTGAACAGATGCGCGGCATCGCCGGCGAGGAACACGCGTCCGGACTGATAGTGCTCGGCCACCAGCGCGAGCCCGCCGATCCACGGCCCGCCGGAAATGATCTCGAACGGTACGTCGGCGCCGATCATCCCGCGCACCACCGCCGGCGCATCGACCGCGCGCCAGTCGGTGCCGGGCGGCACCTGGTAATGGATGACCCAGGTCTCGCGTCCGTCCTGGGAATACATCATGCCCCGCATCTCGGGGTTGAGGATCCAGGTCATGTTGGTCGGCGCCCGCCGGCTCGCCGCCATCAGCGTGGGCGAGCGGATGAAAAACGACAGCATGGTGCCGCCCATGAAGGCGCGGTGGGTGGTGCCGTCCTCGCCGATCATGGCGAAGCCGAGCGCGCGGCGCACCGTGCTGCCGGCGCCGTCGATGCCGAGGAGATAGCGCGCCTTGATCTGCCCGCGCTCGCCGGTTTGCGCGTGCTCCACATCGGCAACGACATGATCGTCATGCGCGGCAAACGATTGCAGCCGCCAGCCGAAATGGATGTGGCCTTCTTGTTGCCGCTCGGCGCAGCGCCGCAGCACGCGCTCGAGCACGATCTGCGAGACGTTGTTGGGAATCTCCGGCGTCGGCCAATCCGAATAGGGGCGGGGCAGGCGCCCGAATTCATGGCCGCAGAAACGCGTCACATAGGCGGAGGCGCGCGCGACATGCGGCGGCAGGCCCTCGGAGCGCAGTTCGTCGGCGATGCCCAGGCGCCGGAAATGCTCCATCGAGCGCGCATTGGTATTGTTGCACTTCGGGTGTTGCGCCGTGTCCAGCTTGTCCGTGACCAGCATGGCCGGGACGCCATGCCAGTTGAGCTCGATCGCCGCCGCCAGGCCGACCGGTCCGCCGCCGACGACCAGAGCATACGTCTGCGCTTCCATAATCTACTCTCGGCTCCGTATTGCATGCCGGCGGCGGGGATCACGGTGCGCGCATCGATCTCTGGCGATGTCAGATCGGCGCTATCGTACCGAAGGTTGCGCCGCCCTCCGGGCGAGAAACTCGCCGCCGTGGCGCAAGCCTTCCTGGTCGATGCCGTGTCCGATGCCCGCGGACAGGTGCCACTCGACCGGCACGCCGAGCGCGGCGAGCCCGCTCGATGCCTGGAACAGCGCCTGCGCGGGGATGAGCTCGTCCTGGTCGCCGTGGATGAGCAGGACCGGCGGACGCGACTTGATCTCGGCTGCGAACTTGTCCGGATCGGCATCGGGCGGCACCACCAGCAGCCCGGAATAACCGACGATGGCAAATGGCGCCACCGCGCGCCGCAGCCCCACATGCAGCGCCATCATCGTTCCTTGGCTGAAGCCGACGAGCGCNAGCGCCGAGGGCGGCAGGTTGCGGCGCTTGAGCTCGGCGTCGAGGAAGCTTTCGAGCATAGGCGCCGCCTTGTTGGCGCCGATCCAGCGCTCATTGGGATCACGGAAGGTGAGCGGGAACCATTGCTTTCCCACCGGCGCCTGGCCGCACGGCTCCGGCGCATGGGGGGAGACGAACGCCGCGTGCGGCAACAGCCCCTGCCACGCGCGGCCGATATCGATGAGGTCGTTGCCGTCGGCGCCATAGCCGTGGAGGAACACGACCAGCTGGCGCGCCGGACCCGAGCGTGGCTCGAGCCGCGGACCGTCGAGTTCAGCCATTCATCCTCCGCTCTGTCGGCGTCGCCGGGATCGGGGCGCCTTCGCGCTGCTTGGTCGTGCGATAATACGACCACAGCATGTAGGCGGCCGCGCCCCGCCACGGCCGCCACGCTTCGGCGAGCGGCCCCATCTCTTTCGAGGTCGGGCGAGCGGCGAGTTCGAGCAGCAGTCGCGCCGCCTCTTGCAAAGCCAGGTCCCCGGCGGGCCAGGTGTCGCCGTGGCCGAGGCAGAACAGCAGATAGATGTCGGCGGTCCACGGACCGATGCCATGCACCGCGGTCAGCGCGGCATGAGCTTCATCGGCCTGCTTGGCAACGAGCGCGGGAAGGTCGAGCTCGCCGCGATCGATCGCTTTCGCGATCGCCTTGAGCGCGCGGATTTTCGACGCCGACAGGCCGGCGCGGGCAAGCTTGGCCGAACGTGCGCGCAGCACCGCGGCATGTTCGAATGGATCGAAAGCCTCGCTGAGCCGGCCCCAGATCGCTTTCGCGCTCGCGGTCGAGAGCTGTTGCGAGACCACGATCGAGGCAAGGCCGGCGAACCCGTCCGGACGCCGCCTCAAAGGAGGCCGCCCGGCGCGCGACAGCACCGTGCCGAAGCGCGGATCGACACCGACCAGTTGGGCGATGGCGTGATCGAGGTCGGCTTCGGTGTGGATGAAAAAGGACATGACCGGCGCGAAGCATCTACAAATGTCATCACAACGCAACCCTTTATTCTAAGCGATCAGCCGGCCGGGTGCGCATGACCTCTCCTGTATTCCGCTTCGCGCCCAGTCCGAACGGCTATCTGCATCTCGGACATGCGCTCTCCGCGCTGAGTAATTTCGACTCGGCGCGCGCCGACAGCGGACGGTTCCTGCTGCGCATCGAGGATATCGACGCGGCGCGCTGTCGGCCGGACTACGAGCAGGCGATCTATGACGACCTGGCGTGGCTGGGCATCACCTGGGAGCAACCGCCGCGGCGCCAGAGCGAACATTTCGACGACTACCGCGCGGCGCTCGCGCGTCTCGACGCGCTGGGTCTCGTCTATCCGAGCTTCGAGAGCCGCGGCGAGATCGCCCGCCTCGTCGCGGAGCGCGAGACGCACGCGCCCTGGCCGCGTGATCCCGACGGCGCGCCGCTTTATCCCGGCGCTGCGCGCACGCTCGCGCCGGCCGAACGTCGTCGGCTGATGGAGACCGGCTCGCCGTATGCGTTGCGCCTCGATATGGCAGCGTCCGTCGCGCGAACCGGTGCGCTGACATGGGCCGAAATCGGCCCGGACAGCGAAACCGGCTTGGTCGCGGCAGCGCCGCAGATGTGGGGCGACGTGGTGCTGGCGCGCAAGGAGACGCCAACCAGCTATCACCTCGCGGTCGTGGTCGACGACGCGCGTCAGGGCGTCACCCACGTCGTGCGCGGACAGGATCTGTTCTGGTCCACCAGCGTGCACCGCGTGCTCCAGGCGCTGCTCGGCCTGCCAGCGCCGAACTACCACCATCACCGCCTGATCCTTGATGCCGAGGGGAAAAAGCTCTCCAAATCGACGCGCGCGACCGCCTTGCGCGCGCTGCGTGAGAGTGGTGCTACTGCTGCCGATATCCGCCGGATGGTCGGACTGGCGTGAGAGCTGTGGCCGTCGGCTGCGCGCCGTGGCAATCTCCGCCTGGGGGTACGATGCCAAAAATGAAGACATCTGCCGGCAAGCGTCGCGGCAAGCGCGCCGCACGCCCGCGCGCGCCCGCATCCCGCACCCGGGCGATCGAGGCGACGCTGGCGGACATCGCCCACGAGATCAGGACACCGCTGACCGGCATCCTCGCGCTGGGCGAGCTGTTGACGACGTCGGAACTCGGCGAGCGCGAGCGCGGCTGGGCGGCGGCGATCAAGAGCACGGCCGAGCATCTCGCTCTGCTCACCTCGCTCATCGTCGATGCCGCGCGCGCCGATGCTAAGGGCCTGGTGCTGCGGCGCGAGCTCATCCGCCCGCGCCGTTTCGCCGACGCGCTCGCGGCCTCGCTCTCCGCCCGGGCGGAGGCCAAAGGGATTGCGGCCGAGGTCGATCTTTCGAGCGAGCTGCCGGACGCGGTGATCGGTGACCCATTGCGGTTGCGGGCGGCGCTGGAAAATCTGATCGACAATGCGGTGAAGTTCACCGGCCGCGGCAGCGTGCGCCTCGCTGCGACCGGCGAGAAGGCGGCGCGCGGAAAGGTGCGGCTCGTCTTCACCGTGTCCGACAGCGGCATCGGACTCAGCGCGGCGGAGATCAAGCGGCTGTTCCGGCCGTTCGCGCAGGCCAACGAGGCCATTGCGCGCCGCTACGGCGGCGCCGGACTGGGCCTCGCCTTCGTCAAGCGTGTCGCCAAAGCCATGGGCGGCGATTTGACGGTCATCAGTAAGCCGGGCGGCGGCAGCCGGTTTCGCCTCAGCGTGATCGTGGACAAGGTCGCCGAGGCACCCGGCGCCGCGACGCCGGACGGCACCGTTGCGCTTGGCGCGCCAGTGCGTCCGCTCACGGTGCTGTGCGCCGAGGACAATCCCTACGGCCGCGTCCTGCTCAACACCATCCTCACCGAGCTCGGCCATCGCGCGGATTTCGTCGGCACCGGCGGTGCCGCGGTCGAGGCGGTCGCGCAGGGGCGCTACCACGTCGTGCTCATGGACGTGACCTTGCCGGACATTGACGGCATCGAGGCGACGCGGCGCATTCGCGCGCTCGCCGAGCCCGCCGGCCGCGTGCCGATCGTGGGCGTCTCCGGCCGCGGCAATGCCGCTGACGAAGCGGCGGCGCGCGCGGCTGGGATGGACGGCTACCTTGCCAAGCCGCTGAGCCCAAGCGCGCTCACGCGCGTGCTCGGCTCGGTGATGCCGCCGGAGACGTGATCGCGTCGGCGTCAGTAGATGACGCCGACCGGTGCCCAGCCGAAGCGATAGTTGATGCCGGCCTTGGCGACGTGGATGCGCTCGCGGATGCTGGTGTCGAGCGCGAAGAAGCCGGTCGTGTCCGTGAAGCGAACAGCGCGGGTGCCAAAGTCGAGGTAATTGTACTCGATCTTGGCGGACCAGTTGTCCGTGAAGGAATATTCGATGCCGCCGCCCACCATCCAGCCCCAGCGGGTCTCGTTGGCTCGGAACGCGGCGATCGAATTGATCTCGTATTTGTCGTTGGCGAAGGCGGTGCCGCCCTTCCCGTAGAGCAGCACGCGATCGAGCGCAAAGCCAAGCCGGCCGGCAAAGGTGCCGAGCGCGTTTACCTTGGCGTTGCAGTTCGCCGCGATCCCGACGATGCCGGCGGCGCATGTGGTGTTGCCGGTGAGGTCCGCCCAGCTGGCGTCCGCCTCGACACCGAAGACCCACGAGCCGGCCTGGTAGTTGGCGCCGATCTGGCCGCCGGCGAGGCCGCCGCTGACGTCGACATTGGTCCCGGGCGACCCGACAAGCGCTCCGCCGAACAGGAAGGGTGCGATACTCGCGTCCTTGCGGCCCCAGGCGCCTCCGCCATGGGCGCCGAAATAGAACCCGGTCCAGGTGAAGATCACATAGCTTTGCGGTGCGCGGTACGCCACCGGCAGGTCGGCGGCTGCGGCGGGCTGCAGCGCAGCGGCGAGCGCGACCATGCTGATGCCGGCGAGAATATGTTTTTTCATCGGATCCCCCCGAACTAACGACACGACGGTCGAGCGGCGGCGACGGTCGAGAGCAGGCATTAACGCTCGCGTCGGCACGGCGGGGAGTCAAGGCGCGCCGGCCATGCGCGGCTCACGCCGGCACCCGCCAACCGGGGCCGAGGCGTCTCTAGGAGATTGAAATGATTGTTCGTTTCGAACGGCGTTGCAATCGCGCAACGCCCGCAGAACTTTCAATTGGGGGACGAGGACGGCACGGCTCGGACCCGTTACGCAGCGGTTCGATCGACGATGCGCACGATGTCCGCCACGATGCGGTTGAGCTCGAAATCCTTGGGCGTATACACCGCGGCCACGCCTGCCCGCTGCAGCATCTGTGCGTCCTCCGGCGGGATGATGCCGCCGACCACGACCGGGACGTCGTCGAGGCCGGCGCTTTTCAAGCGCGCGACCACGTCCTTCACCAGCGGAACATGCGAGCCCGAGAGGATCGACAGTCCCACCACATGCGCACCTTGCTCGCGCACCGCCTCCACGATCTCTGCAGGTGTCAGGCGGATGCCCTCGTAGACCACATCCATGCCGGCGTCGCGCGCGCGCACCGCGATCTGCTCGGCGCCGTTGGAATGCCCGTCGAGGCCGGGCTTGCCGACCACGAATGTCAGCCGGCGGCCGAGCTTGCGCGATACCCGGTCGACGTCGGCGCGCAAGTCGTCGAGGCCGACGGTCTCGTTGCGCGGGGCGCGACCGACGCCGGTGGGCGCGCGAAACTCGCCGAAGCTCTCGCGCAAGGCGAAGCCCCATTCGCCGGTGGTGACACCGGCTTTGGCGCAGGCCACCGATGCCGGCATGATGTTGCGGTTCTCCTGCGCGGCGGCGCGCAGTTCCTTGAGCGCCGCCACCACCGCCTTTTGATCGCGGCTCGCGCGCCATGCCTTGAGCCGCTCGATCTGGTCGGCCTCGGCCTGCGGCGACACCGTGAGGATGGCGTCGGCCGCGCCGGTGAGCGGCGAATCCTCGCTCTCGACGAACCTGTTGACGCCGACCACCGTCTGCTCGCCGCGTTCGATCGCCTCGACCCGGCGCGTGTTCGATTCCACCAGCTGATGCTTCATGTAGCCTTGCTCGACGGCGACGACAGCGCCGCCCATCGCTTCGATATGCGCCAGCTCCTCCAGTGCCTCGCGTTTGAGCTCCTCGACCTTGGCGGCAATCGCGGGCGAGCCGTCGAAGATATCGCCGTACTCCAAGAGGTCGGTCTCATAGGCGAGGATTTGCTGCATGCGCAGCGACCATTGCTGGTCCCACGGCCGCGGCAGGCCAAGCGCTTCGTTCCAGGCCGGCAGCTGCACCGCGCGCGCGCGGGCATTCTTCGACAACGTCACCGCCAGCATCTCGATGAGGATGCGGGTGACGTTATTCTCCGGCTGCTGTTCCGTGAGCCCGAGCGAGTTCACCTGCACGCCGTAGCGGAACAGCCGCTGCTTGGGATCATTGACGCCGTAGCGCGTGGCGGTGATCTCGTCCCAGAGTTCGGCGAAGGCGCGCATCTTGCAGATCTCTGTGACGAAGCGCAGCCCGGCATTGACGAAGAACGAGATGCGCCCGACGACCTCGCCGAAGGCGCCCGGCTGCACGGCGTTCGATGCCTTCACGGTGTCGAGCACCGCGATCGCGGTGGCGAGCGCGAACGCGAGCTCCTGCACCGGCGTCGCACCCGCCTCCTGCAGGTGATACGAGCAGACATTCATCGGATTCCATTTCGGCATCTCGCGCGTCGTGAACAGGATCGTGTCCTTGGTCAGCCGCATCGAGGGCGCCGGCGGAAACACATGGGTGCCGCGCGAGAGATACTCCTTGATGATGTCGTTCTGCGTGGTGCCTTGCAGCGTGTTGCGGGCGACGCCCTGCTCGTCGGCGAGCGCGACATAGAGCGCGAGCAGCCACGCGGCCGTCGCGTTGATGGTCATCGAGGTGTTCATTTCCCCGAGCGGGATCTGGTCGAACAGCGTGCGCATGTCGCCGAGATGGGAGATCGGCACGCCGACCTTGCCGACCTCGCCCTTGGCGAGCGGATGATCGCTGTCGTACCCGGTCTGGGTCGGCAGGTCGAAGGCGACGGAGAGACCGGTCTGACCTTTGCCGAGGTTGTTGCGGTAGAGCGCGTTCGACGCGTGTGCGGTCGAATGACCGGCATAGGTGCGGAAGATCCAGGGCCTGTCGCGCTCCCGCCTGGCGCCTTCCGATGGCTCGCTCATATGCCCGCCTCGCCCGGCTTGGTTCTCGCCGCGAGATGGTGCACTGCAGCATACTACTGTCACAGCCGCAAGCGTCTTCTCATCGAAGCGGAGCGGCCAGACGCATTCGCGGGCGCGCACTTCCGCGCGCGCCCACAGGCTCAAACCCTCGGCCGAAATCTGCCTGCGGTCGCAACGCGGCCGCAGCGGGATCCGCCCTAGCGCCGGATAAATCCGACGATGACCAGGAGAATGACCGCGCCGATGGTGGCGTTGACGATCGAGCCGATGAAACCGGCGAACGGCATGAAACCCAATTGCTGCAGCAGCCAGACGCCGATGAAGGCGCCGACGATACCGATGACGATGTTCCAGACGAGGCCAAATCCAAATCCACGCACGATCTGCCCGGCCAGCCAGCCGGCGATCGCACCGACGATCAGCATGATGATAAGGCTGTCTACTCCAATCACGATGTCCTCCCCCTGGCGGCTGGGCACGCGTCTCCCGCCGCGATTTGCAATGCAACTTAAGTAGCATAGCTGAAATCGTCCACATTGTCAGCACAGGCGGCCGCGCGTTGGGCGATTGGGCAATATCCCGTTTGGCTATGTGATTGCGCCCGACCGCGCTGTCGGTACGACCTTGCATTCATATTGCGATGCAGCATCAAATGGGGCAGAGTGTTGTAACGTTTCCAACCGCGGAGGCATCCATGCCGGCCGTTGCGATAACGAAGCCGCCGCAAGCTGCAGCGCGCAAAGATCTCTACGACATCGGCGAAATTCCTCCGCTCGGCCACGTGCCGGCGCAGATGCATGCATGGGCGATCCGCAAGGACCGTCACGGGCCGCCCGAAGCTTCGATGCAGCTCGAAGTGGTGCCGACCTGGCCGATCGGCGAGAACGAGGTGCTGGTTCTGGTGATGGCCGGCGGCGTCAACTACAACGGCGTATGGGCCGGCCTCGGCATCCCGATCTCGCCGCTCGATGTGCACAAGAATCCGTTCCACGTCGCCGGCTCTGATGCCTCCGGCATCGTCTGGGCCTGCGGCGCGAAAGTCCGCCGTTGGAAGGTGGGCGACGAGGTCATCGTCCACTGCAATCAGGACGACGGCGACGACGAAGAGTGCAACGGCGGCGATCCGCTGCTGTCGCCCTCGCAACGCATCTGGGGATACGAGACGCCGGACGGATCGTTTGCGCAATTCTGCCGCGTGCAGTCGCGGCAACTGATGCCGAAGCCGCCGCACCTCGCCTGGGAAGAGGCGGCCTGCTACACGCTCACGCTCGCGACCGCCTATCGCATGCTGTACGGCCATTCGCCGCATACGCTGAAGCCCGGCGACCACGTGCTGGTGTGGGGGGCGTCCGGCGGCCTCGGCGTGTTCGGCGTCCAACTCGCAGCCGCGTCCGGCGCCAACGCCATCGGCATCATCTCGGATGAGAGCAAGCGCGACTACGTGATGCAACTGGGCGCCAAGGGCGTGATCAATCGCAAGGATTTTTCCTGCTGGGGCCAGATGCCGACAGTCGGCACGCCGGAATACGACACCTGGGTCAAGGAAGCCCGCAAGTTCGGCAAGGCGATCTGGGATATTACCGGCAAGCACGACGTCGACATCGTGTTTGAGCATCCGGGCGAGGCGACGTTCCCGGTCTCCTGCCTGGTGGTGAAGCGCGGCGGCATGGTGGTGTTCTGCGCCGGCACCTCCGGCTACAACATCACCTTCGACGCGCGTTACGTGTGGATGCGGCAGAAGCGCATCCAGGGTTCGCATTTCGCTCATCTCAAGCAGGCCTCGGCAGCGAATCAGTTCGTGCTCGACCGCCGCGTCGACCCCTGCATGAGCGAAGTATTTCCCTGGACCAAGATTCCGCATGCCCACGAATTGATGCGCACCAATCGGCATCCGCCCGGCAACATGGCAGTGCTGGTCAACGCGCCGCGGACAGGGTTGCGCACGCTCGACGACGTGATCGAGGCGAGCGGCGGGTCCGCTTGATTTGAACGGTCCGGCATCGGATTTTGCGCGCGGACACCATTCCTCCTTTTTTTGGCACCAATCTTGCTTTTTAAGAATCGTTGGGGCCATGGGGGGCTACGAGGAAAGGAGTCCTCACCATGTGCGACTACAGCCTATACAATGTGAAGTCGCGTTCGGCAAAAGTTGGCGACAAGCTTACGACGCGCAACTTTGGGACCGGCACTCGTGGGTTCGCCGCGCCCGAAGATGCCACGACAGCGGTGTGCGTCCTTCCGGGAACGGAGCTTGCGTTCTCCCAGGAGGTGGCATGTACAACATCCGGTTTCCTCGGCTTCGGTGCGCGCAGGATGACCTCCCGGACGGCTATCTTTCGGCAGGTCAACAAAGACCAACCGCGCGTGCATCACGACGCCCTTGAATTTCCGGATGGGCAGATGGTCCTCTTGACCGAACTGATCGAAGGCCAAGAGGCCACCGTGCTTCAGCTACCCGCGCAGCCAACCACCGCGGGTGAAGCGGAAGCTCAGGAACGCGTCGCCTACGTCGGGTGAAGTTGCCCGGCGCCGACACGTAAGGCACAGAGCGTCAGGGGCCGCTCCAGCGGGGCGGCCCTTTTGCTTGCGCGGCACCTGAGCGATCGATGCGCGATCCGGCAGCGCGCCGTAGGGGCGCACGCATTTGACTCGCCGGGATCACCGTGCTGGCATGAATCATGCAAAATGTCCGGGATAAAACGTCTGGGATGGAGCAGAACATGACATCGATCAGGATTGTCGCGGCTGCACTCGTTGCCTGTTTTGCGGGCGCGCCCGCGCTCGCGCAGGGAACCAAAGTTGCCATCGGCACCTCCGGCTGGACGGGCTTCGCGCCGCTCACGCTCGCCAAGGAGGCCGGCATCTTTGCCAAGAACGGCCTCGACGTCACTATCAAGAAGATTCCGCAGGCGAGTCGGCATCTCGCCATCGCCTCCGGCGATATCCAGTGCGCGGCAACCACGGTCGAGACCTGGATCGTGTGGAACGCCAACGGCGTTGCCACCACGCAGCTGTTTCAGCTGGACAAGTCGTACGGCGCCGACGGCATGGCCGTGCGCAACAACGTCGCCGCGATCAAGGACGTGAAGGGCAAGACGGTTGCCGCTTCGGCGCCCGGCACCGCGCCCTATTTCACGCTGGCCTGGTTCCTCAAGAAGAACGGTCTTACCGTCAAGGACGTGACCGTCGTCAACATGGAGCCCGCGGCGGCTGCGCAGGCCTTCATTGCGGGGCAGAATGATGTCGCCATGACCTACGAGCCGTACCTCTCGGCCGTGCGGGCCAAACCGGAGGCGGGCAAGATCATCGCCACCACGCTCGACTATCCCATGGTGATGGATACGTTCGGCTGCACCCCCAAATTCATTGCGGAGAACGAGGGGGCGATAAAGGCGCTGACGAAGAGCTATTTCGAAGCGCTGGAGATGATCAAGAGCGACCCGACCAAGGCCTACGGGATCATGGGCGCCGACGTGAAACAGTCGGGCGAGCAGTTCGGCAACTCCGCGAAATATCTGCGCTGGCAGGATCAGGCCGCCAACAAAACGTTCTTCACCGGCGACTTCAACACATTCTCGAAGGAAGCCGCCGACCTGCTGCTCGAGATCGGCGTCATCAAGCAGATCCCCGATCTGTCGAAGCTCGCCGATACGCGCTTCATTCAGTGACCGCTTGATTTAGTACGCGGCTGCGCGGTCGCTGCGTAAAGCGAACTGCGGGCCGCGATCCGGGTGGGTTGCGAGACCGCCGGGATTGCGCCGTTGCGTCCGGCGCGGAATGACGGCAGGTATTGCCGACCGGATGATCTGGACCACCTGATGGTCGCAGCATGAAGCCTCTCGCGCCGATCTCGCACACGGCCCGCGTCGCGCTCGGCATACTGTTCTTCGTGTTGTTCCTGGCGACCTGGAGCTTCGCCACCTTGGGCGGCTACGTGTCCAAGACCTTCCTGGCCGATCCCCTCACGATGCTCGAGGAAGGCTACGACCTCCTGACCAAGCACGGCTTCCTGCGCGACATCGGCATCACGATCTGGCGCGTGCTAGGCGGCTTTACGCTGGCCGCGCTGGTCGCGGTGCCGTGCGGGGTCATGATGGGCGCCTACAAGCCGATTGAAGCGTTCCTGGAGCCGTTCGTCTCGTTCGCACGCTACCTGCCAGCCTCCGCTTTCATCCCGTTGTTGATCCTGTGGGCCGGCCTCGGCGAATTGCAGAAGCTTCTCGTCATCTTCATCGGCTCGGTGTTCCAGATCGTGCTGATGGTGGCGGTGGCAGTGGCCGGCGTGCGCCGCGATCTGGTCGAGGCGGCCATGACGCTGGGCGCGCGCGACCGCGGCATTGTCGCGCGCGTGTTGATCCCGGCGTCGGCTCCCGACATCGCGGAGATCTTGCGGCTCGTGCTCGGCTGGGCCTGGACCTATGTGATTGTCGCCGAGTTGATCGGCTCGTCCTCCGGCATCGGTCACATGATCATCGATAGCCAGGCACTGCTCGCCACCGGACAGATCATCTTCGGCATCATCGTGATCGGCATTATCGGATTGATCTCCGACTTCCTGTTCAAATGGGCAAACCGGCGGCTGTTTCCCTGGAGCCTGGCGTGAGCACGCTCGTCATCGAAAACGTCTCGCGCATTTTCCCCGGCGTTCGGCGCGGCGCTGCCACGCGCGCGCTCGAGCCGACGAGTCTCGAGGTCCCCGACAATGACTTCGTCACCATCCTTGGACCATCGGGCTGCGGCAAGTCCACGTTGCTG
>JGI12053J15887_10000421_pt1 | contig 17152 bp, 15 predicted proteins | sample MedBloCAOM1_O3_FD_15887 | JGI IMG/M metagenome (IMG submission 15887)
GACGCTTACAGGATGGTCTTTCATTTGATTGTATAAATCAGTGAGCACTGTTGTTCCTGTTGCTTGGTCTCCGACTTTTAGCGCTTTCGTGAGTTCCCAATCCTGAGTGATGTTGCCACCAGCGTCGAGGATGCCGCGCAAAGCGTCCTGCAAGCCTTTTTTGTTTTGAGTTCGGCTGCGAATTTCAACGTCGGCGTCGAAACAAAATAGCGCGCCTCCCCAATAGATGCGTCCCCAGGTGTGGGTGCGATCGAGACCTTCGTCTCCGGCCTGCGGCTGGCCCTTGGGCATGTCACGGATGAGGTCGGCCCACATTTGTTCTTCTTTCATGTGGCTGGCGCGGATGCGCGCGATGGGCTCGACGTAAGTTGAGATGCCCTCCTCGATCCAGTGATGCTCGTCGGCGACGGAGGGGAAAGCCAAGTGGATCATTTCATGAGTCAACATCCAGTCATTCATTAATTCGGCTTTGGTGGTGTCGCTGCCGAGGCCAATTTTTATGAAGCCGCCGCGCATACCGAAAGTCATTCCGTGGCGAACGCCGTGGCCAGAAAACGGCATGATGCGCAAGGTCAGATGTGTCGCGGGAAAACGGCCGTAGTAACCGGCCACGGATTCGGCGGCAGCTTGAATCCAGGCGATGAGATCGGCTTGAGGAACATTGTCCTTGCCATCGTCGACGGTGATGTCGATGTGGGAGCCGCCAACGATAAGGGTAGAAGTCATTTGAGGCGCGCGAGCACCAAGGGAACAAGCGGTTGCGAGAAGCGATAAGAGTACAACGAAGATTTGGAAACGCGAGAGCACTGCTCGCAGCATGCGGACCCCCACGAAGCTTTTTGCGGCGAAGGCTTGGTCACCAAGCCAGCGGAGGCTTCTTTTCTCCGGGTAAAGAGGGGAACCAGCGGTTGAGCAAGGTATCCGCAGCGAACTTTCCCGGACCGAAGAGTAATACGATGACGGATGCGACGAGAAAGGTGTATGGGGCCGCAGCGTAAAATTTATCGGGGTCGCGGAAGATGGAGAAGAGGGCTTCGCGATCGGCGGCGATGTAGGCGACGATCAGGTTGATGGTAAGCGCGAGCGCGGTGAGGCGAGAGAGCAGTCCGATGGCAAGAAAGATGCCGCCGAAGAATTCGAGGCACGAAATGGCTACGGCGGTTTGCGCGGGCATGGGTAAATTTAGGCTGGTGAAAAATTCGGTGACTTTGTCCAGATGATGGAGCTTGCCCCAGCCGCTTTGGATGAGTTGGTAGCCCCAGTAAAGGCGGACGAAAAGAAGAAAGGGCGATTGACCGAAGGCGACGTAGTAGAAAAATAAGTTGTAGATTTTTTTGAGGCGAAGAAGGAGATCGTTCATGATTTGCTGGACGCTCCTTTCGAATTAAGCTAGGCGATTTTTCGTCGTGCGCCAGTGCGTTTTCCCTTTGTACCATTCTTGGAGCGGGCAGAAGTTTCAACTTTGGGTTCGGGCTGGCAAAACCAGCCGAGGGTGGCCCAGTTGTGGAACCAACGTTGAACTAGAGCGGGCAGTTCTTGCGGCGGAATTTTAGTTTCGCTAAAGGCGTGGTCGACAGCTTTCTGGAGGGTTCTTCCCTGATTTAGTTCCACCAAGAGCGCGAATTCTTCGGGCGCCAAGCGGCGAAAATAGACGCTATTGTCGATGCGATGAACGGCCAGCGCGATGGCGGCGGGTTTTATTTTTGCCACAGTTTGAACGCGCTTGCGCTTGCGACGTTCCTGGAAAGCGTTGCTGGCGACTTCGTTTTCTTCGCTCGAGTTTTTTATTTCGAGTAGAAGATCATCGACGGGGTAGCGAAGACTTAATAATTGGATGTAGGGCTGCAAAGGAAGACGAAGATTGGCGCCGGCATTGGCGGCCAAGTCTTCGGGGCGCAGAGGCGGCTCGGCTTTGCCATCGAAGGCTTCGATTTCGGCCCACTCGAGCTTGACGATGTCGAGAGCCAAGGCTTGCTTCTTCCCTGCCCAACGTGGATTTTTGTGCAACCAGGATTCGAGTTGGGAACCGAGATTACGAAGGGTAAACGAGCGCGAAGGGCAATCGGTGATGTAAGCCTTGGACATGGCCTCGAAGCGCGCGGCACCGAGGACAGCTCGCAGGCCGGGAAAATCTTCGACCATGCTGGAGAGGAGGCGAAACCAGTATTGACGATTGTAAATTTCGAGGCGTTCGAATGAGGTGAGCCGATCGTTGGGCTTGATGAAGCGCGCGGCGTAGGTACGCATCGGCTGGCCATCGGGAGCGGTGCGCTGCATGCGCTCCGTAAAGGTGAGCGGCTGCATAACCGCGCGGGCCATGGTGCGTTGGAGTTCGCGGAGCTTCATACGGCGGTCGCCAGCGCGGTGGCGGCGAGGAAGCGATTGGCCTTGAGGGCTTCGTCGTGCACTTCTTTGAAACTGGGGATGCTGTCATCCCACTCGAGCAACGTAGCGGTGTGGCCGGCGCGCTGTATGGCGCGCTCGTAAAGTTTCCAGACCGGATCGATGACCGGATGATCGTGAGTGTCGAGAATATATTTGCGGTATTTGGAATGGCCGGCGATGTGAATTTGCGCGACGCGCTCGGCGGGGACATTGTTTACGTAGGTGAAGGGGTCGAAGCTGTGATTTTGCGATGAGACGTAAATATTGTTCACGTCGAGAAGGATGCCGCAATCCGCGCGTTCGACTACTTCGTTCAGAAATTCCCACTCAGTCATTTCAGAGACATGATATTCGGCGTAGCTACTGACGTTTTCCACCGCAATCGGCACTTCCAGGTAATCGCGGACTTCGCGGACTTTTTGTGCGGTGAGCTTGGCGGCTTCAAAGGTGTAGGGCATGGGGAGAAGATCGTGGGTGTAGCGGCCGTCCACACTGCCCCAGCAGAGATGATCGGAAAGCCACGGAGTTTTGGTGCGCTTGACTAATTGTTTTAAGCGGCGGAGATGCTCGCGATTGGGTTTTTCCGCAGAACCGAAATACATGGAGACGCCGTGCTGCACGACCTTGTATTGCTCAAGGATCTGATCGAGGATTTGCAGCGGACGGCCGCCATCGATCATGAAATTCTCGGAGATGATCTCAAACCAGTCGACGACCGGCTTGCGGGATAAAATGTGTTCGTAGTGCGGCTGGCGCAGGCCGATGCCGATGCCGTACTCGGTGAAATTGTTAAAGCGGCTGGTGCCCATCTGAAACTCCAGGATAAATCAGATTCACGAAGGCAGAATTAGATACAGCGATAAGAAAAAGCGGATAAAGGGCCGGTGAAGATGAGCCGGCCCTCTATCACGCGGAAGAGTGTCGGTATTGTTTTAGGGCTTCTCGTCCGGCATCTTGGAGCCGTCGGTGGCACAGCCGCCCTTGCCCTTGCAGGAGTTCTTGCCTTTGCAGCCGTTGTCGCTGGACTTGCAACCGCCCTTACCCTTACAGGAGTTTTGGCCTTTACAGGCGTGCTTTTCTTTTACCTTCTTGCTGGAGGCCTTGTCGGCACTGTCATCCTGGGCGGTCATAGCAGACTTTACGCCAGGCAACAGATTGGACGCCTTGATGCTTGCGCTGGTGCCCGCGAGCAAGCCCGCGACAGCCGCGCCGGTGATGAGAAACTTATTCGACTTAGTCATATGCTGAAGAACCCCCATCGATTTGAAATTTAACTGCATCCCTCAGGCAGTACGAGGCTGCCATGAAGATCGGTGGCCGAGTGCGAGCAGACTTCGGACTTCGGCTGAAATTTTTGTGGACTGCTCTGAGGCGCGCAGCTGGGGAGGCGCCAGTGTGCTATCCAAACTGTGGGATACGTTACGCCGATAAAGGTTACGATGCCACTGAAAATTTGATGAGGCGGATTTGATTCTTGAATGCATAGGGAAATCGTGCCAAGCGATTTTGCCGCTGGCCACCGCCAGGGAGAACTGGGGGCCGGGGATTGGCGATGGGGGAAAACGCTGGATNNTGGGGAGTGGCGATTTCCTGGATGCTGCGTGCAATTGCTTTGTTTCGCGCATATTGTGAGCGGCAAACNTGAAAATTCTGTGGNATGCCAACCAGCCCGTCAAGGCCGTAGATGTAAATTCTTCGGGTTAGACGGCCCACGATGTTATACGGTTCTCGGCGAAGTTTGGATTTGATGAGTGCGTTGGAGGATGGCAGGTTTATAGCGCGAGGCCTNCGGTGGACCGAACCGACACTCGGAGCGGACGGGGAAAAACAATGATGAATATGCTGGCGATACGAGTGATCGCAGCGATGGCGGTGGTGTTGTTTGGGGTTGGCTCCCTTGGCGCGCAGGTGCAAGTGCGCACGGAGGCGGGCTTGGTGGCGGGCACCAACAGCGCGGATGGAAAAGTAGTGATTTTTAAGGGTATACCGTTTGCGGCGCCACCCGTCGGGGAATTGCGGTGGAAAGAGCCGCAGCCGGTAGCTCCGTGGAAGGGCCTGAGGAAGGCTACTGAATTTGGCGCGCGGTGCATGCAGGCGCGAATTTATGAGGACATGGTGTTTCGCGATGTTGGGCCTAGCGAGGATTGCTTGTATCTGAACGTGTGGACCCCGGGGATTTCTGCAAAGACGAAGCGGGCGGTGATGGTGTGGATTTATGGCGGGGGTTTTCAGGCGGGAGCGACTTCGGAACCAAGGCAAGATGGCGAGCATCTGGCGCACAAGGGCGTGGTGATCGTGAGCATCAATTACCGGCTGGGAATTTTTGGATTTTTTTCGCATCCGGGATTGACGGCGGAATCACCGCATCATGCTTCGGGAAATTATGGGTTGATGGACCAGGCGGCGGCGCTCGAGTGGGTACGCAAGAATATCACCGCGTTCGGGGGCGATCCGAACAATGTGGCGATTTTTGGTGAGTCGGCGGGATCGTTTGCGGTGAGTGCGCTAATGGCGTCACCATTGTCGAAAGGATTGATCCGGGCGGCGATCGGAGAGAGTGGGGCTTTTTTCGGGGAGACGCTGAGTGCGAAACGTTTGACGGAGAGCGAACGACGCGATGCGGTGTTTGCGGAATCGCTGGGATTGAAATCGGTCGCGCAATTACGCAGGGTGAGCGCGGAAAAGCTGTTGGAGGCCACGAGAAGTGCAGATGACACTTATCGTTTCGTACCGAATATCGATGGGTATTTCATGCCCGCGAGCGCTTACGAGATTTATGCCAACGGTGAGCAAGCGCACATTCCCTTGATGGCGGGATGGAATCGCGATGAGGGGAGCTACCAGCAGTTTTTTGGGAAGGATGAGGTGAACAAGGAGAATTACGCGGCAAAAATTCGGCAGACATTTGGAAAAGCCGCGGCAGAGGCTTTGAAATTGTTTCCTGGTGGGTCGGATGAGGAAGTGAAAAGTTCGGCGGCGTTGTTGAATACGGCAGACTTTATTGCTTTTGGAACCTGGAAATGGATGGAAATGCACAGGCAGACCGGGCAGACACCTGTTTATCGATATGGCTTTGATCAGGTGCCTCTGCCTTCGGAAGGACACGCGGCTGAAGCGGGATTGGCGTACCATTCGGCGGAAATTGAATATGTATTTGGGACGCTGGATTGGAAGAAGATTCCGTGGCGGCCTGAGGATTACAAATTGTCAGAGGAGATGGGGACGTACTGGACAAATTTTGCGAAGGCTGGGAATCCGAATGGCGCGGGTCTGGCGGAGTGGCCGGAGTACGAGAGGAAAAACGGATATCAAGTTATGCATCTGGCGCCGGCTCCTCGGGCGCTGCCGGACACGAAGCGTGAGCAATTTTTGTTTTTGGATAAGACTTTGGCGAAGGTGAATTGACGGAGAGTTTGAATATTAGTTTCACGAGGGCCAAGGAAAACCAAGACCCAGGTTCATACCACCTCCGAACCTGGGGCCCCCTGATTTGAGTCGCGGGTCGAGTGCAGCCAAGTTCATGCGGCGAATTTAAGTTTACGCAGGTATCGCAAAAGAAATTTTAGGCGCGCTACGGGTTTGGGCGGGTGCCGAAGATGGCGGTGCCAATGCGGACTTCCGTGGATCCTTCCTGGATGGCGATTTCGAAATCGTGGGACATGCCCATGGAGAGAACGGGGAGCGGCAGGGTGGATGAGGCGGCGAGATCGTCTCTCAATTTGCGCAGGCGCGTGAAATACGGGCGAACTTTTTCCGGGTCTTCGAGGAAGGGCGGGATGCACATTAGGCCGGCGACTTCGAGGTTTTTTAGTTGGGCGAGTTTTTCCAGTAATTGCGGGACGGTGTGGAATTCGGCGCCGGTTTTGGTGGTTTCGTTTTCGACGCGGACTTCGACGAGGATGCGGAGTTTTTCTTTAATGTTCAATTCTTCGCGGGCGTGATCGAGGCGCTGAGCCAGCGCGAAATCGTCGACGGAGTCGACGGAATGAAAAGCATTTGCGGCGCGACCGGATTTGTTGCTTTGCAGATGTCCGATTAGATGCCACGTGGCTGGCAGATCTTCAAGTTGCGGGCGCTTCCCTTCCCATTCCTGGACGCGGTTTTCGCCGAAGTGGCGGAGGCCGGCTTGGTATGCTTCGCGGATGGATTCGGGGGGATGAGTTTTAGAGACTGCGATTAAAGTGACTTCCGCGGGATACGGGGATTTTTGCCGGGCTTTGGCGATGCGGTCTTGAATGCGCAAAATATTTTCGCGGATAGTGGCTGGCATGGCGGCGCATAAATCGTAGCATGCGGCGGATTTGCGAGGCGGCGCGAGCGCGGTTACACTGGCTTCCAATGCGGCAGCGCGGAAGTTTTCCAACATTCAAACGAATTCTCTACTGCTCCGGACTATGACTACCGGCGGAAAGCTGATCGCTATTGAAGGGATTGATGGGAGTGGGAAGCGGACTCAGGTTGAGTTGCTGAAGGATGCGCTTGGCGCGCGTGGACATCAAGCTTTTGTGACGGGATTCCCAATTTACGATTCGTGGTTTGGAAAAATGGTGGGGGAATTTTTGGATGGGGAGTTTGGGCCGTTGGAGGAAGTTGATCCACATTTCACGGCGCTACTCTATGCGGGGGACCGGTTGGAGGCCAAGGGACAGATTGTCGAGGCGCTAGCAGCGGGAAAAATCGTTTTGGCAGACCGCTATATTGGATCGAACATGGCGCATCAGACTGCACGAGTTGCCGCGGCAGAGCGCGCGGAATTTGTGAAATGGATTGAACATCTGGAGTATCAGATTTATGGGCTGCCACGGGAGAGCGCGGTGATTTATCTGCGCGTGCCTCCGGCGGAGGCTCAGAAATTGGTGGCGCTGAAAAGCGCGCGGGGCTATACGGCGTCGACGCACGATTTACTGGAAGGAAATTTGCGACATCTGGAAGACGCCGCCACCATGTACGATGAACTTGCGAAGCGGCCGAACTGGATAAGCGTGGAGTGCTTTGATTCGAGAGCGCACGTGATGAGGGCTCCGGAAGCGATTGCGGGGGAAATATCGGCGGCGGTGGAAGCGGTGGTGGCGACGAAGCACGAGGAGAAATCGTAGTTATGGGCTTTAGCGATTTTATTGGCAATGAGCGAATTGTGAATGCGCTGCGCGGGGCGTTGCGGACGGAGCGAGTGCCGCATGCGTTGCTGTTTACAGGAGCGAGCGGGGTGGGTAAGTACACGCTGGCGCGAATGTTTGCGCAGGCGGCGACGTGCGAGCGGATGAAAGATGATTTTTGCGGGGAATGCGACACGTGCAAACGCGTGGCGTTGCTGGCCGATCCTGCGACCTTGGTGCAACAAGGTTTGGCGGAACGCGGCGAAAGTGCGGACGCCGCCATGGTGGAGCGCACGCCTCTGATTTTGCAAACGCATCCGGATGTGTGGGCGGTGGTGCCTGATCCAGTGCGGTTAAAGACTCCGGTGGTGCGGCCGATGCTGCGTGTCGGGCAGATTCGCGCGGTGCAACGGGCGGCTTATTTTCAGCCGATGGGTCGGCGGCGGGTTTTTATTCTGGATGGCGCGGATACGATGCGTTGGGATGTGGCTAACGTGTTTTTGAAGATATTGGAGGAGCCACCTCCGTCGGCTACGCTGATTTTGATTGCGCCATCGCCTTATGCGTTGCTGCCTACAATTGTTTCGCGGTGCATGCTGTTTCATTTCGCGCCGCTGCCGCAGGCAGATGTAGAGCGTATTTTGAAGGGGAAGACTGACCGCAAGGGGGCAGAGATTACGCTGGCGGCGCAGTTTGCAGAGGGCAGCCCAGGTCTGGCGATGGAGATGGACGTGGAGATGACCGCGCAGCGGCGTAAGGATGTGCTGAGGATTTTGACGCGTGCGGCACAGGGACACGGATTTGCGCAATTGTTTGCGGATACGGCGGCAATGGCGAAAGACCGAGAGACCGGGTTTGAGCGGCAATTGGGGATTTTTTATGGGCTGCTTACGGATCTTTTGGAGTTAAGCGCGAAGATTAAGAATCCGATGTTGCGGAATAAACCGCTGGCTAAGGAATTGGAAGCGTTGAGCAAGACTGTGGATGTTGCCTGGGTAATGCGGGCTATTGCGGGGGTTGATGAGTTGCATGCGGGCGCCCGACGGAATTTGAACCGGCAGTTGGGGTTGGATGCGCTGGCGGCTTCGCTGGCAATGCCTGGGTGATGATTTGGATCCGCCTGCAACGGAGCGTCATTGTGAACTGGAACTAAACCAGAGTTGAAGCGGAACTAGGTAGAAGCGGAATCAGGGTACTAAGCAAAAGGCAAGACAAAAGCGAGTCAAAGGCAAGACAAAGACAAGAGAAAAGCACGACCCACCCTTGCCAAGGCGCCAGGACGGAGCACCCTCCGCGTTTTTGTGGTTTTTGGTTGTGTTGAGCTACGCGCCCTGTCGATGGTAACTGCTGCCGTTAAAGGAAAAAGTTTCGCAGCTGATGCGGAGTGCTCGTTTCCTGTGAAGTACTGTAACCCGTGGTTGATGCTATGCATCATACGATCATAGGTACTTACACCACCCCAGGTTTTAACAAGGAGCGGTCATGGTGAATCGCCGGATGTTTCGTGCGGGCTTTCCGGATGTGAAGGAGCCGAATACTTCGCGTCCCTCGAATAACGGGCCTGCGCCGAGCAAGAAGCCAGCGCCTCCTGAAATGACCCATGCGGAGAATTTTTATTGGGTCAAGCAAATGCAGTCGCACACGCAGATGGCAGTGGTGCTGGAAGACGGCGAAGTGCTGCGTGGGACGGTGGAATGGTACGATCGGGACTGTATCAAGTTGACGCGACAGGGTAGCCCCAATTTGTTGGTGTTCAAGCGCGTGATTAAGTATGTATATAAGGATGGAGAAGAATCGTCGCATGGCGGCGACGAGTAGGGCTAAAGCACACTCGGATTTGGGTTGATACCAGCCCCACCCTTGCAAAAGGCGCAAGGATGGGCCACCCTTTGTGGTTTTTGGTGGTAAAGAATTGTGTTACCCCCTTCCACGTAAATCTCATTTCCAGACGAAGGCCCAGACGCAAATCGGCGGCTAGCGCGGCCTAAGAAACCTGAAATAAGTCTAATGTCACGATAATGCGTGGTGGTGCGTCTAACAGGCAACTGTCAGGCGATTGTGGTTGTGTGTTTGCGACGCTGGACGACGCCGTTGAGGAGTACAAATCGAGATGCGCATCGGGATTACTTGTTATCCGACGTATGGCGGCTCGGGCGTGGTGGCTACCGAGTTGGGAGCGGAATTGGCTGCGCGTGGACACGATGTCCACTTTATTAGTTACGCGCCACCGATCCGTATGAATCCCAACGATCCGCATACCCATTTTCATGAAGTGGAAGTGGCGTCCTATCCCCTGTTTGATCATCCCCCGTATACGCTGGCGCTGGCGACCAAGATGCTTGAGGTGTTTGAGTCCGAGGCGCTGGATTTGCTGCATGTGCATTACGCGATACCTCATTCGGTGAGCGCAATGCTGGCGCGGTCGATGGCGGCGCCGCGAAGGCTGCCATTTATTACTACTCTGCACGGGACGGACATTACGCTGGTGGGGAGCAACCGGAGTTACCTGCCCATAACTCGATTTTCGATTGAGCAAAGCGATGGGGTGACGGCCATTTCGAGTTATCTGCAACAGCAGACGGTTCGGGATTTCGAGATCAAGCGGCCGATCGAAGTGATTCCCAATTTTGTGAATTGTGATTTGTATATACGGAAGGATGATCCAAAGCTGAGAGCCAAGTTGGCGCCGAATGGGGAGCCGATCTTGATGCACCTGTCGAATTTCCGCCCGGTGAAGCGCGTGACGGATGCGGTGGAAATATTTGCGATGGTGCGCGAGAAGATGCCCGCGAAGCTGGTGTTGATCGGCGATGGGCCGGACCGCGGGGCTGCGGAATATCTGGTGCGTAAGAAAAAACTCCAGAAGGACGTGATTTTTCTGGGTAAACAGGACCAGGTTTACGAAAAGTTGGGGGCCGCGGATTTGTTTTTGCTGCCATCGCAACTGGAGTCGTTCGGATTGGCGGCGCTGGAGGCCATGGCCTGCGAGGTGCCGGTGATCGCCACGAATGTCGGTGGGCTGCCGGAAGTTGTGGAGCACGGCGTGGATGGATATTTGGTGGAGCCTGGCGACGTGAAACGGGCGGGCGCGTATGCGATTGAGATTTTGTCTCGCGCGGATCGCGGACGCGAGATGGGGCATACGGCGCGGTTGCATGCCAAGCAGAAATTTTGCGCCAATGATGTGATCCCGCAATACGAACGGTATTATCAGCGAGTCTTGGAATCGGCGGCGGTGGCCACCGCTTGAACCGTTTGGGATTCGGCTCGGTCACGTATGTGATTCAGAACGCGCAGGTGGATGCGATGAATAACGTAGTTGGACCACCAACTCCAATAGGTAGCAGGCCACATGGTGTGTTGATACCAGGTTGTTCCTTCGAGACGCGTTCGCCCGCCAGGTAAAGCTGTCAATAAAAATTGTCCGCCGTGGGAAATAAAATAACCGTGCAGATGTGGTGCGTGAATATTTTTGTAAGGGCTTAGTTCGTTTAGGGGCGCGGGATTTTTGCTGACGCTGAATTTTAAGAGGTGCGGCTCGTCCCAAACGGTGATGGGCTCTTCAAATGGGCCGGTAGAGAAGATGCAAAGGCGAGTGGAACCGACTCCGGAGCCGGAAATTTCAGCGCGGATGGGATAGGCGACGCCTGCGCGAAATAATAATTCTTGTGGCGGCGGGATTTCGGCGAAGGCAATTACTTGGTGCCAAACGGCTTCGGGGGATGCGTTGATCGCAACAGCGGAGTGGACTACAAAATCCGGCGACGTCAGAGCTGCGGCGTGTTCNCCGAAAAAGGCGGACGGTAAGAGNAACAGGATAGCGGTCAACACCGCGGGTTTGTAATGAGTGTCCCAATAATGAAGNTGAATGACGAAACCGATCGAACCGCCCAACAACGCGAGAAACAGCGCTATCGGTGCGGCCATCATCAGGCAAATGATGCCTTCAAAGGCGATGGCAAGAAGTGTCGCGGCCAAAATGACGATGGGCATTATGGAGACTTCCAAGCAGGACTCAAATGATCTTGGCTCGTGATAACTGTGCAGCAGTACGGCGAACAGACCCATGCAGAACGGCAGCGCGATAAACAGACTCCAGCCATAAGAACCAAGTACGCGAGTGCTGAGGGAAAGGCATACAAGACCGATGATGGTTGTGATGCCGATGGACAGTATGCTGCTGGCCAGCTGGTCTCTGGGAATGAACTTGTCGAGCGGCCGCACATGCGGCCACGGAGCGGCTTCATCTGAGGGGTCTTGATGTTTGGACGGAACCAGGCACAAAGCGAGGAAGAAAAGAACATTTACGAAAGGAGTGAAAAACAGACATACGAGCCAGAGAGGTAGTGCTGCATCGCGCAAGCGTCGAACGGTCAGATTGACGCCGACGTAAATAAACGGCAGCGAGACAATTACTAGCTTGAATAAGAATTGCTTTTCGGTGTACGACAAATGCTCTAGACGCGCGGCTTTATTGAGGGGCGCCCAATAATTCAAGAGTCCGTTAATCCCATATAAATAGTCTCGCGCGATGACGCGGTCGATGTTGTGCTTTATGGCAAAACCGATGAAGCCGACCAATGCGTAGGTTTTTCGGCTGACGGTGCCGTCGAAGCGCCACAGACTTGCGATGGGATCGGATGGCTCTAACATTTTGCCTCCAGGCGGAGTGAATCAGTACGCAAACTTGGCCCATTGCGACACTAGTGCTTAGCTGCATGAGACGTCTGCGTCGTGGCGCAGGAGATCGCTGCGGTGCATTTGCGGTGGGCGGCGATCCAGCGGTAGGCGCGACGCAATAGGTGCATCATTCCTGGGAGCTTGGAGAGCCAGACGAGTGGACGTGCCCACCAGATTTCGTGAGCGAGGGCTACGGCGGCGTCTGCGCCGCCGGTTTGCTGGCCGTTGCTTAGCAGCAGGCGCATTTCCAGCAGCAATTCACTTGGAGTTAAGCCGAGTAGCGCGCCGACGCGGGGATCCTGCAACGGCGCCAGCGCGAAGCCGCGCTTTTGCAGAGTCGGCACCAGGGCGCGAACGATTTTTACGCAGAAGGCGCAATCGGCGTCGAAGAATAGCCAGCCTCGGGCGTGGCGACTTTTGCTGTCGGTAAACTCTGAGGTGAGCGAGATCATGGCGTTGCACCGTGGTGTTGCGAACTCGCAATCGGGGACAATCAAAATCTCCGCCGCATCGTTTGGAACGGCGCGGTGCGTGACTCGAATTAGCCGGCTTTTTTGCGGCCGGAGCCAAGCAACGTGATTACTTTGCCGCGTAATTTGACGACGCCTCTGAGGGCCGCGTCGGGCATGCGGACAACTTCTTCGAAGAGGCCGGTCATGGCGCTCAGGAAATCGAGCATGCTTTCCAGGCGTGCGAGGGTGTAGGTGTCTTTTGTGGGATGGGCTTTAATTTCCTGGACGCATTCGGCTAACAGTTTCAGGGTGGGGTCGATTTCGCGGCGCTTGCGTTCTTCGGAGACGATGCGGAAGATTTCGAATACGTCTTTGGTGCAATCGAAATGATCGCGGCGATCGCCGAGGACGTGGACAACACGAACGATGCGCCAGCCCTGGAGTTCGCGGAGGCTGGTGCTGACGTTGGAACGCGCAACGGCGAGGATAACCGCGATCTCATCAGCAGGTAAAGGGCGCGGTGAGACGAAAAGAAGAGCGTGGATTTGAGCCACGGTGCGATTGATGCCCCAACGTGTGCCCATTTCGCCCCAGTGGAGGACGAATTTCTGGGCGGTGGGGGAGAGCGGAGGGCTTTGTGTGTGTTCAGTCATTTCTGTATGGACAGAACGTACAGTAGTGACCAGAGGCTGTCAATAGGAAAGTTGACTTGCGATAGGGGGTCAGCCGACGGCTTGCATGGTGGAGACTAGTTCGGGGATGTCGATGCGGATGGTGGTGCCGTCGCCGGGGCGGCTTTCGATTTGCAGGTTGAAGTCGGCGCCGTACAAGACTTTGAGGCGTTCGCGAACGTTGCTAAGGCCGATGCCCTCGACGTAGACGTGAGGCATTTTCTCTTCGGAGATGCCCACGCCGTTATCTTCGATTTCGATGTGCAAGCGGCCGTCGCGGTTGGAGGTGCGGAGTTGGATTTTGCCGCCTTCAATTTTCGGGGCCAAGCCATGCTTGAGGCAATTTTCCACGATGGGTTGCAGGAGCATGCTGGGAACGAAGGCTTCGAGAGTGTCTTCGTCGAGTTCCTTGATGATTTCGAGATTGTCGCGGCCGAAGCGGGCTACTTCGATGTCCAGATAGTCGTCGATGAATTCGAGTTCTTCGTGGAGAGGAACGAAGGTTTCGTGCTTGCGCAGCAGGCGTCGCAAAATATTGCTGAGCTTCAGGACCACTCCGCGCGCGGTGTCGGGATCGAAGCGGATCAGGGCGGAGACGGTGTTGAGAGTGTTGAAGAGGAAATGAGGATTGATCTGGCTGGAGAGCGCGTCCATGCGGGCTTTGAGGAGCAGCTGCTGGTGGCGCTCGAGATTCATTTCGATGCGCGTGTTGTTCCAGATTTTCAGCGGCGCGGCGACGGACATAAGCGTGGCGATCACGGTTAGAACCAGCCACCAGTTCCAGTCCGGATCGATAGCGAAAAGCCATTTGGGCTTGGTGGCGTAAACGAGAGCGACGCGGCCGAGTTCAAGACCAACGCAAGCGAGAAGTGGCGCCATTTCCCACGAGGGTTGCGCGCTGCGCACGAGGCGGACGATGGCGCGCGGGATGTTTAGAAAAGTGAAGGGTCCAAAATTCCAGATGTCTTCTTTATTGGGGATGGCTTGACGGATAAGGCCGCCGATCAGACCTGCGGTAGCGGCCGCGGGCATGCCCAGCCACTCGTGGCCTATGAGGGCCGGGATGGTGATGACCGCACCGCCGAGCGGGCCCACAACGCGGCCGCCGAGTAGCCCCATTAAGAAAGCGCCTTCGAGCGAGAGATCGGCGAAGCGGTATGGGTAGCCAACGAGACGTAGAGTCACGCCGAGAATGAGTGGGGGCACCATGAAGAGCATGAGTTTCAGTTTTTGGTCAGGGTCGCGCTCTTCGGTAAAGAGGACGCGGCGGAAGGTGTTCCAGCGCGCGAGGAGAGCGGCGATGGAGGAGGCCACGCCGACTTTTAGCAGTAAGGTGAAGAGTAGGTCGCGGGCTGAGGTCGGGGCGTCCATAGTGGGTTGAAGTAACTTTGCTTACGCTAAGCTAATGTTACGCGGGATGTAAAGCGTGTAGCGGGAATTTGTGTCCGGGCATCTAATGCTGGACGCGGGATTCACGTTCGGGAAGTGGGTCATTATAAGTAGTCTGCGATTTCGCCATGGATAAAACATTGAAGAGTACAACTTTGGAAAAGAACAGGAATTTGGAGTTACAGATGGTGGCGCAGGCGAAATTGCCTACGCGTTATGGGAATTTCACGATTTATGGATTTAAGGGTGATGGAGCGTTGGATGAAGCGGTGGCGTTGGTGCGCGGGAATTTGGGAGGCAAGGGTGCGCCGCTGGTGCGGGTGCATTCGCAATGCTTGACGGGGGATGTGCTGGGTTCTATGCGATGTGATTGCCGGGCGCAGTTGGAATTGTCTCTGAGAGAGATTGGGCGAGCGCCGGCAGGCGTGCTGATTTATTTGCCACAGGAAGGGCGCGGGATTGGACTAATGAATAAGCTGCGCGCCTATGAGTTGCAAGACGGTGGCATGGATACGGTGCAGGCCAACGAGAAGCTGGGGTTTGCGGCAGACTCCCGCGATTACGAGTTTTGCGCGGCGATTTTGAAGCAGCTCGGCGCGCGGCGGATTCGTTTGCTTTCAAATAATCCGGAGAAGGTGCGGCAGCTTGAGAGTGCGGGGATTCGTGTAGTCGAACGAGTGCCGTGCCAGCCGCGGATTACGAAGAGTTCGCGTGCGTATTTGAAGACGAAGAGATCGAAGATGGGACATTTGTTGAAGGGCGTGTAAGACCAATCGAAATAACGCTAATGATTTAGCAAAATCGCTAAGCTCGCTTGATCTAGAAAGAAAAACCCCAGACGCAGAGTTGGAGTATGGGGTTTTTGCTTTGTCGCTGAAATAAACTTCCATCCCCTGAAATTCGAGGATTAACTACTTCTTACTTCCCTGCCGGCGGTTCTTTCTTTTTCTCTGGTGGTGGAGGTGGATTTTTCTGTTGCTGTTGAGGGGGTGGAGCCGGATGTTGCGCGGGCGCAGCTTGCGGCCTGGGTTGCTCCTGTCGCGGTGGTGGCGGAGCTTGTTGCCGCAGCGGAGGAGGTGCTTGCTGCGGACGCGCTTGCGGCTGAGCCTGTGGCTGACGCTGTGGAGGAGGAGCTGCCTGCTGCCGGGGTGGCGGTGGCTNCNGCGGCTGAACTTGTTGTTGACGTTGTTGCGGTGGGGTCGGAGCGGGCTTGTTCTGAGCNGGCGGNGGCGCTTGCTGAGAACGCGTTTGTGGCTGGACCTGTTGCGGACGCTGCGGCGGCGGNGCCGTTGCGGCTCGGCTTGTTCTGGCCTGGCGGTGGCGCTTGTTGCGGGCGCGTTTGTGGCTGAACCTGTTGCTGCTGCGGCGGAGGAGTCGGAGCCGGCTTGTTCTGCGCTGGTTGGGGCGCTTGCTGCGGACGAGCCTGCGGTTGGGCCTGACGCTGAACTTGTTGCGCGGGTGGCGGCGGTGCGGGTCTGGCGGTAGGCTGATTAGCAGCCGGTTGATTGCGATTCGGCTGCGGTTGGACTGGGGCTGGCGCAGGAGCAGGCGTCGGCTGCGCGCCCGGACGCCCGGCGGGCGGCTGACTGGGATTGGGCTGAACATTTTGCCGGGCTGCGTTGGGCTGCCGTGCCGCGTTTTGTTGCTGAGCGGGGTTCGGTTGTTGCGCGGGGTTCGGTTGTTGCGCTGCGTTCGGCTGCGCGACTGGTGGAACAGGGCGCGGGGCCGGAGCGGGACGCGGAGGAATTACCGCAGCGATGGGTTTGCCTTGCGGTATTGGCTGCGGCGCTGCAACGACAGCTGGCTTTCCTTGATTCACGGCAACGAACTGCTGTCGATTCTGCGCGGCTTGTTCGCGATGTTGAACCTGAGTGGTCATCGGGGGAATGCGCTGTTCGCGAGTAGCGGCTAGCTCCTGCGGAGCAGGCGGGCGGGTGACGCCGCCTGGGCCGTTATAGCTGACGTTGTTTACGGTGGTGTTGTTCGTGGTGGTGTTGTTGATGACATTGTTGGTTACCGAGCGGTTGTACACCTGAACGTTGTTAGTGTTCACATTGTTGGCAGCGCGGTTGTAGTCGAAGCGGTCTCCGTTCCAATAACCGCCCTGATAGCCGGCGCCAGTGTAACCGTGTCCGTAATTGATGCCACCGTAGTAGCCGATGTGCCTGCCCCAGTAGCCATTGTGATAGCGATAGCGGTGGCCGCGGTCGGTATATCCCCACCATCCGGGCGTCCACAGATAACCAGGTTCGGGCGGGCGCGCCCACGCGCCTGGAACCCAGTAGAAGCCGTCTGAAGACCAACTCCAATAGCCAGGGGTCCATATATAACCGTCACCTGGGAGCTCCGGTTGAGAATATTCCGGGAGAGGAGGGGGCGGATCGGACGCGTAAATCACCGGTTGGCCGTAGGTGTCATCGACGTTGTCGTAGTTGTAGCTGTTATCGTAGTAGCCAGAATTGCCGCTGTTGTAATGGGG
>JGI12053J15887_10000422_pt1 | contig 17099 bp, 22 predicted proteins | sample MedBloCAOM1_O3_FD_15887 | JGI IMG/M metagenome (IMG submission 15887)
GGCCGGCCGGCTCGAGCCGATCCTGCTTGACTATTCGCTGCCATCCGTCCCGTTGAGCATGCTGATCGTCCCGGAGCGCGCGGGCATTGCCCGGGTCCGGCTGCTGGTCGACTTTCTAGCTGAGCAGATTGGCGGCATCCCGGGGATCATGGGCGCGCGGGTGGGGCGTTAGAACCGCGAGCTTCAGCGCGACTTGCCTGCCACAAGATGGACCGTTCACGTCTGGCCCCGAAATACATTGTAACCGGGCGTGAGCGAGTTGCTCGGATCGTCGCGCTGCTTTGCGTCGCGCAACCGCGGCCATCTTGGTCCGAAATGATCTTTCCAATCGTCGGGCGACATCGGGAAGGCTCCAACCGGGTATTGGACTCCGCCGGCGTTGCGAATTCGCTCGTAGAGCGCGCGGTTCTGCGCGACCATCCGCTCTATCGTTGCCGCATCGCTCGATGCCGGGATACGGATGACACTGAACGGAAAAACAACGCCCTCATCCGGCAGCCGGACCAACGGGGCGCGAAACGCGCCGGTCAGCATCGGATAATAGGTGATCCGTCCGAATGGCCCGATCTCCTCGCTGCTCAACCCGCCGAGAATCTCGCCGGCGACCTGCTCGGCATTGCTGCCGCGCAGGAAAGTGAACAGCCAGGGTTGCGGCCTGGACCACTGGCCTTTTGACCTGAGCAAATTGCGGCATCAACGGATCGTCTCAGGTTTAGCCGGTCTATCTCCAGCGGGCTTGCCAGCGATTGCTGATCTGGTGGGATAGGATACGGGTTCCATTTGGACTCATTGGCAACGAAGATAGGGCGAGCAGATTGGCCGCGCGGTCTATGCGTGAGAGCCGACGAGGATCGTGCGGGAGCAGGGAAGTGCCCCATTATCTCGGGCTTGACGGATTTCGCGGCGGCTGGGTCGCGGCCTGGATCGATGATCGTGACAATCACGGGTTTGACTATTCATCCAGCCTGAGCAGGCTGCTCGCGATGCCGCACCAGCGGGCGATGATCGATATGCCGATCGGCGTGAAGATGTCCGGCCACAGAGAATGCGACGTCAGCGCCCGCGAACTGGTCGGCTCCTCGGTCTTCCTGGGCGCTCGCCGAAACCTCTGGGAATTTCCAGACCAGGCATCCGCCAACCAACATTATTGGCGGCATGAAGGTCCGGGGATGGGCGTTTCCTGTCAGCTCTGGAATATCAGAGACAAGATCAGGGAAGTCGATGATTTCATGACGCCGGATCGTCAAGCCACCATCGGTGAGGCACATCCGGAGTTGATCTTCCGACGGCTCGGCGATCAGCTTCGCTTAGGTGGGAAGAAGTCGCCGCTTGGCCGTGATCAACGCATCAAGCTCTTGGCCGACCACGGCTTCGTCAAAATTTCAAAGTGGCTGACGCAACGATACGGAACGGGGATCGGGCGCGACGATCTGATCGACGCTTGCGCGTGCGCCATTGCCGCGCGCGACAGCACTTCACGTCTTGGCGGCGATGAAGTCGATAGTCGGGGATTGCGGATGGAGATAAATTACTGACGAGGGCGAGAGCCTTTAATTCGCAAACTGCCTGTCGGGCAAATCAGGTGTTCAGCCCGGATTCGAAAGAATTTTTCGCTTTTGCCGTTGAAGGCCTTTGCGGTGCGCCACCAGCGTGCAGCTGTCGCCGTTGTTCAAATGGCGAAACGAGGCCTTGACGAAACGGCCGGGCGGTATTATTCAATCGATATGTTAATTAACACATTGGTTGAATGATGCCGACAGATCGCCTTAGCGCTACGCTGTCCGCGCTTGCGGATCCGACCCGCCGGGCGCTGCTCGCTCGATTGTCGCTTGGCCAGGCGACGGTGAACGAGCTGGCAGAGCCATTCGACATCACACTCCAGGCCGTCTCGCGCCATCTCAAGGTTCTGGAAGGCGCCGGTCTCGTCACGCGCGGCCGCGACGCGCAATTCCGTCCCTGCAGACTGGAAGCTGGACCGCTCAAGGATGTCGACGGTTGGCTCAAGGACTACCGCCGCTTCTGGGAGGGCAGCTTCGACAAGATGGACGCCTACCTCTCCAAACTCACGAAAGGAAAACGGGATGGACGCAAAAGATGAGCCGATCGGTGGCGACGAGCTTTTCATCACCCGCGTCTTCAAGGCGCCGGTGTCGCTCGTCTTCCGCATCTGGGAGGATCCGCAGCATCTCATCCGCTGGTGGGGTCCGAAGGGATTCACCTGCACGAGCTTCGAGTCCGATTTCCGCCCAGGCGGCAAGTGGCGCGCCTGCATTGAGTCCAGGCGGCACGGACAGAGCTATTCAAGCGGCGTATTCAACGAGATTGAAAAGGACAAGCGCATCGTCTTCACCTTCTCCTGGGAAGGCGGCGGACCCGAGCGGCCCGGCGTCGGCACGGTCGTCACCGTGACATTGAAGGAGATGGACGGCAACACCATCCAGACCTTCCATCAGACGCCGTTCGCCAATGTCGAGGACCGCGACAGCCACGTCATCGGCTGGAGCCAGTTGCTCGACAAGGAACAGACCTATGCCGAAAACCTGGCAAGAGGGGAATAACGCCATGATTACGGTCTCGGCCTTCGCAGCCGTGCCGCCGTTCGCACAGGGATTGGTGCGCGATCTCCGTGTGCGCTGGGCGTTGGAAGAAGCCGGTATTGCCTACAAGGCGATGCTGATCGGTCCATCGGAACAATCCTCGGAAGCCTATCGTGCTTGTCAGCCTTTCGGGCAGGTGCCGATCTATCGCGAAGGCGATCTCACGCTATTCGAGTCAGGTGCGATCGTCCTCCACATCGGGGAACGCAGCAAAGTGCTTCTACCCGCCGATGAAGCCGCCAGGGCACGCGCCATCACTTGGCTGTTCTGTGCGCTCAACACGATGGAAGTCGTGATCCAGCGGCTTTCCGAGCTCGATCTCTTCTTTCCCGGCGAGGACTGGGCGAAGCAGCATCGTCCAGCCGTCGAACAGCGCGTCAAGCTGCGGCTGGAAGAACTTGCCGAACAACTGGGCGAACGAGAGTATCTCGATGGCCAATTCACGGCCGGAGATTTGATGATGACGACGGTCCTTCGCATACTGCGGCACACCGATCTGGTCGAACGCGCGCCGAGACTGGCAGCCTATGTAAAACGCTGTGAGGCGCGCCCCGCCTTTCGACGTGCGTTGGAAGCACAGATGGAAGGCTTCAGCCGAATTGAAAGTAAATGAGCTGTGGGGGGATGCCGGAGCATCGCGCGTAGCCGCGATAAACAGGGCAATTCAAATGACTATCGTTTGCTGAGATATTTCATCCCGGTGTCGCACATGACGGTGACGATGGTCGCGTCGGGTTCCAGTTGCTCGGCCAATCGCAGCGCGGCGATGACATTGGCGCCGGTCGAAGTCCCCGCGAACAGGCCTTCCTCTCGCGCGAGCCGAAGCGCCATGGCCACAGCCTCTTCCGTGAAGACCCGCTCGACCTGATCGGCGAAGCCCTCTTGCCAGAGCGGCACTTTAAAACCGGCTCCGACTCCATCGATCTTGTGACCGCCCGGTTGGCCGCCTGACAGAACCGGGGATTCGGCGGGCTCCACGGCAACGATCCGAATCGGTTTGTGATGGCGGCGCAAGGCTTCCCCGGTACCACGAAGAGACGCTGCGGTACCCACACTCTGGACAAAACCATCGATCCGTCCGCCGCTCTGAGTCAAGATTTCCTCCGCCATTTTGTGATAGGCAACGAGTTGATCGGTATTGTTCAGTTGATCGGTCCAGAAGCCGCCGGTTTCCGCCCTGATGATGCGGGCGGCTTCAATCATGTCCCGGGTCAATTTCTCGGTCATGCGCCCGCTGTCGCTGCGCACGATCGTTAGCCTGGCCCCCAGATTTTTCATGTGATCGAGTTTTTCCCAGGCGAAGGCATCCGAAGTCACGATGTGCAGGGGATATCCTTTCACTGCGCAAATCAGCGACAGCGAGACACCGGTGCTGCCGCCGGTATATTCGACCACGGAGCCACCGGTCTTGAGACGCCCGTTCGCCTCCGCCGCTTCGATCATGGCAAGCGCCATCCGGTCCTTCATGCTGCCGGTGGGATTCTCGCTTTCCAGTTTCAGCAGAATGCGGGAACCGTTCGCCGGCACGACGTTGCGCAACGCCAGTAGACTGGTGTTGCCGATGCAATCCAGGATGTTACGCCGGACTTCGTTCATGATATCCGGCCCGTTTCCAGATGTCGCTCCAACCACGCCCTCAGTGCGACCGCATTGTTCCGGCGCTGGTCGCGGGCCGCATAAAGCAGGGTAACCGGACCCTTGCGCAGGTGCTCGAGCAAATTCTGCACGGCTGCCTGAACTGCTGCAGCCTCCAGCTCGGCGAAATAGGCGGCGCGAAACGCGTCCCAATCATCCGGTTTGCCGTGGAAGCGCTTGCGCAGCGCATCGCTCGGCGCGACCTCCTTGAGCCAGAGATCGATCCGCGCCTTGTCTCTGGCGATGCCGCGCGGCCACAAACGGTCGACCAGGATACGCGTCCCGTCGCTGGCGTCCGGCGGCTCGTAGATCCGTTTCAGCGCGAGCGCGGTCATTTGGCGTCAGGCAGGCCGTATCCGACGGTGATCGTCTGATCCATGAAAAAGCCATTCCATGTATCTACATATTATGTGTATACATACATTCATGGCCATCCCGAAGCAACCGCGAAAGACTCTGCGCACGGACGCCCGCGCCTTGGTTGAGTCATGCGCCGGCTGGAACAGCCGGCTGGCCGCGCGGCGCATTACCCAGTTCCTTGATCGTGAGGTGGAGAGCTGCGGTCTCACCGCGGCGCAGCTCGGCCTGATGGCCCAGATCGCCGTCATATCCGACGACAGGTTGGGTGCCTTGGCCCAGCGCACCGGCCTCGACCAGTCGACGCTATCGCGCAATCTGCGCACGCTGGAAGGCGAGGGGCTGATCGAGATCGTGATGGTGGAAACGGACCTGCGGCGCCGCGCGGTGTGGCTTACCGAGACCGGCGCGCGGCGGCTTGAGGCGGCAATTCCGATCTGGCGCAGGGCGCACACCAAGCTTGCGAAGGGCCTCTCGCCCAATCTGGCCCGCCGCCTGGCGGACCAGGCTGAGGTGCTTCAGGCTGCAGAAGACTGACAGCCTTCGGCCCGGAACCAGCCGCGAGCGATAGCGGCTACCTGTTCCGGGCTGATGTTGCACGCATAAACGCCGCGTTTGCTTCAGCACTGCACTGAATGAGGTCGGCAATCTCCTTGTCGGTGATACTCATGTGTCGTCGCCGCTGAAATAGGATGGCTTTCCGGTGGTCCAGGTTTCGCCCCAGAGCTGACCGCCGCCGTCCACGGTCAACGTTTCGCCGGTCACAAATCTTCCCGAGGGCGCGGCGAGGTAGACGCAGGCTTGCGCAATATCCCACGGCGAACCCGCGCGCATCATCGGATTCGAGCGGGGGTAGGCCGCTCGGGCTTGCGGCGGGTAGACGTTCCAGCCTTCGGTCTCGATCGCGCCGGGCGCGACGCAATTCACGCGGATGTTCAGCGGCGCCCATTCGACCGCGACGGCGCGCGTTAGACCAATGACGCCGGATCGTGCGGCGATCGTATGCGCGATGCCGTACAGGCCGTGCGTCGTGACCACCACGATATTGACGATGCTGCCGGGGTGCTTGTGGTCGCGCCAGCGCTGGGCCGCGGCCTGCATCATGTACCAGGTGCCGTTCAGGTTGGTGTTGATGACCGCGTTCCAGCCTTTAGTCGAAAAATCGATCGCTGCTTGCGGAAACTGTCCGCCGGCGCTGTTGATGAGACAGTCGATGCGGCCATGCGCGGTCCAGACTGTGTCAAACAGGGCGTTGACCGCGTCCGGCTCCCTGATGTCGGCGACGTGTGCGGATGCCTTCAAACTTCGGCCAGCCAAATGAGTGACGAGGGCGTCGAGCTTGCTTTGGTCACGCCCGACAACGGCGACATGGGCGCCGAGCCGTGCAAACAGCCAGGCGATCGCGCGCCCGATGCCGCCGGCGCCTCCTGACACGATCACGACCTGATCCTTGAGGGCATCGGCCGCGAACACGGTCGGATGGATCGCAAGCTCCGCGTCAGTCGGGCCGAGCTTCGGCTGCGCTTGATGATCATCCATTGGAGGCGCTGACCTCTTGCCACGTCCGGCTACAGCCGTACACTAACTGCGTGCCAGGGCTGAAGCAAAGCCCGATGCACGATCGAAGCGAATGCTAATGCAGTCGCGTACGAGTTTCCCGATGAGCGCGTCGTCAATCGCAGCGAGTTGTAATGCCCGATCTTTCCGCCTTTCCGATTACGGCGCGCTGGCCGGCAAAATATCCTGATCGCCTTCAGCTTTATTCGCTGCCGATCGTGAAAACCGCAAGGCGCCGGTCATCGATCTCGTAGATGCTGGTCACCGGCGTTGTTGCAAAAATGGAAGTAGCGCCAGCGCTTGGGAAAAGGCATGGGATGTCTGATTAATGTCTCGCGAGAAACTTCTTCTGAATGGAATGTACTTCGATGAAATCCAAGCGCCGTAACCTGAATTCCGCGACCAAGCCGAACAAAGAACCCAAGCTCTCGCGCACCCATGCGCCCGCCGATCTTTCGCCAGTGGACTGGCAACGCGGCTTGCGTCGCCAGTTCGGCCGCGAGCAGCCCTTCGGGCTTGAAAATCTGAGCAGCGAACCGTTTTTCTCCGAGTTTCGGGTCAGCAATCCTGTTTCGAAATCCAGCTATCGCGTGGCGATTCGAGGCTTGGGGCCAGGTGGCAATTTCTGTTCATGCCCCGATTATGCCACCGGCGAATTGGGTACCTGCAAGCACATCGAATTCACGCTTGCCCGGCTGGAGAAAAAGCGTGGTGCCAGGACGGCGTTTGCTCGTGGCTACCAGCCTGCATTTTCTGAGCTGTATCTGCGTAATGATGGCAAGCGCTGCGTGCATTTTCACGCCGGAACGGATTGCCCGCCGGCGGTAAGCGAGGCTGCCGCCGGTTTATTCGACGCCGAACACAATTGGATACTGCGGGAGGAGCGACTTGGCGAGCTGGAGCATTTTTTGACCATGGTGTCGAAGTGCGGTCATGAGTTGCGTGCCTATGACGATGCGCTCGATTTCGTCGCGGGAAGGCGGGATGCGGACCGGCGGGCCTCAAAGCTCGAGCAGTTGTTCCCACGCGGTGCTGCCGATCCCAAGCTGCTGGCACTTCTGAAGGTACCGCTCTATCCCTATCAGGCCGAGGGCGCGCTGTTCGCGTTGCGGGCCGGCCGCGTACTGATCGGCGACGATATGGGACTGGGCAAGACCATACAGGCAATTGCCGCGACAGAAATACTGGCACGGCATTTTGGCGTCTCGAAGGTTCTGGTGATCTGCCCGACCTCGCTCAAATATCAGTGGCAAAGCGAGATTACGCGCTTCTCGGGGCGACAGGGCAAAAATGCGGCACGGGTCATCACCGGCGGTCGGGCGCAGCGGCAGAAGGACTACGCCTTGGACGACTTCTGCAAGATCACAAATTACGAGAAACTCAAGCCCGATCTCGACCTGATCGCCGCATGGGCACCCGAATTGGTGATCGTCGATGAAGCGCAACGGGTGAAAAACTGGAATACCATTGCAGCACGTGCCTTGAAACGCATCGATAGCTCTTATGCGATGGTGCTTACCGGGACGCCCTTGGAAAACAAGCTGGAAGAACTGATTTCTATCGTCCAGTTCGTCGATCAGCACCGGCTTGGGCCAACCTGGAAGCTGCTGCACGAGCATCAAGTCAAGGACGAAGCCGGCCGCGTCACAGGCTATACCGGGCTGGAGAAGATCGGCCAAACGCTGGCGCCCGTCATGATCCGCCGGCGCAAATCCGAGGTGCTGCGGCAATTGCCCAGCCGGACCGATCAGAACCTGCTGGTGCCGATGACCGAAATGCAAATGGATTATCACCAGGAAAACGCCGACGAGGTGGCGAAAATCGTTCGGCGCTGGCGCAAGACCAGGTTTCTGTCGGATAAGGATCAGCGGCGGCTGATGATTGCCCTGCAGAACATGCGGATGTCGTGCAACAGCACCTATCTGCTGGACCAGGAAACCGACCATGGCGTCAAGGCCGACGAATTGGCGGCATTGCTCGACGAGTTGTTCGCCGAGCCCGAGGCCAAGGCGGTGGTGTTTTCGCAGTGGACGCGGACCCACGATATCGTCATTCGCCGCCTCGAAGCGCGTGGGCTGGGCTATGTCAGCTTTCACGGCGGCGTGCCATCGGACAAGCGGCCGGCACTGATTGAGCGGTTTCGTGACGACCCTACCTGCCGCGTGTTTCTATCCACCGACGCCGGCAGCACGGGCCTCAATCTGCAGCATGCTTCGACCCTGGTGAACATGGACTTGCCATGGAACCCGGCGATCCTTGAACAGCGCATCGCGCGTATCCATCGCATGGGCCAGGTGCGGCCGGTGCAGGTCATCAATTTCGTGGCAAAGGGCACCATCGAGGAGGGCATGCTTTCCGTGCTGGCGTTCAAACGCTCCTTATCGGCAGGAATTCTCGACGGCGGCAGCGGCGAGATTTCGCTCGGCGGTTCGCGCCTCAACCGCTTCATGAAGGACGTGGAAAACGTCACCGGGAGTATGGGTGAGGGCGAGGCCGTGACACCGGCTGAGGAAGTGAGGAATATCGTCACTACCGATGACGCAGGATCCGTGGAAGAGATAAGTGCGGATGTGAACATTGGCGCTGACGAGATGGCGACCGCTCAGACTGATGGGCCCGGAGCGCTACCGCGCGATACAGGTCCCGATCCGTGGCAAGCCTTGGTGCAGGTTGGTTCACAGTTTATTGCCGCTTTGGCGGTCGCCAGCGATCCCGACGCCGCACCGCATCCATGGATTGAGCGCGATCCAGCCACCGGTGCGCGAAATCTCAAAATGCCGCTGCCGGCAACGGAAACCACGCGACAACTTGCCAATGTGCTTTCTGCCCTCGCCGACAGCTTGCGGGGCAAGATTGCGTGATGGGCGGCGGATGGCGCAAGCTCGTCGCGCGGATGGCGAGGTTGCGCAGCAGGGCGGAACAGGTTGCCCATGTCCTGGCGCTCAAGGAGCGGTTCGGCCGTAAACGCTTCATGAAGCTGTTGGGATGAGTTCATGCGACGCGCCGAAATCGAGGAACAGAACCGTTTCATGCTGAAACGTCAGCACGAGTTCCGAATGGCGGCAGATGTGGTGACCGAAGCTTGGACGGCGTTTGCCGAAGTCCAGGCGGTCGCGGTGATTGGCTCGGTCGCCAAGGCGCTCTGGAAGGAGGTTCCGCGGTTTCGGGAGTTCCGCCGCGAAGGCATTGAGGTTTGGCATGAGTGCGGCGATCTGGACTTGGCGCTTTGGGTGGACTCGCAAGAGCGGCTCAACGAACTCCGCCGTGCCACCAGTCGCGCCCTTCGCGCCGCGTATGAGGCGGGGACTGGCGTCAGCATCGTCGACCACCAGCTCGATATCTTTCTGATTGAGCCGGGCAGCGACCGCTACCTTGGCCGGCTGTGCTCCTTCAGCCGCTGTCCGAAGGGCAAGCGCGAGTGCCTCGTTCCCGGCTGCGGCGAAATCCCGTTCAACAGGCGCTTTCCGGATTTCACGCCGCACGCCGATCTGCTGGCTTCAGCACAGCATGCGATGCTCTACAAACGGGGCGCCGGACGGTTGCGCTCCGCGCTTGATCTTCCCACGGCCGAACAGGATCACGCGACGTCAGGACGACGGAGAAAGTAGATTCACGATCGGAAATCGCATGCGGCGGGGCGCCGACACGCGGCGTCCCGTTCGAAGGGCCGCCACCGCTTCGGCCACAACGTCCCGAAACCACGCCTGTGCAGGATCGTTGTCGGTGCGGATATGCCAGAGCAGCGAGACCTCGAAATCGGGCGACCGTTTCAGTTCGCAGACGGCGATTTCGCGGGTATGATCGGCAATAACCGGATTGTTCGATAAGAAAAAACCTGAGCGCAGAGAGCATGGGAATGGCAGATCTTTCCGTTTTTCCGATTACCGCACGCTGGCCGGCGAAACATCCGGATCGTCTTCAGCTCTATTCGCTTCCGACGCCAAATGGCGTCAAGGTTTCGATCATGCTGGAAGAGATCGCTCTGCCGTACGAAGTGCATCTCGTCGACTTCAACAAGGATGACCAAAAGACGCCGGAATTCCTGTCGCTGAATCCCAACGGCAAAATACCTGCCGTCATCGATCCCAACGGTCCGGGCGGCAAGCCGCTCGGGCTGTTCGAATCCGGCGCGATCCTGCAATATCTCGNCGAGAAAACCGGAAAGCTTGTGCCGGCTGACGCGNCGCGCCGTTACGAAACCATCCAGTGGGTGCACTTCCAGATGGGCGGGATCGGACCGATGTTCGGTCAGGTCGGCTATTTCCATAAATTTGCGGGCAAGGAGATTGCCGACAAGCGGCCGCTCGAGCGCTATGTCGCCGAATCCAAGCGCCTGCTGGGCGTGGTTGAAACCCGCCTCGACGGGCGGCAATGGATCATGGACGACGACTATACGATTGCCGACATTTCGATGCTCGGCTGGGTGCGAAACCTGATCGGTTTTTACGGCGCGCGCGAACTCGTCGCGTTCGACGGCTTCAGGCAGGTATCGGCCTGGCTGGAGCGCGGCCTTGCAAGACCGGCGGTACAACGCGGGCTTGAGATTCCAAAGCGGCCGTGAGGAGTTGGTTGCGCCTTACCCGGCCTTCTCCGCCGCCGGTATGGCGATGAATCATAACCCGGCCGATGCTTCCCATTCGGTCAGAGCCAGTTCTCAGCCCTGATTCCCGGCATGCGGCTGAACTTGCGCATATTGTTGGTGACGACGATCAAGCCTTCGCTGCGGGCGTGACCACCAATCTGCATGTCGTGCGGACCGCATGGCGTTCCCGCCCGCTCCAGTTCCGCCCGAACCTGGCCGTAATGTGCGGCTGCTTTCACTTCGAAGGGCAGCACGTCGAGACGCGCGACGAAATGCTCGATGGCTGTTAGGTTATCGACGCGACGTGCCGACTTCTCCGCGCCATAGTGCAGCTCGCCGNGCGTGATGCTCGAGATGCAGAGTTGCTCGGCCAGTGAATTAAACTTCTCTCGCAAGTCCAGCGGATAATTCTTCATTACATGGATGCAGATATTGGTGTCGAGCATGTAGGTGAGCATCAGAATTGCTCGCGCTCCTCGGCTGAGGGCTGCTCGCGTTCGACCATGAAATCCTCACTGGTGCGCGGACCGTGCTGAAACAGATCGTCCCACCGTTTGCCTTGCGGCACGATCACGCGGCTGCGGCCGATCTTCAAAATGTCGACCTGATGCACGTCCTCTGGAAAGGCGACGGCTTTAGGCAGCCGGACCGCTTGACTGCGATTGCTGGTGAATACCGTGGAGCTTGTCATGGCGTCATCCCGCTGTATATCCAATTGGGATATACATAGCTGGGTCACAATATTTCTGCAAGCAGGCGGACGCGGTCGGAGCGAGAAAATGGCGTGAAATGCCCATCCAACCCTTTGTAAGTGCCAACCCTTGAGGGACGCGTACATGCCTGGGCAACTCTGTCTTCCGGGGCTTGAGTTCCGGCCTTCACGCGACGTTTTGTTCTTCGGTCTTCTTTCACAGACTGACTCGACAGCAGCGATCATTGGAGCAGCCGACGGTTTGCGACGTCTGCACGGGTTGAATGGTGGCCTGATCGGGCCCGAGCATCTTCACGTCTCGCTACACGCCGTCGGCGCATACGACGGCCTGCCCAATTTCATCGTCGAGAGAGCATACGAAGCTGGAGCGATGGTTTCGACACCACCATTCCCGCTCGTGTTCGACCGTGTAATGAGTTTCGATAACAAGCAGCGGAAGCGACCTCTCGTCTTGCTCCCGGGATATGATCTCCCGCGGCTTTTCACGCTTCACCACGCTCTCGGCCAGGCCATGAAACGCGCCAGGGTAGGAAGAAATGTCAGACCGCATTTCGCCCCGCACATGACCCTGCTTTACGACCGTCGGATGGTCCGGGAGCGGCCTATAGAGCCAATTCGAATGAATGTGCAGGATTTTGTTCTTGTGCACAGCCTTGTTGGTCAAACGCGACACATTGAGTTGGCGCGCTGGGTATTGCGGGGCTGAGCTCTGCCCGACCAATCAACCCCCGCGTTTGAGCAGCTCATAAGCGACTGGATCGTCGGCGCAAGCGCCAAAACCGCATTCCAGCAGCGTCGAAACGACGTTCAGCGCGGTCAGGCCGATCACCAGCCACACCGCCGTGCGCGCTTTGCCTTCGATTGCCGGTTTTGTTCGCAAACCTGCTTTTTGCCGGCTTCGGTTTTGATTTCGTTGCCGCTGTTTCTTCACTGTCGTCTTGGCTGCGGGTCGCCGCCACACGCATATGATTCTCCTCTCGCCGCGATACCCGTTTGGGTAGGATCGTCTCGGGAAGAGGGCGAACGGATTTGACCGCGCTGCGGTGGATGCGTTAGGCATCGTGCCGTCTGAAGTGCATCAGAGCAAAGTCAATGCAGGCCAAATTGCCCATCACCATCTACGGCATCAAGAACTGCGACACCATGAAGAAGGCCCGCGCTTGGCTTGACAGCCACGGCGTGGCGTACGGCTTTCATGACTACAAGACCGAGGGCATCGCGAAAGATAAACTCAAACTCTGGTGCGACGATATGGGTTGGGAAACGCTGCTCAACCGTGCGGGCACCACGTTTCGCAAATTGCCCGATGCCGACAGGGAAGGCTTGAATGAGCGCAAGGCCATGGCGTTGATGCTGGCGCAGCCCTCCATGATCAAGCGCCCCGTGCTGGAGCTCGGCGGTAAATTGCTGGTCGGGTTCAAGCCGGAAATCTACGCAAAGGAAGTGGCGCCATCAGGTGGATCGCGGCGCGGCAAGTCTAGCTGAGCTCGATGATATCGCCTGCCTTGCAGGAGCCGACGATCCATCAGCTGCTGTCTGAATTCGATCACGTCGGTGGCCGGAATGCGGCCGGACGCCCGATGACACGTTTGAATAGTCCGCCTCTGCGAGAGCACCAATTGGACGCCCAGTGGAAACCGCGGGCAAAATTAGCGGGGGAAAACGGGAAGACAATTCGACCGAATCGTCGTCCCACGCATAAACTCGGCGCTGGCGTATTGAGTTCAGCATGGTCTGTATCGAATAGATGTAACCATCGCGCTTCGAAGTGAGTAGCGAACATGGCGCAGGCATCGCAGGCATCGCAGGCATCGATGGAGTTTCACGGTGGCGGGATGCATGTCGTCAGCCGTGCCGGCATCCTCAATCGCTATCGGCGCTATAGCGACCTTCGGAAGGATATCCAGACGACGGCCCTCGAAAACATTCCTGCTTCGAAGCTTCTTGCCCACGCCAAGCGGATCGGCCTGTCAGATGGCAAGGTTCTTTTTACAGATGATGACGTTGAGCTGACGCTTGTCTTCGACCTTGCGCTTTACACAGCCCCGGCGGGGCGAACACGCGCCATAGATCGCTGCGCCCGAAAACGGTTGAAGGTTTCGAAGCCGGACGAGGCCCTTGTTCTGCAGGGGTTGCAGGCATCTCGGTTTTCCATCTTCCGCACCATCGGCAGGTGTGAACCCGCCGGTGTTCTCCTTGAGGATTTGATGCGAGGAGGTACCACGCCCCTTCTCGATGAGGGGTTGGAGCAATCGGCCATGCCTGGCGAGGTCTTCGCGATGAGGGTCGCTCCTATTGAAGGGTTTGTGATCACCTGCGGTGCCGTCGTGCCATTGAACATCGAGACATTTAAGGAGATGATCGATTTTCTGACCGACGGCGTCCCAGACGCCGAACTCGCCGCTCTTGCCGATGGTAGGCGCTTTGCCGCCTCGCTCTACGAACTCGCGATCGAGCTTGGGCTGATGAGTTCCATTACCTATCGGTAGTGCGCCCGGTAAGTTGCCGTCAATCAAGCAGCAATCAGCTATTCAGTCAGACCCGGTTCTCGGTTCTGATGCATTCGAGTGCTAGTTGAATTCGATCACATCGCCGGCCGGAATGCGGCCCGGTGCGCGATGGAAGAGATCGCGATCGATAACGGCGCGCAGCTTGGTTGTCGGCAAGGTGTCATTTCCCCGCATCAGATTCCTGATTTCAAAGCCGCCGTCTTCGCTGATGGTCTTCAGGGAAGCGATCATGTGAGTGACATGGCCGCCTTGTGCGAACGGCAGCAGCAGCCGCTCATAGGCGACGATTCGTCCATAGACGTCGTCGATGTTGGAGATGGTGTAGACGGGCAGGGCGCGCTTCAGGCATTCGTAATAGACCGGCATCACGACCGGCCCCAGTCGCGGCCCGAGGAAGTCGTCGAGATATCGGCCTTTGCCGGTGTGACCATAGGCGCTCGCCATCCGTGTGCCGTCGCTCCGGATCATCAGATGCGGCGGCAGCTCTGTGCTGTCGACGGTATAATAGACCAAGTCCGGAAGTTCATCGGCGAGCCGCTCGGGCTGGTATGCCTCGATGCGTGGCATCGACTGNTCACNGGCGTAAAGTCGCAGCCACGTGTTCAACAGATCCCGCTGNTTGATCGNTTTGACGATCGTGGGGTTGGCGCTTTCAAATTCCAAGACTGCAATCCGATCTCAATGCAAACACCCAATCATCGGCTTCAAGCGAAAATTTTCCATGAAAAGGTAAAACTGCATCGTAATACCCTTAATGGAGGCTTTCCGGCGACTTGAATCGACCGCCGGATGCATTCGGCGATCGGCCAAACGTTCCGCTTGCGCAATTCGACTAATGGCGAATCCGCGCCCCGTGCGCGCCGGCGTGTGCCCAGCTTTCCACCTTGCCTAATCCGCGCCGTTGACGGCATATTCCGGGTGGAGGCGGCCGGTCCGGGACGGGATTTTCAAGACGACTGATTTCAAAAAGGCGTCTGATTTCCGAGCCGTCTGTGAGAATCTGCCGGTTAGCAAGAATTGGCCACGCGCGATGGCACGTCGAGCGCGAGAGAGCGGACGGGGGAAATTTGATTGGCCGATGAGTTCATTCTCGAAACCCACGGATTGACCAAGGAATTCGCGGGGTTCTTTGCCGTTCGCGATGTCGATCTGCGGATCCGCCGTGGCAGCATTCATGCGTTGATCGGGCCGAACGGGGCCGGCAAGACGACCTGCTTTAATCTTTTGACCAAGTTCCTGAAGCCTTCGGCCGGCCAAATTTTATATAAGGGGCAGGATATTACCGCGCTGGCGCCCGCTGACGTGGCGCGTCTCGGGCTGGTGCGCTCGTTTCAAATTTCGGCGGTGTTCCCGCATTTGACGGCGCTGGAGAATGTCAGGGTCGCGCTGCAACGCCAGCACGGCCACTCCTTCGATTTCTGGCGTTCCAAGACGGTACTCGATCGCTTCAACGGCCGGGCCCATGAATTGCTTGACGATGTCGGTCTGAGCGAGTTCGCGACGACACCGGCGGTCGAGATGCCATATGGACGCAAGCGCGCGCTCGAAATTGCGACGACCCTGGCGCTCGATCCGGAAATGATGCTGCTCGACGAGCCGATGGCCGGCATGGGACATGAAGACATCGACAAGATCGCGGCGCTGATCAAGCGCATCTCCGCGAAATACACCATCTTGATGGTCGAACACAATCTGAACGTGGTCGCCGACCTTTCCGACATCATCACCGTGCTGACACGCGGTCACGTGCTCGCGGAAGGCCATTATGCCGACCTTTCCAAAGACGAACGTGTCAAGGAAGCCTATCTGGGGGCCGGTCATGCCTGATCTGAAAATGGCCGACGCCAGCGCCACGAAGTCCGCATCAACATCCGGCGCAGCAGCGCCGGTGCTGTCGGTTCAGAATCTGGAAGCCTGGTACGGCGAGTCTCACATCCTTCACGGTATCAATTTTAATGTGAACCCGGGCGAGGTGGTGACGTTGCTCGGACGCAATGGCGCCGGCAAGACGACGACGCTGAAATCGGTGATGGGAATTATCGGCAGGCGCACGGGTTCGATCCGTTTCAACGATCAGGATATCACCCGGGCGTCGTCTGACAGGATTGCGCGCATGGGCGTCGCCTTTTGTCCTGAAGAGCGCGGCATTTTCGCCAGCCTCGACGTCCGCGAGAACCTGCTGTTGCCGCCGATCGTGCGCAGCGGCGGTCTGTCGCTGGATCAAATCTTCGACCTGTTTCCCAACCTCAAGGACCGGCTTAACAGCCAGGGCACCAAATTGTCGGGCGGCGAGCAGCAGATGCTGGCGATCGCCAGGATCCTGCGTACCGGCGCGCGGTTTTTGATGCTGGATGAACCGACCGAGGGTCTCGCGCCGGTCATCATCCAGCAGATCGGCCACACCATCGCGCGGCTCAAGTCGGAAGGCTTTACCATCCTTCTGGTCGAACAGAATTTCCGCTTTGCCTCGACGGTGGCGGATCGTTTTTACATTGTCGAGCACGGCAAGATCATCGACGGTTTTGCCAACTCCGAACTGCAAGCCAATATGGACAAGCTTCACACCTATCTTGGCGTTTGAACATAATGCGAAAAAAATTCCAAAGGGAGACCAATATGAAAAATAGAATTTCGACTGTTTTGCTTGGCACCGCAGTGGCGCTTGCCGCTGCCAGCGGCGCTTTTGCGCAGGACAAGACCGCGAAGATCGGCGTGCTGACCGATAATTCGGGGCTTTATTCCGACCTCGGCGGCGCCGGGTCAACCCTGGCGGCCCAGATGGCGGTCGAGGATTCCGGGCTTGCAGCCAAGGGCTGGAAGATCGATGTGATTTCCGCCGACCACCAGAACAAGCCCGACATAGCCACCAACATTGCGCGCCAATGGATCGACGTCGAGAAGGTCGACATCTTCATGGACGTGCTGAACTCCGGCGTTGCGCTGGCGGTCAACAATCTGGTGAAAGAGAAAAACTCCATCATGATCAATACCGGCGCCGCGTCGTCGGATCTCACCAATGCCCAATGCTCGCCGAACACGATTCATTGGGTTTACGACACCTACATGCTTGCCAACAGCACCGGACAAGCGCTGGTGAAGGCCGGTGGCGACACCTGGTACTTCCTGACTGCCGACTACGCGTTCGGCGC
>JGI12053J15887_10000423_pt1 | contig 17086 bp, 11 predicted proteins | sample MedBloCAOM1_O3_FD_15887 | JGI IMG/M metagenome (IMG submission 15887)
TGTTGCTCGTGGCGGTGGCGGTCGCCGCGCTGGTCGACGGGGCGGCCAGCCGCGCCCGAGAAGCCAGGCACGCCTCGCAGGAGGCCGAACTGCTCGCGTTGTTCGCCGGGTCGGTGCTGCGCGGCGCCGACCTTGACACGCTGCTGGAGCGGGTGCGCGAAACCTATTCACAGCGCGCCGTGAGCCTGCTGCGGGAAGTGGACGGCAACTCGGAAGGCGAGATCGTCGCCTGCGTTGGAGAACACCCCTGCCTCGACGTCGACAACGCCGACACCGCGATCGAAGTCGGCGACGACGAGTTCTGGTTGCTGATGGCAGGGCGCAAACTGGCCGCCCGCGACCGCCGGGTGCTCGGTGCAGTAGCAAAGCAGGCCGCGGGTCTGGTCAAACAGCGCGAACTGACCGAAGAGGCCGGCAAGGCCGAGGCCATCGCGCAGGCCGACGAACTGCGGCGCTCGCTGCTGTCGGCGGTCAGCCACGACCTGCGCACCCCGCTGGCCGCCGCCAAGGCCGCGGTATCCAGCTTGCGCAGCAGCGACGTTGACTTCTCCGCGGAAGACACCGCCGAACTTCTCGCCACCATCGAGGAGTCAATCGATGTGCTCACCGCGCTCGTCGGCAACCTGCTCGACTCGTCGCGGCTTGCCGCCGGTGTGCTGCGCCCTGAGCTGCGGCTGGTGTACCTCGAGGAGACCGTGCAGCGCGCTCTGCTCGGAATCAGCAAGGGCGTCACCGGATTCCGTCGGCAGGGGCTTGACCGCGTCAAGGTTGAGGTGGACGACGCCGTGGTGATGGCTGACAGCGGTCTGCTCGAACGCGTGCTGGCCAATCTCATCGACAACGCGCTGCGCTACGCACCGGACAGCCCGGTGCGGGTAACCGCGGGTCAGGTCGGCAGCCGCGTGCTGATCGCCGTCATCGACGAGGGGCCTGGCATACCTCGAGGCACCGAGGAGCAGCTGTTCGCTCCGTTCCAGCGGCTCGGCGACCACGACACCAGCATCGGCGTTGGCCTCGGCCTTTCGGTCGCCCGCGGCTTCGTCGAGGCGATGGGCGGCACCATTTCCGTGACCGACACCCCAGGCGGCGGGCTCACCGCCGAAATCGACCTCGCCGCACCGCCGAAGGACAGCTCAGCATGACCCCGCAGAAGACCAGGGTGCTGGTCATCGACGACGAACCTCAGATCCTGCGGGCGTTGCGGATCAACCTGTCGGTGCGCGGCTACGAGGTATTTACCGCCGCCAGCGGCGGTGAGGCCCTCAGAACGGCGGCCGATCACCGTCCCGACGTCATCGTGCTGGACCTGGGATTGCCCGACATGTCCGGGATCGAGGTGCTCGGTGGGCTGCGTGGTTGGCTGACCGCACCGGTGATCGTGCTTTCGGCGCGCACCGACTCGTCGGACAAGGTCGAAGCGCTCGATGCCGGCGCCGACGATTACGTCACCAAACCGTTTGGGATGGACGAGTTCCTGGCCCGGCTGCGCGCCGCGGTGCGCCGGGGCGCCGCCGCCTCGGACACGGACGAACCCGTCATCGAAACATCGTCATTCACCGTCGATCTGGCCGCGAAGAAGGTGACCAAGAACGGCTCGGAGGTCCACCTGACGCCCACCGAATGGGGCATGCTCGAGATGCTGGTGCGCAACCGTGGGAAACTCGTCGGCCGCGAGGAGTTGCTCAAGGAAGTGTGGGGCCCGGCCTACGCCAAGGAAACGCATTATCTGCGGGTGTATCTGGCGCAATTGCGGCGCAAGCTCGAAGACGACCCTTCGCGCCCCGTGCACTTACTGACCGAAGCCGGGATGGGCTACCGCTTTCACGAGTGACCCATCTCCGCGCCGGTTCGGTCGAAAACCGTTGTCCAGAACGAAAAGCGAGACAGCAACTCGAAGACGGCGCGGCCCAGATCGGTGTGGCGGTAGGTCGCATCAACGGACGCGTCGGTGTCCCAGCTTCCGGTGTCGTTGCGTGTCACCAGTCCACGGGCGGCAACCAGCCGCACGGCCGCGGCCAGCTCCCGCCGGCCGCCGTGGATTGACGAGCGGATGTCCGCAAGGGTCATCGGCCCATTGGAAAGCGCGTCGAGCACCTCGATGACGTAACGGTGGCTGACCAACGCCCGCAGGTCCGATCCATCGTCGCCGCCCAGATCACGCATAGCGGCGCAGAGTAGCGGCATGGGTTTGGTCGGTGGAACCGTCATGACGGCTTCGCTACGGGCACTAGCTGGATCTTTACGGAATCTCTACACCCTTGGAGCCGCCAACCGCCGACGATCGAAATTAGGCTCGCTGATCGTGCCGACACCGACATCCCTGCTCAAACGATTGGTCGTTGGCCGGCCGTTCCGCAGCGATCGACTCAGCCATACGTTGCTGCCGAAACGCATCGCATTGCCGATTTTCGCAAGCGATCCGTTGTCGTCGGTCGCCTACGCCACGCAGGAAATTCTGTTGATCCTGACGCTCGGCGGGCTCGCATACCTGTATCTGACGCCGTTGATCGCCGCGGCGGTGGTGCTGCTCCTCGCGGTGGTGGTGCTGTCGTATCGACAGGTGGTGCAGGCCTACCCCAGCGGGGGCGGCTCTTATGAGGTGGTCTCTACGAACCTCGGCCCGCGTGCTGGCCTGGTGGTGGCCGCGGCGCTGCTCGTCGATTACGTCATGACCGTCGCGGTCTCGGTGGCCGCCGGGGTGGACAACATCATCTCGGCGGTGCCGGAGCTGAATCCGCATCGTGTCGCGGTCAACATCGGCTTCATCTTGGTGTTGACGGCCATGAATCTGCGCGGCGTTCGCGAATCGGGGCGCACATTCGCCGTCCCAACCTATGCCTTCATCGCCGGTGTGATGCTGATGATCGCGATCGGTGTGCTTCGCACCCTGATGGGTGAAGCGCCGCAGGCCGAAAGTGCGAACTACGGCGTCCACGCCGAACATATCGGGCTGAATGCCCTGGCGATTTCGTTACTGGCGCTGCGCGCCTTCTCTTCCGGCTGCACCGCACTCACCGGGGTGGAGGCCATCTCCAACGGAGTGCCGGCATTCCGGAAACCCAAGGCACTCAACGCCGCCCGGACGATGACGTCGATGGGTGTTCTCGCGATCACGATGTTTGTCGGGGTTACCGCGCTGGCATTGATATCGCACACCCGGGTTGTCGAAAATACTTGCGACCTGATCGGATTCGCCGGCAACTGCGCAACCGATCCGCAGCGGACCGTGATCGCCCAGATTGCCGCAGCTGTGTTCGGCAACAACAGCATCATGTTCTTCTACATGCAGGCCGCAACGGCACTGATCCTCATCCTGGCGGCGAATACCGCCTACAACGGGTTCCCGTTGCTCAGCTCGATCCTTGCTCAGGACCGCTACCTGCCCAGGCAGCTCCACACCCGCGGTGACCGGCTGGCGTACTCGAACGGCATCATCCTGCTCGCGGTGATCGCCTGCGGGCTGATCTACGCGTTCGACGGGTCGACGACGCGTTTGATCCAGCTCTACATCCTCGGCGTGTTCACATCGTTCACCCTGTGCCAAACGGGCATGGTGTGGCATTGGAACCGGCAGTTGGCAGATGCAGTCACACCCGCCGAGCGGTTCCGGATAAAACGTGCGCGGGCCATCAATGCGTTCGGCGCATGTTTCACCGGCGTCGTGTTGGTGGTCGTCATGGTCACCAAGTTCACCCACGGCGCGTATCTGGTCGTCATCGCGATACCTGTGCTGTGTGTCCTCATGCAGGCGATCCACCGGCATTACGCGGCGGTGCGGGAAGAGCTGCGCACGTCCGATGAGGACGAGCCGACAATGCCGAGCAGGATCCACGCCGTCGTGCTCATCTCGAGCTGGCACAAGGCAACTCAACGCGCCCTGCTGTTCGCCAAGGCAACGAAGCCCGACACGCTCACCGCCCTTACCGTGAACGTCGACGACGCGGAGACCAGAGCGCTGATGCGTGAATGGGAGGAGCTCAACACCACAATTCCGCTCAAGGTCATCGAGTCGCCCTATCGTGAGATCACCCGGCCCGTCGTCGATTACATCAAGCAACTGCGGCGCAGCGGTCCGCGCGACGTGGTCAACGTCTACATCCCCGAATACGTCGTTGGCCACTGGTGGGAGAACCTGCTGCACAACCAGAGTTCGTTGCGTCTCAAGGGCCGATTGCTTTTCGAACCGAGCGTGATGGTGACCAGCGTGCCCTGGCAGCTGCATTCATCGGCGCAGCGCGATCTCACCCGCGTCGTCCACAGCCCCGGCGAGATCCGCAGAGGCATCGACCCCGCCGCGGCGCCGAACGGCGGCGCAACCAGGCCGAACGGTGGCGCAGCTAGGCCGTCTCGGCGGCGAGCGCAATCAGCTTCGCCCGCACCAGATCCGGTCGCTCGTCGATGACAAAGTGGCTGGCGTCCACCGTTTCTAACGTGTAGTCGTCGGCGTTGGCCGTCTCGGTTGCCACCCAAGACGGATGGACGGCTGCGTCGCCCAGCCCGAACAGCGCGCGAATCGGCACCGTGGCTCGTCGCGTCTCGGGATTCTTTGCACTCTGCGGTATTTCGCGCGTCACGAATGTGCGATAGGTGTCCCGGGCCGTCCGCGCACAAACCGGGTCGCGGAATCGGTCAGCGAACACGCGTACTGTCTCGGGATCCAGCTTGGACCCGATGCCGAAGATCACCTTTTCCACGAATTTCGTGCGCTGGTGCACCCATACCCCGAACGTCGCAACCGGTATCTGGTAGCCGAAGCGCCAAAGCCGGGGCAGCACGCTTCGCCTGGTGATCCACGGATGCGCCATGTTCATCGCGAGGAAGCCGTCGAACCTCTCTGGCGCCCGAAGGACCATCCGATAACCGACGAAGGCGCCCCAGTCGTGGCCCACCAACAGGACGCGGTCGAGCCCGAGCGCATCGAGGAGCGCCAACAGGTCGCTGGCGACGTCCTCCTTCGCCCACTTGTGGGGAGCAGGCCCGGACCAGCCGTAGCCGGGCAGGTCGGGTGCGATGATGCGCATCCCTGGCGGCGGGTCGGCGAGGAGGTCGCGGTAGGCCCAGTGGTGTTGCGGCCAGCCGTGCAGGGCAAGGACGGGACGTCCGTCGGCCGGGCCGGCCTCGGTCACGTGAAACTGCACTCCACGGGCTTCGACGTGCGACCGGCGCACCCCGTCGATCGGCGGCGGTTCAGAGGTCATGAATCGGACTATAGAGAACTGCTCTCGCGCTACCGTGCGGGTATGGGCGGCTATCGCGACTTGTTCAACGCCAGCATCGCCAACCCCACGGCTTTTTGGGCCGACGCCGCGCGGGCGGTGACGTGGACCCGCGAGCCGCAGCACATCCTCGATGACTCCAATCCACCGTTCTACCGCTGGTTTCCCGACGGCGAACTGAACACCTGCGCCAACGCGCTGGACCGCCACGTCGACGGCGGCCGCGCCGAGCAGGCGGCACTGATCTATGACTCGCCGGTGACCGGATCGCAGCGCACCTACACCTACCGCGAGCTGCTGGACGAGACCGCGCGCTTCGCCGGCGTGCTGCGCGGGTTGGGCGTCGGCAAAGGCGACCGGGTCGTCATCTACCTGCCGATGATCCCCGAGGCCGTCATCGCGATGCTCGCCTGCGCGCGGCTGGGCGCGGTGCATTCCGTGGTGTTCGGCGGGTTCGCCGCGCACGAACTCGCCGCGCGCATCGACGACGCGCAACCGGCCGTCATCGTGTCCGCCTCGTGTGGCGTCGAGCCGACCAGGACCGTCGATTACAAGCCGATGCTCGACGCCGCGCTCGACATCGCCGAGCACGCCCCGCCGGCGTGCGTCATCGTGCAGCGAGAGCAACGGCCGTGTCAGCTGACCGCGGGCCGCGACAAGGACTGGCACGAGCTGATGGCCGATGCTGCGCCCGTCGACGCGGTTGCGGTCGCCGCGACCGACCCGCTGTACGTGCTGTACACCTCTGGCACCACCGGCAAGCCGAAGGGTATCGTCCGCGACAACGGCGGGCATGCGGTGGCGCTGCTGTGGAGCATGCGCAACATCTACGACACGCAGCCCGGCGAAGTCTATTGGGCCGCATCCGATGTCGGCTGGGTCGTCGGCCACTCCTACATCGTGTACGGGCCGCTGCTGCTCGGCGCGACGACCGTGTTGTACGAGGGCAAGCCCGTCGGCACCCCGGATGCGGGCGCGTTCTGGCGTGTCGCGTCCGAGCACGGCGTTACGGCGTTGTTCACCGCGCCGACGGCGATCCGCGCGATCAAGAAGGACGACCCCGAGGGCCTGCACCTCGGCAAGTACGACCTTTCGGCGCTGCGGTATCTGTTCCAGGCCGGCGAACGTCTTGACCCTGGCACGTATCACTGGGCGTCGGACAAACTCGGCATCCCGGTCGTCGACCACTGGTGGCAGACCGAAACGGGCTGGTCGATCGCCGCCAACCCGATGGGCGTCGAACCGGTGGCGATCAAGCCCGGCTCCGCAACGGTGCCGATGCCCGGCTACGACGTTCGTATCCTGCGGCCGGACGGCTCGGAGTGCGAAGCAAACGAAGAAGGCGCGATCTGCGTGCGGCTGCCGCTGCCGCCGGGCACCCTGCCGACATTGTGGGGCGACGACGACCGCTACGTCGCCTCCTACCTGTCCGCATTCCCCGGCTATTACCTGACCGGAGACGGCGGTTACTTCGACGAGGACGGCTACCTGTTCGTCATGGGCCGCACCGACGACGTGATCAACGTTGCGGGACACCGGATGTCGACGGGATCGATCGAGGCGGTGCTGGCCGGGCATCCGGCCGTGGCGGAGTGTGCGGTGATCGGTGTCGCCGACGAGATCAAGGGCCAGGTGCCCCGCGGGTTCGTCGTGCTCAAGGCCGGTGCGACGGCCGAGCGGCTGGCCGACGAACTGATCGCGGCAGTACGCGAAAACATCGGCGCGGTAGCCTGTTTCAGGCTTGTCGACGTCGTTCCCGCGCTGCCGAAGACCCGGTCGGGGAAGATCCTGCGCAAGACCATGCGGGGCATCGCCGACGGGCGCGACGAACCGGTGCCGTCGACCATCGAGGACCCGGCGGTGCTCGACGCGCTGAAACCGATTCTGATGCGTTGACTCTGCCGTGAGGGCGATAACGTGCGAGGAGCCAACGCCATACGCGCGGAATCAACGCGTGAAGGCGGTGCTGAGTCGCTGCTTGAACTTTTCGTTCAAGCGACGGTAGGCGTTTCGCAGATCCTGTCCCGGCCATTCCTTCGGGATGAGCTCGGCGGGTAGGAGTGGATCGAGTTGAAGGTGGCGGACCACGGCCACGGACAGCCCGAACTGATAGGCGGGATCTTCGACCTCGTCGCGGATCGCGAGCGTGAGCCTCAGCGCGTCGGCCGCCCAATCATCAAGGTTGAATAGGGATCTCACCGTATCGGCGGGGATTCCGGTAGCGGCGTTGTGGAAGTGAACGCATTGCCGGTCGAGCACCGCGCGCAGTGTCGGCAAGCGGTCGCGGTCCAGATTGTCCGGGCGAATCCAGACACCCTCGCGTAGTTCGGCGAGGTGCAGCGCAGTTGCGGCCTTGCGCAGCGCCAGCCGGTCGGCCGCCGACCGGCGCTCAAGCGAGACAACTGCCAGCTCCCACGTGCCATCCCATGACGGGGCGGCGTGATCGTCGATCCTGGACGCCTCGTCGACGCGTTGGCGCCGCTCGAGCAGGCCACCCGCAAGCGCGTAGGTGCCGTCGTCGCTCACGAGTTCCCCGTTGGAGACCATCCGCCACAGGCACGTGCGGGCGGCGCCATCGCTGATGCCGAAGAGTGAGGCGATCGCGACGAGTTCTCCGACCGCGAGGTGGGGTTGGGGGGCGCCAAGCAGCGCCGTCGCGAGGACAGATCGCGCGCTCAGCGGACGATCGCCGATCAGGTCGGCGACGCGCGATCGGGATGCTGCAGGCACAGCCCCATCTTCGCCGAATAGATGGGGCAAGTACTAGTTCGCCTCGCGGGGCACCCGCACGGCGAGCATCATTGCCAGTAGGCCCGCCGCCAGTACCACGCACAGCCCACCCATACCGGCCCGGTCGGTCCCGAACAGGTCGATGAAGTTGAAGAACATCAAGGGGGCCAGGAACGACGCCGCGCGCCCCGCAGTGGTGTACAGCCCGAACGCCACGCCTTCCTTGCCCTCCGCGGACATCCGCAGCATCAGCGCCCGTGCGGACGCCAGGGTGGGGCCGACGAACAGGCACAGGAGCAGTCCGCAGATCCAGAACGCCAGCACACCGGACAGAGCGAGAAGGGCCAGTCCAACGACGATCATCGCGCCCAGCGAGCCGACGATGACGGGTTTGGAGCCCACTCGGTCGTCGAGCAGCCCGCCGAGAGCCGCGCCGACGGCCGCAACGATGCTGGCACACACGCCGAACACCAAGACGTCGGCCTGCGATACCCCATACACGCTGACGCCGAGCACCGCGCCGAAGGCGAACACACCTGTCAGCCCGTCCCTGAATATCGCGCTGGCCACCAGGTAGTAGACGAAGTTGCGGTCGCGTCGCCACTCGCCTTTCACCTCGTTCCACAGCGCGCGGTAGGCGCCGAGGAACCCGACGACCTGACGGTCGACGGCGGCCGGGGTGCGCACGGACACCAGCAGCGGCCAAGCGAACAAGGCGAACCAGGCCGCGGCAAGCAGCATCGCAGCCCGCACGTTCCAGCCGTCGGCGGCCACGACGCCCAACAGGCCGCGGGTGCCGCCGTCGCCCTCGATGAAGCCCAAATACACGATCAGCAGCAACAGCACACTGCCGACAAATCCCGCGGCCGATCCAAGCCCGGAGATCCGGCCCGACGTCTCCCCCGTCGACAGTTGCTTCAACATGGCGTTGTACGGCACCGTCGCGAGGTCGTTGCATGCCGCGATGCATGCGAGCAGCACCAGACCGGGCCACAGGTAGTGGTAGTCAGCACGGATCAGGCACATCGCCGACGTCAACGCGACGACCAAGCCAGTGAGCATTGCAAGCACCGCGCGACGACGATTCGGATCGTTCACCCAGATCCCGGTCGCAGGCGCCAGCAGCGCCACGGCCACTCCCGCGACCGTCATTGCCCGGCCCAGCCAGCTCGCGGGTGTGGTGGGGCCGGGCAAACCGGAACCGACCTGCTCGGTGAGGTAGACAGAGAAGACGAACGTGACGACGACGGCATTCACGCCCGTCGCGCCGCAATCCCACAGGGCCCACGCGACCACCTTGGACCGCGAGCGGGTATCAGTATCCGCCACGCGCCTACTCACGGCTGTTGGCGTCCCGCGTCATTTCTGTTGATGGTTCAACACGTACTGGGCGCCGGCGAGGAGCTGCGAAATGGGATCGGTGCCGCCGCCGAAGGCGGCCTGAGTGGCCGGTGCGGTAACGGCCGCAGGGTCATAGCCATTCACCGGATCCACCGTAATCGGAGCGGTCAGCGGATTGTCGTTTCGTGAATATCCCGCGTCCACCATCGGTTTCAGCACCCCGTCAAGCTGATTCAGCGTGCCTTCATCCACCCCGAGGTATTTGAACGGCAACACCAGGGGAAGGTGCTGCTCGGGGATCAGATACGTCGTCGTCGTCGCGCCCCTGGAGTTGACGCTCGTTCTGATGTTCTGCGGCGGCACGTTACTCGGGTTGGTGAACGCCACCGCGGTGTGACCGGTCGCGAGGCCGACGACCGCGTTGAGGAGGGACATCCAGTTGTCCGGCCTGTCCGGCCAGTCGGCGATGCTGTCGTACGCAGAGACGAATTGATAAGTGTTGTATTGGCTTTCCACCGGAGCCGGCATGCGGAAGTCGAGTGAGGGAACAACGCTGCCGACGGGAAACATCTGGGTCAGGAAACTCTCACCGAAGGCGTGCTTCGCAAGCGGGTCGCCATACGTCGCGAAGCTCAACGTATCCGGAGGCGGCGCCGTCGGGTCGTTCGCGAGCTTCGCCTGCACGGCGTCGAGCACCATCGCCCCCTCGGACAAGCCGATCGCGGTGCCGGGACCACCGTTGCGGATCGCCGTTTCCAGGTTGCCCTCGCCCTCGTAGACCGACTCGCCGATGCTGGGGCCGTCGATGCCCACGCCCGGAAAGTTGTCATCCAGCCGGCCGATGCCTGGGAACAACCGTTCCAGGGTGTGTCCCTGAACCTGACCCGCGGGATAGCCGACGATCTGCCGATCCAGACCCGGGAACCAGTCAGCGCCCGTGCGCTTTATGTACTCGTCGTAGGGAATGCCCAAAACGTGCGCACCGCCAAGCGCGTACCCTCTTCCCGGCGTCCCCAGCGGAGGCGGCCCGTCCGGTGCCCCGTGGTCTGGCGTCCAGCCGGCTTGCGTGTCATCGGCTGTCGCGACCCCGGACCCGAAACACACGGTGGCGCAGACGGTTACCAGCGCGGTGACTGATGCGAACAGTCTTCGCATTCTCACTCCCGCCTGCTCGACTACGCGTCTGTGCTGAGCCGGACTTTACTCCGCCGACCCGGCCGAAGCCTGTGACGGCCACCGGCCGGGCTCAGCCGTCCAACCGAATGAATTGGTCCTGCCGGTACTGCTCGGCGCAGGCGGCGCGCCGGATCTTGCCGCTCGTCGTCGTGGGAATCGACCCGGGAGGTACCAGAACCAGATCCCCCACATTCAGGCCGTATGCATTTGATATCGCGGAGGTGATGTCGCTCTTGACCTCACTGAGCCAGCGCATCGCCTCTGTCGTGGAATCTCCCCGCTTCTTGACCTCGATGATAGTGACCAGCTTCTCGGTGCTGTTCACCGGAACCGAAATCGCCGCGACCCGACCACGTGTGATCTCTTGGACCGTCGCCTCGATGTCCTCGGGATAATGATTGCGACCACGAATGATGAGCATGTCCTTGATGCGGCCGACGATGAATAGCCCACCATCGGAGACGAAGCCCAAATCGCCGGTTCTCAGCCAGGGTCCGTCAGCCGTGCCCGGCGATGGGTCAATGAGCGTTGCGCCGAAGCACTTCTGCTCCTCCGGAGGCCTGCGCCAGTAGCCGTTGGCGACATTGTCGCCATGCACCCAGATCTCGCCGACGACGTCCTGCGGGCACTCGCGGTTCGTGTCGACGTCGACGATCCGCGCCACGGGTGACTGCGGCAGTTCGTATCTCACCAGGGCTGAGCTGGTTCCGGTCGCGCAGCGCCGAGCGCGGCCCGCGGATAATTCGTCCGCATCGAAATGGGCAGCCTCCGACGACACACTCCAGGTGCCACTTGCCACGAAGACGGTCGCCTCCGCCAATCCGTATGAAGGACGCAACATGTGGTCCCGAAAATTGAAGTGAGCAAACCGATCAGCGAAACGGTCCAAAGTGGACGGATCGACACGTTCGGCGCCGTTGATGATGGCGTGCACCCCGCCGAGGTCAAGCCCGGCGAGTTCACTGTCGGTCGTTTTGCGGGCGGCCAGGTCAAAGGCGAAGTTAGGTGCCGCCGAAATGGCACGAGGATTCTGCCCCAGCGCTCGTATCCATCTGGCCGGACTTTCCACGAACGCAGTCGGGCTCGTCAACACGGCGGGATGGCCGCTCAGGATGGGCGCGCAGATGCCCATCATCAAACCCATGTCGTGGTAGAAGGGCAACCACGACACGAACGTGGCATCGGTTGAGGATTTGAGGTTTGCACCCGCGAAGTAGGTGCGCATCACCTGCTCGAAATTCGTTTGGAGATTGTGGTGCGAGATCGTGACGCCGGTTGGCAGCCGAGTCGAACCCGAGCTGTACTGCAAATACGCGGTGCCGGGAAAATCGGGTGTCGAAAGGCCTGCTCCGACCTCGCCGTCCAGATTGAGCAAATCGAGTTCGACGATCTTCGGCACAACATCCAGCCGTGCTCGATCGACATATCCGGCGACGTCGTCTGCAACCGCAGACGTCGTGAGAACGACCGTGGGCGACGCATCGCCCAAGACCGCACTCACACGATCGTCACTCGAGCCGCGATGAGGCAGCGGGAGCGGCACCGCGACCAGGCCCGCCTGCATGGATCCCAGGAATGCCACGACGTATTCAAGGCTGTGCGGAGCCAGGATCACTGCCCGGTCTCCGTTCGACGCATGAAGGCTGAGCTCACACGCCAGGTTCAATGTTCGGCGGGCTAGTCGCGACCATGTGAGACTCTCGGAGACACCCGCCGGGTCGTTGACGTAATCGGCGAACGTGAATGCTGCGTCGCCGGGGTGGAGGCTGGCACGTCCGTGCAGCATCGCGAGGATGGATGGCTGGGGCGTAGGTGTCACATTCCGTCCGTATTAACTCGTCAAATCCGTCGGCTTGAGCTTCACATACAACCATGCGTATGTGCTGACCCAGCCACTGCTAGGCGCGGTTGTTTGGTGACCGCTGCTTGCTCAGCCGTGAGGGCCACCAGTTTGCCCGCCCCACCAATGCCGCCATGGCGGGCACTGTGACGGTCCGTACCAGGAAGGTGTCCAACAGCACGCCGACACCGATCATGAATCCGCCCTGGACGACGGTGGTGATGCTGGAAAACAGCAGACCGCACATCGAGGCGGCAAAAATCAATCCAGCCGCAGTGATCACCCCGCCGGTCGACGTCAGGGTGCGAATGACGCCGTAACGCATGCCCCGCGGAGACTCGTCGCGCATTCGCGATACAAACAGCAGGTTGTAGTCGGCACCCACCGCGACCAGTACCACGAAGGCCAGTGGGGGCACGCTCCAATGCAACTGCTGGCCGAGTAGGTATTGAAATGTCAGGACGCTGATACCAAGTGCCGCAAAATACGAGATGACCACGGAGCCGACCAGATAGAGCGGCGCGACAATCGCACGCAGCATCGCCATCAGGATCAGTAGGACGACGACGAGGGTCACGACGATGATGAACCGGATGTCGTGCTCGTAATAGTCTCGTGTATCCCGCAGCGCGGCGGGAAATCCGCCCATCGATATCGTGGCGTCCGCCAGTTGGGTGTTCGGTTGGGCGCTCCGAGCGGTGTCACTGATCTCATTCACCTGATTCATCGCTTCGGCGCTGAACGGATTGAGTGTGGTTTGCACCAGGTACCGGGCCGAGTGGCCATCAGGTGAGATGAATACCTTCGCGGCCTTTTTGAAGTCCTCGAGTTGGAGAACTTGGCCCGGGAGATTGAACCCCGCCATCGACGGATCTGCCGCGTCGCTTCGCATCGCCAACAGAAATGCGGCCGCCTCATCGAGGCCGGCACCCATCAGCTTGACTTGGCCGACCAGATCGTTCACGCCGCCGGCCACCTGCTGGCTCCCGTCTGCCAAGCGGTTGGCGTCCTGTCTGACCCGGGTCAGGCCCGCCTGCAAGCCTCCGGGTCGATCGAGACCCATGGAGCGCACCGCCGAGCTGAAATTCGACATCGCATCATTGAGCTGTGTCACCGTCGCATCGAGGGTCTGTCGGTCTCCGAACCCCTGTAGTTGTCCGGCCAGAGTATTGATCTGGTCGAGGCTTCCGTCATTTCGAGCGTCGACCAGTTTCTGAAACTGGATGCGGGTGGCGCTGCACGAGGGATTGGCATCGCAGATGGCGTTGCCGTTCAGCGCCGCCAGCACCGGACCTACCCAGGAGAACATGTCCTTGACGGCGGAGAAATTCACGCCCATGGCATTGCCGAGCGCATTGATGCTCTGCACGAGATTGGCGGCAGTTTCGACGTCCTTGACCAGCTTGTTTCCGCCCGATTGGCTTCGCATCGACGAGACGGCATCGATCAGACGTTGCATGCTGGGAGCGATTCGGTTGATCTGAGCGCGCACATCACCGAGGCTGGCGGCCAGCGTGCCTGCTCCATTCGCCAGTCGGTTGAGGTCGCCGGCGTTGCCGCTGATCTGTGCCGAACCGGTGGCCATTCGATCACCGACGATGCCCGCTTGATAAGTGGCCCTGAATTCCTGCGGGACTACTCCGGTGGGTCGGGTGATGCCGCTGATAAGACCGATGTTCGGAAGTTGGCTGACCCGCTGTGCCATCTGCTCCAGGTCAGCGAGGGCCTGCGGTGTGCGCAGGTCGCGCGGTGACTGGACGAGGACGTATTCGGGTACGGCCTGACTGATGGGGAAATGGCGTTCCAGCGCGGCGTACCCGATTGAACTCGGGGCCGAAGAACCGATGGCGTGGCGATCGTCGTAGTTGTAGCGGACTAAGGTCGCGCAGCTGGCAAGAATGGCCAAGACAAGCACGCTGGCGACCAGATAGGTCTTCGGCCGCCGCACAATGCGTGCCCCCGAACGTCGCCAGAACCGAGCGGTGAGTTCGCGCCGTGGCTTGACCCAGCCGCGCGGCCCGGCCAGGACCAGGATGGCCGGCAGCAACGTGACCGCGGAAAGGTATGCCACCCCGACCCCGATCGCGCACGCCACACCGACCGTGGAGAACACCCCCATCTTGGCGAAGCTGATCCCGAGAAAAGTGATCCCCACCGTTGCAGCGGATGCGGTGATCACTTTGCCGATCGCGATCAGCGCCCGCTTCACCGCTTCGTCGAAATCCGCCCCTTGCCGCAGATAGTCGTGATAGCGGCTGATGAGAAAGACCGCGTAGTCCGTTCCCGCGCCCGCGATCATTGCGCTCAAGAAGATGACGGACTGATTTGAAACTCCCAGTCCGATGAGTTGAGAGACTCCGGCCACCACGCCCTGTGCAGTCAGCAACGACATCCCGATCGCCGCCAACGGCANNAGCATNGTNATCGGNTTGCGGTACACCANCAGTAAAACGAGGAGTACCAGGACGCCGATCGCAATCTCGATGGGCAGGCGGTCTTGCGCGCCCGCGACGGTGAGGTCGGCGACGGTGGCCGCGGGTCCGGTGACGTGCACAGTAAGTGGGCCGTCGGCGCCGGCGTTGTGTTTGACGATGTCGGCAACTCGGCTGTAGGCCTCGTAGGCCCGCGGCGTGCCCAACTCGCCCGCTAGGCCGACCGGCAGCACCCAGGTCGTCTTGTCCTTGCTGGTCAGGAACGGGCGCAATTGGGGTGTGGTGACGAAGTCCTGAACCATCGCGACGTCCGTCACGTCGTCGCGCAGCGCGTCCACCACTTTGCGGTANGCGGCTTCGTCGGCGGGCTTGAGCCCGCTGTCGTTGATGAAAGCAACGACGAGAAGGTTGCCCGAACCCGATTCGTGGAAAGCTTCGGTCATCTGCCGGGCGGCGACGCTCGACGGGGCGTCGCTGGGCAGGATGGCGAGTGGATGCCGCTGGGTCATCTCGTTCAGGCTCGGGAACGTCAGCGGAAGTGCAACCGCAATCGCGATCCAAATCCCTATCACCGCCCAGGGCCACCGCACCACAAGATCGGCTAGTCGTCGCATTTCGCCCTCGCCCTCACCCGGAGTTGCTCCACGTTATGCGACGCGTCCCCAGTGTCCGCTGTCAGCGACCCGTACGGACACCGACTTCATTGCCTCCATGTAGCGGGTAACTGATTTCTGGGCAACCGGGTTGTCGGGATGCATGATCGCCATGACCGTGCCTTCCGCGTACCGGAATATGTAGATCGTCAATTGATACGAAAACCGGCCATCAGGGTAGATTCCGATATTGTTCGCAAGGCCCATGTCTGCTGCAGCGAGGACGGCGTTGAGCGGAGCGGCGCCAGCGTGCAAGAAGTTCGACACCGGAAAGTTCGGCCGTGGCCAGTTCAACCACGGCGCCAACTCCAATACGCGGTAGTACGGCACTCTCGTCATGTCCAGGCTCGAATCGAAAGAGGCCTGCGCTGCCGATGCAGCATCACTGAAAGAAGTCGCCGCTATCGGGACGGTGATCGGAATCAGTCCGGTAAACCAACCCTGCGTCATGAAGTTGTCGCTGGCTGTGCGGGAATCCCTCGGGGTCAGACCGTAATAGGTTAAAGCACCGGTGAACTCGTGCTCCACCAGGCCTTGACAGGCGAACAAGCCGCCGACGAAGCGCGCGCCCGCCGCCGTGCAGGCTGATTCGAAGCGTTCCGTCTGTCCCGCGTCCATCAGGATTTGAGAGGTCATGCCGCTGCTGGTCGATTCCTTCGGGTTACCCAGCGGAAGCGGGAACTCAGGAAGGCCGCCACCATTGTTCTCAGCAAAGTCAATCCACGCGCGTACCCCCGGCGAATCCACCGTCAACGCTGACGTGTACTCGCGCTCACGTACACAGAAATCGTCAAAGCTACCGGCTTCGGGCAACGTGATGGCCTGACCGCCTCCGCTCAACGCCGAATACATTCCGTTGGCTTCCACCAACGTTGTGCCGATCAATGTCGCGTCCCCGTGCACATGATCCATGGCGGCGAAGAAAGTGAAGTGGCTCTCGTTCTGGATTATCCCGAAGGTGAAGCAGCCCCACTCCAACGGATTCCGTATGGCAACGACGTGAGCGCGGATTTCGTCAATCGTCATGGCGCCCTGATCGATCGGCACGAACTCAATGTCAGCCGGATCGTTGACGGTATGCCGGATGAAGTCTCCATCACCTGTCTGTTCGAACCGACTGCGGAAGGTGTCGTGCCGACGTAGGTATGCGTTGACGGCGTAATCCATGGCAGAAAGATCGCACTGCCCGGTCACGTCACAGGCAGCGATGATCTGCCGGGAAAAGTTCAGCCCAGCGGCTGTCCGTTCGCAGTAGTTACGAAGGTGTTGACGCTGCATGTAGCTGACTGGCACCGAGCTGACCGGCGCTCGCCGCGCCGTTTCCGAAGCCACGGCCGTCGGATGCCAGGAGGTGACTGTGCCCGGATTCAACGACCATTCATCGAGTGCGCCGATCGTGATGTTCCCGATGCGCAACCGTCGTCCTCCCGTTTGGCCAACTCCGGGTTCGATGTCACCCGTGGCGGCACCAACATACCCTCGGTTCGACCGCAGTCGCCCGGCGCAGGTCGAAGCCCGGCCACGCAGCCGCGCATGCACAGGTGCACATGCAATAGTGTCGTCGCGGGAGTCAATTTTCACGCACAACAGGTGCACAGCAACATGTCTGACTGCCGATACAAGGAGGATAACGGCATGGGATCCGCGCAACGTCCGATCGAGCCGGCCCCGCGCTTTGCCATCGTCGGCTATGCCGCT
>JGI12053J15887_10000424_pt1 | contig 17058 bp, 11 predicted proteins | sample MedBloCAOM1_O3_FD_15887 | JGI IMG/M metagenome (IMG submission 15887)
GGTTGCAAGGGCGAACATCGCAGCGAGCAGGAAAAATACGTTGCGCCAGCCGAACAGGTCGCCGAGCACGCCGCCCGCCGCCTGGCCGAAGAGCTGGCCGAAAATCTGTCCGGAGAGGTAGCGGGCAAGAATCGGCTGCCTGCGCTCATAAGGGGTCACGTCTCCGACATAGGCCATGGAGAGCGGAATGATCCAGCCGGCGGCCGCGCCGGACGCAAAGCGCGCAACCGCAAGCGCGGAGAGCGATTGTACCGTACCGCATAGCGCGACCAGGACCGCGGCGAGGGCGCACATCACCGCCACCGTGCGATACTTGCCGAACCGGTCTCCGACCGGCCCGATCACGAGCTGGATCGAGCCGTGGCTGACGGCGTAAGCCGCGACCACGATGGAGGCTTCGCCCACCGTGGTACTGAAATCGGCGGCGATCTGCGGCAGCAGCGAGTCGGTCACCCGCACCATCGCCTGGCTCGCAAAGCCTGCGCCTGCGAGCAGGATGATGGAGCGCGTCGGTACTTTCTGGAGTTTTGTGGAGGCGTTCACGCGGTGTTTGTTTTCGCTGGGCGCGCCGATTGGGCTGTAGCCGTTGACAGGGCGCAGCGCGCCGGGCTTTTTACCGCGAAACTGCCGGAACGAAACAACAATGATCGATAAGACATACCAGCCCTCCGCAGTCGAGGGACGCATCTACGCCATGTGGGAAGAGGCCGGCGCGTTCCGTGGCGGGCGGCCGGAGCGGCGCGATGCCAGACCCTATTGCATCGTCATTCCGCCGCCCAACGTCACCGGCTCGCTGCATATGGGCCATGCGCTCAACAATACGCTCCAGGACGTACTCGCCCGGTTCGAGCGCATGCGCGGCCGCGACGTGCTCTGGCAGCCCGGCACCGACCATGCCGGCATCGCCACCCAGATGGTGGTCGAGCGCCAACTCATGGAGCGCCAGGAGCCGGGACGCCGTGCGCTCGGTCGCGAAAAATTTCTCGAAAAGGTGTGGGCGTGGAAGGCGGAATCGGGCGGCACGATCACCCAGCAGCTGAAGCGGCTCGGCGCCTCCTGCGACTGGTCGCGCGAGCGCTTCACCATGGACGAGGGACTCTCGCGCGCGGTGCGCAAGGTGTTCGTGGAGCTTTACCGCCAGGGACTCATCTACAAGGACAAGCGGCTGGTCAATTGGGACCCCAAGCTGCTCACCGCCATCTCCGACCTCGAGGTGCAGCAGGTCGAGGTGAAGGGGCACCTCTGGCACATTCGCTATCCGCTTGAGGGCATCGCCTTCGATGCTAACGATCCCTCTACGTTCATCACGGTTGCGACCACGCGTCCCGAGACCATGCTCGGCGATACAGCAGTCGCCGTGCATCCGGACGATAAACGCTACACGAATCTCGTCGGGAAGAACGTCGTTCTGCCGCTGGTCAGACGGCGCATCCCGATCATTGCCGATGAATATTCCGATCCGGAGAAGGGCACCGGCGCGGTCAAGATCACTCCCGCCCACGACTTCAACGACTTCGATGTGGGCCGGCGCCACGATCTGGCACTTGTGAATGTGCTCGACGTGGAAGCCAAGCTAAACCTTGAAACCGCAGAATTTCGAGCTGGCGTCCCACAGTCAACGGAGCTTGACGAAACGCTTAAGCTCCAAGGCGTGGATCGTTTCAAGGCTCGGAAGATAATCGTTGAAAGGCTTGAGGCAGCGGGCCTGCTCGACAAAGTCGAGCCGCACACGCACATGGTGCCCCACGGCGACCGCTCCAATGTGGTGATCGAACCTTACCTGACCATCCAATGGTACGTGCACGCGAAGACGCTCGCTCAGCCTGCGCTCAATGCCGTTCGCGAGAGCAAGACCACGTTTCTGCCGAAGAATTGGGAGAAGACCTATTTCGACTGGATGGAGAATATCCAGCCATGGTGCATCTCACGACAATTGTGGTGGGGCCACCAGATCCCGGCGTGGTACGGACCGTCGCTTCAACTACCGCTTGGTCACCCACATCTCTATGAAAGGAAAGTGTTCGTCGCAGTATCGGAGAACGAAGCTCGACGTGTTGCTGAGGAACATTACGGAACTCAAGTTCAATTCATCTCAGACCGTGACGAGTTTCAAAGGGCAGTCGAAAGGTTCGTTCTCGCGAACCCTGGAGAAGGGCCAGTCTATATTGGGCCGGTGCCATTGTGGCGCGACGAGGACGTGCTCGACACCTGGTTCTCCTCGGCGCTCTGGCCGTTCTCCACGTTGGGCTGGCCGGATGAGACGCCGGAGCTCGAACGCTTCTATCCCACCGACGTGCTGGTGACCGGCTTCGACATCATCTTCTTCTGGGTCGCCCGCATGATAATGATGGGCCTCCATTTCATGAAGGAGGTGCCGTTCCCGACGGTCTACATCCACGCGCTGGTGCGCGACGAGCGTGGCGCCAAGATGTCGAAGTCGAAAGGCAACGTCATCGACCCGCTCGAGATCATCGGCGAGTACGGCGCCGATGCGTTGCGCTTCACGCTCGCTGCCATGGCCGCCCAGGGACGCGACATCAAGCTCTCCACGCAACGCGTTGAAGGCTATCGCAACTTCACGACCAAGCTGTGGAATGCCTGCCGTTTCGCGGAGATGAACCACTGCGTGACCGTGCCGAGCTTCGATCCCAAAGCAGCGACAGAGACGCTCAATCGCTGGATCGGGCACGAGACCGGCAAAGCCGCGCGCGACATCACCGAAGCGATCGAAGCCTATAAGTTCAACGAAGCGGCAGCCGTGGCCTACCGGTTCGTCTGGAACATTTTTTGCGACTGGCACCTGGAACTGGCGAAGCCAGTGCTGCAAGGCGCCGACAGTCCGGCCAAGGACGAAACGCGGGCGATGACCGCGTGGGTGCGCGACGAGATCCTGCGGCTGCTGCACCCGTTTATGCCATTCATTACCGAAGAGTTGTGGCGGGTGACGGCGGAGAGTGGACCCGCCCGTGAGGGTCTGCTCGCGCTCGCGCGCTGGCCCGAGCACGACAGCCTCGATGATCTCGAGGCCGAAGCCGAGATCGGCTGGGTGATCGATCTCGTCACCGCCATTCGCTCGCTGCGCGCTGAAATGAATATCACCACGGCGATACCAGTCGTGCTGGTTGGCGTCTCCGCCGCCACTGCGGCGAGAGCAGGACGGTGGGCCGACATCATTCGGCGTCTCGCGCGGCTGTCCGACATTTCGCTGGTAGAGCGCGCCCCACAAGGCGCGGTGCAGCTTATTGTTCGCGGCGAGGTGGCGGCGCTGCCGCTCCAGGGCGTGATCGACATTGCGGCCGAGAGAGCGCGGCTGGAGAAAGAACTGGCGCGGGTGCAATCCGACATTGCCCGCATCGATGCGAAGCTCGCCAACGCCGATTTCGTCGCCCGCGCGCCCGAGGACGTGGTCGAAGGCGAGCGCGAGAAGCGTGACGAGGCGGAGACGCGCCGCCAGAAGATCAACGAGGCGCTGGAGCGGCTCAAAGGCGCCACTTGACCATTCTCTCCCGCAACGGGAGGGAACACACAACGAGAACGGCGAACGCCGCAGCCGGGAGGAGCATGCGAGATTTTTGGGTTGCGTTCGGCCTGCTCTGGCTCGCCGGAGTGGGCTTGCGGTTGACCATCCTCGCGGTCCCGCCGGTCATTCTGCTCATTCAGAGCGACCTCGGGCTGTCCGGGACCGAGGTGGGGATCCTGTCGGGCCTGCCGGTGATTCTGTTCGGGATCGCGGCGCTGCCGGGATCGCTGCTGGTCGCGCGCTTCGGCGCCCTAGCCACGCTGGTCGCGGGTTTGCTGATCGCCGGCGCGGTCTCCGGTTTGCGCGGCGCCGTGCTCAACATATCGGTGCTCTATACCGCGACCATCGTGATGAGCGCTGGCATCGCCATCATGCAGCCGGCGTTGTCGCCGCTGGTTCGGCAATGGTTGCCGCAACGGGTGACCTTCGGCACGGCGCTCTACACCAACGGCCTCCTCGTGGGCGAGACACTTGCGGTCATGCTGACGATTCCGTTCGTCCTGCCGTTCGCGGGCGGCTCCTGGCGATGGGCCCTTGCGATCTGGGGCATCCCGCTCGTGGCGATCGCGATCCTGACTGTGGCGCTCGCCCCCGCGCCGACGGAGAAGCCTTCGTCGACTGCCGTGGCGGTCCGCAATTGGTGGCCCGACTTCAGCAACAAGCTGATCTGGCAAGTCGGCATCGTCTTCGGCAGCGTGAACAGCGTTTATTTCTCCGGCAATGCGTTCCTGCCCGGCCATCTCACCGCCGCTGGCCGGCCCGACTTGATCAGCGCCGCGCTCACCGCGCTCAACTTCGGGCAGGTTCCTGCGTCTTTCGCGCTGCTCGCGGTCGCAGGCCGGCTCGAGCGGCGCGCCTGGCCTTTCATCGTTTGCGGCGGGCTCATGCTTTCGTGCGTCGTTGGCCTCGCCATGACCGCAAGCGGATGGACCATCGCTTTTGCCGGCGTCCTCGGCTTCCTCACCGCCGTCGTGCTCACGCTGGGCTTTGCCCTGCCGCCACTGTTGAGCGCGCCGGCGGGAGTGGCGCGCATGTCGGCGGCGATGTTCACGATCAGCTATAGTGAAGCCCTTCTTGTCGCTGTGCTGAGCGGCGCGGCCTGGGATTTTGGCGGCAGTCCGCGGTTTGCTTTCCTGCCGATTGCGATCAGCGCGCTGCCGCTCTTGTTCGTTCCCGCGGCCATTCGGTTTCATCGGCCGCAGCACGCCGCGACATTCTAGAGGGATCGTGCAATGCCGGACCTCAAGCTCGCGACCGGACTGCGGACCATGGTGAGACGCGTCGGCCTGGGCCTTGCGATCGCGGCTTGCCTGTTCGTGGCCGCGGTGATCGGCAGCGCGCGCGGGGGCGACCGAACCCTATGGCCGCCCGCGGCGGGCGTACCCGTGACCGAGGTCTTCGTCGTCAGCCATGGCTACCACGCCGGCCTCATGGTTCCGCGCCGGTCGCTCGCCGAGCAGGGCAGTCGGCGCGGCCTGAGTGCGCTCGGTTATGTCGCGACGCGCTTTGCCGGCTATGACCGGCTCGAAATCGGTTGGGGCGACGAAGGGTTCTACCGTGAGGTCCCGACGCCGGCATCGTTGACAGTGGCGCTCGCACTCCGAGCGCTATTGCGACCAGGCAACCCGTCCGTTCTGCACGTGGTCGGAATCAAGAGTGACCCGCGCGCCATGTTTCCCAATTCCGACCTCGTCCGGGTTGACCTCGGCGCGGCGGGGTTCGAGCGACTGGCGGACAAGCTCGACGCGACCTTCGCCCGTGGGCAGGATGGCTTCCTGCCGGAGGAACTCGGGCCCGGGCTCTATGGGGCGAGCCTGTTCTTTCGAGCCAATGGGGCATTTCATCTCTTCAACGTCTGCAATCATTGGATCGCCAACCTGCTCGCTGCCGCCGGCGTGCCGATCGCGCCCGTGCTTGCGACATTGCCGTTCGGCCTGCTCCTCGATCTCGAATGGCGCTCCAACCTCGTTCGATTACCACCATCCCGCGCGTCGATGCCTTGAATGGCGCACGGGAATGCGCAAGCTCTTTGCCGCCACCGCCGGAACCTCCTGATGCCCAATCTCAAGCTGACGCTCGCGTGCTGGGACTATGACCGGACCCGTCCGCTGATGGACGGTCGTGTGAAGCCCGAAGGGATCGATCTCGACATCAAGATTTTACGCCCACGCCAAGCTTTCCAGCGCATGCTGGACAAGAAGGAGTTTCAGGTGTGCGAGCTTTCGCTCGCTTCCTATACCGCGCTCAAAGGACGCGGCGATTGCCCATTCGTGGCGTTGCCGGTGGCGCTATCCAAGATCTTCCGTCATTCCTGCATCTACGTGCGCAGCGACGCGGGCATCCGAACGCCGCAGGATTTGAAAGGCAAACGAGTCGGCACGTCGCAGTGGAGCTCGACCGGCCTCGTCTTCATGCGCGGCATGTTGCAGCATGATTACGGCATCAGGGCGCAGGACATGCACTGGTTCATGGGCGGGCTCAACAGCTTCGTCGAGCCGCCTCTGATCCCGCTCGATCTCCCCAAGGACATCAGGCTCGACTTCCTTTCCGGCCAGCAGACGCTTGAGCGGATGTTCGCGGCGGGCGAGCTTGACGCGCTATTGTCGCTCTACATTCCGAAATTATTTCTCGAGCGCTCCCCGAACATCGAGCGGCTGTTCCCGAACTATAAGGAGGCTGAGCAGGACTACTACCGCCGCACCCGAATTTTTCCGATCATGCATACCGTGGTGCTGCGCGAGGACGTCTATCGCGCATATCCGCGGGCCGCGCGCAGCATCTACGAGGCATTCGTGCAAGCACGCGATCTGGCGGTCGATGGTTTCTACGACACCGACGCATTGCGGGTGGCTTTGCCATGGCTCATCGATCACGTCGAGGAGGCATGGCGTGTATTCGGTCACGATTTCTGGGCCTATGGTCTCGAGCCGAACCGGCCCACCTTCGAAGCCGTCGGCCGCTATGTCCACGAGCAAGGTCTTTCCCCGCGCGTGGTGAGTGCAGACGAGCTCTTTGCGCCCGGTGTGGAACGATGATTCCCATGCCCGGCGGCAGCCCGCACTGGCTGACAGTGAGCCACGCGACCGGAAGGTCTTTGATCACCGTTTGAACGGCTTGCTCACAAAGCGCGAGCCTTCAAGACCATAGCGCCAGGGATGATCGACCGCCTTGGTGAGCCCTATGCGCGGGCCTACGGCGACCTCGACCTCATCCGCGCGCCCAAAAATCTCGAACGGCGGGTGGTCCAGCGCGAGGCCATATTGCGCGTCGGTGATGCCGAGCGCCTCGCACAGCCGTCCCGGACCGGAGCACAACAACCTTTCGTCGGTGACGCCGCGCCGCCGGCGCATGACGGCAAGGCCGTGCGTGGGCGCGAGCGCGCGGATCAGCACCGCGCTGGCCACGCCCTCCGGCTCGCATACGAAGTTGAGGCACCAGTGGATACCGTAGGAGCGGTAGACATAGGCGTAACCCGGCGGGCCGAACATGACGGCATTGCGCTCGGTGCGGCCGCCGAAGGAATGCGCCGCGGGATCCGTGTGATGATAGGCCTCGACCTCGACGATGACGCCGCCCACTCCCTTGAACAGCAGCGTCGCGCCGATGAGATCGGGGGCGACGGTGTGCACGCTGCGGGTAAAAAAACTTCGGCGGAGCGGTTTGAGCCTTGCCATTTACGCCTTGCCATCGACAGTCTCGACCGTGAGCGGTGCGAGGCTCTAGCATAAGGCCCATGCGAATATTCCTTGCCGGCGCCTCGGGCGCCATTGGCCGGCGGTTGGTGCCCCTCCTGCTGGGCGCCGGGCATCAGGTGACCGGTACGACCCGTTATGCAGAGACAGCAAAGATGCTCAAGCGGGCAGGGGTAGTGCCTGCCGTCGTCGACGTTTTCGACGCGCCAGCGCTGACCGCCGCGGTTCGTGCCGCGCGGCCTGCGGTCGTCATCCATCAGCTTACCGATCTTCCGCGCGAATTCGACGAGGCTCAGGTCGCGGCGTCTGCCCCGATGAACGCCCGCGTCCGCAGCGAAGGGACGCGCAACCTGATTGCGGCGGCGCAGGCGGCGGGGACGCATCGCTTCATTGTTCAAAGCATTTCGTTTGCTTATGCGCCGGGCGGCGAGCCGCACCCCGAGACCGATCCGCTCAACCTCTCCGATCCGGCCAGGGCGGCCACGGTGAAGGGCGCGGCGGACATCGAGCATCAGGTCCTGGCGGCATCCGCGATCGAAGGCATCGTGCTGCGCTATGGCCTGCTTTACGGACCGGGCACTTGGTACGAGACACCTGGTCGCAAGCCCGCCCTGCACGTCGATGCGGCGGCGCAGGCAGCCCTGCTTGCCGTCACGCGCGGCGGCCCCGGCGTCTACAATATTGCAGACGACGACGGGGCGGTTTCGATCGCCAAGGCGCGTGCTGAACTGGGCTTCGAGCCCACTGTCGGGACCGATCAGCTGACATAGCCTGTACCCAAGTGTTGCTTTCCTTGTTAACCAATCATTAATCCTGTGGCGCGCCTGCAACACGGCTAAAACATTGACGGATGGATAGGATTCCGAGTGTCCGCGCCGCGATTTGGCCATACGGTCCGCCGAGATCGAGACCCAGACGTTGATTTCAACTGCGATCGCAGGCGTGACCCAAGGGCGCCGGTGGGTCAAAGGGGCAAGGCTCAAATGGACGCGAAGCGGGACCTCAAGGCGAAGCTGCCTAGCCGGCACGTGACGGAGGGCCCCGAGCGCGCGCCGCATCGCTCCTACTATTACGCCATGGGGCTCACGCGCGAGCAGATCCATCAGCCGTTCGTAGGCGTCGCCACGTGCTGGAACGAAGCCGCTCCCTGCAATATTTCGCTGATGCGCCAGGCGCAGGCCGTGAAGAAGGGCGTCGCAGCTGCAGGCGGCACGCCGCGCGAATTCTGCACCATCACCGTCACCGACGGCATCGCCATGGGCCACGAGGGCATGAAGTCCTCTTTGCCGTCGCGCGAAGTGATCGCCGATTCGGTCGAGTTGACCATGCGCGGTCACGCCTATGACGCTTTGGTCGGACTTGCCGGCTGCGACAAGTCGCTGCCGGGGATGATGATGGTGATGTGCCGGCTGAACGTCCCCGCCATCTTCATCTACGGCGGCTCGATCCTGCCCGGGACCTTCAAAGGCAAGCCGGTCACGGTGCAAGACGTGTTCGAGGCCGTCGGCAAGCATTCGGTCGGCCAGATGTCGGACGTCGATCTCGAGACGCTCGAGCAGCATGCCTGCCCGTCGGCGGGCGCTTGCGGGGCGCAGTTCACCGCCAATACCATGGCGACGGTATCCGAGGCGATCGGGCTTGCGCTGCCCTATTCCGCAGGAGCGCCGGCGCCTTACGAAGTCCGCGACGCGTTCTGCATGACGGCCGGCGAGATGATTCTCGACCTCATCAAGTCAGGAATTCGTCCGCGCGACATCGTGACCAGGGAGGCACTGGAGAACGCGGCCGCAGTGGTGTCGGCTTCGGGCGGCTCGACCAATGCTGCGCTGCATCTGCCCGCGATCGCGCACGAATGCGGCCTGAAGTTCGACCTTTTCGACGTGGCCGAAGTCTTCAAAAGAACACCATATATCGCGGATTTGAAACCGGGTGGCCGTTATGTCGCCAAAGATATGTTCGAGGCTGGAGGCGTTCCACTCTTGATGAGGACGCTTCTCGATCACGGGTATCTTCACGGCGATTGCATCACCGTGACGGGGCGTACGATCGCCGAGAACCTCAAGCGAGTGAAGTGGAATAAGGACCAGGACGTGGTCCACCCCGCCGACAAGCCGCTTTCCGCCAACGGCGGCGTCGTCGGGCTCAAGGGCAACCTCGCGCCGGAGGGCGCAATCGTGAAGGTTGCTGGGATGGCGGACTTGAAGTTTACCGGCCCGGCGCGCTGCTTTGATGGGGAGGAAGCGTGCTTCGATGCCGTCAAGAAAAAGAAGTACAAGGAAGGCGATGTGCTCGTGATCCGCTACGAAGGGCCCAAAGGCGGCCCCGGGATGCGAGAAATGCTGGCGACCACCGCCGCCCTCTATGGACAGGGCATGGGCGGAAAGGTTGCGCTCATTACCGACGGGCGCTTCTCTGGAGCGACCCGAGGGTTTTGCATCGGGCATGTTGGTCCTGAAGCCGCCATCGGCGGCCCGATCGCCCACGTCCGAGACGGCGATATCATCACCATTGATGCCGTGAAGGGCACCCTCGAAGTCAAGCTCACCAGGGCTGAGATCGAGGCGCGCGCCAAGGCGTGGAAACCGCGAAGTCCAGACTTCACCTCAGGATATTTGTGGAAATACGCCCAGCAGGTGGGGCCGGCGCGCGACGGCGCGGTGACCCATCCCGGCGGCGCGGCCGAGAAGGCGTGCTATGCGGATATCTAACTTCATCGTGAGCATCGGTTTGCTCGCCGCCGCCGTCGGCCTGTCGCCCGCGGTGAGCTTCGATGGCACACGTACGCCCGGATCGGCAGCCGTCGGCGTGCCCCTGCCGGATCCAACCGCCAGTCCAGGCGAGGCGACCAACGTGCTTGGCAGCGCAACACCGCTCGCGGCCGTGCCGGCAGCGCCGCTCACGATGCCGCCGCGGCCGATCATGCCGCCGACGCCGCTGGAAGCATTCCGCTCGGGCACCCAAGCGCTCCGCCAGGGCAAGACCGACCAAGCCGTCACGGACCTCGAATACGCGGCAGAGCAGGGCGTTCCCGGCGCCATCTGGAAACTCGGCCGCATGTACGCGGACGGGGACGGCGTCAAGATGAACAAGGCGCGCGCTTACGACTATTTCCGCCGCCTCACCACGATGCATGCCGACGATGGCTCCAGCACGCCTAACGCTCGATTCTTGGCCAACGCCTTCGTGACGCTGGGCCTCTACCACCTCGACGGCATCCCCGGCACATTGAAGGCCGACCCCAATGTCGCGCGGGAAATGTTCCGCTACGCCGCCTCCTATTTCGCGGATCCGGAGGCTCAATACTATCTCGGTAGGCTCTTTCTCCTCGGTACAGGCGCACCGAAAGACGCCATTCAGGCAGCGCGCTGGCTGCGGCTGTCCGCGAACAAAGGCGATCATCGGGCGCAGGCGTTGCTCGGGGGCATGCTGTTCAATGGCGAGCAGGTTTCGCGCCAGGCTTCGCTCGGGCTGTTTTGGCTCATCGTCGCCAAGGACGCCGCGGGTCCGGATGAGGGCTGGATCACTGAGATGTACACCAGCGCGGTCGCGCAGGCCAGTGAAAGCGAGCGAGCATTAGCTCATAAGTATCTGGAAGATTGGCTAAAAAATCGTCGGGAATGAGGATCTGTGGCGCCCGCGCCACACTTCCCGGAAATCGGTCCTGCCGCCGTCCAAGTTAATGGACCCTTATCGGGCGGACGCGTATTTCTATCCGCAATGCGGAATGCATCCGGTCGAGGTTTGGTGATGACGAAATGGCTGTGCGCGGGCACGGCGTCGTTGCCATTGGTACTGGCGTCGGCAATGCTGGCGCCGGCCGTTGCAGCTGATCTCAGCATCGCGCCCATCTACAAGGCGCCGCCACCGGCGCCCGTCGCGACCTGGAGTGGCTCCTACCTCGGCGTGTCAGGCGGTGGCGCATGGGGAAAGGCCGTCGTGCGCAACGAGCCGACTGGGGTCGACCAGACGCCGCGCATGGATCTGAGCGGCGGCATTATCGGCCTGACCTCCGGATTCAATATTCAAAGCGGCCCTGTGGTGTTCGGGCTCGAGGGCGACATTTCCGCCACCAGCAAAAAGGGGAGCGCGGCCGAATTCCCGCCCAACGCCGTCTTCAACAACGAGATAAAGGAGCGCTGGCTTTCAACCTTCCGCGGCCGGGTCGGATACGCGCAGGACAATTGGCTTCTTTATGCCACCGGCGGCGCTGCGCTCGCCAATGTTGAAAACACCGTCGGCTCTGCGGCCGGCGGCCAGATTTCAGACAAGCAGTGGCATTGGGGCTGGACCGCCGGTGGAGGTGTCGAGGTCAAGCTCACGCAGGACTGGACGGCAAAGGTCGAGTATCTCTACGTCGGGCTGCAGGACAAATCCTATTTCAATCCGGCACCGAGCGTGGCGTTTCCGAGCAATCAGCGTTTGAATCTCAGCGATCACATTGTCCGGGTCGGCGTGAACTACAAGCTGCCCTGGAATATTCTCGACAGTTTCTTCAAGCGCTGAGCGCGAGATCCACCCAGACCGGGACGTGATCCGACGGTTTTTCCCAGCTGCGGACATGTTTGTCGACGCCCGCCGAAATCAACTTGTCTGCCGCCTGCGGCGAAAGCAGAAGGTGGTCGATGCGGATGCCGTCGTTCTTTTGCCAAGCGCCCGCTTGATAGTCCCAAAACGTGAAGGGGCCAGGGCCATCGCTGCCGGCGCGGATCGCGTCGGTCAATCCGAGATTGCAAAGGGCGCGGAACTTCTCTCGCGTGCGCGGCAGGAACAGGGCATCGCCGACCCAGCGGCCCGGATTGCGGGCATCGACCTCCGACGGGATGACGTTGAAATCCCCCGCCAGGACCAGCGGCTCCTCAAGTCGCAGGCGTTCATGTGCGTACTGAATTAATCTGTCCATCCACCTGATTTTGTATGAATATTTCTCGGTTTCTGGCGGATTGCCGTTGGGCAGATAAATGGATGCAACGCGCACCGCACCAACGGCCGTCGACACCACTGTCTCCATAAAGCGCGCATGATCGTCGGCGTTGTCGCCGGGCAGGCGTGCCGTCACCTCGTCGAGGGGAAATTTCGACAGCACAGCAACCCCATTGAAAGCCTTTTGACCGTGCACTGCAACATTGTATCCGAGCGCTTCGAGTGGCTCGCGTGGAAAGACATCGTCGACACACTTGGTCTCCTGCAGGCAGACGATGTCCGGCTGCCGTTCCGCTAGCCACGCGGCCAAATTGTCCATTCTCTGCTTGATCGAATTCACGTTCCACGTGGCGATGCGCATGGTGCAAATACGCGTGTGTGTCGGCGCGAGTTCAACTGGACGTGACAAAGCCGGAGCGGCGCCGGATGGTGTCGGTGATATTGCGAAGGTTACGCCGATTTTATGATGGCACATTACTGGCGAGGATGCGCTGGCAGTAGGGATATGTTAGAAAAGTTGGCTCGCATACCAAAAAGAATCGTTATGAGCGAGGCACCAGGAAGAGAGGGAGTCCGAACGGGCCGACGAGGCCGTGCTCGGCGCAGTAATAATGAAGAAGCGGACGTTGGTGTTCGGGGCGGTCGTGGTGCTGGTCGCAGCAGGTATTGTCGTCGCGGCGAAGCGGGGGGACTTGTGGTCAGGCGGCGCCGTGGCGCAAGCGCCGCGCCCGAGCGCCCGGGCGGTTCCGGTCGAGATAGCAACAGCCACCAAGCGAACCGTTCCCGTTCGCATTGAGGCTCTTGGCAGCGTTACGCCGATCGCCAGTGTCGCGATCAAGGCCCGCATCGACAGCGAGATCGTGGGCGTGCACTTTCGCGATGGCGTGACGGTGCGGGAGGGCGATCCCTTGTTCACGCTCGACAGCCGCGCACTGCAAGCACAGATCAGGCAGGTGCAGGGGTTGCTGGAGGGAGCAAAGGCACAGCTCGAGCAGGCCGAACGCGATGTCTCCCGCTACACCGAACTCATCGCCAAGAACGCCACCACCCAGGTCACCCTCAACAACGCCAGGACCCAGGTGACCCTCTGGCGCGCCTCTGTCGATTCCAACACAGGACAGCTGGAGAACCTCAATATCCAGCTCAGCTATTGCACCATCCGCGCGCCCATCAGCGGCCGCGTCAGTATGGCTGCCGTCAAGATCGGCAACTTCGTCCGCCAGGCCGACCTCACGCCGCTCGCAACGATTATCCAGACCGCGCCGGTCTATGTCACCTTTTCGGTGTCGCAAGGCTACCTGCCGGATCTGCGGCAAGCGCTTGTCAACGAGAGCGCGACCATCGAGGCAGTCATCCCCGGGGACACCCGGCGGGCGAGCGGTCATGTCACCATGATCGAGAACAGCGTGGATGCGCCGACGGGAATGGTGCCCGTTCGAGCCACTATGCCCAATGCGGACGAACTCCTGTGGCCGGGCACGTTGGTGACGGTGCGGCTGACATTTCGCGAGGAGGAGGCGGTCACCGTGCCGTCGACCGCCGTCCAGGTCAGCCAGACCGGCACTTACGTATTTGTCGTCGACGACGGTGTGGCCAAGGTCCAGCCGGTGACGGTTGCGCGCGTGAGCGAGAGCGAATCGGTGATTTCGAGCGGCCTTGCGGGCGGCGAAACGGTGGTGACCAATGGCCAGCTCCAGCTGACCAACGGGACCAAGGTTGCCCCGCGCGGACCCAAGGTGGGGTCGTAACGCATGAACCTTTCGGAGACATGCATCCGTCGCCCGGTACTCACCACGCTGATCACCGCCGCGATCATCGTGCTGGGCATCTTCGCTTACCGGCTGCTCTCCGTTGCGGCGCTCCCTGCCGTAGACTTTCCGACCATCAGCATCACCGCCACACTGCCGGGCGCGAGCGCGGAAACCATGGCGGCATCGGTGGCGGCGCCGATCGAACGCCAGCTTTCAACCATCGCCGGGATCACGTCGCTTACGTCCTCATCCTCCCTCGGCATCACTTCGATCACCATCCAGTTCGATCTCAATCGCAACATCGACGGTGCTGCGCTGGACGTGCAGACCGCGCTCTCGGTGGCGCAACGGCGCCTGCCGGTGGAAATGACGACGCCGCCGAGCTTCCGAAAGGTCAATCCAGGCGATTTTCCCATCCTGTATATCAGCCTGATCTCGCCCACCCTGCCGCTTTCGGCGGTCAACGAATACGGCGAGATCACGCTGGCGCAGCAGATTTCACAGCTTCCCGGCATTGCCCAGGTGCTGATCTACGGCGCGCAGAAATTTGCCGTGCGCGTGCAGGTCGATCCGGTCGCGGCAGCGTCACGCAATATCTCGCTCGAGGACATTCGTAGCGTCGTTTCCAAGACCAATTCGAACACGCCCGTCGGCACGCTTAACGGTCCCAAGCAGAGCGTCACCCTCAAGGCGTCGGCTGCAATGACCAATGCGGAAGAGTACCGCAAGGTCGTGGTGGCCTATCGTAATGGGGTACCGGTACACCTCGACCAGGTTGCGCGTGTTATCGACAGCGTCGAAAACGACAAGACCGCAAGCTGGTTCAACGAAAACCGTGCCATCGTACTCGCGATCCAGCGCCAGCCGGACGCCAACACGGTGGCGGTTGTCGACTTGGTGCGCGAGCGGCTGCCGCAATATCGTGCGATGGTGCCTCCTTCGATCCGTATGGAGGTGCTCAACGACCGCTCGATCTCCATCCGCGATTCAGTCGTCGACGTGCAGGAGACGTTGGCGATCGCCATCTGCCTGGTCGTGATGGTGATTTTCCTGTTCCTGCGCACGGTATCCGCAACCCTCATTCCTGCGCTTGCGGTTCCTGTCTCGCTGATCGGCACCTGCGCGGCGATGTATGTGTTCGGCTTCTCGATCAACAACATGACGTTGCTCGCATTGACGCTCTCAGTCGGATTCGTCGTCGACGACGCCATCGTCATGCTCGAGAACATTGTGCGCCATATCGAAGGCGGCATGCGGCCGTTCGAGGCCGCCCTCAAGGGCGCGCGTGAGATCGGCTTTACGATCGTCTCGATCACGTTCTCACTCATTGCCGTGTTCATTCCCGTTCTATTGATGGGCGGCATGGTCGGGCGGGTCTTTCGCGAATTCGCCGTGACGATCGCCGTCGCCATCATTGTTTCTGGCTTCGTGTCGCTCACGCTCACACCTATGTTGTGCGCGCGCGTGCTGCGCACTCACCATGAGGGCGAGAAGCAGAATTTCGTCCTGCGGATGTTCGAGGCGATGTTCAAGGGGTGGCTGCGCGGCTACGAGTGGGCGCTCGATAAGGTGATCGCGCACAAGTTCATCGTGCTGCTGGTTACGTTCGGCACCCTGGCGGCGACGTTCTGGCTCTACACAATCATCCCCAAAGGCTTCTTCCCGACCGAGGATACCGGCTTTATTTCCGCCTCGACCGAAGGATCGTCAGACGTTTCCTTCGGGCAGATGGCCACGCTGCAACGCCAGGTCGCCGAGATCATCCGCGCGGACAAGGCGGTGGATTACGTCAATTCCACGATCGGGGCGGGTGGTCCGAATCCGACGCTCAATGCCGGCCGCATGTTCATTGCGCTCAAACCCAAGAACGAGCGCGGCGAAAGCTCGACCGACGTCATTCAGCGACTGCGGCGCGCCGCCAACACCGTTCCCGGGATGGCGGTGTATTTCCAAAACGTGCAGAACATCAACATCACCGGCCGCATTTCAAAGAGTGAGTTCCAGTACACGCTGCAATCGAGCGATACCCCCCTCTTGTATGAGGTCGCGCCGCAGATGCGCGACAAGATCGCCAAGATCGAGGGACTACGCGACGTCACTACCGATCTCTACATCAAGAATCCGCAGATGACGATCGAGGTCGACCGCGAGAAGGCGGCCGTCTACGGCATTACGATCGATCAGATTCGCCAGGAGTTATTCAACGCGTTTGGTGCGCGACAGGTCGCGACCATCTACACGGCCACCAACGATTATCAGGTTATTCTAGAAAGCCAGCCGCAATTCCAAGCCGATCCGTCGCAACTGCAAAACATCTTCGTCAAGACGAACGGTTCGGGTGCGGGGTCGGGCGGCGCGACTGGGCCCGGGTCTGGCGTGAATGGGAATGGCATCCCGTCAGGGCAATCGATCCCGCTCTCGGCGGTGACGCGCATGGTGCCCACGGTCGGTCCGCTGCAGGTCAATCACCAGGGAAATCAGCCCTCGGTGACCATCTCGTTTAATCTTGCGCCCAACTATTCCCTCGGACAGGCAGTTGATGCCATCCGCGAGATCGAGCGCGAGACGCGGCTGCCGATCACCGTCAACACCGGCTTCCAAGGCTCGGCGCAGGTTTTCCAGGAATCGCTCAAAGGCCAGGGTTTGTTGGTCCTGGCGGCGATCTTCGCCGCCTACATTGTGCTGGGTATTCTCTACGAAAGCTTCATCCATCCGATCACCATCATTTCCGGTCTGCCCTCGGCCGGTGTCGGCGCGTTGCTCGTGCTGATGCTGTTCAATATGGACCTGTCGGTCATTGCCATGATCGGCATAGTGATGCTGGTCGGCATCGTGAAGAAAAATGCGATCATGATGATCGACTTCGCGATCGATCGCCGGCGTGTCGGCCTCGCCGCTGAGGCGGCGATCCGGGAAGCCGCGCTCTTGCGCTTCCGCCCGATCATGATGACGACGTTCGCCGCGATTTTCGGTACGCTTCCGATCGCGCTTGGGACCGGTGCGGGCGCCGAGCTGCGTCAGCCGCTCGGCGTCGCGGTGGTGGGCGGGCTTGTCCTGTCGCAGCTCCTGACGCTCTTCATCACGCCGGTCGTGTATATCTATCTCGACCGCATCGACCGGATGCTCAAGTACCGGCTCGAGCCGCAGCTCAGAGAGGTTCCGGAGCATCCCGAGC
>JGI12053J15887_10000425_pt1 | contig 17050 bp, 16 predicted proteins | sample MedBloCAOM1_O3_FD_15887 | JGI IMG/M metagenome (IMG submission 15887)
CTTGTCGAGCAGCAAGGTATCGACGTCGCCGGCGGCCTCGACCGCGCGGCCCGACATCGCCAGCACGTTGAAACGCACCAGTCGGTCCATGCCGGCGATGCCGATCGCCGACAATAGCGCGCCGATAGTGGTCGGGATCAGCGTCACGAACAGCGCCACCAGCACCACCACCGAGATCGAACCGCCGGCATAGGCGGCATAGCTCGGAATCGTCACGGTCGCGAACACGAAGATGATGGTCAGGCCCGCGAGCAGGATATTGAGCGCGATCTCATTCGGCGTCTTCTGCCGCTCGGCGCCTTCGACCAGCCTGATCATGCGGTCGATGAAAGTCGAACCCTGCGCAGCGGTAATGCGGACGCGAATCCAGTCGGACAAAACCTGGGTGCCGCCGGTGACCGCCGAACGGTCGCCGCCGGATTCGCGAATGACAGGCGCGGATTCGCCTGTGATCGCGGCCTCGTTGACCGAGGCGACGCCTTCGACCACTTCGCCGTCGGAGGGAATATTGTCGCCGGCCTCGACCAGAACGATATCGCCGACCTTGAGGCTGGTGCCGGGGACCAGACGATAGGTCTTGTCGGACCCGGTCAACAGCTTGGCCTGGCTCTCGGTACGGGTTTTCTTCAGCGATTCGGCCTGCGCCTTGCCGCGGCCTTCAGCGACGGCTTCCGCAAAATTGGCGAACAGCACCGTGAACCACAGCCACAGGATGATCTGAAAGGTGAAGCTGAGGCTTTCGCCGCCGGTCACCAGATCGCGCAGGAAGATCACCGTGGTCAGCGCGGCGACAACCTCGACCACGAACATCACGGGATTCTTGATCATCAGCCGCGGATCGAGCTTGACGAAGGACGAAGCGATCGCCGGGATCACGATCTTCGGATCGAGCATCGCCGAGACCGGCACCCGCTTTTGCAATTTCATGGTTTCCATGGACGTAACTCCGAATGATCGATCAGAACAGGGTGTTGGCGTTCATCGCGAGATGCTCGACGATCGGGCCGAGCGCGAGCGCCGGGAAGAAGGTGAGACCGCCGATGATCAGGATGACGCCGACGACCAGGCCGACGAACAGGCCGCCGGTGGTCGGCAGCGTGCCGGCGGAAGGCGGTATCGACTTCTTGCCCGCCAGGGAGCCCGCCAGCGCCATCGCCGGGACGATCATGAAGAAGCGGCCGACGAACATCGAACTGGCGAGCGTAAGATTGTAGAAGAAGGTGTTGCCGGTGAGCCCGGCGAACGCCGAGCCGTTATTGCCGGTTGCCGAGGTGAAGGCATAGAGCACTTCGGTAAAGCCGTGCGGGCCGGAATTGGCCATCGACGCCACCGCCGACGGCAGCACCACGGCCACCGCGGTCCAGCCGAGATACATCANCGGCAGCACCAGGATCGCGAGCATCGCCATCTTGACNTCGCGNGCCTCGATCTTCTTGCCGACATATTCCGGGGTACGGCCGACCATCAGCCCGGCGACGAAGATCGCCAGCACCACGAACAGCAGCATGCCGTAAAGCCCGGCGCCGACGCCGCCGACGATAATCTCGCCTAGTTGCATGTTGATCAGCGGAATCATGCCGCCGAGTGCGGTAAAACTGTCATGCATGGCGTTGACCGCGCCGCAGGAGGCAGCCGTGGTGATGACCGCGAACAGCGAGGAGGCAACGATGCCGAAGCGGATTTCCTTGCCTTCCATATTGCCGCCGGTCAGCCCAAGCGCGCTCAGCGCGGTGGTGCCGTTGGCTTCGGCCCAATAGGTGACGGCGACACCGGCGATGAACAGCACGCCCATCACGCCCAGGATCGCCCAGCCCTGACGCTGGTTGCCGACCATGCGGCCGAACACGTTGGTGAGGGCGGCGCCGAGCGCAAAGATCGAGAGCATCTGCACGAAATTCGACAGCGCGGTGGGGTTCTCGAACGGATGCGCGGCGTTGGCATTGAAGAAGCCGCCGCCATTGGTGCCGAGCATCTTGATGGCGACCTGGGAGGCGACCGGTCCGACCGCGATGGTCTGCTTGGCGCCTTCCAGCGTGGTGGCGTCGACGTAGGCGCCCAAGGTCTGCGGGATGCCCTGCCAGACCAGGAACAGCGTGTAGACCACACAGATCGGCAAGAGGACATAGAGCGTGCAGCGCGTGACATCGACCCAGAAATTGCCGATGGTACGCATGGAGGAACGGGAGAAGCCGCGGATCAAAGCTACCGCGAGCGCGATCCCGGTCGCCGCCGACAGGAAGTTCTGGTGCGTCAGTCCCAGCATCTGCACGAGGTAGGACATCGTGCTTTCGCCGCCATAGTTCTGCCAGTTGGTGTTGGTTATGAAGCTGATCGCGGTGTTGAAGGACAGGTCCTGCGCCACAGCGGATTGGTCGGCCGGATTGAACGGCAACACCGCCTGCAGCCGCATCACCGCATAAAGAATGAGAAAGCCGCCGACATGAAACAGCAGCATGGCGACCGTATAGGTCATCCAATGCTGCTCGCGCTTCTCGTCAACGCCGCCGACCCAGTACAAACCGGCCTCGACCGGCCGCAGCACCGGGGAGAGGAACGTGCGCTCGCCGCTGAAGACGCGCGTCATATAGGCGCCGAGCGGTTTGACCAGCGCGACGATGATCGCGCAGAACAGTAGAATTTGAATCCAGCCGATGGCGGTCATGGTGGTTAAGCCTTCAAGTTAGCGCGTGATCCGGAATCGCGGTCAGAACCGCTCGGGCCGCAGCAGCGCGTAGGTCAGGTAAAACAACAGGCCTGCGGAGACGAGGCCGGCGAGGGTGTAATCGAAGATCATGGTTGTTCTCCTCCAGGGCGTTTTCGAGCGAAGCCTGCCCGCACGCGATGCGGGGGGTCGCCTGACGAAAACGCGTCAAAATTCAGAGCCGCTCGCAGGCATAGGTGTAACCCACCGCCGCCGCGAAGAAGCCGAGACCGAGGGCCAGCATGACGATGTCCAGCATGAGATGCTCCTTGTCGCGCCTGCTTCGACGCGAAGCGATTGGGTATTCCAGGGAAGGCGGATGCAATGGATCAACGGGATCGCAGCTACAATCCGAGGTCTTCCCGTATCAGTGGGAGTGAGGTGCCACTCCACGCATATGTTTTCGAGGCGGCCGCGCCGGCGACCTTATAGGAATTTCATAAAGACGCGGGTCCACGCCGTGCCGCCGGCAGTCCATCTTGCGATTGAATGTAGTCACCGGCCGAACCGTTTTCTTGCCTGCCTCGACGCTTGTTTTCGAAAGGCACGCCTATGAAATCCCTATATTCCCGGGTTTCATTCCATCTCGTTTTCAAATGGCGTTTTGTCCATCTTGCTGGATGCGGCCCATCGATCGAGACCGCGCCTTATGTGAGATACCGCCATGTTAGCTTTCTCAAAACATCGTGATCCTTGCGAGCTCGACGACCGGCTGCGCGACGCGCCCGAGGTGACGGCCGAGCTGATGTCGGAGATCCTCGCCAAGACCTGCCGGCGCTTTCCGTCCGTGGGTCGGAAGGGAAAGACGGCGCGCATCGAGCACCTGATCCGGTCGGAAGCCTGGACCGATGCCGCGCTGGCGCTGATCGATCTGGAGCTGCCGCAATGGCAGGTTCGCCGCATCGTCTATGACCAGGGCGAGTGGCATTGCGCGTTGTCACGGCAGCGCGAACTGCCCGAGTGGCTGGATCAGTCGATCGAAACCCATCACGCGGATTTGCCGCTGGCGATCGTGAGCGCCTTCGTCGATGCGCGGCTCGCCCATGCACCATCGAGCCGGACCAGCGTTCCCTTCGTGCCGCGTGAGGCAAATCCGCTCTACGACCCGGTTCTGACCGACAATTTCGCTTAAAGCCGCGGGCTTCCCGTCGTGGCGCAATTCCCCGATCTCCCGCGCGAGTCAAAATCGATCCAGGTGATGTTTCGCTTTGGCCTGCGAATGATCATTCTGGTTGTCTTTGCCGCGTTCGCCAGCATCGGCTTCGGCAGAAGCCTGGTCGCGCTGCTTTGGATGTCCACCATTCTCAGCGCCGTGATCGGCGCCATCAGGCGCGAGCCGCCGTTCGAAACCTTCCTCAACCATTGGGATGAAGCCGCTGCCTACGCCGCGCTGTGCGCTCTGGTCGCCGGGCTCAATCAAACCGTCCTGAGCTGAGACGGCAGCCCCGCGATCTCATGCGGTTAGCCCGCCGGCTTTTATAACATTCCTATATTTGGAGTGCCTCTTCCCTATTGTTTTTAAATGTGCTTTGCCTGTCTTGCTGTTGTGAGGGATTTTTGGAATCTCTCTTCCAGCACCTCCTCCAAATGGCTGCTCGAATTGACTGGCACGAGGCCACGCTTCGTCAACCGTTATGTTCTCGGAACAAAACAGCGAAAGCGATGATGTCTCAGGCGGTTTCCGATCAAAATGCGACCGGTACGCCGCGGCCGCGTGCCCGCGTCTGGACGCTTGCCCTCGGTTCCATCGGTGTCGTGTATGGCGACATCGGCACCAGCCCGCTCTACGCGCTCAAGGAAAGCCTGACGGCCGCATCGGCGGGAGGCCAACTCAGCGAGAATATGACGGTCGGTGTCATTTCATTGATGCTCTGGTCTCTGACGATTATCGTGACCCTGAAATACGTTTGGCTCATCATGAGCGCCGACAACCACGGCGAGGGCGGAACGCTAAGCCTGATGGCGCTTCTGCAACGCGCAATGGGCCGCAGTTTCTTTGCGGTTTCATTGCTAGGCATGGCCGGGGCGGCGCTGTTTTACGGCGACGCCATCATTACGCCAGCAATTTCCGTGCTGTCCGCTGTCGAAGGTCTGAAGCTGGTGGCGCCCAGTTTTGATCCATTCATTCTCCCCCTTAGCGTGGTGATCATCGTCGGACTATTTTTCGTGCAAANTCGCGGCACAGCAAAAGTCGCCGCGTGGTTCGGNCCCATTATGATGGTNTGGTTCATGGTCATGGCAATTGGCGGCCTGATCCAGCTTGCCGNCAACCCGGACATTCTGAGCGCGCTCAATCCGATTCTCGGTATCAACTTTTTGCTCACGCATGGCCACGCCGGGCTTCTGGCATTGGGTGCCGTGTTTCTAACCGTTACGGGCGCCGAGGCTCTTTACGCCGACATGGGACATTTCGGATCGAAGCCCATTCGCGCGGCTTGGCTGATCGTGGTCATGCCTTCCCTGATTCTCAATTATCTTGGTCAGGGCGGCCTTTTGCTGTCGCATCCAGAGAAACTGGAAAATCCGTTCTTTTTGCTCTATCCCGAGTGGGCGCTTTTGCCGATGGTTCTGCTGGCGACCGTTGCCACCATCATTGCCAGCCAGGCTGTCATTAGCGGCGCCTTTTCGCTTACGCATCAGGCGATGCAACTGGGACTGTTGCCGCGCATGGAAATGCGCCGCACCTCCGAAACCGAAAAAGGCCAGATATACATTCCACGGATCAATTGGCTGCTGCTGGTAGCGGTGCTGTATATTGTCTTTGCTTTCAAATCTTCCAGCGCGCTTGCCTCGGCCTACGGCGTCGCGGTCACAGGCACGATGGTCATTACCAGCGTCATGGCCTTCTTCGTCATGTGGAAGTGCTGGCAATGGAAGGTTTCTTTCGCAGGCGCGGTGATTGTGCCCTTTCTCGCGGTCGACTTGATTTTCCTGATGGCTAATCTTCTGAAGATTTTCGAGGGCGGGTGGCTGCCGCTCGTCGTCGGCGCCTCGCTCATGCTCGTGATGCTGACCTGGCGTCGGGGAACACGCATTCTCGCTGAGATATCCAATAGAAACGAAGTGGGTCTTGGTGATTTCATCGCTATGTTGGCCAAGTCGTCAGTGACACGCGCTTCAGGGACGGCGGTCTTCCTGACTGGCCATCCGAATGCTACCCCGACGGCCCTGCTTCACAACATTAAGCACAACAAGGTATTGCACGCGAACAACATCGTCTTGAATGTAATTACCGAAGACACGCCACGAGTCCCCGAGTCTGAAAGAATTTCATTCCAGCGTCTGTCCGACGTCTTTGCGAGCGTGACGGTCAGGTTTGGATACATGGAAAGTCCCAACGTTCCGAAGGCTTTGACGGCTTGCCGGAATCACGGGTTGATATTTGATGTCATGAGCACCTCATTTTTCCTCTCTCGACGCGCGCTGCGGCCAGCCGGGGTGTCCAGGATGCCCCGCTGGCAAGACAAGCTCTTCATCGCTCTTGCCAGATCGTCCGATGACGCGAGCCGGTATTTTCATATACCCTCAGGCCGGGCCGTCGAGATAGGTACGCAAATCACCATCTGACCCCCGTTTGTGGTCATTCTGGTTATCTTCGCCGTGTTTGCCAGCATCGGCTTCGGCAGAAGCCTGGTCGCGCTGCTGTGGATGTCCACCATCCTTAGCGCCGTGATCGGCGCCGTCAGGCACGAGCCGCCGTTCGATACCGTCCTCAATCACTGGGATGAAACCGCTGCCTACGCCGCGCTGTGCGCTCTGGTCAGCGGGCTCAGCCAGACCGTCCTGAGCTGAGCGCATACCCGCGCGACCTCGCGACCTTATGCGGCTCCTATGAGATCGCAGCCCTGTTGCCCTCGAATTCATACCCGGGCGGGAAGATATTGGCGGCATGAGTCAAGCAGTCTCCCGGCCGACAACGGCGCCGGATATTCGCCCACAAAAAAACATCCCGGCGGAGGGCCTCTCGGCCTTCCGAGCGCTGCGGCTCGTCACCAGAAGGAATACCAACGTGAAGCTCGTCGAACCTCCATCGTGCAGCTCTGCATCTACAATCGTCCTTATCGGCAGGAACAGCCGCGGCAACTGGGTTGCCCAGGAACAGAACGGCCTCTATGGCGGCTTGTTCGTCAACCGCGCCCAAGCCATCAAATACGCGCTGTTCGAGAACGGCCATCATCCGGAAACCATCATCGAGACCTCGCGCGAAATCGAGCTCGACATGAGCGGCAAACTTCCCTCCTCCGATCCAATATTCATTGCCGCTACCACCCCTGCCCGGCGCGTCGCATGACAGGCCGAACGGGCATCCCGCGGGAGAGCAAGATGACTCAGCCTCATTCCACTTCGGAGCGGGAGCAGGTCGTCGATACCATGATCGAGCTCACGCGCCTGTCCGGTCTGCACCGCGCCATCATCGCCGGCAGCAGTGGTCTGGAGCTCTATCTTTCGCTGCGGCGGCGCGGCTTCATGCGGGTATCCACGACTGCGACATGCCGCACTCCAAAAGCACAGCACGCGGTCGGCCTGATCTCGGGCCAGAATTCGCTTCAAGCCATGGAAACTGCCCTCACCGAAATATCGCAATTCCTCAGCGCCAGCGCGGCCATCGCCGTCCTGATCGATTCTCGCGAGAGCGGATTCAGCCTGAGGATCCGGACCAGGCTGGAGCAGATGGGCTTTCGCATCGAGGCCGGTGTCAGGTGCCAGCAGGGGTTCGTGCTGTCAGCCTACCGGCACGGCTTCGGCCAAATGGAAAACGCGGCATAAAATCCGATGGCAGCCCTTGCAAATCCCGCCACCTGGCTGGCGGGCTACATACCCGATCTTCCCACTCCGTTTGATGTAAGCGGTGCGATCGATCTGACCGCGTTCGAAAGGCTTTGCGAACGGCAGATCCGGGCCGGCGTGTCGGCGATCGTGGCCGGCGAAACCACCGGCGAAGCCTCAACCCTGACGCCGGCCGAGCACGAAACCATCGTCCGCGCCGCCGTCGGGATCGCGCGGGGCCGGGTCCGCGTCATTGCCGGCGCGGGATCCAATTCGACCAGCCAGGCCATCGAACTGACCCGACGCGCCGACGCCGCCGGTGCCGACGCCATCCTTTCGGTCGTGCCCTACTACAACAAGCCGATGCAAGCGGGCATTGACGCGCATTTTCAGGCGATTGCCGGTTCGACCACCCTGCCCGTCATCCTGCACGACATTCCCTCACGCACCATTCGCGAATTGGCCGACGACACGCTGACGCGGCTCGCCGGATCGAAGCAGTTCATCGGATTGCGCGATGGCACCGGAGATATTACGCGTCTCCTGCGCCTGCGACCGCGGTTGCCGCATGGGTTCCGGCTGCTATCCGGAGATGACGCAACGGCGCCGGCCTTCATCGCCAATGGCGGGGATGGCTGCATCTCCACAATATCGAACGTCGCGCCGGAACTGTGCCTGGCGATCTTTTCGAGCTGCAGGCAGGGACGATTGCAGACGGCGAGATACCTGGACGACCGGCTGGCGCCGCTGACGGCCGCGCTTTCCAAAGAGAGCCCGGCTGCCCTGAAATATGCGTTGTGCCTGCTCGGCTTCATGTCGCCAACCACCCGCCTGCCGATCGTCGAACTGGCCGATTCGGCGAAAGCCGAGGTTGCGGGCGCAATCGCTGAGACCGGCGACGAAGATCTGGCCTGCCCGATCGAAAGCTGGCGCTCCCAACCTCGCAGGGACCCGGCCGCCAGGCGGTCGAGACATCCCGAATGAGTTCGAACGTTCCCGGCATGGAAAGGCACGCCAAGACACTGCGGGCCTGGCAACTGGCGATCCTGCGATTCGTGGTGACGTTGGACAATGCCGACCGATTGGCGGTGCTGATGATCGCGGCGGAGCTGGATGGCGTGGGCCCAAAACCGGATAACAAATCCGAATTCAGCTTTTTTCGGAAGACCAGCGCGGAACTCTGCGCTGCGATCTTGCGGCCGAATGAAATGACTTCCTCGCTGTTGCGCCAATATCTTGCGAGGATCGATGATGACCGTCTCGGGCGTATCTTCGCCGCAGCAATGGAAACCGACCAGCCGAAGGCATCCTCCGTCGGCAAACCTGTCAAGCGCGATAACGGTTTGTGGAAGGGACTTTCTTCGCGAGGCACCCACCAGCTCTAGCTGGCATGGATGGCGCAGGGAATTGAGGACCAGATGCGGGTCACGCGCCGCCGGCGGATGCGCGATCGAAGAAGTGCTTCTCCCGCCATTTCGGTCCGGGACCGCGCATATAGTGATCTTCGGGCCGGTATTTCCCGGCCGGCCCGTCCCATGATGAGCTGAGAAACGTTATCAACGAGCTTACGGCGCGGCGAAGTAGGGCAATGACAGACGCGCTCATCGCGAATGCTCTGTCGGCCCGGAATTGCGCGTCACCCAGTTGTCGTTCGGCCGGTCGTAGCGAATGCCGCGAAGCCCTAGCTCGCGCTGCATGCGGCGAATCTTCGAATCGGCGATCGCCGCGATGAGATTCTTCAAAAATCCGTTGACGCGCCTCAAGGCGCTGCGCATGCGGACGCGAGCGCGTTTTCCATGCGACCTGGCGAACCGGTCCTCGCCTGCGCTTCGCGTAATCAGATACGCCCGATAATCATCATCGTAGACGAGATCGCGATGCTTTTCGTCGCTGCCAAGTAAGTAGGTCATCTTGCATCTCCGCCTTCAGCTCGTGCTGCGATTCATTGGTGCGAAGATGCGTATGACAGCATAGGAAATCGAGGCGACCTGCTACCCTCTGGCATAGCCGCAGCATAAAGGCCTGTCGGCGTCGCTGCGTCACCAGGATTCCTACATCGCTCCTATGCGATGCGATGCCGATCCATCTCGCATTCCTATGGCATCACCGGCACATCAAGACTGTTGGATTCGTGAGGAGGCCGCCATGGCCGCAACTGCTTTTGATACCGCACCGAACCTTTCGCGGCGCCAGCTGCGGGCGCGTTCGGCCGTTGCGGCCGGACAGCACAGCGAGTGTCCCGGCATCGTGCCGACTGTAGAGACCGCGGCGGTCGCCGCGCCGTTTCAACCGCTCAATTCCGGCATCGTCAGCGACGGCGATCCCGCAATTTTTCATCGGTCGCAACAAGGAAGGCTTCTGGGTTGCCCGGGATGCGAAGGGGAAGTCCGGGGGTCTTTTCCTGTTCGAGAACTCCGCCCTGTCCTTTGCAAGAAGGAACAGCCTGCCGGCGGGATACGCGACGATACATCCGTCCGAGCGGTTCGAGCTTGATCTCGAGAACGCGGGCAATCCGCTGGTCGCGCAGCTTNGACCGTTGAAACGCCTTGCGATGCTCGCCCGGCAGCGAATGGCTACCTTGATCGATGGATAGCCTGGCGCGCCGCTAACAACCCGGGTGAAAGATTTCTGACATGACCATGCTGACGCACACTGGCGGTTCATTCGAACCAGCCCGCCGTTCACCGGGCGGGCACGACACGGCCGTAAGGGTTGCGGCGGACGCGCATCTGGCGATGATCAGGCGATTCTGTATCGGTGCCCTTACGGTTCTGGCCGCGGGTGGCACGCTCGCCGCCATCTTCGCACTAATGGCCGCGCTCATTGTTTGGGTCTTTCATTATTATTGAAGCACGCTGATACGCTTGTTCGAGACGCCGCGGCGTATCTACTCTGCCGCGGTTCGAACCTCGGCACGCTCGGCCCGCACCGCGCAGAATTTGAATTCGGGAATTTTTACGAACGGATCGAGCGGCGGATTGGTCAAGAGGTTCGCCGCGGCTTCCGCGTAGCAGAACGGCATGAACACCATATTTTCTGGTACGCCGCGATCCGAGCGCACCTTGACCTCGACTGCGCCGCGGCGCGTCTCGCGCCGGACAAAATCCCCCGGTTTCGGGTCGCGCCGCGCTTCGCTTTTCATATCGCCGGTGCGCTCACAACGGTTCGGCGCACAAAAGAGCTGAAACAATCTTAGGTTGACAGCATGGTCCGGCGCGTGGGATGAGTCCAAGAGGGAAGGCGCAGCCCCATGTTTTTCCGATCAAGCGAGGTATTGCCGTGAGCAAGCGATTTTGGTTACCTGCAATCCTTATTTCATCGACATTGGTGACTGGGCCGGTGACGGCCGCAGAACCGCCTATCACTCAAGCGGCGGCCGCTTCCATTAGGGTCGGTGATCCTGTGAGCGAAGCGCAATTCGCCTGGTTGCTGTTCATGCAGGCGGTCCAACCCACGAATGGCATGCTGGCGTTTGAAACCTGGACCGAGCAATGCCAGTTGAACCCGTCGATGGCGGGTTGCCCGTCCCCGTCGGCGACCGCGGCCGCGGGCAGGACGCGCATGCACGGTAGCGCACTGTTACAAAGCATCCGAAGAAAAACGGGTAACCTTGCAGGCCTTGCAGTCACCCAGAACGGCGTCGAGTGCAACGTGATGCAGACGGCGCCGCTCAATGGCTATTCACCACCGTCGAACCTCTCCCTCAACCCGACATTCTGCGAAGAAGTGTTCGTCAATGCCAGCGAGCGCGACTTCATTGCACAAGGCGGACTGAACACGCTCAGCGGTCAGCAAGCCTATGGCGGCAAGAACGGCAATGCCGTCGCATTTCCATGGAGCGCAATTGAAGTGAAGGCGGATTGGGTACCGACGTCCTCATTCACTGGTCCCACGTTCAGTTGCCCCGACAAGAACTTGTATACTGAGACGATCAACGGCACTTGCTACGCGCTGGTTGGATTGCATATCAGCTCCAAGGCNAGGCCCGACTGGGTGTGGGCAACCTTCGAGCCCGCCAGTTCCATTACCAACCCGAACCGCTGCGACCCAAATCTCTACAGCGCCTGCTTCGATCCATGGGGCACAATATCCAACGCGCCCTATGGCAAGGGCCAGACCGTGCCGCAAAGTCCACAATTGCAACAACTCATGGCGGCCGTTAGTCTCAATCCGGTCTTCAGCAACTACTACCTCACCGGCGTGCAGACACAGTTCGTCGATGGCAACAGCAAGCCGATTCCGCTCGGAAGTTCCTTCGTCGAATTCAATGCGGGCGTGAATCCGGGCCAGGCTTCGTGCATTACCTGCCACAAGTACGCTTACTTTGACGGCAAAGACCCAGGTCAAGGTAAGGCAGAAGATAACTTCGGCGGAGCGCCCACAGGCTGGCCGTCCGTTGGCTATGCCTGCAACAACAACCAGAACGGCAACTGCACCCCCTTCGTACCCAATTCCACATCGCAAGATTTTTCGTGGATTCTTGGATTGATGCCGTTCAACTAGCGGTGTGAATATCGACCGCGCCACGGCGCGCGGTCAGCCAATACAGCGCCGCTGATGGCCGGTTGCGGATAGCCCTAAACGGTCGGACATGTCCGACCCTGGCCGCAGTTGAAACCTCGTCAGAAATCCCACTTGTCGCCCAGGATCAGCGGCCGCCGCGGAAAGCCGCCGGCATCCTGCTCCGCCCGGGAATGACACATCAGCTCGCGCTGACNGCGGCGCATCTTGGCGGCGACGATGGCGTCGTGCATGAAGGCCAGGAAGGCCCTGATGTTATGGCCGGCACGCCGTGCGACGACGCGCAACCGCTTTACGTGCGCCGCGCGCGAATGATGGACGACCGGGGATTGGGTTCGGCTAACGAGATAGAAGCGGTAGGCGTCACCGTCGTTCGGAACGCGATATTTTTCGACGCTGGAAAAAACACCCATCGTTGGTCTCCTGAACTCGCAGGCGGCACAGCTGCCGCTTGCGATCAGAAGATGCGAACAAGGGTACAGGAAATCGAGATGAACCGCCCGCGCCGTTCATAGGCGCGGAATAAAGACGAGGCTGATTGCGCCGGTCGCTACTCCGCCGCCGTTCGAACCTCGGTCCGCTCGGCCCGCACCGCGCAGAACTTGAACTCGGGAATCTTCCCGAACGGATCGAGCGCCGGATTGGTCAAGAGGTTCGCCGCGGCTTCCGCGTAGCAGAACGGCATGAACACCATGTTTTCCGGCACGTCGCGGTCGGAGCGCACCTTGACCTCGACCGCGCCGCGGCGGGTTTCCAGCCGCACCATATCGCCCGGCCAGACCTGCATGCGCCGCATATCCTTCGGCGACATGAACGCCACCGCCTCCGGCTCGAGCTGGTCGAGTACGCTGGAACGCCGGGTCATCGAGCCGGTGTGCCAATGCTCGAGCACGCGGCCGGTGGAGAACACCATCGGATATTCGTCATCCGGCACTTCATCCGGCGCGATCACATGCGCCGGCACGATCCTGCCGCGGCCGCTATCCGTCGGGAAGCCTGTGGTGAAGATGATCTCGTTGCCGGGCAGATGCGGATCGTCGACCGGATAGGTCACCGCGCCCTCGCGCACCAGCCGCTCCCAGGTGATGTTCTTCAGCGACGGCATCACCTCGGTCATCTCGGTGAACACGTCGGCCGGCCCGTCATAGCGCCAGTCGAGCCCCATGCGCTTGGCGATTTCCTGGATGATCCACAGATCCTGCCGCGCGTCGCCGGGCGGTTTTATCACCTCGCGCGCCAGCTGCACGCGGCGGTCGGTATTGGTGAAGGTGCCCGATTTCTCTGCAAAAGCGGACGCCGGCAGGATCACGTCGGCATGGAACGCCGTTTCGGTCACGAACAGGTCCTGCACCACGAGATGATCGAGTTTTGCCAGCGCCTCGCGCGCATGCTGCAGGTCGGGATCCGACATCGCCGGATTCTCGCCCTCGATATACATCCCCGTGATCTCGCCGGCATGGATCGCATTCATGATCTCGACCACGGTGAGGCCGCGAACCGGATCAATTTCCTGATGCCAGAGCTTTTCGAACGGCTCGCGCAGATCGGTGCGCCCGACCGGCTGATAGTCCGGCAGGAACATCGGGATCAGCCCGGCGTCGGAGGCGCCCTGCACGTTGTTCTGGCCGCGTAGCGGATGCAGGCCGGTGCCGGGACGGCCGATCTGTCCCGTGATCAGCGCCAGCGCGATCAGACAGCGCGCATTGTCGGTGCCGTGCACATGCTGGCTGATGCCCATGCCCCAGAAGATCAGCGAGGCGCGCGAGCGCGCATACATCCGCGCCACTTCGCGCAAGGTCTCGGCCGGAACGCCGCAGATCGGCTCCATCTTCTCCGGCGTGAATTCCTTGATGCGCTCCTTGAGATCATCAAAGCCCTCGGTATAGCCGGCGATATATTGCTCGTCGGTCAGGCCCTCGGTGATGATGGTGTGGATCATCGCATTCAGCATCGCGACATCGCTGCCGGCCTTGAACGCCAGATGCAGATGCGCATGGCGCGACAGCGACTGCCGGCGCGGATCCATCACGATCAGCTTGGCGCCGCGCTTGGCCGCGTTCTTGATGAAAGTGGCGGCGACCGGATGATTGACCGTCGGATTGGCGCCGATCACGATAATGACTTCGGCGTCCATGGCGGCGGCGAACGGCGCCGACACCGCGCCCGAGTTCAGGCCCTCCATCAGGGCCGCGACCGACGAGGCGTGGCACAGCCGCGTGCAGTGATCGACATTGTTGGAGCCGAAGCCGGTGCGCACCAGTTTCTGGAACAGGTAGGCTTCCTCGTTCGATCCTTTGGCCGACCCAAAACCGGCGAGCGCCTTGACGCCCTTTTCATCGCGGATTTTGACGAGGCCCTTGGCGGCGAGATCGAGCGCTTCTTCCCACGACGCCTCGCGGAAATGCGTGAACGGGTTGGCGGGATCGACCTGGTCGTTGGAATCTTTCTTCGCATTCGCCAGCCGCACCAGCGGCTTTGTCAGGCGATGCGGGTGATGGATGTAGTCGAACCCAAAACGGCCCTTGACGCAGAGCCGGTTGTGGTTGGCCGGACCGTCGCGGCCTTCGGCGTAGATGATCTTCTCGTCCTTGACTTCATAGGTGACCTGACAGCCGACGCCGCAGAACGGGCACAGCGAGTCCACTTTCTTGTCCGGATAGGTGACGCGGGTCTGGTTCTCGTCGAGCATGACCGACGGCATCAGCGCGCCGGTCGGACAGGCCTGCACGCATTCGCCGCAGGCGACGCAGGTCGATTCGCCCATCGGATCGTCGAAATCGAACACGATCTTGGATTCATGGCTGCGATAGGCCATGCCGATGACGTCATTGACCTGGACCTCGCGGCAGGCGCGCACGCAGAGGCCGCACTGGATGCAGGCATCGAGATTGACGCTCATCGCGGGATGACTGGAATCGCCCTGCCAGCGCTCGGCGGCCGGGAAACGGCTTTCGGTGACCTCGACCTTTTCGGCCCAGTGCCAGAATTTCGAATCGGGATCGTGCGAGGTTTCGCGCGCCGGCTGATCAGCGACCAGCAGTTCCATCACCATCTTTTGCGCGGCGACCGCGCGGGCGCTGGCCGATTTCACCTTCATCCCGACGCTCGGCGTGCGCTTGCAGGACGCCGCCAGCACGCGTTCGCCTTCGACCTCGACCATGCAGGCGCGGCAATTGCCGTCGGGCCGGTAGTCCGGCTCCGGCGAATAACAGAGATGCGGGATCTCGCGGCCCTGCCGTTTGGCGACCTGCCAGATGGTCTCGCCGTTGATGGCCTCGACTTGCTTGCCGTCGAGTTCGAACTGGATTTTGGTCATTCGGCAGCTTCCTTGGGAAGGAACTCGTCCGGAAAATATTTAATGACTGTGGTGAGCGGATTCGAGGCGGCCTGGCCGAGACCGCAGATCGATGCATCGCGCATCGCCTGACTCAATTCATCGAGCAGTTCGCGGTTCCAGACCGGTTTCTCCATCAGCAGCGCCGCCTTCTGGGTTCCGACCCGGCAGGGCGTGCACTGGCCGCAGCTTTCATCCTCGAAGAAGCGCATCAGATTCAGCGCCGCTCCCTTCACGCTGTCCTGTTCGGACAGGATGATCACGGCGGCGGAACCGATGAAGCAGCCGTATTTTTCCAGTGTGCCGAAATCGAGCGGAATGTTGTCCATCGCCGCCGGCAGGATGCCGCCGGAGGCGCCGCCCGGCAGATAGGCGTGGAATTTATGTCCGTCCGCCATGCCGCCGCAGAACTCGTCGATCAGCTCGCGCACCGTGATGCCCGCGGGCGCCAGCTTCATGCCGGGATTTTTCACCCGCCCCGACACCGAATAGCTGCGCAAGCCATGACGGTCGTTGCGGCCATGGCTCTTCCACCAGTCCGCGCCTTTTTCGACGATGTCGCGCACCCACCACAGCGTCTCGATATTGTTGATCAGCGTCGGCAGCCCGAACAGCCCGACCTGGAACGGGTAAGGCGGCTTGTGCCGCGGCAATCCGCGCTTGCCTTCGATGCTTTCCAGCAGCGAGGATTCCTCGCCGCAGATATAGGCGCCGGCGCCGCGCCGCATGTGCAGCACCGGGCCACCCGGCGGTAACTTAGCGATCTCGCGTTCGAGAATTTCGCGCGAGGCCGGATATTCGTCGCGGATGTAGATGTAGATTTCGGGCGCCTCGACCACATGCGCGCCGATCAGCATGCCCTCGAGAAAGCGATGTGGATCGGTTTCCAGATAAAAGCGATCCTTGAACGTGCCGGGCTCGCCCTCGTCGCCGTTGATCGCCATCAGCCGTGGGCCGGGCTCGCCGAGCACGGCGCGCCACTTCCGCCCTGTCGGAAAGCCTGCGCCGCCGAGACCGCGCAAAGACGCGTCATCGAGCGACTTCAGCAGATCTTCTTTGGTCAGTTCGCCGGAGCGCAGGCGATTGAGCAACGCGTAGCCGCCGCCGGCGACATAGGCGGCGTAATCGATGTAGTCAGGCAGATGGGCGTGGGTATCGCCGCCCTTTGCCGCCGCAAGTACGCTGGCGACGCTGGCGCGATCGACAAAGTGATGGCCGACCTCGGCTGCGGGCGCGGTGTCGCAACGGCCGACACAGGGTGCGCGCACCACGCGAATGCCGGGACCGGCTGACGTCTGTAATTCCTGCAGCAGTTTTTCCGCGCCCAGCATCGCGCAGGTCAAGGAATCGCAGACGCGAATGGTCAAGGGCGCGATGTCAGGCTCGCCTTCCTTCACCACGTCGAAATGCGCGTAGAAGGTCGCGGTCTCGAACACCTCCGCGAAGGCGAGCTTCATCTCGTCGGCGAGGGCTGCGAGGTGGGCGGCCGAAATCTGATGCCAGGTGTCCTGGACGAGGTGCAGATATTCGATCAGCAGGTCGCGCCGGCGCGGCCGGTCGCCCAGCAAAAGCGCAATCTCTTCAGCCGCTTGCGGATCGATCTGCCGGCCCTTGGGGGTCGATTTGGCCCGCTTGCGTCCCTCGCCCGGATGTTCGAACGAGCGGACTTTTTGCACGTCATGGCTCATTGAAGCATCTCGTTCCCAGTTTCGTTGTTACGGCAATCC
>JGI12053J15887_10000426_pt1 | contig 16980 bp, 19 predicted proteins | sample MedBloCAOM1_O3_FD_15887 | JGI IMG/M metagenome (IMG submission 15887)
TGCAGCTGATGACGGTGCACTCGGCAAAGGGCCTGGAGTTTCACGCGGTGTTCATCACCGGGCTGGAAGAGGGCCTCTTCCCGCACGAGCAGAGCGTTCTGGAGGAAGACGGCCTGGAAGAGGAACGCAGACTGATGTACGTCGCGATCACCCGCGCACGGACGCGGCTCTACCTCTCCTTCGCCCAGACGCGCATGCTGCACGGCCAGACCCGCTACAACGTCGCCTCGCGCTTCCTCGACGAACTCCCGGAGGAAGTCGTGAAGCGCCTCACGCTCCGGCCGGGGCACGCCCGATTCGATGACCTGGCCTGGGCTCCCCGGCCGGCGAAAGGCGGCAAAGCCAAAACGCCGGGTCACGGGTTCCGCATCGGCCAGTCGGTGCTGCACCCGAAGTTCGGCCAGGGCGTCATCGTCAACGCGGAAGGATCCGGCACCGACGCGCGCCTGCAGATCAATTTCGGCAAGCAGGGGATGAAATGGCTCGCGCTGGAGTACGCGAAGCTGACCGCCGCGTAGCTGCGCTCACCCGAGCACAGCGATAGATTTCCTTTTACTTGTCGAACAAACGCAGCTGGCTCGCCCCGACGAGGACGACCTGTTCGACTGCGCGCTTGGCTTCGTCCAGCGTGGCAGCTTCGCCGGAATGGTTAGCCGCCCGCCAGCGGTAGATCCCGTCCCATTCCTTCTTCGGGCCGAGCGTGACCTGCCCCAGCCGCTCTTTTCCGAGCCAGTATCCGTGCGCGAGGTAGCCGCGCTCCCAGAACGCCTGTTTCGCTTTTTTCCCGGGCTTCGGCATCGGCTCCTCCCGAGCCGGCATTTTACCCACGGCCGGGGCGTTCGTGTACAGTGTCGCCCACCCCTCAAAGGGGGGTTGCACTTGACCCCCTATTTAGGGGGTAAGAAAAACGCGATGAAAAACGACTATCTCGAGCGGATTCTCCGGGCGCGCGTGTACGACGTGGCGGTGGAGACGCCCCTGGAAGTCGCACCCAATCTCTCGGCGCGCCTCGGCAACCGGGTGCTCTTGAAGCGTGAGGACATGCAGCCGGTGTTCTCCTTCAAGTGCCGCGGCGCCTACAACAAGATGGCGAATCTTCCCTCGGCGGCGCTTGCCCGCGGAGTCATCGCTTCTTCGGCCGGCAATCATGCTCAAGGCGTGGCCCTTGCGGCCCAGAAGCTCGGCTGCGCGGCGGTGATCGTGATGCCGTCCACAACCCCCAAGATCAAGGTCGACGCGGTCAAGGCCCGCGGAGCGGAAGTGCACTTGCACGGCGATACCTACGACGAAGCGCACGTCGAGGCGAAGCGCCTGGGAAGGGCACGCAGGCTCGGCTTCGTTCACCCCTACGAGGATCCGGACGTGATCGCGGGCCAGGGCACGATCGGAATGGAAATCCTGCGTCAGACCGCGCACCCGATCCACGCCGTATTCGTGCCGATCGGCGGCGGCGGGCTGGTTTCCGGCATCGCTTCCTACATCAAGCGGCTGCGCCCGGCGATCAAGGTCGTCGGCGTCGAACCGGTGGACGCCGACGCCATGGCGCGCTCGCTCAAGGCCGGACGGCGCGTCGTGCTGGATCACGTGGGTCTTTTCGCCGACGGGGTCGCGGTGAAGCAGGTCGGCAAAGAGACGTTTCGCCTGTGCAGGGAACTCCTCGACGGCGTGATCCTCGTCGACACCGACCAGATCTGCGCGGCGATCAAGGACGTGTTCGAGGACACGCGCACGATCCTCGAGCCCGCCGGCGCGCTGGCGATCGCCGGCGCCAAGGCCTACGTCGAAAAATCCGGGGTGCGCGGAAAGAAGCTCGTCGCCGTCGCCTCGGGCGCGAACACGAATTTCGACCGGCTGCGCTTTGTCGCCGAGCGCGCCGAGATGGGCGATCGGCGCGAGACCATCCTCGCGGTCACCATCGCCGAGCGTCCGGGCAGCTTCAAGAAGTTCTGCGCCACGCTCGGAGCGCGCAACATCACCGAGTTCAACTACCGCATCGCCGATCCCAAGGATGCGCACGTATTCGTCGGCGTCGAGGTGCACAGCCGCGACGAGTCCGCGAAAATCGTGAAAGTCCTCGAGCGCGAGGGCCTGAAGACGCTCGACCTCTCCGACGACGAGATGGCCAAGCTCCACGTGCGTCACATGGTCGGCGGGCATGCGCCGCCGGCGATCCGGAGGGACGCGCGCCGCGTCGCCGACGAGTTGCTCTACCGCTTCGAGTTTCCGGAGCGGCCCGGGGCGCTCATGCGCTTTCTGTCGGGCATGCGCACCGACTGGAACATCAGCCTGTTCCACTATCGCAATCAGGGGAGCGACTACGGCCGGGTGCTGGTCGGCATGCAGGTGCCGCGCCACGAGATGCGCGAATTCCGGCGTTTCCTCGCCGAGCTCGGCTATCGGTACGTGGACGAAAGCAGCAATCCGGCTTACCGGCTGTTTCTCGGTTGAGACTAGGTCTTCGGTTCTCCGAAGTATCCGGGCGCGATCTCTCCCGCGTAGCACGGCGGCGAAGAGTAGCCTTTCGGGTCGTCCAGGAACTTGAGCCCCTTCGGTTCGCGGCGGTATACGCCGCGCTCGGTGACGACGAAATCCACGGGAATGTCGTGCGGCTGAGGATGTATGGTCTTCAGGAAGGCCTGCTCGTAGGCGATCCCGACGACGCGCGGCCGTCTGGCGAGCGCCGCGAGGGTACGGTCGAAAAAGCCGCCGCCGTAGCCGAGCCGGTAACCGTCCGCATCCCACCCCAGCATGGGTAGCAGCACGTGATCCGGGTTGACCTCGGGCGAACCGACAGGGTACGGAATGCCGAGTGGCCCGACGGCCAGTTCCACNCCGGGTTTCCATTCGCGAAAAACGAGCGGAGCCTTGGGGGCTACGACGGCCGGCAGCGCGGTCGTCGCCCCCTGCCGCCGCAGGGCCGCAGCCAGATGGCGTGCGTCGTATTCGTTCCGGTACGGCCAGCAAAACGCCAATATTCCGTGCACCAGATCCGGGAACGCACGTTCAAGGTGGTGGTCGATCCGCGAGCGCAGCTCCGCGAGCGTCTCCGGGGTGAGCGTTTCGCGTTCCCGCAAAAGCCTGGTGCGCTCGTTCTTGCGCCAGGCGGAAAGCTCGGAAGGGGTCATGTACGGAGGCCCTTAATCTGGCACGAAAAATGCCTGTAGTATTCTATCAAAGGAGGAAGTGGACCTTGATACGAGCGCTGCTCCGTCCGGCCTGCCTTGCCGTCGCCCTCGCCGCGGCGGCGCCCGCGTGCGCGGCGAAGCTCGATGCGCAGGACGCGGCGTTCCTCGCCGCCCGCGATGCGTTCGAAGCGAACCACAGGGCCAGGCTCGCAGCGCTCGCCCCGAAGCTCGAAGGCCACCTGCTCGAGCCCTATGTCGAGTACTGGCAGCTCTTCTTCAGGCTTCCCGGCGCATCGTCCGCAGACGTTCGCGACTTCCTTTCCCGATACCAAGGTACCGCGCTCGCAGAGCAACTGCGCGTCGATTGGCTCAAGGTGCTCGGCAGGAGCGGACGATGGGAGTTGTTCCAAGCGGAATATCCGGCGCTCTCCGGCGACGACCCCGAGGTGACCTGCTACATGCTGCTCGCGCGCTGGAAGCGCGAGGATGCCGCGGTGCCCGGTGATTTCAAGCCCTTCTGGAACGCTCCGCGTGAACTTCCCGAAGGCTGCCTCACTCTGGCCCGGTCGATCCACAAGGCCGGCCAAATCGGCTCGCGCGAAGCATGGGAGCGGTTTCGCGTCCTGGTCGGCGCCGGGCTCATGGGCGCGGCCAAGCGCACCATGGAGTTTCTGCCGCGTGGCGAAGCCATCGACGCGAAACGACTCGGGACCGTCATCCGGGCGCCGGTCAAGTTTCTCAGGAATCCGCACGTCGACCTGGCGAAGGTGACCGATCGAGAGCTGGTCATCGCCGCCCTCACGCTGGCTGCCGACGCGGACGTGCGGACCGCCGCGGCGCTCTGGAGCGGCGGCCTGAGCGATGGCTTTTCCGTCGAAGACCGCAGGTACGTCTGGCTGATGCTGGCCATGAACGGCGCGCTCCGGCACGTGCCTGACGCGCTCGACTGGTTCGGTGATCCGGGAGCGCTCACCGACGAGCAGCTCGGCTGGCGTGCGCGAATCGCGATGAGGACCGAAAAGTGGCGCGAGGTCAGAAACTCCATCGACCGGATGTCTCCGCTCGCCAAGAACGAGCCGGTCTGGATCTACTGGTACGGCCGGGCCGAGCGNGAGCTCGGCAGCCCGCTGGAAGCCGAAGGTTATTTCGAGCGCATCGCCGGAGAGCACAGTTTCTACGGGCGCCTTGCCGCCGAGGAACTCGGCGTGAGCCTGCGGATTCCGGCGCGGGCTCCTCTGCCCACTGAAAGCGAGATCGCCGAGGTTGCAGCCATTCCCGGGCTCGCGCGTGCGCTCGCCCTCTATCGCCTGGACATGCGGACCGAGGCGACGAAGGAGTGGCTCTGGACCATCCGAGGCATGGACGATCGCAAGCTGCTCGCGGCGGCCGAGCTCGCCCGGCGCAACGAAGCCTGGGACAGGGCCATCGGCACCGCGGACAGAACGGTATTCGCCCACAACTTTTCGTTCCGCTACCTTGCGCCTTATCGCGAGGTGCTCGCCGAGAACGCGCGCTCGCGCGATCTCGAGGAGCCCTGGGTGCTGGGCGTGGTGCGCCAGGAAAGCCGTTTCATCATCGGTGCAAAATCCTCCGCCGGCGCGACCGGCCTCATGCAGGTGATGCGTCCGACCGCGAAGTGGGTGGCGCAGAGAATGCGCATGAAGAACTTCTCCTCGGCGCGGCTGCACGAACCGGACCTCAATGCCGCTCTCGGCACGTATTACCTCAAGCACGTCCTCAATCAGTTCGACGGCAGCCCCGTTCTCGCCGCGGCGGCGTACAACGCCGGGCCCACGCGCGCGCGCCTGTGGCGCGGCACGGTTCCGGTCGAAGGCGCGGTCTTCATCGAGACCATTCCCTTCGGGGAGACGCGCGACTACGTGAAGAAGGTGATGACGAACACGGTTTACTACGCCGCCGTCCTCGGCGCCGAGCCAACCCCCTTGAAGGCGCGCCTGGGCACGGTCCTGCCTCGNCGCTCCTCCGAGGGCGTGGCTGTAATTCAGAACCCGCCCGTCGTTCAATAGGGTTCGCGGGACCATCGAAGCGGTCGGGCGCACCTGCCCGGCGCGCTTCGAGGTTACACTAGCGCTTTCCCCTGGCAGCAGCATGAGTCGCATTCTTGTCATCGGCGGCAGCGGCTTTGTCGGCCGGCATCTCGTGCGCCAGCTCGTCGAAGACGGGCACTTCATCGTCGTGCCCACGCGCCGACGCGAGCGTGCCAAGCACCTGATTCTCCTGCCGACGGTCGATGTGGTCGAGGCCGACGTGCATCACCCGGAGACCCTCGCGAAGCTCACCGCCGGCTGCGACGCGGTCGTCAATCTCGCCGGCATCCTGCATGGACGCCCGGGCCACCCCTATGGACCGGAGTTCGCACGCGTGCACGTCGAGCTCCCGAAAAAAATCGTCGAGGCGTGCAACAAGAAACGCGTGCCGCGCCTGCTGCACATGAGCGCGCTGCATGCCCACGCCGACGGCCCCAGCCAATACCTGCGTTCCAAGGGCGAAGGCGAGGCGTGGGTGCTCGCGGCCCAGGACACGCAGGCGGTGACGGTGTTCCGGCCTTCGGTGATATTCGGGCCCGAGGATCAGTTTCTCAACACCTTCGCCGGGCTCCAGCGCTGGCTGCCGCTCGTGCTCCTTCCCAGCCCGCAGGTACGCTTCCAGCCCGTCTACGTCGAGGACGTGGCGCGCTGTTTCAGCGCGAGCCTCGCCGACCGCGACAGCATCGGCAAGCGCTATGACCTGTGCGGGCCGCGCGCTTATACCCTGCGAGAGCTCGTGAAATACGCCGGTATCGCGAGCGGCCACCCGCGGCCCGTCATCGGCCTATCCGACCGTCTTTCCTTCCTCAGCGCCTGGGCGATGGAATGGAAGCCGGGCAGGAAGCTCATGTCGCGCGACAACTACAATTCGATGAAGGTGGACAGCGTTTCGAGCGCTGCCTTCCCGTTTTCCATCCAGCCCGCGCCTCTCGAGGCGGTCGCGCCCGTCTACCTCCGCGGCGTTTTTCCGCGCTCGCGCTACAGCTGGTTCCGCTACAAGGCGGGCCGCTAGGCTTCCCTGATCATGGCGACCCGGATCCTGGTCATCGGCAACAGGAACTACTCCTCCTGGTCTCTGCGGCCGTGGCTGTTCCTGAAGCAGAACGCAATCGCCTTCGAGGAAGTTCGCATCCCCCTGTACCAGGCAAGCTCGAAGGAGCGCCTGCTGAGGTACTCGCCATCCGGGAAGGTTCCCGTGCTGGTCGAGGGGGACATCCGCATCTGGGATTCGCTTGCGATCCTCGAATATCTCGCGGAAACACATCCGAGCGCCCGGGGGTGGCCCGCCGACGTGGTCGCGCGGGCTACGGCGCGGTCCGTGTGCGCCGAAATGCACTCGGGCTTTCCCGCGCTGCGCCAGAACCTGTCGATGAACGTGCGCAAGGTTTTCGCGCGGCGTACCTGGCCCGCGGAGGTCAGCGAGGAGATCGAACGCATCCAATCGCTCTGGCAGAGCTGCCGAGAGCGCCACGGAACGGGCGGCCCGTTCCTTTTCGGTCATTTCTCTGCAGCCGATGCCATGTACGCGCCGGTCGTGTGGCGCTTCATCGGCTACTCGGTGCCCCTCGCGCCGGCGGCGCGCGCCTACTGCGACGCAATGCTCGCCTTGCCGCCGATGCAGGAATGGCGCGCGGCCGCGGGAACCGANGCCGAAACGCTGTCGCAGTTCGAGATGGCGCCCTGAAAGGCAGGTCGCGGTGAAGATTTACNCCGTCGGCGGAGCGGTGCGCGACGAGCTCCTCGGGCTGCCCGTGGCGGACCGCGACCACGTCGTGGTCGGGAGCACGCCGGAGGAAATGGTGCGACTCGGCTACAAGCCCGTGGGCAAGGATTTCCCGGTGTTCCTGCATCCGCGAACTCACGAGGAGCACGCTCTCGCACGCACCGAGCGCAAGGTCGCGCGCGGCTACAAGGGCTTCCGGATCCACGCCGCGCCCGACGTCACGCTCGAGCAGGACCTCGCGCGGCGAGACCTGACCATCAACGCGATGGCGCGCGACGAAGCCGGGCGGCTCATCGATCCATTCGGCGGCGCGGCCGATCTCGAACGCGGACTGCTCCGGCACGTGAGCCCCGCGTTCGTCGAGGACCCGGTGCGGATCCTGCGGGTTGCGCGCTTTGCTGCCCGCTTCGGTTTTGCGGTCGCGCCGGAGACCATGGCGTTGATGCGCTCGATGGTCGCAAACGGCGAGACGGACGCGCTCGTGCCGGAGCGCGTGTGGCAGGAGTTCTCCAAGGGCCTGATGGAGGGTGACGCGGCTCTGATGTTCCCGGTGCTCGCCGAGGCGGGACTCCTCGAGAAGCTGCTCCCCGATTTGAATCTCGCTTTCGAGCACGGCCGCCCGGCGAACGATGCCGCCCGCGTTCTCGTCCGCTCGCTCGAGTGCGCCGCCGCCGAGCGGCTGGGTCTCGCACCGCGCTTCGCTCTGGTCGCTTGCTGCACGCCCAGCGTCCACGCGACGCGCGCGCTGAGCGAGCGCCTCAAGGCGCCCGGCGANTGCCGCGACCTCGCCCTGCTCGCCCGGCAGCACGGCGAGACGATAAAGCGCGCTCCCACGCTGGGTGCGCAGTACCTGCTCACTCTGCTCGAGCGCTGCGACGCCCTGCGCCGGCCCGAGCGCTTCGACGAGCTGCTTGCGGTCCTCGCCTGCGTCGAACGGGGCGAGCGCGGCTGGACGGGAAGTCCCTACATGCCGCGCGTGGTCCTGCGGCGGGCGCTCGCTGCGGCTGCGGGGGTCGATGCCGCGAAAATCGCTGCCCGGAGCGCGAAATCCGATATCGCCGCAAAGCTGCGCCGCGCGCGGATTGCCGCAATCGAAGGATTAACCTGAGATGGAACCTCAAGCCGAAACCGATATGCTGTGGGGCGGCCTCAGGCAGAATATCCTCGCGGGCACGCGCCTTGCGCTTTTCCTGCCGGTGCGCGCGCTCGACTTCCGCATCTCGATCGGGCAGTACGTCGCTCTGGTGTTCGCGAGCTTTGCGTTCTGGCTCGCGGGCGGTATGCTGCGCGCGGGTTTTCCGGGCACCGTCGATTTCGCCGCCCTCACCGCGGGGCTCGCGGAGATCCCGCTTGTGCTCGGCACCTGTCTTCTTGCCGCGAGAGTCTTTCGGGAAGAACAGCTCGCAGTAGCGTTCGCGGTATTGCTCGCCGCGACGGACCCCGTTTTCGAAGTCGCGGGAGCCGCGGTCCAGGCGGCGGCGCACCTGGAAGTGGTCGAGCTCGACGCGGACGCCGTGTACTGGGCGTTCGTCGCCTGGGGCTTCGCCGTGATCCCGCGCACCCTTTACGTCCTCACCGGCTGGCGCGGCCGTTCCTCGGTGCTGGCGTTCGGCCTTCTTGCGGGGCTCCTCGCGATCCTCGTCGCCGCTTTCCCGCGCAGCGAGCTCTGGATCGCGGCCCGGGACGACCGAGCCCAAGCCGCGCGTCCGCGGCTGACTCAGGAGGAAGTGTTCCACCGGCAGGGATTCATCCTCGATGAGCAGCTTGCCGCGCTCAGTCCCGAGCGGCCTGGCGTCGTGGATCTGTATTTCGTCGGAGTCGCGGGCGACAGCGGGCAGGACACCTTCTACTTGGAGCTGGTTTCGGTCAAGGAACTGCTCGAGGAGCGTTTCGACGCCGCGGGCAGGTCGATCGCGCTCATCAACAATACCGCGACGCTGAAGAATTATCCCATCGCCACCGCGAGCAACCTGCGCGCCACGCTTGCGCATCTCGGCAGCGTGATCAATACCGACGAGGACATCGTGCTTCTGCACATCGCCACTCACGGAGACAATGATTACAGGCTCGCCCTGGATCTCCCGCCGCTCGAGCTCGCGCAGCTCACCCCGAGTGCCCTCGCGCGCATGCTCGCGGACAGCGGCATCAAGTGGAAGGTGATCGTGATCTCGGCGTGTTTCTCCGGCGGGTACATCGAGCCGCTCAAGGACGACAACACCCTCATCATCACCGCCGCGGACGCCTTTCACTCCTCCTTCGGCTGCGATTACGAGAGCGACTACACCTGGTTCAGCCAGGCGTTCTACGACGAGGCGCTGCGCGACACCTTCTCGTTTGCCGAGGCGTTCGAGGCCGCGAAAGAAACCGTGGACGACCGGGAACGGGCCGAGGGCTATCCGCCCTCCAACCCGCAGATGTTCGCGGGCGCCGCGATGCGCAAGAAGCTCGCTGCGCTCGAGAAGCGCCTCGCCGCGAGGGCGACGGAGCCGCCTCAGAGGAGGCGCGCCAGCAGCGTCAGGGCGAGCGAAAGCACGATCGTGCTGGCGAAGGGCAGGTAGTAGAGCCGCCCTTTATAGCGCACGGTGAGGTCGCCCGGCAGCCGGCCGAGCCCGTATTTCGACAGCCACGGCGAAAGCAGCGTGAGCACCACGAGCGCGATCGCGACCGCCAAGACCCACTTCAGCATGGCTTTACTTTACCGGGCTTCACGATACACTGCGCGGCTTCCGGACTTGTCGAGGAAACGATGATCGAGCTTTACACCTGGAGCACGCCCAACGGGCGTAAGGTCTCCGTGATGCTGGAAGAATGCGGTCTTCCCTACAACCTGCACAAGGTCAACATCGGGGCGGGCGATCAGTTCGCTCCCGATTACGTTGCGATCAACCCCAACGCCAAGATTCCCTCTATCGTCGATCCGGACGGACCCGACGGGAAGCCCATGCGGATGATGGAATCGGGCGCAATCCTCATCTACCTCTCGGCGAAAACCGGAAAATTCCTGCCGCGGAGCGACCGCGGCAAATACCTGGCGCTGCAATGGCTGATGTTCCAGATGGGCCACATCGGGCCGATGTTCGGCCAGGTGCACCATTTCCTGCGCTCGGCGAAAGAGCAGGTGCCCTACGCAATCGAGCGTTACACCAAGGAAAAGGACCGGCTCTACGGAGTTCTCGACCGGCGCCTGGGCGAGGCGGAATACCTCGCCGGCGAGTACTCGATCGCCGACATCGCCACGTATCCCTGGGTCGCGCGCTACGAGTGGCACAAGACGGACTTGAACGCCTTTCCCAACGTAAAACGCTGGTTCGACGCGATCGGTGCGAGGCCCGCGGTGAAACGCGGAATGGCCGTGCCTTCCTGAATCAGCCCTTTCTCGCGTACTTGACGAGGAAGGCGTTGATTTCCTCGACCTTGAGCTGAATGTCCCGCGGATCGGGCTGGTTGCCGACTACGCGGTTCATCCACTCCATGTTCTTCTCCATGCGCGCCACAACCGCCGGCCATTCGGACGCCTTGTGGCGTTGCGGGTCGGGAAGCACGTGGCACTGCTGGCAGGCGAGCTTGAACGACTGGCCTTCGGGGAGATTTACAGCGGGATACTTCTTCGGGTCGAGCGGCCGCTGACCGTGCTTCTGAAGATAGGCGAGCAGGACCGTTGCCTCGTCCACGCTGGGGGCCTCCACGCCCGCCATCATGTCCTGCATCAGCTCGCCCAGATTGCCCTTGCCCCGCATGCGCACCACCATGCGCTCGAATATCGCCGGCCACTTCGCCGCCTGATGCATCGCCGGGTTGGGAAGGTTGTGGCACTGAACGCAGTACCGGACGACGAGGCGCGCACCGCGGGATCGGCGCTCTGGAAGTTGGCGCAGCTCGAACGTGGGGGGAAGAATGCGCTCGAGCATCTGACCGTGCGGGCTCTCGGCCCAGCGCCTTTTCGCCTGCTCGACGAGCTGCGCGTCCTGCGCGGCGGCCGGCGCAGCGCCAAGCACGGCAGCGAAGACGAACGCGGCGATGCGCGGCATGCCGCGATTATACTGAGCGAAGGAGGCATCATGAGCACTACTCAGTTCGACACGGTCATTATCGGCACCGGGCAATCGGGAAAACCGTTAGGGATTGCGCTCGCTCGCTCCGGGCTGAAGGTCGCGGTGATCGAGCGCGAGCACGTCGGCGGCACCTGCATCAACGTCGGCTGCACGCCCACCAAGACCATGGTGGCCAGCGCTCGCGTCGCTTATCTCGCCCGGCGGTCGAAAGACTACGGCGTCAGCGCCGCTCCGGTCACGGTAAGCATGCGTCGCGTGCTCGAACGCAAGCGCGGCATCGTCGAGAGATTTCGCAGCAACGGGCAGAGGGCGCTCGAGAAAACTGCCGATCTCGAACTGATTTTTGGCGAAGCTCGTCTTAAAGACGCAAGGCACGTCGCCGTGAAACTAAGAAATGGCGGCACGAGGGAGCTTGAAGGCAGGCGCATCGTCATCAACACCGGCTGCCGGCCCGCCGTGCCCACGATCGCCGGGCTGGACCGGATCCCCTTCCTGGATTCCTCGAGCATCATGGAGCTCACCGAGCTGCCCAGGCATCTGATCGTGCTCGGCGGCGGCTACGCCGGCCTGGAGTTCTGCCAGATGTTTCGCAGGTTCGGTGCGCGGGTGACGGTGGTGAACCGCGATCCCCGGCTGATACTGCGCGAAGACCCCGATGTGTCGGCCGAGGTCGAGAAAATCCTCGAGGAAGATGGAATCGAGATTATCAACTCGACGCAGGTGACGCTTGTCGAAAAGATCAAAGCGGGCGTGCGTGTGGTGCTCGGGGATTGGCAAGGGATCGAAGAAGATCTCGGGCAGCCACCTGCTCCTCGCGCTGGGGCGCGTGCCGAATTCCGATCGCCTGAATCTCGGCGCCGCGGGCGTCCGGACCGACAAGCTCGGGTACATCGAAGTGAATGCCAAGCTCGAGACCAATGTCCCGGGCATCTACGCGATCGGTGACGTGAAAGGCGGGCCGGCCTTCACGCACATCTCCTACGACGATTTCCGCATCCTGCGCGAGAACTGGCTGAACGGCGGCAACGCGACCATCGAAGGGCGACCGGTGCCCAATTGCATGTTCATCGATCCTCAGCTCGCGACGGTAGGGCTGAACGAAAGCGAGGCGCAGAGACGCGGTATCGACTACCGCGTGGCGAAGCTGCCGATGACGGGCGTGGCGCGCGCGCTGGAGATGAGCGAGACGCGCGGTTTCATGAAGGCGATCGTGGACGCAAGGACGCAACAGATTCTCGGCTGCACCGTTCTCGGCGTCGAAGGCGGGGAGATCATGTCGATGATGCAGATCGCGATGATGGGGAAGCTTCCCTATCCCGCGATCAAGGAAGCGATCTTCGCGCACCCCACGCTCGCCGAGTCGCTGAACAACCTCTTCATGACGCTCGACCCGCGCTAGCGCGACTCGCCTACTTCTTTGCCGCTCCGGCCGACTCCTTTTCGGCCATCGGCTTCATCCCTCGCCCTTTCTTCTCGGCGGCTTTCTTCACGTCGCCCTTCTTCATGCCTTTTTTCTTCATCTCGCCGTGCATGGGCTCGTCCATCTTCATGGGCTTCCCGGGCGCTTCCACGCCCCAGGCGCCGGTGCCTGCCGCAAGGATCGCCGCCAGCGCGATGACTTCATGCGATCTCATCAGCTGCCGCTGAACCAGTTGTAGCCCTGGTCTTCCCAGTAGCCTCCCGGATATTCATTGGTGACGAACATCGCCGTGATGTGCTTCGGATTCTTGAAGCCGAGCTTGGTCGGCATGCGCAGCTTCATCGGGAAGCCGTACTTCGGCGGCAGGATCTGATCGGCGAAACGGAAAGTGAGCAGCGTCTGCGGGTGCAAGGCCGTCGCCATGTCGATGCTCGTCGAATAGTCGTCTGCGCACTCGAACCCGATGTATTTTGCCGTGGTATCTGCGCCGACACGCGCGAGGAAATCGGAAAAGCGCACGCCGCTCCACTTGCCGATCGCGCTCCAGCCTTCGACGCAGATATGGCGCGTGATCTGGAAAGTCTGCGGCAGGGCGTAGAGCTCGGGCAGCGTCCAGGGTTTCTTCTCGCGGATCAGGCCCTCGAGCTCCAGCTTGTAGTCCTTGCCGTCCACCAGTGGGGCCTCGCTCTCGGCGTAGAAAGCGTTGAAAGGAAAAGGCTTGGTGATCGCGCTCTCGGGATATTCCGGCGCGAGCTTGTTCGGATTGAAGAGCCAGCCCTGAGCGCGGTCGTTCCAGCGCGACATCCCCATGAGCAGGCTCTGCACCCCTTCGTCGTCGGTCGGCTCGCAGCCCGAGAGCAGCGCGAGCGCCCCGAGCGAGAGGCCTTGCTTCAGGAACAGCCGCCGCTCGATCGCGCGGATAAGCCTCGGTGACTGATCGGCGAGGCTCGTTTCCATCGTCCGTTTCTTCATGACGCCCTCCTGGCGCGGCCCGTGATGATCGTGGGAAAAGTGCGCGGCACGAGAATCACCATCACGACGTGCACCGCNACGATCAGAACCAGCAGAGCCATCGCGAGGAAGTGCACAACACGCGCGCTTTCATAACCGCCGAGAATCACCGTGATCTCCTGCAGCTGAACCGGCTTCCAGATCGCCAGCCCCGAAAAGACGAGAACGACGAGGCACAGGATGATCGCGAGGTAGGCTGCGCGCTGCGCGGCGTTGTACACGGAAAGATCCTCGTGCGCGAGCTTGCCGCGCAGCGCCCCCAGCACGTCGCGAAATACCGCCCCCGGCGTCAGCGGAAAAAGCTTTCTGCGAAAGTGTCCGGAGACGATGCCGTAAGTCACGTATACGATGCCGTTGATCACCAGCAGCCACATCGCGGCAAAGTGCCACTGCAGCGCGCCGGCGAGCCAGCCTCCGAGCGTGAGCTCGTTCGGGATCCTGAACGGGAAAAGCGGCGACGCGTTGTAGATGCGCCAGCCGCTCGCAACCATAACGAGAATGCCGAACGCGTTGATCCAGTGTGTGATGCGCACGATCAGCGGGTGGACCTTGACCCATTGCGCCTGCGCAGCTTCCATCGGAGTCTCCTGTAGCGTCTGGCCCCTTCTGGTCGGAGGGGATAGGTTACACCTTACAGCGCACTTCGCCTGTCGCCTTTGCCGAAGCCGAGCAAGGTCTGCGAGAAGCCACGCGTGAAAGCGATCACCTTGAAGAGCTCCCCCATTTCCGCGGGGCTCATCAGGCGGTTCGCCTGGTTGGCGAGGGGAAGGAATTTCGCGCCGTCCTCCGCCGGCGTGCGCGACATGACCTCGGTAATGCCGCAATTGACGAGGAACTGCGCCTGGCTCGCNTAGCCGGCGACTTCCAGCCCGCCCTCGCGCGCAGCCCCGGCAATGGCGCTGAAATCGACGTGGCTGGTGATGTCCTGCAGGCCGGGGAGGAAAAACGGNTCGGCGTGCGCATGGTGGCGGTAATGGCACATGAGCGTCCCATCCTTGCGCTGCGGATGGTAGTACTCCTTCTGCGGAAAGCCGTAATCGACGAAAAACGCCGCGCCTTTCTCCAGCACGCCCGAGAGTGAACGCATGAAGCCCTGCGCGGCATGCTGGATCTCGGTGCGATAACCCTCGGGCAGCTCGAGCGTGCGCGCGGCAGCNAGCGGCCCGCCGGAAGCAAGCCGCCAGGACCAGCCGAGACGATCGTTTCGCACACCGACACCGCCTTCCTCCACCTTTCCGCTTTGGACGCGCACCACGTAGGCAGGCATCGCATCGAGCACTTCATTGCCGAGCACGACGCCGGAGAACACGGGAGGCAGGCGGTTGAGCCAGGCTACGCGCTCGAGCAGGTGCGGCACTCTCGCCGCGAGCGTGTCCCGGCTTCGCTCGCGAAGATCCGCCGAGAGCTCGAGGATGAGGTAGTTGCGCGGCACGGCTCCGGAGCGCTCCAGCTCCTCGAGCAGCGTCGCGGCGAGCGCGCCGCTCCCCGCGCCCACTTCGAGCACCTCGTCGAATCCCGCCTCGAGNACCTGCTTCACCTGGCGCGCGAGCGTCTGCCCGTAGAGCGGCGAAATCTCGGGGGCCGTCACGAAATCCCCCGCTTTGCCGAGTTTTCTCGCGCCAGCGCTGTAATAGCCGAGTCCCGGCGCGTAGAGCGCGAGCTCCATGTAACGCGCGAAACTGATCCAGCCGCCGCTTGCCGCGATTTCGCCGCGAATGTGTTCGGCAACGCGATTGCTGTGCTCGCGCGCGTCGGGCGTAGGCTCAGGGAGTGCCATCTCGCGGGAATGGAAAGAGTATTCCGGTATCATTCTAGGCCATGAGCGAACCCCTTTCAGGGAAAGTTGTGCTCGTCACAGGCGGCGCGAAGCGCGTCGGAGCGGCGATCGCCCGCCGCCTGCATCGCGAAGGCGCGAACCTGATGCTGCATTACCGGGGATCGGAGCGCGAGGCGAGGGCGCTGCGCGCCGAATTGAACGCCGCGCGCGCCGATTCAGTCGCGCTGGTTCAGGCCGACTTGCTCGATCTCGCGGGTTTGCCGGAAATCGTGCGGAACACGATCGGTCGCTTCGAGAGGCTCGACGCGCTGGTCAACAACGCGTCGACCTTCTTTCCGACTCCGGTCGGCGAGATGACGCAGGCGACGTGGGACAGCCTCATGGGCGCGAACCTCCGGGCGCCGCTCTTTCTCTCGCAAGCCGCAGCGCCGCACCTCAGGAAGGTCGGCGGGGCGATCGTCAACATCACCGACATCCATGTCGACCGGCCGCTCAAGAATTACGTGATTTACTCGATCGCCAAGGCGGGCCTCGCGGGTCTCACGCGCTCGCTTGCGCGCGAGCTCGCGCCCGAAGTGCGCGTGAACGGCGTGGCGCCCGGCGCCATCATCTGGCCCGAGGACGGATCCTGGGACGACCTGACGCGCCAGCGCATCGTCTCTCACACCTTGCTCCGGCGCACCGGCGACCCTGACGACGTCGCCCGCGCCGTTTATTATCTGATTGCAGAAGCCCCTTACGTNACGGGGCAAATCATCGCCGTAGATGGAGGCAGGAGCATCAACATATGAANGCGCCCGAAAAAATCCACTTCACCCGCAAGCAGCGCTTCGAGGCGGGAAAGCTCGAAAAGCGCCTGTGCCGGCTCGTCGGCGAGGCGATCGGCGACTACGGCATGATCGAGGCGGGCGACCGCGTCATGGTATGCCTCTCCGGCGGCAAGGACAGCTACGGGCTGCTCGACGTGCTCTTGAAGCTGCGCGAGCGCTCGCCGGTTTCCTTCGACCTCATCGCCGTGAACCTGGATCAGCGCCACCCCGGGTATCCCGAGCGCGTTCTGCCCGAGTACCTCGACTCGCTCGGCATCCCCTACCGCATCGAGGTGCAGGACACCTATTCCGTGGTGAAGCGCGTCGTCCCCGACGGCGAGACGATGTGCGGGCTGTGCTCGCGGTTGCGTCGTGGCGTCCTCTACCGCGTCGCGCGCGAGGTGGGTGCGGCCAAGATCGCGCTCGGCCACCACCGCGACGACATCCTGGAAACGTTTTTCCTCAACCTCTTCTTCGGCGGCAAGATGAAGGCCATGTCGCCGAAGCTGCAGTCCGACGACGGGAAACACGTTGTTATCCGGCCGCTCGCCTACGTGGCGGAAAAGGACCTCGAAGCGTACGCGCAGACCAAGGGCTTCCCGATCATCCCCTGCGACCTGTGCGGGTCGCAGCCTATGCTGCAGCGAAAGCAGGTCAAGGAGATGCTGCGCGAGTGGGAAAAGCGCCATCCCGGCCGGATCGAATCCATGTTCCGCGCGCTTTCGGATCTCGTGCCCTCGCACCTCATGGACCGGAAGCTCTTCGATTTCGCCGCTGTGCGCGCGACCGGAAAAACGTCGGGCGACGGCGACGAGGCGTTCGACTAGAACGCCGGGCGTGAAGTATTACCGGCCGTCGTCTCCCGTCGGCGTCAATCCTCCCTCTTTCGGCCCGTTGAACGAAATGAAGCTGTCACGCTCTATCTGTAAAACGGGCAATGAAGAATCAATGAGGCGTCACGTGGGCATCGTCAGCTTTATCCTCGTCGTAGGCGCGGTCGCGCTCGCCGCCGCGA
>JGI12053J15887_10000427_pt1 | contig 16935 bp, 12 predicted proteins | sample MedBloCAOM1_O3_FD_15887 | JGI IMG/M metagenome (IMG submission 15887)
GCTGTTGTGAACCTGCCTCCGGTGGGGGATTCACCTGACGAGGCAGGCCCGTCGTTTCCGGGATCTCCGGTCCGCAGCGTTCCCCTGTTCCGCCGCACACATTCACGAACACCATCAATGTGGAAACCGCGCTTTGACGCCGCTGCGCCCGGAGCCGTACACTGCGCTTATGCCTCCGTCTTTCAGCTCGCGCCGCTACAACTTCGATTGGCGCGGCTTCATTACCCCCGGCGTCAAGGTGATCGTATTGATTTGTTCCGGCGTTTTTCTGCTGCAGACGCTGGCGAACATTCTGCTTGGCGGCGCGCCCGCGTATCACCTGATTGTTCAGACTTTCGGTTTGATCCCCGACGCGGTGATTCATGGGCTGCGCATCTGGCAGCCCGCCACCTACATCTTTCTCCATGGCGGCCTGTTTCATTTACTGATCAACATGCTGATGTTGTGGATGTTTGGCCGCGAACTGGAACAGGTGTGGGGCAAGCGGCGCTTCCTGAATTATTTTTTCCTGTGCGGCGTGGGCGCGGGGTTGATCGAAGTTATTATCAAAACAATTCCAACGCTTTTCGGCAAGGAAGCTTCTCTGGTGCCCACCATCGGAGCCTCGGGAGCCATCTTCGGCATACTCATCGCCAACGCAATTTTATTTCCCGACCGGCGCATCTGGCTCATCCCCCTGCCTGTGACCATCCCCATGCGGCCGTACGTAGCGGTCATGGCCGCCATCGAATTTTTTGGTACGCTCAGCAGCGGCGGCGACAACGTGAGCCATCTTTGCCATCTGGGCGGCATGCTGGTGGGCTACATTTATTTGCGGCGTGGTTCGTTTCTCTACAGTGTGCGCAACAGCGTTACGGACTGGAAAGTTCAGCGTAACAAGAAAAAATTCCAGGTCTATATGAACAAGCAGAAAGACCCGCCGTCGCGCCCCGACAACTGGGTCAATTAAGTGAAGGGCGTGCAATAACTGCGCGCGTTGTAACTAGGTTTTCNCCNCTCACCAAGATTCGCCGCCTACTACGTTTCGCCGCCGATCACGTGGAACTTCATGAAATTCGTCGTGCCGCGAATACCCATGGGCGTGCCGGCCACGATGCCGATGACGTCGCCCTTGCGCACCAGCTTTTCTTCCAGCAAGCGCTTTTCGGAGATGGCCGCCAGGCTGTCAATTTTGTGCGGGTCTGTAATTTCCGCGGGCATCACGCCCCAGATCAGCGCCATGCGCCTGCGCGTGTTGGCTTCAGGAGAGAACGCAATGATCGGAACCAGCGGGCGGTAGCGTGAAACCAGCCGCGCGGTAAATCCGCTGTGGGTGAACACCGCGATCAGCCGCATGTGCAATTCGCGCGAGGCATGGCACACCAGCTCGGCCACCGTCTCCGGTACTTTTAGTTGCTCCTGCATGGAAGGGCGTGGAAATTCGCTGATGCTTTTTTCCGCTTCCTCGATAATTTTGGCCATCATCTGCACGGCTTCGACGGGATAATTTCCCGAGGCCGTTTCGGCCGAGAGCATCACCGCGTCCGAGCCGTCGAAAATGGCGTTGGCCACGTCAGAAGCTTCCGCGCGCGTTGGCCGCGGATTCTGGGTCATCGATTCGAGCATTTGCGTAGCGGTAATTACCGGCCGGCGAAATTCTCGCGCACGGGCAATAATTGTTTTTTGCACCACCGGCACGCGCTCCGGGCGCATCTCCACGCCCAGGTCTCCGCGAGCGACCATCACGCCATCGGCCGCGCGCAGAATGGCGTCAAGATTTTCGATGGCTTCCGGTTTTTCTAGCTTGGCGATTACCGGAGTATCTTTCCCTGCTTTGCGAATCAGCGCCTTGGCTTGCAGCACGTCTTCCGCGCGGCGCACAAAGCTCACCGCGATGTAATCGGCGTTGTGCTTCAGCGCGAATATCAAATCCTGCTTATCCTTGGGCGTAAGCGCCGGCACCCGCAACTTAACGCCGGGCAAATTAATGCCCTTGTTCTCGCCGAGTGCGCCGCCATTAACGACTTTGCAAATCACTTCCCTGCCGCGCACTTTCATGACGCGCAATTCAATCAGCCCGTCGGAAAGCAGAATCCTGTCGCCCTTGCGAACTTCGCGCGGAAGCTGCGCAAATGTGGTATTCACCCGCGTGGAGTCGCCCAGTATGCGTGCAGTGGTAATCACAAATTGTTGTCCGGTGGTCAACGACACGGGCTTGCCGCCGGCCAACACACCAGTGCGAATTTTTGGGCCCTGCAGATCCGCGAGGATGGAAATGGTTTTGCCTTGTTCTAGGGCAGCGGCGCGCAGCAGCGCGATGTTTGCGGCGTGATCTTCGTGCTTGCCGTGCGAGAAATTCAGGCGCGCCACATCCATGCCGGCGCGCAGCAGTTTTTCCACGATGCGTCGCGACTTACTGGCGGGTCCGATGGTGCAGACTATTTTCGAGTGACGGAAAGTCATCTTTTATTATTTGGCCTGTCTGGTTTTATTTGGAGGCGGCAAATTCCGCTACGATGCGGGCAAGAACATCTACGCCTTTGCTGAAAGACGCAACCGGAAGCCTCTCATCATCGCCATGCACACGCAGATAGTCCTCTTCGGTGATCGGAAATGGAACCAATCCGTAGGCCTGCACATTGTGGAGCCGCAGCTGCGCCGAATCTGTCGCGCCGGTCGACTGAAACGGCAGCACCGGAGCATTTCCAAACTGCGCTCCCGCGACTTTGGTAATCGTGGCGTAAAAATCCGACTCAAGCGACGATGGCGGCGCCGCGAGTCCGGCATCTGGTTGAACTTCAAATTTAATTTGCGGGTCGTTCACGAGCTTGGTCAGCCCCGCCAGCAGCACGTCGATGGTGTCGCCCGGGATCAGTCGAATATTTAAATTGGCGCGCGCTTCCGCGGGGATCACGTTATTGCGCACTCCGGCGGAGAGCATGGTAGGAGCAACCGTATCGCGCATCATGGAATTCCATAGCGGGCTCGCTTCGGATACGACCTTCTGCGCGTGTTCACCACGGTCCTCGGAATCCAGAACGCGCATCCATTTGCCTAGCTCGTCCGGTTCAATCGCGGCGAGCTGCTCGAAATATCTGCGCACAATGGTGGTGAAATGCGCCGCCGCGGAATAGGCGCCGATCTTGGCGACGGCCGCTGACAGGTGCACTACCGCATTGTCTTTTGTCGGCCGCGAAGCGTGCGCCGAAGTTCCGCGCGCTACCACCATTACGTTCATGGCAACTTTTTCGCTGGCCTGCACCGCTACGTACTGCACTCTGCCATTCTTGAGGAAGACTTCTCCGCCTTCGTTCAATGCATAACCGGCGGCAAATTTATCCCAATACTTGGAAATAAGGATCTTGATGCTGGCATCGCCGCCTTGCTCTTCATCGGCGGTGGCCAGAAAAATAACGTCACGGTTCAAACGCGCATTAGAACGTTTGAGAGCGATAAATGCAGCAAGATTCGCGGCCAGCATCCCTTTGTCATCCACGGATCCGCGCCCGTACAAATAGCCATCCTTTATTACTGCGGCAAATGGATCGACGGTCCACTTGGATCTGTCTACACCGACGACATCCATGTGCGCGACCAGCAATAACGCTTTCGAGGGGTCGGCCATCGCGGAACTACGCAAACGCGCTACCAGGGCGCTGCGACCAGGCGCCAGATCCAGCAACTCCGACTGGATGCCTTCTTTCTCGAGAACATGCGCGAGGTATTTTGCCGTGGCTTGCTCATTTCCGGGCGGGTTTGTGGTGTTGGTGCGGATCAGATCGATGAGCCAGCCTTGGGCTTCTTTGGCGAGCGCGGTGGTATCGCCGATGGGAGATGGGCTACTAATCGTTACCGCTGGCGACTGAGACATGGGCGCGCCCGCGGGTTGGGGTGGCGGGTGAGAGGAAGATACTTGCGCGGCCAGCGGCAAACACGCGCTCAACAGCAGCGCCCCGACGCCAATTACCACCTGTAGTTTGCGTTTCCCGCTCACGAATCTCCTCCATTTTAAATCGAAGCCCAAGTAACCGCACAAATTTCACGCTGCAACACTTTTCTGCGATTGTGCTTCATACTAACATGCAGGGTGTGGTCGTTCGGGCGTTCCCTGGAGCGTAGTTGCAAAGACCTCACGCATAGATTCAAGCGTGCCGCGAATTCAAGGAACTGGACATTACAAAAATGAGGATCCAGATATGAAAGCTATCTCTGGCAAAATTTTTACCGTGAGTCTTGTTACGCTGCTGGCATGCGCACTGGTATACCCGTTAGGGGCTCAAGCGCCTGCAGGGCCGCAGGGCGGCCAGCCGCAGCAAAGCCCGCCACCCACACCTCCTCCGACTGCGCAGAATCCGGCATCGAAGCCGCCGACGCAGGCGCCACCCGAAGCTGGCGTGACTATCGCGGTGGATGTTCCGGTGGTCACCCTGGACGTGATTGCCACCACGAAAAATGGCGACATCCTCACTGGGTTAAAAAAGGAAAATTTCCGTGTGCTGGACGATGGCACGCCGCAAACCATTACGAATTTTGCTCCTACGGATGCTCCGATCACTCTGGTCGTGCTTATGGAGTTCAGCAACGTCGCGCGTGGCTGGTTTGCATATTATGCCAAATATTGGGCTGATGCACTTTTTCCCAACCTGCAGCAAAAAGACTGGGTGGCGCTTGAAACATTTGACATGACGACGCGCCTGGAAGTGGATTTTACACAGGATAAGAATGAGGTTCGCGCGGCGATCAACCGGCTGTATTTCCCGGGATTCAGCGAATCCAACGTTTTTGACGCCATTCTCGAAACCAATGAACGGTTGAAAGATGTGAAAGGTAAAAAGTCGATCCTGTTGCTGGCCAGCGGTATTGATACGTTTTCGAAACACAATCTGGACCAGACCATGAAACAGTTGCGCCAGAGCGATGTGACCATTTTCGCCGTAGGCCTGGGCAAAACACTTACCAATGCTATGGACATGCGCGGTTCGCAAAGCCCGCACATGGATTTTCTGCAGGCGGAAAATCAATTAAGGACTTTTGCTAATGAGACCGGAGGATTTTCGTGGTTTCCGCAATTCACTGGCGAGATTCCTGGCATTTTCCAGCAAGTGGCGGCCATGCTGCGCCACCAGTACAGCATTTCCTACACTCCCGGAAACGGCGCGAAGGACGGGCGCTTTCACAAAGTGAAAGTAGAGTTAGTGGCCCCTGACGGCGGCCCGCTTAACGTCGTGGACCAAAAAGGAAAGAAGCAGAAATATGTGATTTACGCGCGTGAAGGCTACCAGGCGCCAAAAAGCGGAGTTGGAGACTAGATCGAATCACCGGATTAGAATTTCGGCGAAGCGCAGCGCGTAAAGTCTTAAGTAGCGGATCTTTTTCAGTTAGCTTCAGTAGCCACGCACGAAATCAACGCGATTGAAAAGCTCGCGGCCGTCGAACCAGCGTTCCAGTAAATCCACCAACATGGCTGTCTCGCGGTGCCACAACCTGTCGCTGAGTGCGCTGGTGTGCGGAGTGATAAATAAATTCGGAGCGTGCCATAACGGACTTGAAGCGGGCAAGGGCTCAGTCTGCGCGACGTCCAGCGCGGCACCGCCAAGCGCTCCACTTTCCAGTGCAGAAATTAAAGCGGCTTCATTCAGAAGCGATCCTCGACCCACGTTGATTATTCGCGCACCGCGCTTCATTTGGGTTAGTTGCTGCGCGCCAATCAGCGAGTTGGTCTCCGACGTTTCGGGGGCGCAAAGCAAAACGTAATCGGCTTGCGGCAATACATTATGCAATTCAGCCGAGGTGACAATTTTCTCGGCGTGCGTAGCATCACCCTTGCCAGACCGGGTGACGCCCCATACACGCATGCCTAGCGCCTGCGCGCGCTTGGCCACTTCTCTACCGATCGAACCGTAGCCTACGATAAGAAGCAAAGTTCCGTTCACTTCTGCGAGATGCTGTGGCTTGTCCCATAAATCCTGTTGCGACCATATGGCTTTTTCCTGCTGACGAACCGTGTCTGGGAAATTTCGCGCCAAGGCTAATATCAAGCCGATGATGTGTTCGGCCATGGGCACGGAAAAAATGCCGCTTGCGTTGGTGACTACCACGCCAGAATTGCGCAACTCAGGATACATGAGTTGACCAACACCGGCAGAAGTGGAGTGCACCCACTTTAATTTCTTCGCGGCGGAAAACTGGGCCGGTCGCAACACGCTGCCCACAAAAATATCCGCGTCCGCCAATTCTGCGGGCAGGCGCTGGACGTCGGTGACCTGTACCACGTTCATCTGTGGCCAGCGTTGACGAAGGGTTTCCGCCATGACGGGCTTGGCGTTCCATTCTGAGAACAACGAATGCCAGACGCCAATCGCCAGTTTGGTATTCGCGGCTTCGGTGCGTACGCTCACAGTGACCTCTGATTCGTTGGTTGGTTGTTGCGTAATTGAAGACCCTTACGATGACAAACGCAGATCGGTTCCGGTCATGTCCTTTGGTTGGCGCTGCCCGAGCACGCCGAGAATTGTCGGTGCGATGTCCCGGAGCGAGCCGCCGGACCTCAAGCGCAAGTGCTCGTCGCCGTTTACTAAAATAAAGGGCACAGGATTGGTCGTGTGATAGGTGTGCGCACCACCGGTGTTGGGATCGACCATCATTTCCGCGTTGCCGTGATCGGCGGTAATGAGCCACGTACCTCCCCGCGCATCCAGCGTTTGATAGATTCGCGCCAAGCCTGCGTCTACTGATTCAACGGCGTGGATCGCGGCTTCCAATTTTCCCGAATGCCCCACCATGTCGGCATTTGCATAATTCATGATGATGGCGTCGAATTCGCCTTTCTCGATGGCGTTCACCACGGTGTCGGTGATTCCCGCGGCGGACATTTCCGGCTTTAAGTCGTAGGTGGCCACTTTGGGCGAGGGCACGAGGATGCGTTCTTCTCCTCCGAAAGGCTTTTCCACGCCGCCGTTAAAAAAATAAGTCACGTGCGCGTATTTCTCGGTCTCCGCGCAGCGCAAATTCTTATAATCAAGCTCCGCGAAAACTTGCGCCAAGATTTGTTCGAGTTTTTCTGGAGAAATTACGTATTTCAGCCACGGCCAGTTCTTGTCGTATTGCGTGGTGGCGACGAAAAAGAGCTTCTTTGGTCTTCGCGGGTCGGCAAACTTATCGAAATTGGGGCCTGCGAGCGCATAGGTCATCTGCCTGGCGCGATCGGCGCGAAAATTAAAGAAAATCACCGCATCCTCATCGCGAATCAACCCGACCGGCGTAGCTGAGTCACCTGTGCCTTTCGTCACCACGATAGGTTTGATGAATTCATCGCTGACGTCCTGCTCGTAACTTTTGCTGAGGGCCGCCACGGGATCGCCGGTGCGGGTGGGCGCTTCGCCGTGGACCATTGCGCGGTAAGCCAGCTCGATGCGTTCCCAGCGATTATCGCGGTCCATGGCGTAATAGCGGCCGACCAGCGTAGCGATTTCGCCGACGCCCAACTCGCGCATCTTCTGCTGCAGCTGCTTGACGAATTCGCGGCCGCTGTGCGGCGGCGTGTCCCGCCCGTCCATGAAGCAATGCACAAACACTTTCTCCACTTTTTGGTGCTTGGCCATTTCCAGCAAGGCAAACAAATGTTGGATGTGCGAATGCACGCCGCCATCGCTTAACAAACCGATGAAATGGAGTTGCCGTTCCCTACCACGATCCATGGCTTGTTGAAACAGCGGCACGTTCTCCAATTGTTTATTGGCGATCAACAGATCGATGCGGGTAATGTCCATATGCACGATGCGCCCGGCGCCGATATTCATATGGCCCACTTCACTGTTGCCCATCTGGCCCTCGGGAAGCCCCACGAATGGACCAGAAGTGTGAATCAAAGTATTTGGAAATTTGCGCAGCAGCTCATCGTAGGCGGGTTTGCGCGCTAATGCGATGGCATTGCCATTCGTTTCCGCGCGGTATCCCCAGCCGTCCAGCACGGTTAGCACGATTGGTTTCGTTTTTTTATTCATAGCGCGTCAGAATACACGGATTCGCGGTGCTCTTGTAGTGAAGCCATGGNATAGTNGGGGGCAACTTCGGATTATGCGACGTGGGTAGGCCACATNCCTGGTTGANGTGCTTATCGAAACTGGGATTTCGTCGCGAATTTNCTGTCGGCCAATCAGCAAAAAAAGGAATATTTATGCGAGGGGGCCTAATCTTGTTTGGCCGGCGCAGCTGCCGGCGCCGACGGCTGCGGCGCCTTTGCAGCTTCGTGTTGGGACTCGGGCGGCAATTCGTCGCGCAATTCGATGGAGAGCCAGTCTCCCGCGTATTCCTTAGTGACGGCGGGGCGGTAACGGACCACCGCGTGCATCCCTTCCACATGGTGGCAAAGACTGAAGTGGTCGGAGCCATACCAGAGGGTGTCTGAATAGCCGATCATCTGGCGGCCTTTACTTTTGAAAACCATGAGGTCGTCGCCGCGCTGTAAGATAACTTCGTTGTTGCTTTTCTCGTCGCACGTGATCGAGCGCATTTTTCCTTCCGCGGCTTGCGATTGTTCCTCGACTTCCTCGACCACGGTGCCGTCCGCGGGCCTGCTGGCGACAGGAATGCGGTTCCACAAAGCTACAGCTTCGTTATGATCGGGCCCGTGCCAGCGGTCAGCGACATATCGCGCAGATTCGGCGGCGTCTTTCTCACGCTTCACGCGCAGCAGGATTTCTCCAGCCAATAAGTGATAGCCAGCTCGCGAAGGTTCCAATTCCTCCGCTGTACGGGATGACGCCAATGCTTTCGCGTCTTTTCCGTCGGCAAGATCCAATATCGCCAGTTGCACAAAGGCCGGAGCAAATTGCGGGTTGATTTGAGTCGTTTGCAGTAACTCCGCGCGTAGCGCCTTGCGCTGCTCTGGTGTTTCACGCTTAGCGGTCATCATGGCCTTGAAATATTGCGAAAGATACAGCGTCTTATCCAACTCGTAAGCACGTGAAAATTCACGCACGGCGTCTGCGTCCTTGCCCTCCCGGAAATTAATAAAGGCCTTCTCCTCGTGCGCCGCTCCGAGTGCGGGATCTTCTTGCAGTGCTCGTTCGACGAGATCCGTGGCTTCGGCAGCATCGTGTTCCCACAATCGATAACCGGCAATTTCTGAATCCGTTTCCGCCTTGGTCAGCTTACGCGCGGAAAAATCTTTTTCCTGGATGGCGGTGAGATTTTCGACAGAGTAAGCGCGGAACGTAAATGCCTGGACATACTTTTGCAGCCCATTCTCAACATTTTTCAAATCTCCGAACACTTCGCGGAACGCTTTTATCTGCGATTCTCCGCCTTGTAATTGGGCATAAAAACGGCTCAGCTTTTTGCCTAGATCCATGCCCTCGCCAAACACGAGGTAATGTACCAAAGCCCAGGATTCCGCGTAAAACGTGGAGATTTGGTTTTCGTCTCCGCGGAAATACGACCAGGGATTCACGACCAACAGTGTTTCGAGCGGGATCAGTGTGCGGTTTTTTAGTTGGTACACGCGGGTGCTAGGCGCACCCACGTACGACTTTTTGGGCTCGAATCTGGTGTTGCCGTAAAACTCCGCCAATCCTTCGTCGAGCCAGGTAGGCAGCCAGCGAAAATTACTGTGCAGCAAGGTGTGCACATATTCGTGATAGACCACGTTATAGGCGCCCGGTCTGTCTTGATCGAGGCGCACGATGGCAAATTGTTTCTCCCACCCATGGTCGAAAAGGCCGGCAGGCATGGGCCCTTTATGATTTTTCCATATCGCGGGAGCCAACCATTTCATATCATTTTCCGTTTGCATCGCGAAGATCAGGAGTGGCGCTCCGGTGGTCAGGCGCATATTAGGAAATCCGACGGCAAAGACGGCGCGCATCTGTTCGAATTCGAGCGCGATTCTGCGCGCATCATGATCGCTGCCATTGGTAAGGACGCGAAAATTGGGGCTGCGAACTTCGGCGAGCGTTTTCTCGCCGGCGAAAGACGAGCCTGCAAATAATAGAACCAGAGCGTAGATCAGCGCGATGAATTTAAAACGGTCGTAAGACCAAGATGTCATGCGGCTCGCCATGCTTTCACCCATAATTAACAATTTACTATCGAGTTAGATTTTGGCAGCGCCCGACTATACACGTGTCTGGCTGGTTTCAATAGCGGCTAAATTCACGCAAGGCCCCTAAGAGCCGCTCTACTTCCTCGGCAGTATTGTAGTGGACCAAGCCGATGCGCAAGAGGCCGCCGGTGGCTTGCACGCCAAGACGCTCGGTCAAATTCAGGGCATAAAAATTTCCGTCCCAGGTGAAAATTCCACGCTCGCCGAGAAAATTCGCTGTTTCGGTAGGAGTGTGGCCGTCCAAGCGGACCGAGACCGTTGAACATCGCTGATCAAATCTCGCTGGATCGGTAATCCCGAAAATGCGGAGGCCGCCGATGTGCTGTAATCCTTCGATTAATTTTGCGAGCAACGCCATTTCATGTTCGTGCGTCACGCGGTAGGCGGCCAAAAGCATGCTGCGGCGATCCTGCACTGCCGGATCGTGGCGCTTTCCGAGCGCCGCGAGGTACTCGACAGCCGCTGCAATTCCGGCGATCAATTCCTGAACTTGCGTGCCGGTTTCCCAACGGTCCGGGAGCGCATCCGGCGCGGGGCGCACTTTATATGGGGCGAAGCGCATCAAGTGCTCGCGCTTGCCGTACAGCGTGCCCATGTGCGGGCCAAAAAATTTGTATGGGGAACAGGCCAGGAAATCGCAATCAAGGGCCTGTACGTCAATCACACCGTGGGGCGCGTAATGGACCGCGTCGACAAATATCAGCGCACCCACGGAATGCGTAAGTTTGGCGATTTCCGTTACGGGATTGATCGTTCCCACGGCATTGGATGCGTAGCCAATAGCGACCAGTTTTGTTTTTTTGGTGAGCTTGCGCTTCAAGTCGTCCATATCCAGCGTGCAATCCGCTTCACGAATATCGACCTGTCGCACTATTACGCCTTTTTCTTCGAGGGCGCGCCACGGCGCCACGTTGGCGTCATGGTCCAGCGTGGTGATTATGATTTCGTCTCCGGGGTTCAGTTCGCGGCCAATCGCTCGCGCCAACGCGAACGTGATGGTGGTCATGTTTTGCCCGAAACTTACTTCATCGGGCGCGCAATGGAAAAAATCGGCCATCGCTTGGCGCGCGCCGGCAATCATGGCATCGGTGCGCCGGCTGGTGGCGAAGGCTCCGCAAGTATTGGCGTTATCGTGCAGCAGGTATTTTTGTATGGCGTCGACGACCTGCTGGGGAACCTGGGTGCCTGCGGGGCCGTCCAGAAAAGCGGCTGGTTGTCCGTTCACCTGCGTCTGCAAAGAAGGAAACTGCTGCCGCACCCAGGTGGTGTCCAAAGCTTTTCTTCCTGCGGGGTGCGCAACTGTTGAGCTCATAGGTATCTCCGGTTGGGTAGTTTCTCACAAAGGCGCGGTAAGTTGAGCGGTGACGCATAGTGGAATGCCACATTGGCCGTTGCGGGTGGCGCGTAGCGACGTGTTAGCATCGAATTGATTGTTGCTCACTCATGCCGCTTTGGCGCCGGCTATCAACTCCGCGCCACGTTTCTCATCGAGGTGCTTTTTGCCGGAAACATTCTCGCCAACCGAGCGCACGCGGGTGGTCCGCGAACCGCATCGCGGGTCGTTCGACCGTGACACCATTTACAAAATTCTCGATGAAGGATTTGTTTGCCACGTGGGGTTCACGGTGGAAGGCCAGCCGTATGTTATTCCCACGATGTTCGCGCGCGTGGGCGAGGCCATTTATTTTCACGGGTCGGCGGCGAGCCGCATGTTACGAGGAGTGAGCGGCGGTCTAGCTGTGTGCGTCACGGTTACGCTGATCGACGGGCTGGTGCTGGCACGCTCGGTGTTTAATCATTCCATGAACTATCGGTCGGTGGTCGCACTCGGTAAAGCTACGCTGGTCGATGGGGCGGAAGAAAAAATCGCGGCGTTGCGGGCGTTTACAGAAAAGATTCTGTCTGGGCGTTGGAACGACGCTCGACAGCCCAACGAAAAAGAACTAAAAGCCACCAGCATCCTGCGCTTACCGCTCAGCGAAGTTTCCGCCAAGATGCGTACCGGAGATGTGCAGGACGACGAAGAGGATTACGCTTTGCCAGTGTGGGCGGGGGTGCTACCGATTCGCCTTGCTGCCAGTGAACCGATTCGTGACCAACGGTGTGATCCCGGCCTCGCGATTCCGACGGCGGTCACTAATTTCGACAAGCGACTGGGTGGCAGATAACAAGAGAATTCACGGCTGCACGGCGCGCACGAGGTCCGCAACGAGTCCGTAGCCCGTGGCGTCGATGCCCGGGTTGTGTTCCACGATCGACAAGCCAAACACGTCCATATCGAAACGAATCGCTGAGCTGGAGCCCTCTAAATTCGCAAGTGGGTCGCCGGCCAGGAGCAATTCCGGGGCTACGGTGCATTCCACACCCAGGCCGCGCCGCACGGCCCGGCAAACGAGTTTGTAGCGCATGCCGGCGTCGCGCACGGAGCGAATCTTTTCCTCGCTCAATTCCCGGATGCCGGTGCGCCGCACTTGCTCAACTTTTACGGGCACGCCCATGAGCACGATTGCCAATGCCACCACTTTGAATGCCGCGTCCCAGCCATCGACATCCGCGGATGGATCGGTTTCGGCGATGCCCATGGCTTGGGCGCGCTTGACCGCTTCATCGAAAGAGAGGCCTCTTTCAATTTCGGTCAGCACTACATTAGTGGTGGAATTTAAAACACCGTGGAAGCCGCGCAAATCCACGGCCGGCAAGCCCAGTGGAAACATGGAAAAAATGGGCGCGCCATCCATGACTGTTGATTCGTAGAGAAATTTTTTCTTTTTCTCGACGGCGAGCTTGGTTAATTCCTCAAATGCGTAGACAATCGGTCCTTTGTTGGCGGTGAGCGCGTGGGCGCCGAACTCCAGCGCTGTTTTGATGTGTTCAATAGCCGGCTCGCCGGACTGCAAATTCAGCGAACTAGCTTCAATGAAGACATCGGCGTGCGATCTCTCGAGCCATTCGCGAATGTCGTTAGGCGGTATATCTCGCTGCGACGGCCAATGGCCATTTAATAACGCGATGGGATTCAGGCCGTGTGGATCAGCGAGCCAGCCTGAGCGCCGCGTTGCAACTCCGGTTAAACGCCAGCGCACGTCATAGCGTCTGCGGAGTTCCGCTTCTTTTGCGATGAGCACGCGCAAAAAAGCGCGGCCCACATTGCCGAAACCGATTAGAGCGAGATTGTATGAAGGAATGCGGCAGTCCTTCCAGAACGTGCGCGGTTATTTTTGTAATGCGAAAAACTGACGCAGCCAGTTAATGCGCCGCGGCACCAAGTTTTGCGGCCGCCGCGGAGATCAATTCGGCCTCGTCTTGCAGCACACCGGCTACAACAACAATACCGGCCTCGGCCTGTTTCCATTGTTTTTGTTCGATGGCCTCGCGTACGGCGGGCATCGTTTTGGCAGCATAACCAGTATAGAAACCGGGCGCGTAAATCTGGTGTTTAAACCAGGGCCGGTTGGGCAACCCGGCGGCGTTGGTAAGTCTTCGCTCGCTTTCGATCAAAAGCTTGTTCACGTCCGCGAGAGAGGCTGCTGCCATGGCGCTGCCGCCATTTGCATTTATTTTCTCGAGAGCCTTGCGATACTCCGTGGCGCTGCGTCCGAGCGCTATGGTTGCGTTGTCCAGGGGAGCAAAGTTTAAATACGGTGGGACCGTTTCGATGGGTGGCGCGACCAGCGGTTTTTTCGGATCGTCCGTCGCCTGGAAGACACCCTCTTCGATCTCGCGGTTACGTTCCTGAATATCAGCCTGCGTTTTTTGCGCCAGCGTTTTCAATTCCTTCACGTAAGTATCCATGGTGTCCGCGAAATCACCGAATTCGAAGGGCAACAAGTCGGCATCGGCCAGCCGCAAAATCGCGGTGCCGCCAGTTTGTGCCAGCGCGCGGCCGTACTGAAAATTCGTATCGCTGAAATGCGTGTACCAGTAGAAGTCGTCGTAAATCGAATGATAGATGCCGCCGCCGTCTTCTCCGCCGAAAGCAATATTCATGGAGGCCACGCCATCGTGCTGTAGAAAAGCGGTGTAGTCCGATCCCGAACCAAGCGCACCGATGCGCTCATCAGCGCGCTGGCGTGTCTTCTCGCGATCCTCCGGCGATTTGGCTTCCGCAATTTCGTGCAGGTGATTCCGCTTCCAGGCGGAAAGCTTCGTTTCTGGATCGGTGATGTCACGCGCGACATCGTTGGAGAATTTTTCCAGGGTGTGCGAACCCTCGATTTCCAAATAGCCTCGGCCATTGGAATCCGAGTTAATGTAGGCCACCGCGTGCGCGCGCAATTCCTCGTAATGAGCTTCAGCCCACTCGGTTGAGCCCAGCAAACCCGGCTCTTCGCCATCCCATGCGCAATAAATGATGGTGCGTTTGGGTTTCCATCCGGCCTTCAGCAAGTCACCCAGGGCGCGAGCTTCCTCGATCACTGCGACCATCCCGGAAGTTGGGTCTTCCGCGCCATTCACCCACGCATCGTGATGATTTCCGCGCAACACCCACTCATCGGGGAAAGTCGTGCCGGGAATTTTTGCGATGACGTCATAAACAGGTTTGCTGCCCCAGTTGGATTTCACCTTCAGGTGCACTTTCGCGTCGCCGGGGCCGACGTGGTAGGTGATGCCCAGGCCACCGCGCCACTGCGGGGGCGCGACGCGACCGGTCAACGCTTGAAGCAAGGGTTGCGCATCGGCATAGGAAATCGGCAGAACCGGAATTTTTGTAATGGTGGGAGCATCTTCGATGTTCAAGCGCTTGGCATCTTTTGTCGCGCCTGCGCCTGGCGTCAATGGATCACCGGGATAAAAGGGCATGTCCGCGACACTACCGCGCTGCACGCCATCCTTGGGACGCCACGCGCCTTTGGGAAATGTGTCGCCTTGCACAAATCCATCTTCGTGCGGGTCGGAATAAATCAGGCAACCGACGGCGCCATGCTCCGCGGCGACTTTAGGCTTGATCCCACGCCACGAATGAAAGTAACGGGCGATCACGATTTTGCCCTTTACGGAAATACCCATGCGGTCGAGTTGTTCGTAATCCTCGGGAATGCCGTAGTTCACATACACCAACGGCGCGGTAACGTCGCCGTCCTTCGAATAAGCGTGGTAGGTAGGAAGTTGTTCGCCTTGCTGGCCTGAGGTTGGATCCTCCGGCAGGGCGGGTTCCTGTAGTTTCGCGGTGAATTTTGGGCCGCCTTCGACCAACTCCACGACGCGTTCCTTGGGCGTGGGATAAAGCACGTCGAATTGCTCGATGTGCGTGTCGAGTCCGAAGTCTTTGAATTTCGCGGCAATCCACTCGGCGTTTTTCTTGTCGTAGTCGGTGCCAACATTGTGCGGGTGGGCTGACAGATGTTCCATATACGCGCGCAGATTGTCCGGGCTGGGGATTTCGCGAAGCTGCTCTTCCCACTGGCGCTCGGCGCGGGAGGATTCCGATGAATACCCCGCCAGCGATTGATCGTCCGCCGAAACTTTTGCAACTTTATAGGCGCCCGCGAGTGTCAACGCCAACCCGTTCAATAACACGCACCCAACCGCAACGCTGCGATTCATATCATCTCCTCAATGGAGGAGACATTTTGCCTGAAGACGGCTCTGTTTGGAACTGCGGAACGATCCGTCGGGCTATCAGTCAGTGAGGTGCGCTGGCCTGAATTGCGCTGGCCTGATCCAGCAATTGGATGGTCTCGCGATCGAGTTGTAAGCTAGTGGCATCCAAAAGTTCCTGAAGTTGCGTAACGTTAGTGGCGCTGGCGATGGGAGCGCTGACCGTGGGCCTGGTTAACAGCCACGCCAAAGAAATCTGTGCGGGCGTGGAGTTGTATTTCTTCGCCGTTTGGTCCAGCGCTTCCAATATGCGGAAACCGCGGCCATTCAAGTATTTTTTTATGCCCGCGCCGCGGGCGCTCTTTCCCAGGTCAGCTTCGGAGCGATATTTACCGGTCAAAAATCCGCTGGCCAACGAATAATAAGGGATGACGCCAATTCCATTTTCCCGGCAAACCGGCTCGAGGTTCGCTTCGTAATCCGCTCGATCGTACAAATTGTAAAGCGGCTGCAAAGATTCGTATCGAGGAAGGCCATGTTTCTTGCTGACGTCCAAGGCCTCGGATAACCTTGGCGCTGAGTAATTGGAAGCTCCAATGACGCGGACTTTACCCTGTGTAACCAGCTGGCCAAACGCTTCCAGCGTTTCCTGTAAGGGCACGGTGGCGTCATCAGTGTGCGCCTGGTACAGATCGATGTACTCGGTTTGCAAACGGCGCAACGACGCTTCTGCGGCGCGCAAAATATAATTCTTAGACAAGCCTTTCATACCTGCGCCCATGTCCATGCCAACTTTGGTGGCAATCAAGACCTTTTTCCGGTTGCCGCTTTTCTTCATCCAGTTGCCGATAATCGTTTCGGATTCGCCACCTTTATTTCCGGGCTTCCAGGTTGAATACGTGTCCGCGGTGTCCACGAAATTGAAGCCTGCGGCTGCAAATGCGTCCAGCACCTGAAAGGAGGCCGGCTCGTCGATGGTCCAACCAAAAACGTTTCCACCGAGCGCCAAAGGAGCGAGTTCCAATCCNGAGTTTCCCAACTTGCGTTTTTTCATGTTTGATTTTCCATTCTNGCGGGCGAGGCTGCACATTCTCACCCCATCGGTTGGATGTCGGGGAGAACACGAAAGCTTCATTCCATGGTGGGCCTAATCAGTCCTAGTCGTGCACACTTGACACATACAGTTTTTGCCCTATTGATGGCTACCGAACAGCTACGTAGTCTCCAAAATGTCCCGAGGACCCTCCCAGCACACGACCGTTTTTCGCGATTCCAACCGAGAGGAAATGTCGTGAGTGGTGTTTCATGAGTGGGAG
>JGI12053J15887_10000428_pt1 | contig 16928 bp, 12 predicted proteins | sample MedBloCAOM1_O3_FD_15887 | JGI IMG/M metagenome (IMG submission 15887)
CTGCCTGCTCCGCCGGGAAGGTACGTGCGGTGATCCCCGAGGGTGCGGCTGGGTGGCCGGCGCCGCTGATGTGCGCTTCGGTGCGGATCCGACCGGCCATGTGTGGGTAGTGCAGTTCGAAGGCCGGTCGCTCGGAGCGGATCCGGGGCAGTTCGGTGAAGTTGTGCCGTGGTGGCGGGCAGGTGGTTGCCCACTCCAGGGAGTTACCGAACCCCCATGGATCGTCGACGGTGACGACCTCCCCGTAGCGGTAGCTGCGGAACACGTTCCACAGAAACGGCAGCACGGATGCGCCAAGTACGAAGGCGCCGATAGAAGAGACCATGTTCAGCGTGGTGAATCCGTCACTGGGCAGGTAATCGGCGTAGCGGCGAGGCATGCCCCTGGCACCGAGCCAATGGTGCACCAGGAATGTGAGGTGGAAGCCAATGAACGTGGCCCAGAAATGAAAATTCCCCAGGGGCTCGTCGAGCATCCGGCCAGTGATTTTCGGAAACCAGAAGTAAATGCCGGCGTAGGTGGCGAACACGATCGTGCCGAACAGCACGTAGTGGAAGTGGGCCACCACGAAGTAAGTGTCGGTAACGTGCCAGTCGACCGCCGGGAGGGCCAGTAGGGCCCCGGTCAGACCCCCGAGTAAGAAAGTCACCAAAAAACCGACCGAGAACAGCATCGGGGTCTCGAAGGTCAGTTGCCCGTGCCACATGGTACCGATCCAGTTGAAGAACTTGATACCTGTGGGAATCGCAATCCACAGAGTGTTCAATGCGAAGTAAGGCAGGAGCACGGCACCCGTGGCGTACATGTGGTGAGCCCATACCAGCATCGACAGTCCAGTGATCGCAATCGTCGCAAAGACCACGCCCTTGTAACCGAACAGTGGCTTGCGGCTGAACACCGGGAAGATCTCCGACACGATACCGAAGAACGGCAGCGCAACGATGTAGACCTCGGGGTGGCCGAAGAACCAGAACAGGTGCTGCCACAGAATCGGGCCGCCGTGGGCGGGGTCGTACACGTGCGCCCCAAGCCGTCGATCAGCCTCCAGCCCGAGGAGCGCCGCGGTCAAGATCGGGAATGCCAGGATCACCAGCACGCTGGTGAACAGGAGGTTCCACGTGAAGATCGGCATCCGCCACATGGTCATCCCGGGCGCGCGCAGGCACACCACCGTGGTGATCATGTTGACGGCGGCCAGGATGGTACCCAGACCGGATAGCACCAGTCCCATGATCCACAGGTCCCCGCCGACACCAGGGGAATGCGTGGCGTCAGACAGTGGAGTATACGCAGTCCAGCCGAAATCCGGTGCACCGGCCGGTATGAGGAACCCGGACAGCACAATCAGACCGCCGAATAAGAATAGCCAGTAGGAGAAGGCGTTGAGCCGGGGAAAGGCGACGTCCGGAGCGCCGATCTGCAACGGCAGTACGAGGTTCGCGAAAGCAAACACTGTCGGTGTCGCATACAGCAGCAGCATGATTGTGCCGTGCTCGGTGAACAGCTGGTTGTACTGCTCGGTAGACAGGAACTGTAACCCCGGGCGGGCNAGTTCCGCGCGCATCAGCATGGCCATCAGACCGGCCACNATGAAAAACCCGAACGAGGTGACCAGATACAGCTTGCCGATNTGCTTGTGATCGGTCGTCTGCAGGTATGCCAGGAGCTGAGAACCCCTTGCCGGGCGGGAGCTAGCCGGGGACGGTCTGGTGATCACGGGAAGCNCGGCGTTCATGGGCCCACAGATCTATTCGTTCAGGCACCGAGGGTGTCGGANGAGGTGGGTATAGGTCAGAAACAGGCCGCTGAGGTGCAGCAGTTCGAGCGGCTTGGCTGCCGCACGACTGCGCTGTACTAGCCGCAGTGAGGTTGCGGTGTGGGCGACCCGGTCGCGGATTTCGAGCAGCACCGCGACGCCGCTCACGCCGAAAAAGGTGGTCCCGGACAGATCGATAACCACGATTAGCCGGGGCAGCATGAGCTGCTTGTCCACCTCAGCCTGCAGCATCGGTGCGGTGAGCAGATCCACCTCCCCGCACACTCGCAGGACCGTGGCGTTGAGCCCGACTTGTTGCACAGCGATGCTCATCGGCTGAATCGCCAGGATAGGGACCGTTATGGGCGAGTCTGGATACCCGCGGAGCACCTCGACGTCTAGCCTCGCCATACATCTCATGGGCCCCCTCACCGTCATGACCGCCTCATCCTGCGCACGGGAAAAGGTGGATGCATCGGCCCGGTGACACCACGGAGAGACTGCCGCGTTGCTCTGACAGAGCAACAACCGCACTGCCCCTCAGCCCTCACCGACGGGTGTCACCCCTGCACTTGTTTGTGACTTCCTTGCGCCTCAAGAGCCCCCACCGCATCGCTGCGAGCGGCGTCATTAAGCGGCCGCCTCGGCCTGCCGGGACGAGACGGCGCCAGGCACTTCAACCTGTTAGGTACTACCCGTAGATCCGCAGGCGTCTACCCTGAGCCAACGCACTTCCGGGAAGTATGGATAGAGCCCGAAGAGGGAGCCGAGCCCGTGATCGTGACTGACAATGAGCAACCGGTTGAGTTCTCAGGCGATCTCACTCCCGCCCCGAAGGTGTCGGATCCAATGCGGGTGAGTCCGTCTTCGACCATGACGGGTGTTTGGGACTTCGACGGATATGCGGTGTCGATCAACCCGGCCTATCAGGTTGCGCTGGGGTGGTCAGTCGAGGAGTTGTCGTCGGTTCCGTACTGGGAGCTGTTGCACCCGGATGATCAGGACCGGTCTGTGGAGGCCCGCCAGCGGATGCTGCTGAGTGGGCCTGGGCATGTGTTCGGCCACGAGGTTCGGATGCTGCGCCGAGACGGCACCTATCGACGTATCCGCTGGGAACTCCGCTCGGATCCAGAAGAGCAGCTCATCTACCTGGTCGGCGTGGACATCAGCGACCACGAACCGATGGTCACCGGCAAACGCGTCTTAGTCGGCTCCTGGGATTGGCACATTCCCACCGACACCGTCACCTTGTCGGGCGGCATGTTCGAGATCTACCAGATTCCAGCCGGGCCGGCGGAGCACCTGAGGACCGCCTTGCAGCGCTTGTCCGTTGGCGATCGAGCGGCCGTGGAGAAGGCAATCCGGCGCAGCCTCACGACCGGGGATCCCTACACCGCCGATCACCGCATCGTGCATCCGGATGGCGGGATCCGTTGGCTGCACTCCGCTGGACGCGTTTTCTTCGACGAGAACGCCAATGCACAGCGGATGCGCGGACTCACCTGGGACGTTACTGACCGCCCGGGAAATCGTGTCCCAGGCTAGGACAAACGCAGGGCAGCCCGCACCAACCCGCGGCCACAATGTGGGCACACCGATTCGTCCCGACAGGGCAACCCAGCGCCGTGGTCTGGGCGGTTCAGCCAGCGTCGCGGCCTGAGGCCTGTGGGAAACCGTTCTGCAGCGCTCACCGTGATGACGCCAAAACCGGTACCTGCTCGTCCCTCATGCATACGCTGGCCCGCGCAGCGTCTGGCCAGGGAGCAGGCCGTAGCGCCCGGCGTAGCAGCTCGCAAACCGCGTGGGCCGTGCGAAGCCCCACTGAGATGCCGTAGCGGCGACCGTTGTCTCCCCTGGCGCGTGCTCCTCGAGGTCGAGGTGTGCACGGGCCAGCCGGACTCCCTGCAGGTACCGCATGGGCCGGACGCCCCGGTGCCGCCGCCAGCACTCCTCAAGCACGCCTACGTTCACTCCGGCGTCTGCCGCGAGTGCGGCCATGGTGAACGGCCGATGCGGGAAGGCCTCGATCGCGTCGACGCCGCGGCACACCGTGCGCGGCCCCCACGAGGGCACGGGTGCATCCAGGGCTTCCCGGTACGGGTGGTCGATCGCCCGGAGCAACCCGTCGAACAGCGAGTCCTGCAGCGGCTCGGCGATCAACGGATTGCCCAGGATGCCGCCCGGCACGGCACCGTGGAAGACGTGGCACACCAACGCGGACCATTCCCGGCCTGCCGCGGTGCCCAGGTCTAGGGTCGCGGCCACCGGCAGCGGCCGGCGCACCGGAAATCCCAGTTGAGCCTCCAACGCGTCCTCCAGCGCAGCGGCATCAACCCGCACGACAAAGACGCCGAAGTCGTCGCCGGTGGTCATCACCAACTCGGCGGGCGGTTGGGACACCACCGCGCTCCCGGGGCCGAGGTCGATGTCACGGCCCCGATGCACCGCTAGCATTGCCCCACGCACCGGGAAGCTGATCACATAGGCCGCCTCGTCGCTGGGCACCCGCACCCTGGCCCCGTCGGTGCAGCAGGCGTGCTCGACGCTCAGCGGCCCGCGGACGAAGCCCTGCACATCGAATTGGTATGCCTCGTCGGGCTGGCGTAACAGCTCCGCCGACGTAATCACGTCTGCGTCCTGAACCGCTGACTCGGTCACCAGCGGACCGCGCTGGTGGATGCCGAAGAAGCGCGGATCGATCATCAGAATACTAGCCTGAACATTTCGAAAGCCCGTTCCCAGTGCGCGGTCCCCGGGTTCGCCAATGTCGGGTCGATCACCCGGAACGACCGGGCAAGCGCGACGCTTAGCCCACCGAATACCTCCGGCAGCAACTGCTCGGTTTCTTCTGCGAAGGTGACCTCCGCCGGAGGCCGTCGCACATCCTGGCGCAACAACTCACGGATCTCCTCGGCCTCCTCGAGCTTGTCGAACTCGCGCATCCGTTCCTGCAGGCCTCTGGTAATCGGCAGGTCCTGCGGCGCGATGACGTCCCGTCCGTTCCACCTGGCCGAGTTGCGCCCAGAGATGGCGATGTCATCGATCTGCTGGTCAACGAAGTCACGGAATCGCCGCACGTCGCTCCTGTCGATCTGGATGCTCGCGATCACTCGAAAGAACCTCTCGAACACCGGAACACCCGCCGGACGGGACATGCCCGTCACCTCCTATACCTCGAAGCGCTTACCGCCGGCCCGGGAAGCCTGAGCTGCCGACCCAGCGTGGCAGCTCGGCTGAAGCACCGAACCGTCCCCAAGGTGCAATCTCGCCGGACTGGTTCACCCCATCAGGTCCACGCTGCGTCGGAACCCCAACCGGCCTGTTCATCGCCGCGCCGCTCGCCGGTTGCTCCGACGGACGGAACATCGTGACAAGAATTGCACCCTCAGGCCGAAGTGGAGGCCTTGAGCCCTTGCCAGAGTGGGGTCGCATACGGATCGCCGGTGAAGGTGGAGGAGATCCGCGGTGCACATCTGGAAATCAGCGACCAGGGGCCGAGCTAAACGCGGGCGACGGGGCGCAGTCCTGCGCCGTGTGCCACCGCCCGGAAAGCAAGTAACGCGGCGCTTCATCCCCTACCGCTGGAGGCGACCGCACAGCATGGCAGCCCGTATCCGATCCGGCCAGAACGTGCCGTTTGCTGATCGGCACATCAACCCCCTACCCCAACGAGTCCACTGATCTGGACTTTCAAGGAGCACGCGATGTCTCACAGTGACGGAGGTGTTCCCGGAGCGACCGCGACCGGGACCATCCTGATCATCGATCCAAAGAAGTTGTGGCCGGTCATGGCAGCGCGCGGTGCGCTGGCGATCCTGTTCGGAATCTTCGCCCTGATCTGGCCGGGCATCACGGTCCTTGCGCTCGCGCTGCTGTTCGGGGTGTGGGCCCTGCTGGATGGCATCTCGCTGCTGATCAACGCCTTCCGGCATGGGCGAGCACACGCGGACTGGCGTGACTGGGTCCCGTCGCTGCTGGCGGGGCTGCTCGGGATCGCTGCGGCAGTAGTTACCGTGCTAATGCCGGTGATCACAGTGGTGGTACTCACTATCGTGGCCGCCGTCTTGCTCATCGGTGTTGGCGTCGCCGAGATCGTTCTGGCGGTCCGGCTCCGAAAGCTGATCCGTGGAGAGGCCCTCATGGCCCTCGCCGGGCTCGCCGGCGTCATCGCAGGTGTCTTGTTGTTGCTCTGGCCCGTGTCGGGCGCTCTCGTGCTCACCATCATGCTCGGCGCCTACGCCTTGGTTTCAGGCATCCTGCTGCTGGCCTTGGCATGGCGGTTGCACAGCCTTGCCCGGTCTGAGGACGTCGCGTCGCCGGCTCGACCGGAAAGCAGCAGCACAATGAGGCAGCGACCGCGTACTTCTTGAGAGCGGGGTGTTGATCAGCTCCCCGCGAGCACGCGGAACACCGTGGCGGTCGAGAGACCGTAGACGAGATGGGCGCTGAGGTCCTTCCACAGCGTCTCCGCGTCGTATTCCCACATCGGCTTGTAGAGCTTCGCCGGCACGAGTACCGCATAGGACTGTGCCCATACGCCTGCTCCCAAAATCAGCCCATGCCAGCTGCGACGATTCGGGAATGAGCCGCTCACCAGGCCGAATGCGGCACTCCACCCCACCCCGGTCGCCCAGTGCACGATGTTGTTCAGGAGGCGGGCCCGCTCGGGCGGCAAGTCCCGCTGGAGGACCCCCTGTATCAGGCGTCTGCCGAACTGGGCCGGGGCGGGAGCTTCGTCCCAGCTGCTGAGGCCAACCGAAGACTCCCAATCGACGAACCGACCATCGCCGCCGTTGTGCCGGTACCGGGAGAACCAGAGTAGGTCCATCGCGATGGTGCCCACCGCTCCGGCCGCCGCGCCGCGCATCACCGCGCCGAGTGGCGTCAAACAGGCTCGTTGCTTCATTTTGCGAAGCGTACGACGTCGTCCCAACAGCTAGGCGCTGCGCGCCATGTCCAGCTGCGCGCGCAGCAGTAACTATCCGACCGCTCGGCCTCCAGCCGTTTACCGTCATCAGGAGCCCTGCCCGTTCGGCATCCGGGGCGGCGACGCTCGCGTAAGCCGCCGCCCCGGGCTCGCGCCGATCCGGTCGGGCTGTCGGCACGAGACCAGATTGGCGACCCTGCAACGGCTGCGCTTCGTCCTCGCAGACCCAACTGCAGGACTGAGGTTGGCTGCTACAGGTCGGATACGAACTCAGGTAGATCCCCATCTCGTCCATGCTGCCGCGCGCCGACGAGATGGCACCGATCAGCAAGCCTCGTCCGGCCACCACGTGCTTCTCTGTGCCTTGCGCTATATCGTGCGGAACATGAACAGTGCGTTCCCGGCAGACATCCTGAATCTACAGGTGGCCGAGCACGGTACCGATGCACGCGTCGTCACCGTGACCGGTGAGGTCGACGCGCTGACCGCGCCGAAGCTGGCCGACGTTCTGACGGCGCAGCTGGCCGTTGCCAGAATCGTAGTGGCGAACCTCGATGGTGTGCAGTTCATGTCATCTGCCGGGCTGCGTGTGCTGTTTGAGATAGATGAACTCGCTACCAAACAAGACCGCTGCTTGAGGTTGGTGTCCAACTCCCCAACCGTCGCGCTGGTACTGGAGACCAGCGGCCTGCGGGAGCAGTTCACCGTCGCCGACAACGTGCCAGATGCCCTGAACAACGTACGCTGACGGCCGCGTCAGTAGCTGCTCCATCCCTGCGTCACGACAGGGTTAGATGTAGCCGCACGATCGTGCCCGTGGGATCGCTATGCACTTCGACGAGATCGCTGAACTGTCGGGCTAACCACAGCCCGTGTCCGCCCGCAGCGAAGCGCTCCGGGGGCAGCTGCCCCGCTAAGGGGTCGCGCAGTCCAGCACCGGTGTCGCTAACCTCGCACACCATCGTGTGCGGGCTTGTCCAGACCTGCAGCACGGCCGATCCACCGCCGTGCTCGATCGCGTTGGTCGCGACCTCGTCCACCGCCTGCACGAATTTCAAAACCGACCCTGTTGCCGCTCCGGCCTGGCTCGCATGGGAGGTCACAAACGCGCGCAAGGTGGCCAGTTGATCCAGTTCGCGGAACCTCAGCCACAGGGTTGGGGGCGGCAGCTCAGGCAATGGGGACCTGTTGCATTCGGCGTTGAACACTCCTGGGTCGGTATAGGTGGGGCTAGCCCGCAGACCGCCATCGAGGATCATCTGAGGATGGGTCCGGGCGACGTTCGCCATGACATCGAGCTCGACAACGCGAGTGTCATAGGTGCACATGAAGATGGCGTTGGCCGAGGCGAGCGCTACGTTGACAAGCGACTCGTACCGAAACCACTCCCTGCCGTCCTGCCCGGTGCGAGCGGTCCACAGCGGCTCTTCGATCATCCGCAACCGGTGGCCGCCCGACATCGCCGCCTGCACGGTATGGTGCAGTGCCGCCAGCGCCCGCGCCGGATTCACGTACCACTCGCTGTTGTCGCAGAACGCCACGTGCCGGGCCTCCGCACCTAGCGCCGCCCGCAGCCAACCAGTATTACGTTCCGTAGTCGCGATCCGGACCGGATCGCCGCATTTCAGCCCATCCCGAACTAACGGAAGAGTGCCAGCCAAGAACTCGTCCTTCGACGCGTACAGCAACGCCTGATGCGCGAACGACACGTCACCCTCGTAAGTGTCGACACTGCACAACACGGCGCCAGTCCTCACTACTACGCCCCTCCCTGCTGAGGCATCGAAGATTCCCCGACTGCCGACTACCCAAACGTGCTGCCAAAGACGATGCCACCGGCGGTCCCATCAGGGTAGGTCTAGATGTAGTCGTACGGTGGTACCTGTGGGATCGCTGCGCATCTCGACGAGGTCGCAGAACTGGCGGGCCAACCACAGCCCGCACCCACCCGCAAGGCCGGGTCGAGGGGGCAAGTGCCCGGCCAAGGGATCACGCAGTCCCGCCCCAGTATCGCTGACCTCGCACACCATCGTGTGCGGCCTTGTCCAGATCCGCACCACGCCCGATCCATCGCCATGTTCGATCGCATTGGTCGCGACCTCATCAAGCGCCTGCACAAACTGCTTAACGGACTGCGGGACCGCACCTGCCCAGGTGGCGTAGGAGGTCATGAACGCGCGCAAGGACGCCAGCTGACCCAGCCGGTCGAACGCCAGCCGCAGGGCGGTTGGGGGTGCTTGAGGTAACGGTGTCTGGTCGCATTCGGCGTTGAACACCGCCGGGTCGGTATAGCTGGGGCTCGGCCGGGCGCCCCCGTCAACGACCAGCTCGGGATGTGTCCGAGCCACTTGGGCGACGACCTTGGAATCCACCACGCGAGTGTCATAGGCGCACACGAACGAGGCATTGGCCGAGGCGAGCGCAACATTGATCAGCGACTCGTACCGAGCCCGCTCTGTGCCCTCGTGCTCGATGCGCGCCGTCCACAACGGCTCTCCGATCATCCGCAGCCGCTTCCCGTCCGCAGCCACCGACACGGCGCGGTACAAGGCCGCTAGCGCACGCACCGGGTGCCGGTACCACTGGCCGCAATCGCCAAACACCACCCGCCGGGCATCCTCGCCCAGCGCCACCCGCAACCAACCAGCATTACGGACCGTAGTCACCACCCACACCGGATCGCCGTACTTCAGACCATCCCGAACGAATGGAACCGTCCGAGCCAGGAACTCCTCTTGCGAGCGGTATAACAGACCCTGGTGCGCCAACGACACGCCACCCTGGCTGGTGTCGATACTGATCAACACACGCCGCCCATCCTCGCCGCGGACCATGCCCGACTCTCGCCACACTGCCAACGGCCACACTAAGGCAGTCAGGCGACGTCTCACCAGCAACCCGACGCGACAACGAAGGCACGGGCTCGCGACGTCGAGTGCCTGCGGAGGTGCTCCCGCTGGATGGAGAGCTGCCGCCCCGGAGGCGAAGTGATCCGTGGCGTCAGTGCTTCTGGTTCGGNCTCAGCAGTTCGTCAATCCAACTGTGACTGGCGACTTGGATCGGCCGGTCAGCGCGGGTCGTCNTTGTTAAAGGNAGNGTCGAGGCCGAAAACCGTGCTGTTTAATCTGTCCCGAAGCTGCGCCAGGGCTCGCGCCCGGGTAGGTCCGATCCCGCCGGGCGGGATTCCGCAGCTGCGAGCCACCTCGGCGTAGGGCCGGGGGTGGTCGGTGAACAGTGCCCGCAACAGGGTTTCCCGGCGGGGCGATAACTCGCTGACGAGGTTCCACAGTCTCAGGGCGATGTCGGCGTTGATGACGCACTGTTCTGGACCAACGAGGGGATCAGCCACCGTTTCGAGCGCCGCTTCACCAGCGCTCGGGGTGCGCCGAGCATGGCGCAGGATGCTGAGACATTCGCGGCGTGCGGTCGTGGTTAGCCACCCACCCAACTGTTCCGGGTCACAGATCTGGTCGGCGTGTTCGGCCAGCCTCAACCAGGTCGTCTGCACCGCATCGAGTGTGTCCGCTTCCTGCAATCGAAATGAGCGCACCGTTGCGAAGACTCGCTTGCCGTGCCGGTGGAGGATTTCGTCCCAGGCCGCCTGGTCCCCGTTTCGGGCTCGGAGCAGTAGATCCGCGACGCTGGGTGTGGTGCCAGTGCGGGCGTAGCCGGTCTGGGTGGTTGTCATCGACATCGCAGGCCCCTTCCGAGGATCGCCGGGGAGATGCCTCGCCGCACAAAACCCGGGTATCTTCCCGAAGGCGAAATCTGAAGCGATTAACTCAGTTCGCAACGCCAGGTGCCGGAGCCGGCGCCACGCCCAGCTGTTCAAGTAGTTCCAATCGATCAAAAAGGAGTCGCGCTGAGACGATCACGCCGCCTGTCCCACCGTGACTCCTTCCGTCTGCTGACTATTGGGATTGTCTGCGGCCGTCACGTCGCCAGCTGTCAGCTATATGACATTGGCGCTGTCAATTCGCGCACAGCTTGGCCGGCTTGTGCTAACCGGAGGCGGCGTCTCGGCCGACATCAGCGAAGCTCTCGTGGACCGGCGTCCCATCAGGTCCCCCACTCGACGGTTCATCACGTTTTTTCGATCATGGGTTATCTGGATAAGACCTGGTTTGACCGGCGCTCAGTGTCGGTCCAGTACTTTCGCGCGGAGCTCTCGTTTGAGGACCTTCCCGATCGGGGTCACGGGCAGGGTTTCGACGAACTCGACGGTGCGGGGGGCCTTGTAGCCGGCGATGAGGGTCTTGGTGTGGGCTCGGATCTCCTGTTCGCTCGCCTGCGCTCCCGGCGTGCACACGACCACGGCATGCACCCGCTCGCCCCACTGCTCGTCGGGCACCCCGATGACAGCGCACTTCGCGACTGCGGGGTGGGTGGCGACGGCGTTTTCCACCTCGGCGGAATAGACGTTCTCCCCACCCGTGACGATCATGTCCCTGATCCGGTCGACGATGGAGAGATAGCCGTGGGCGTCCATCCGGCCGGCATCTCCGGTGTGCATCCAACCGCCGCGTAGCGCTATGGCGGTCTCCTCCGGCTTGCCCCAGTAGCCCAACATCGTGGACCCCCCGCGAACCACTATCTCTCCGACCTGGCCCCGCGGAAGTTCCCGGTCTTCTGAGTCGACGATGCGCACCTCAGCATGCGGAGCGGCCCGCCCTCCCGACGCGCGCCGGTCCGGATGAGAGCTGTCGTCCTCGTGATCAGCGGGCAGCAGCAGGCTGATCACCCCGCATTCGGTTAGCCCGTAGCCCTGGGTGAGGCCAGCCCCAGGAAGGGCTTTACGGGCCCGATCGAGCAACGGCAGCGCGATCGGGGAGCCGGCGTAGCTGAGCAGCTGCAGGCTTGACAGGTCGTGCTCGGCACGTTGTGGATGGTCGACAATCAGTTGGATCATGATTGGGATGAGCAGAGTGTCGGTGACCCGGTGCTGCTCGATCGCCGCCAGCACCGCGATTGGGTCGAATACCGGCACGATGACCTGAGTTCCGCCGGCGAGGCCGACCCCGATGAACGCTCCTAGGCCCGCGAGATGGAACATCGGCACGGCGTACAGGAATCGCTCCCAGGAGCCGAACCCTCCGGTCGCCATCGAGCCCAGTGCCGAGGTAAGCAGATTGGCGTGAGAAAGCATGACCCCTTTGGGAAAGCCGGTAGTGCCGCCGGTGTAGAACAGCGCCGCAAGGGCGTCGCCGCCCCTGCGGACGTCGTCGACCGCCGGTCCCGCGGCGACCAGTTCTTCGTAACCGAGCATGCCGGGCGGCGGCCCAGCATCCCCCACATAGATGAGGGTGTTCAGCTCGATGTATCGGTCCCGAATGGCGGGCAGCAGCGGGATAAAGGCGTCGTCCACCAGCAGCACTCGGGTCTGCGAGTCCTTCAACGAGTAGGCGATCTCCGCCGGTGACCAGCGGACGTTGACGGGGTTGAGTACCGCGTCCGCCCATGGCACCGCGAGGTAGTACTCGATGAACCGATCGGAGTTCAACCCTAGGTAGGCCACCCGGTCTCCGGGTTCGACGCCGAGTCGCCGTAGTGCGCCGGCCAGCCGCGCCACCCGGTCAGCCTGCTCTACGAAGCTTCGTACCCGATCACCGAAGATCGTGGCGATCCCGTCGGGATTCTGCTGCACGGCCCGGTGCAGGCCTTGCGTGAGGTACATCGGGGCTCCTCAATTCTTTCCCAATTACTCGGGCGTCTTCTGCGGTGTGTCTGGGCCCGAATTAACGAAAGTGCCCGTCGACCCCGGGAGACTGGTCGTCGGCAGGCCGTGTAGCCGTAGCAAGTAGAGGCCGTCGCGCAGGACGTCGTCGGTAAGGCTCAGCAGCATGTCAAGATCGTCGTGTACGGAGAGGTGACGCCCGCTGAGTCGGTCGACCTCGCCGGTGGCTATCCGCAGCAGCAGTTCGGCGATCTGGTGTGGCTGCGCCCCCCGACCGGCGGCGGTCTCCTGGCGGCCCCAGGGTCACTGAGGTCCGCGGTCGGTGAGGACGAAAGGCACCGTGGTACGCGACGTGCCAGCGCCGGTGGCGTCACGTGTCACCCATTACCGGCGATCAGGCCAGTGTTTCCCCGAAGGGGCACGCATTATCGATGACGAGACGCCAGGNCCCGTCCGGCTGCCGCCGGAGGACAACTGCCGCGAGACCACCCATAGTCACNGAATCGCCGNCAGGGTCGTTACTCTTAAGCGTCCATTCTAGGGTCCTCAGTGCAAGATCTCCCACCTGATGGAGACTGTTCTTCCCATATTTCAATTCGAGCCNTCCACCGGTCGCCAAGAGACCGGAAAACATTTCTCGGATAGNACCGGAACCGGAAGCGACCTGGCCAGGACCCAAGACAACTACCGCCTCGGTCTCGTACAGCCCGACCAGTCCGTCGAGGTCACCTGCGTTGAACGTATCCTGAATCGTCTTCGGACCGTCTTCCGGATCCTTGATGTGCATTGCTCCAGATGCCGTTTGTACCACCATAGTTCCTCTCCACCGTGAGCACGACGACACTTGATTAAGAGCCGCGGGGTTGCGGCTCTGATACGTCAACAATGACACCATCACCCGTTGGGGTAGCAGACAGCGAGGATTCACACTGGTCGGGTGGAACAGCGAGCGGATCATCTGGCCCTGCCACGGTCATCGACGACCTCCTCACGTCCATGATCGCTCCGCGCGCGAAGCTGAGTGCTGGTTAACCAGACTGGTACTCTCGGCATCGGGATCGCGTGACTATCGCGGCCCGTCGATAAGCTCGGAGATAAGGCGTAGGCAGCGATCCGCGATGAGCGCTCCTGATCTTCGAGCCAGCGATGCAGTGTAAAGGCCGTCGAGGCGACATCCTCTTTCATGAGCGATAGGTGGTCGCCGCGCACGTCCAAGATCTCGTGTGATAAGTCCCAGGAAGCGCGCCAGTACTCGTCGCTGATCGGTTCGCCTGCCCACTCAGGGACGCATTCCGTAGCGCGCAGCAGAAGTACGGGAGTGGTGATGGTGGCGGGTTCCCAATTCTCGAACAGACGAAAGTATGCGGCCATGGCAGTCAATTGGTCGGCGGTCATCAATGCGAAGGCCTGGTCGTTGAGCGCCATGGTTTTCAGCGGCGGCCGGACCTGGTCCCAGGCGTCATCTCGCAGGGCCAGGGAATCGAGCAGTATCACCGCGGTCGGGAAGATCCCCAGGGTTTCAAGATGGGCGGTAATGGCGTGCGCGAACCAACCCCCGGAGGAGTATCCGACCATCGCGAACGCAGTGTTGCCCAGACGGCGGCGTACGGCCTCCGCTTGCATCGCAACGACCAACTCGGCGGTGGCGGGAACGGGTTCGCCGTCACCGAAGCCAGGGTGGGTCAGCGAGTAGACGTCGCGGAGCTGTTGCAGGCTCAGGGCCAGCCGCGCGTAGTTATGCGGGCCGCAAGGCGCGACATACGGGGGGCAACACACCAGGGCGGGGCTGGCCGGGCCGGCGGCGAGCTGCACCAGTTCCACGGCGTTGCCGAGCTCGGCTGCGCTGTGAAAGACGGGGCGGAGTCTGGCAGCGGCCTTCAGCACATCAAGGCCAGCGTCGAACATGTNGAGCGCGCAGGCTCGTCGGTAGAGAAAACGAACNGTCTCCAGCTCCCCACCCGGCGCTCGGTTGTGCTCGACGTGTGCGGGGACGGCNTCANCGGCAAGCTGCGTGCCGAGGTAGCGGGCGAGCGCGGTGGCCGTCGGNTGGTCGAAGACCACCGTGGCCGGCAGCGTCAAACCGGTCGCCTGGGCCAGGCGCGTGCGCAGCTCGACAGCGGCGAGCGAATCGAATCCAAGATCGAGGAACTGGCGCTCGGCGTCGATGTCCATGGGTGTGGCATGCCCGAGGATCTCGGCCGCTTCCGCACGAACCAGCTGCAACAGTATCTGTCCACGTTCGGACTCGGAGGCACCGGCCAGCCGTGGCCTCCACACGTTCTCGTCGAGGTCCACGTCGGTCGGGCTGGCCGCGCCGCCGGCCTCGGACATGTCCTCGAAGAGGTGGCTGACGCGGGCGGCGGTGAAGGTGGGCAAGAAGCGTGGCCAGTCCACGTCGGCGACGATGGATGCGGTGTCACCCGCGGCAACCGCCTGCCACAGGGCCACGGTGGTGACCTGGGGCGCCATGGTCGGCAGACCGCGCTGGAGTAGATGCGTGCTGATCGTGGGATCGGCGGCCATGCCGCCCTCAGCCCACGGGCCGCACGCCACGGAGGTGGCGACCAGCCCGCGGGCGCGGCGCTGGTGCGCGAGCGCGTCGAGGAAGGCATTGCCCGCCGCGTAGGCGACCTGGCCGCCGCTACCCCACACACCCGCGATCGAGGAGATCAACACAAAGGCGTCTAGCGGGTGGCCCTCTAGCAGGAGGTCCAGGTGGATGGCGCCGGCCACCTTGGCAGAGACCACCTCAGCGAACTCGGCTGCGTCCACCTCGGTCAGTGCAGCGAACCGGCCGCTGATCCCGGCGGCGTGCACGACCGCCGTCAGGGCGTGCTCGGTGGGCAGCGAGCTGAGCAGCCCGGCCAGGCTCTCCTTGTCAGCCACGTCGCATGCGGCGACGGTGACCTGTGTACCGAGCATCGTCAGTTCGTCGCGCAGCTCGACCGCACCCGAAGCGTTCAGCCCGCGGCGGCTGACCAGAATCAGGTGTTCGGCGCCGTTACGGGCCAACCAGCGGGCTGCATGCGCGCCCACTGCACCGGTACCGCCGGTGATCAGGACGCTGCCACGGGGGCGCCACGTCCTGGGTTGCGACTGCACGTGGTCGCCACGCACGATGCGGCGAAGGAAAACGCCGCCGTCTCGCACGGCCAGCTGGTCCTCACCGGCTAGTCCCGCGAGGGCGGCGCAGGCGCGCCGTAGCGCCGGCTCGTCCAGCACCTCGGGAAGGTCGATGAGGCCACCCCAGCGTCGGGGATGTTCGAGGCCGACGGTGCGGCCCAGACCCCAGACCATCGCCTGCGCGGGACTGCNCAGCCGGTCGGAATCGCCCACCGAAACGGCGCCNCGGGTAGCGCACCACAACGGCGCGTCCACCCCTGCCTCGGCCCAGGCCTGGGCCAGCGCGACCGTGCGAATAACCCCCNTTGTCATNGCGGGGTGTCCCACCTGCGGGGTCTCATCGAGGGCGAGCAGTGACAGAACTCCGTCGACGGTGGCACCGTCGGCGAGCACCTTCTCCAGCTTGGTGATGAGCTGGTCCCGGTCCAGGTCAGCGTCATCAAGCGCGACCGGAACCACCCGCACGCCCTGGCTGACCAGTACCGCGGTGAGCAGGGCCGCTAGTTCATAGTCGGCGTTCGAGCAGCCGGCGACCACCAGCCAAGTGCCAGTGAGGCTCCTGGCGGGTACGACGACAGGCTTCCAAGCCACCCGGTATCGCCAGCCTGCGGCGTCTGCCTGAAGGGGCACCCGATCAGCAATGAGCCGCGGGGCGTCCAGCCAGTACCGCTGGCGTTGGAAGGCGTAGGTAGGCAATTCGATCCGGCGAGCGCCGCGACCGTCGAAAAAACCCCGCCAGTCGACGGGGAGGCCTCGAACGTGTAGTTCCGCCAGGGCCGTGGTGAGGCTATGCGGCTCGGAGCGACCAGCACGTAACGCCGGCACCAGAAGCGGCCGCTCCTCGGTGAGGCATTCCCGGCCTATCGTGGTCAACGTCGCATCAGGTCCCAGTTCGAAAAAAGCGGTGACGTCCTCGGCCTCGAGCGTTCGCATGCCGTCGAAAAACCGGACCGGTTCGCGAACGTGGCGCACCCAATACTCCGGCGAGCACAGCTCACCCGCGGTGGCCACTCTCCCGGTGAGGGTGGAGACGATCGGGATGGTGGGACGCCGGAAGCACAGCGATTCGGCGGTGCACTGGAACCGGTCGAGCATGGGATTCATGTGGAATGAGTGGAATGCGTGGCTGACTCGCAGCCGCTTGGTCTTGCGACCCTTGGCCTCCCACCGCGCAGCCACCGTCAGTACGGCGTCCTCGTCGCCGGCGATCACTGTTGCCGTAGCGCCGTTGATCAGAGCGACTTCCGCCCTGCCTTGCGGACCGTCAAGGGAGCAACGGACCTCATCCTCGCCCGCCTGGATCGCCACCATGGCGCCGCCGGATCGGCACGCCTGCATTCCCCGACCGCGGGCTGCGACCAAGGCACACGCATCATCCAGCGAGAGCGCGCCGGCTACGTGCGCAGCGGCCAGCTCGCCGACCGAATGCCCGAGAAGCACATCGGGAA
>JGI12053J15887_10000429_pt1 | contig 16901 bp, 9 predicted proteins | sample MedBloCAOM1_O3_FD_15887 | JGI IMG/M metagenome (IMG submission 15887)
TTTTTCCGGTCGCGAACGGGAAGGCGTATGGCCTGCAAGGCTTTCTCATTGGCTTCATTCATGGTGATGTAGGCGAGCACGGCAAAGTAATCACCCGCGCGCAGCCTGCCGAGATGCGCTTTCAAGACTTCCNCGAGCCGCGGCTTTCCCTTGAGAACTTCGACATTTTTTTCGTCGGCATACAGCTTGACGCCGTCGCCATCAAAGAACGGACTTTCGTCTGGCAACTTGCCGGTTTTTTCGTACTCGCTGGTTAATTTCTTCGTTTCGATCTTGCTGGCTTCCACATCTGGCTGATTGAAAGCGTTGATGCCGATGATGGAACCTGCAACAGCGGTGGCAATTTCCCAGCGGAAGAATTCCTGCCCAAGGTTGTAAATATTATCGACCGCGATGCGCACCACCGGATGCCCGGCGGCTTCGAGGGCCGCAATGGCGGTGTCCTGCGATTTATCTGGCGCCGTTTCCAATCGCAGGTAGGCGAAGACGCGATCGTTGCCATAAGTGTCGGAATTTGCGAGAGGCTCGCGGTCCACGGGGATAATGCCTTTGCCCACTTTGCCCGTGGATTCAGCAAGTAGTTGCTCCAGCCAGGCCCCCAGATCGTAAATTCCAGGCGAGGCAACGATGGTTACCTTGTCCCGGCCATGATTAGCCGCCACGCCGAGAATCATTCCCAGCAGCGCGCCCGGGTTGGAATCCGCGGGGACAGCCGCGCCGCAAACTTTCACCATCTCCGCGGTGTTATTTAGAAATTTCGCGACATCGATCCCCATAATGGCTGCGGGAACCATGCCAAAATTTGAGAGCGCAGAATAGCGCCCGCCGATGCCCGGAACGCCCATGAAGACTTTGCGGAATTTATCACGCTCCGCCACTTCCTGCAGTTTCGAGCCGGGATCTGTAATTGCGATGAAGCGCTTGCCAACTTCGGCCTCGCCGACTTTTTCTTTCACGCGCTCGAAGAAATATTGCTTGTAAATGTTGGGCTCAAGGGTGCTGCCGGATTTGCTGGAAACGATACATACCGTGCTGGAGAGATCGACTTTGCTTTCAATGGCTTTGATCTGCGCGGGATCGGTGGAATCCAGAACGTGTAACTCCGGGTAGCCCTCGATTTTCCCGAAGGTCATGCGCAACACTTCCGGGCACAAACTGGAGCCCCCCATGCCCAGAAGAAGCGCATGCTTGAATCCCGCCTGTTTTACGTCCGCGGCAATTTCCTGAAAAGTGGAAAGATGCGCGAGTTGCTCCTCGGTGATCCCCAGCCAGTCTAGCCACTTGTTTTCATCAGTGCCGGTCCACAGAGAGGCGTCGCGCTGCCAAAGGCGGCGTACCTTTTCGTTCTTTTTCCAATCGTCTCGCGCGGCGGCAAACGGCCCGGAAAGAGAACCCGGCAGTTTGTAGGTCTGCCGATTTAGACTCACGCGCGCACGCCAGCGGACTTGCCGGTGGCCTCCAGAAGCTCCTTAAATGCGTCTGCAAAAAGTTTTATTCCGTCGACCAGCAGCTTATCGGTAATTTCCTTCATGGAGATGCCGGCCGTTTGGAGATCGGACATGGTCTTGAAAGCCTGGTCAACATTTTCCGTCAGGCTAGGTCGCACTCTGCCGTGGTCTCGAAACGCTTCGAAAGTTGCCGGAGGAATGGTGTCAACTGTGTCGGCGCCGATCAATTCCTCCACGTAGATGACATCCCTGTAGGCTTTGTTTTTTGTGCTCGTGCTGGCCCACAAGAGCCGCTGCGTCTGTCCTCCCTTGGCTTTCAGAGCGTTCCATCGCGGTCCGCTAAAAATCTCCTGATACTTCTCATAGGTGACTTTGGCGTTGGCGATGGCCACTTTTCCTTTTAGGCTGTTCAGCAAAGCATTTTGATTGGGATCGGTAGCGGACTTTAATTTTTCGTCGATCAGGCTGTCAGCCAAAGTATCGATGCGGCTCACAAAGAAGCTCGCTACGCTGGCGATGTGCGCGATATCCTGGTTCTTGGCGGCTCGGGCTTCCAGCGCGGCAATAAATACTTCTGCAACCTGTTCGTAAGCGGATTGCGCGAACAGCAGCGTGATGTTGATATTGATACCGTCTTCCAGCAGCTGCCGAATCGCCGGGATGCATTCTTTTGTGCCCGGCACTTTGATCATGACATTGGGGCGATTCACCATCTTCCACAAACGCCGCGCTTCCTGTAGTGTTTTATCTCCTTCGAGCGCCAACTCCGGTGAAACTTCCAGGCTGACATAGCCATCGCGACGGCGGGTTTCGTCGTACACCGGGCGGAAAATATCAGCGGCATCCTGAACGTCGCGCACCGCGATTTTTTCGTAAAGCTGTGTGGCGTTCAGCTTCTTGGCCTCGGGAGCATCTAAAATGTCGGAGTAAAAATTGCTGCTGGAAATGGCTTTCGCGAAAATCGAGGGGTTGGACGTCATGCCCATGAGCCCGTCGTCCTGTATCAGCCTTTTCAGCTCACCGCTGGTGATCAAATCTCTGCGGATATAGTCCATCCACGGCGATTGGCCGTAATCGTGAAGTCTCTTCAGGGGATTCTTACCACTCTTGCTAACTTCCGTATCGCTAGTTTTCACTGAGGTGGTCATCTTCAATTCTCCTTCTGACTTCGATTCTTATTGTACGCCTGCGGCACATCACGCGCCTTTAGGGTACTTATCTCGCCGAACTGCTCACAGCAAACTTTGATTCCAAAGCTTTCACTTTGGCTAAACGCCGGACATGTCGATCTTCATTGGTAAACTTGGCGGCGAGGAAGGCCTTCACCAGCTCCTCGGCGAGCTTCACCCCGATGATGCGGGAGCCGAGAACCAATACGTTCATGTCGTCGTGCTCGACGCCCTGATGCGCGGAGTAGGTGTCGTGGCATACCGCCGCGCGAATGCCTGTCAATTTATTGGTCGCTACGCTTGCCCCTACACCGCTGCCGCAGATCAGCACACCCCGTTCAGCTTTGCGGTCGAGTATGGCCTTGCCTACGGCCTCCGCGAAGTCCGGATAATCGGAAGGATTTTCATTGAACGCCCCGACGTCCAGCACTTCCTGGTTCAGGGATCGCAGCAGGTCACCCATGGCTACTTTTAACTGGAAACCTGCGTGGTCAGAACCAATGACAATTTTCATTGCCTCTCACTTTCCAATTACTTCCTTCACTGCCGCCACGACCTTATCGGGTTGGAAACCAAATTTCTTTTGCAACTCTTTCAAAGGCGCGGAGGCCCCAAACGTATGCATGCCGATGATTTTTCCTTTTGATCCGACGTAACGATCCCAGCCCAGAATGGACGCTTGTTCCACCGAGACCCGCGCGGTCACCTCAGGCGGCAGCACGCTGTCGCGATATTCGCGCGATTGATGCTCAAAAATATCCCACGACGGCATGCTTACCACCCGCACCTTTACCCCTTGGCTTGTGAGCGTTTCATAAGCGGCCAGACACAAGGAAACTTCGCTTCCGGTAGCCATGAGTAGCGCTTCCGGCTTGCCGCCTTGCGCCTCAGCGATGATGTACGCGCCTTTGGCAACGCCGGACGCCGCTGCGTATTTGGTGCGATCGATGGTGGGCAACGCCTGTCGAGTCAGAACCAGAACCACAGGCTCTTTCTTTAACTGCATGATCACTTTCCATGCTTCGATCACTTCGTTGGCATCCGCAGGGCGAAGCAGCACCAACCCCGGCACTGCCCGCAGCGCAATCAAGTGTTCGATAGGCTGATGCGTGGGGCCGTCTTCGCCTACGCCAATGGAATCGTGCGTGAAGATATAGATCACCGGGACTTCCATGATGGCGCTGAGACGAATCGCCGGCTTGCAGTAATCGGTGAAAATAAAAAACGTCGAGGCAAACGTTCGAATCTTGCACAGCACCATTCCATTGGAGATAGCCGCCATGGCGTGCTCGCGAATACCAAAATGCATGTTTCGGCCGCCACGCGTGGCAGCTTCGAATTCTCCGGCGCCCTCAAACGTCAAACGCGTTTTTGTGGAGGGATAGAGATCGGCTGCCCCGCCCATAAGCCACGGCACATTTTTAGCGATCACATTAAGGACTTTGCCGGAAGAATCGCGCGTGGCTAAGCCTTTGGCGTCCGCCGGAAAAGTCGGCATGTCCTTATCCCAACCATCCGGCAAAGCGTGGTGCAGTATTTTGTTCAAAGCTTCGGCTAGGGCGGAGAATTCGGTCCTGTAGGATTCGAATTGCTTCATCCAGGCGTTGCGCAATTCGGCGCCACGCTTGCCGATGCCTTTTTTAAATTGATCGTAGACCCCATCGGGTACCAGAAATTTTGCGTCCGGCGGCCAGCCGTAGAATTTCTTGGCAAGCGCCACTTCTTCCTCACCCAGCGCTTCGCCGTGGGCTTCTTTGGTGTCCTGCCGGTGGGGGGCGCCCCAGCCAATGTGGCTGTCGACGATAATCAGTGTTGGTTTATCGGCAGTGTTGCGGAAAACGTCCAGGGCCTTTTCAAGGGCCACGGTGTCATTGGCGTCGGTGACATGTTCCACGTGCCAGCCATAACCTTTGAAACGTGTCGCTACATCTTCACTGAACGCCAGGCTGGTATCGCCCTCGATGGTGATGTGATTGTTGTCGTAAAGCCAGCAAAGGTTAGATAACTTATGATGGCCGGCCAGCGATGCCGCCTCACCAGAAATTCCCTCCATCATGTCGCCGTCGCCGCAGATGGCGTACACGTCGTAATTAAATAATTCGAATCGCGGCTTATTGAAATACGAAGCCAGCCACCATCGCGCCATGGCCATGCCCACGCTGTTGGCCACGCCTTGTCCCAGTGGCCCGGTGGTAGTTTCGACTCCACTGGTCATCCGGTATTCAGGGTGGCCGGGAGTTTTGCTGTCGATCTGGCGGAATTTTTTGAGGTCGTCGATGGTGAGCGCCATCGAGTCTAGAACTTTATCGTTGGGATCGACGGCCCTGACCTGCGCAAGATGTATCAACGAATACAAAAGCATCGAAGCGTGCCCGTTTGAAAGTACAAACCGGTCGCGATTCGCCCATATCGGATCGTTGGGGTCATAGCGCAAATATTTTTGCCACAGCGTGTAAGCCACCGGCGCGAGCGCCATCGGTGTGCCGGGGTGACCGGAATTGGCGGCCTGCACCGCGTCCATCGATAAAGTGCGGATGGTATTGATACTTAGTAGATCGAGATTAGACTCGCTCACCCCAGCTCCCGTGGCAGACAATTAAGGCCCCCATTCTCCGCGCACGCATTGGATGCGCCGACTCAAGATTTGAATGCGGGAATTCTACGACAAAATGGAGTTACAGACGGGTAACAAATTATTTTTGACGCAGACACGCGGCGGTCAGCCTTAAGACTTTACGCCGCGATCACCCGTAGAGGGCGGGCATGGACCGTTAATGGAATTGTTGAGCCTGCGTTAATGAGCGGTGACCGCCGAAGCCGTCACATCCTGGGTGGACTCCTGGATCGTCAACATGTCGGTACGGGTTTTATCCCACTCGCGAAGCATCAGGCCGCTGGCGGTGAAGAAGCGGCGAATTTTTACGGAATCCCACCGCAGAACTTCCTCCAGCACCGGAACCAGTACGCTCATGGTGTTATCGCTCAACACCGTGCGCTGCGCGATTCTCGTGATGAATTTCGCTTCTGACACCGCAATGGTCAGACCATCATGCTGATTGACGTGCATCATGACTGGTAAGTCGGAGCTGCCGTCGCCCATATAGATGATGTTGTCGTGGCTGATCCCCAGTGAGGCGCGAATCTCTTCCAACACTGTAATTTTGCCCCAACCAGCCGTTGCGCGAATGATGGATTCCACTTCGCCGGTTTCTTCGTTGTAACGAAAACGTGTGCCGTAGATGTGATCCGCGGGAACGATGCCCTCTAGCGCGGACTGAATAATTTCCTGTGGCGCGGCTGAGATCACGTTGAAGTGAAAATTGTAACCGTCCGCCAGGGTGTCGAGCGCGCGAGCAAACAGCGCGACGTTGTGCTTCAAGCGAATTCGCTTGCCGGTCTCGATAAGGTGCGAGCGCCGCACGTGCCGGAACTCCGGGTCGTGCAAGATCAGGTAGCTAAGTTCAGCACCCTGCTGCACCAGGTTCATGTGCGATAGGCCGGACACCTTGTCATGGAATCCGTGAAAACCGATCAGTTCGCTCAGCACCACACCTGAGTCGTTGAAGCTAAGGGTTTGGTCGAAATCACTCGCCAAAAGATACTGTTTCTGCATGTTCTGGTACTCCTTCTTACTGGGAAAAACCGCTGCCTAAGCCAACCGGCTTCAGCGCCTGGCATTTCAAGGATATCGTTATTTCAAGTGCTACCGTCACGAATAATACTGATAGGTGCTATGCGTAAAAAGATTGAACGCAGCGTGAACATTCTGTTAGATGCAGCGGAATGGTAAATGGCACAAAGCAAGGGAGATGAACCACTCTGGGACAGTTTCCCAGGGCAAGCTCAGCTATTCGTTCTAGATACTAGTGAGCAAAAATAAAGCGAAACAATGCCAGTGCCGAACGGCAGAGCGTTTCCCTCACATTTTAGGCAGGAGAAAATCGCGTAACCGCGTTATCCAGAGGGGGGCAGATCCCGTCTCACCGTGAGACTTAAGGTTGTTCCCCACTACGTGATCCTCCACGGTATAGGGTCTCCCAGTGCCCCCGTGAAGGTACAACAAACGGGTTTCTGCGCTGTTTAAAGGGCGGGCACCCCGTCGGCCGAATACCGCCAACTGGTTGCCGGATTCATCCACCGCGCGGTCACGATCAATGCCTTTTGAAATAGCCAGCGTCGGACCCCGGGTGTGCGCCGTGGCAATCAGCTTTGGCGTGGGCCGAGGACTGAACCCGGAAAAATGCGCAGGGTCGTCCCACGGGGAAACAATTTCAAGGACCCGCAGGCCATTTTTGCCGTCAGCTAGGAAAGCGAATGCACTGGCCGCCACCATTCCGATTTTCACATCGTTGACATCATTGAGCTGGCCGCCGGCAGTAAACATTTGATCCAGCTTCGGAGCCTCTGGCTTTTCCACATCCACAATCGCCAATCCCTCTTTGCCCGCTGCAATATAAGCATAGGTGCGAGCAACATAAATATTTCGCGCATCGGCCAGTGGCACGAACGCATTTGCAACCGCCTGCGGTTGGGCCAAGTCCGTCACATCCAAAACTTTCAGCCCCTGGCGATCCACCACGAACGCATAACGAAATTGAATCGCAATCGCTGCGGGTCCATCAAGAAATGGCGCGCCGATCGTCGCCGTAACACGTGGCGCCAATGGATTGTTAAGGTCCACAACCACCAAATTCTTGTCCGTGNCGATATAAGCGAAGGTGCCTGCAATAGTGATCCGTCGCGCTCCGGNGAGAATGCCTCCAGGATTGAAGGCCAACGCGCGCTTGAGAAAATTATTTGCGGGGTTGCCATCAAGAAGNGTGCCAACCCCGGGATTCTTCGCGTGCAGATCAGCATTGCCGACGACGATCAAGCCTTCTTCTTTATCGGCAACGTACAGAAACCCGTACAACAAATGAATAGGTTGCTCCTCGTTTTCCGGGAGCCGCTGCCGCAGCGGGTCGATCGCCAGCGTGGACGGGGACGCAACAGCTACCGCGTTTTTCGTAGGCACATAGAAACGCTGGCCGATGGGCGACACCGGAGACGTCNCCACCCGTTCGGAAAACCCCTTGTTATCGATATTGGCGATGTCGTAGATCCTCAACCCGCCCGGTCCGTTGGCGGTATACGCGTATTCCCCCCGCGCCTGAATATCCAGGATATTTCCGCCGTGCTCCGCGGTCGCTAAGAGTTCGCGATGCCGCGCAACAAATTTTTTATAATTTTCGGGATACGCGATACGTTGTAAATCGCTGCCATAGATGGCTTCCGGCTCATCATGCTCGGCGACGGCAATGGCTTCGAGGCCGCCCTTTCCCGTTGCCACATAAATATAACGCCCCATGAAATTCATGAAGTTTGTGCCCTGCAGCAGAAGCTGGGCCATCCACGCATTGTTGTCGTTGGCTGTGGAAACATGGCAGTCGCTGCATTGCTTGGTTTCCTTGCCGCGTACCGTGTGGGGAGCAAACGTGCTGTATGCTTGGCCCGAAAATCCTTCCGCGGAAATCGTTTGTTGCGTGTAGTACAGCCACTCGCGGTTCGCGTTCTGCGAACTTACCAGCACCGCGCAACTGGAGCGTGCCGGAGCGATGCGATGGCCCGTGACCGTCCCGTCGACACCCAACATATAAATGTCATCGCGCAGCACCTGGAAGTTGTAGGAGGTGTAATTGCGCGTGAGCAACCCTTCATTGTGCAGCATGGGCCGGCGCGCATTGGCGGTCATTTGCAAATGGCAGCCAAAACAGGTCGGCGTCCAGGATGTATGGCACGCGTAGCAGGTCATGCTGCTGTTGCCATGGGCCAGGTGTGTGTCGTCCTCCGGCATGCTCGAATCGACCACGCCATCTGTATTCATCAGCTTGGCGCGAAAAGATTTCTCGTTGAAGTGCACATTGCCGGGAGTTACGGTGTCGGCGGTTTGCACGATTTCCCATTCTTTGTGCTCGTCAGACATGGAGCGCTGAATGAGCGCCGCGCCGCGCCACTCGAAACGGCGTAGTCCCCAAGGCGTGCGCAGCGTATCCAAATGACGGCCACGATCTGGAACCCGCACACCGTTAANGGTGGAAAATGTTTCAGGCGCGGCGGGCCCGGAAGTAACCAGCGTAGCCTTTTGTCGAATGGTGCCGTGACAGTCGATGCAGTCGATTTCTACTGCGGCGCGCGGTTCCCCGTAAATTTTCCCGTTGCCGTGATTGTCCTGAGCAAAATGGCAATCGTTGCACTGCATCCCTCTTTCCAGATGAATGTCCGCGAGATGCACGGCTTTTGAAAATCGCTCAGGATCTTCAAAAGCAATGGGATTACCATCCTTGTCCAGCCAATTGCCTTTGCGGTCGTGATTGAATACCGCGCGAAACACCCAGCCATGGCCGTGAAAGTCGGCAAACTGCGTCGTCTGCAGTTTGGAATTAAATTCCACGCTGCCAACCTGCTCCAAAAATTTGTCGTCGTTCCACAGGCCCCGCGCTGCGGCACCTTCGGGATTGCGCACGAGCGCCTGGTAGCGTTGTTCTTCGCTGGGATGGCGCTGTTGCAGCGGATACATTTTGTCGCCATCGATTTCGTTGTCCCACCACGTCAAGCCGAAATACGTTGTAACCATGTTCGTGCCCGGATGAATATGGCAAATCATGCACTGGCTCGACGGAATGGAGCGGGTGAATGCATGCCTGATGGGATGACCACGTTCAGTTTTGGAAATGGTCGCGTCCACGGACGCGCTCAGTCCGGAATGTCCAAATTTCGCATAACGACCAGAGTGCGCCGCGTCACGATCATTGGCGTAGATTACGTGGCAAGCCGAGCAACCGCTCGAGCGATAATCGCCAGGATGATCATTGGTTCCCGGAAGTGACATCACCGGATCGAGAAGGCGCGTTTTTTGCAAGCCGAGAAAAACCGGATCGGTTCGCAGCTCTGTCCCAAATCCGCGATCGCTCAGTTTGTTTTCGGGCTTGCCCGGATTTTCTTCCGCGATCGGATTGCCAATCTCACTTTTCTTGTGGCCGCCCCGTTCAAACACCCGCAGCACATTGCCCGGTTGCGAAGTTTCCCAGCGATAAAGAGGATCAAGCTCCGGAAGCACGCCTTTCGCCCGAGTTTCTTCCGGCGTTGGCGCAGGAGAAGTTTTTATCGATTCGGGCCTGCCGTCTCGATCGTAACTTTCGCCAAAGCGAGTATTTTTAGCCGGGTAGCCGCCATTGTTGTAGAGAGCAGCGCCCCACAGCATCCCGGAATGCGTCATCATGCTGGTGGAGACCGCGCGAGTCTCGCTAGCGTGGCAGCCGCCGGATCCGCAGGTTTCCGGCGCCACGCGCAGATCGCCGGGATTCACAAATTTTATATACTCGTAGGACTCATTCAGCCACGCGGTGAAAACGCGTTCGGGTACAGCCGTGCCCTTTTTAAATATGGAATTTTTCGGATGCACATGAGCTTTTTCTTTTACCGCATTGTATTCAGGAGAATTGCTCGCAACTCCAACGGCTACGCTCGCGAAAGAATCACCACCATGGCAATCGATGCATGCGAGTTGCACGGTTTTTGTCGGGTGCATGGTTGGTTCGTCGGTAGCGGTATGGCAGGAAACGCAACCCGCCGATTTGCGTTGCGCTTCTTCCAGAGATTGCCCCCGCAGGTCCAGGGGCGGCAAAGAGGAATTGGTCGACGAATCCTGCTGCGAAGCGGAAGCCGTTTCGGTTCGTACGGCCATCCACAAAAGAACCGCCGCTATCGATATACAAAGCAATAACAGAAAATTCGCGCGACCATATTGCGGCACGCGGCGTTTGATTATTGCGAAGCTGCGAGCGCCGGAAATGAAAAGCCTTCTCAAAATGTAAATTTCACCGATCCGAACAACGAAAACAGCGTTCTACCCGTATAAATATCCTTGAATCCCTGCCCCGGCTGCAGTGCGGCCGCGCCGCCAGTGAGAACAATATTTTCGCTAAGTGGCGGTCGGTATTCGACGCCAAGTCCTAAATCCGTGCCGATGGTGTGACGGATTGGCGATTGAAAGAGCAGAAACTCCAGCGCCTCCGTGCGTTCGAATCGCAAAAAATTAAGATTCGCAAAACCCTTCAGCTTTGGCGTGATATCAAAATCCGCGCCGGCATTGACAAGAAAAATACCCGGATTTACGAAGTTAGCCTGGCCTTCCTCCGGGCTCGCGCGCACAGCCGGAATCAGGCTGCCGGGCGACTTGATTAACACATCTGAACCGGTGAGACGAATGCCTTCGCGATTCCAAAAACTAAACAATCCGCCGGCAAAGTTTGGAAGGTCTTCAATGGAATCGAAGCCACGAGCACGGCCGTCACGCGGGTTGGCGTCCCCCGAGGTGTAAAAAGTGGAAACGCGATAGCGAATCCAATCGCGGTCGTAAGACAGTTCCACCGCAGCCATTTGCGCGTTAACCGTAACGCGTCGCCCGGCAATGGGATTAAAAGTGTCTTCGCCCAGAGCTTGATAGAACGCGTGCGTCAAATTCACGCGCCCGATGTGACCGCTACCGAGCCAGCCAAGATACCCAACGCGAATGCCGTGGAGAATCGGCCCCACCCCTTGGTTGATAACGCTTCCGATGGGCGCAGGTCGCACCAGAAAACCGTTGTCATCGTAATGAAGACGCGGATCATCTTTGTTGAACGCGCCAATAAATTCCGCGGTGTAGCCCGGGAAAAAGAAGTCCTGGAGGTAAACATTTCCGAGCACAACTTGTTGATGGCGCCGCTCGAAAACGGTATTCAATCCGCTATTGGTGTTTTTCTCCAGCAGATTGAAATACGCCGCGTTGTATTCGATACGGTCGCTGTGTAGATTCCCGAAAATCCTAAGGCCGGGCTGTTCATCGACAAAAAGAAACCCGCGGAAATCAGTATTGAATTGCTGAATCCCGGCGCGCGCAGACACGAAATCATAATTGGAACTCAGGTCCGCCAGTTTTATTTCCACGAACGCTTCCTGTAGTCCCACGTGCGTATCAAAGCGATTCGTGCCTGCCCGCACGTCCGGGCTGATGATCCCCCGTTCCCGCACTGCCAGATCATTCAAACTGATTTCTGGAGTGATTCGAATGCGCCAGTCGATAGGCTTGAACGAGGTATCGCCGCGAAAAAGATCGAACGTGAAGCGAAACGTCTGGTCGAAAAAAGCCTGCTCGCCTTTGCCAAAAAATGCGCTGCTGCCAGGACGCTCGGAGCTTTCGTTGCTGGGCGACGGCACGCGCCGGCCGTCAAAAAAAGACTCAGCAGTCGCGGTGATACTCAGAAAAGTTTGTTGACCGAGCAAACTGGGCCAAATGGGCTCGTCACCCTTATAACGATTGCGATTGAAAGGGTCGTACCAGCGCGAGCGGGTATAAATATATTCGCCGCCTTGCGGATAGCGTCGATAGTCCGGCTGCGAAAGCGCCCACCGGTTAGGAACAGCGTTATAAACATCCGCAACCGGCGGCAGATAATCCGGCGCGAGCTCCTGAATGTAAGCGGGATCGGAATCGAGGCGATGGCGGAGCTCGCGATAGGTGCTCGCTGTTGCCGTCGGATTGGACGTAGGCGCGGGCCCTAATTCGGGAAGCCGCGGAAGTCGCGAAGCACTCTCTGCTGTGCCCGTCTCTGCCAGCAAAATTTCGAGCGTAACAACTTCATTTGGACCCAGCGCGAGATCTCGCAGAACAAAGCTCTCAGCTCCGCCGGCCTCCACGTTTAGCTCATAACGTCCCGGCGGCAACGGAAAAATGCGGAATAGTCCTTCGCCGTTCGCGGTGGAAGTGTAACGTTGTCCCGTTTGCAAATTGCGCAGGATCAGTTGCGCCCCGGGAACTGGTCTGCCGGTGGCTGCGGCCGCTTTGGAGCGCACCACGCCGTCCACCGCCGCGGTGCTGGACGCTTGCTGGCGCGGAATGCGCATCACGGGGCCTTGTTCGCGCGAAGGTGTTGCCTGTCCCGTAGCATCCGGTTGAGGAAGCTGCGCAAGCGCGACGCCCGCCCACCCAGCGGCCGGAACCACGAGAAAAAAAATCACGGCCCAACCACTGAGGAGTGCGACGGACACAGTCCGCCGAAAAGACATCGCGCTTTTGTCTTGCTGAAAGTAAGCCAAGGCCACGGGAACGGCATCTAGATAACAGCAACCGGCAGCACGGGGCAACAGTTTTCAGGAATGTCGTCAAGCCCTGCCCCACCAGCGCATTACGGGGATAGGCGCGCGCCGTCATCACTTGGCGGCAGCGGGCCGCCGAACTCGTTGATCGCAGCGAAAAAGGGTGGTTGAATAGGACATCCCCCAAGGCCAATGCATAAACTGAGAGAACCCGTGCCCGCGCGCCGTGCCCACCAAAGGCGCCGGAACGTGCTTATGGTGAGCATTGCCGCAGCCGTAATCCTGGTGGTGGTGCTCTCGATTTTCCTGGTTGGCTGCGGCGGCGGCAGCCAAACTACGCCCCAAACTGCGGCCAATACTCCCGCCTCCACATCGACAACTGTCACCCTGTCTTCTAGTGACGTAGACAGCATCGTTCACGCCGCGGCAGCCGCTACTTCGCCAACCACCGCCGTAATTGCCGTGGTGGACCGCGCGGGAAATGTATTGGCCGTCTATCGCAAGCCCGATGCGCCACTGACCGTCGCCGGGAATTTTGGTATCCAGACCAGCACCAATGACATAGCCATAGGGTTGGCGCGCACTGGCGCGTTTTTCAGTAATGACCAGGCGCCTCTTCCGAGCCGCACGGTGCGGTTCATCAGCGGCGTCCATTTCCCACCTGGAGTTTCGAATGCTTCAAACGCCGATTTATACGGAATAGAAAACACCAATCGCGGCTGCAAACTCTCGGCGGAACTGGAGACGAGAGGCATTCTGCCCTCGACTGCGCTTGGCGGCGGCCCGGGCCCGGGAATCGTTACCGGCAAAACGGATGTGCTGGACAGCAACCCGAACGCCGTGAACCCCGGCGGACTGCCGATTTACAAGGGTGCGATTTTAGTTGGTGGAATTGGCGTGACGGCGGTTGCCCCGGACGTGGCGGAATTCACGGCCTTCTCGGGCGCCTTGGCCCCCGGTGTTTCACCAGTACCGAATCCGCTTCCGGCTCCCGGTGAAGTATTTCTTGGCGGCGTGGCGCTCCCAGCGATTAATCAGACGACTCGCCCGGCATCAGTCGGCACCGGCACGTTCGCGGGCAGTTATGTCATTAGCCCCCAGGCAGGTCAAGCCGCTCCTGAAGGAGATCTTGTTGGCCCGCATCCTAGCGTAAATCCGGCTCCCGCAAGCGGTGGTCTGACCCAGGTTGAAGCTACACAGATTCTCGATGCCGCCGAAAACACCGCCAATCAAACGCGCGCATCCATTCGTCTTCCCTTGGGATCGCGCGCGCGCATGGTGATTGCGATATCCGATCTTGACGGAAACATCATCGCGCTGCGCCGCATGCCAGACGCCACCGTTTTTAGCATCGATGTGGCCGCCACCAAGGCGCGCAACATGGTGTACTTCAATGGCAGCCAGCGCAGCGATGCGGACTTGAACCAAGTGCCGATCGGCACCGCGGTGACCAACCGTACCATCAGCTTCGGCGCGCAGCCGTTTTTCCCGCCCGGTATTGACGATTCGAATGCCGGTCCATTCTTCCCCTTGTTTATGAATGACGTTGTCAATCCATGTTCGCAAGGTCTCGACGGTGGCCTGTCGAGCGGCAATAACAGCGGGATCGTATTTTTTCCCGGCAGCACCGGCCTGTATCGCAATGGCACCCTAATTGGCGGGTTGGGCGTCAGCGGTGATGGCGTCGACCAAGACGATTATGTGACTTCNGGCGGAGCAGCGGAATTTCAAGCCCCAGCGAATATACGCACCGACCAGATTTTCATACGCGGCGTGCGATTGCCATATTTTAAATTTCCACGTAATCCCACAAATTGAACCTTCCTATTTAGAACGTTCGCCGTTCTCTCGATCTGAATTGAGAATTTCTAGCGACTGGCGGCCTCCCGCGCGCTTGCAGATTTTGATTCGGCGAGCAAGCGTCACGTTGACGGAATTCGCTCACGATGTTCAGCGCAAGCGGCGGAGATCGAAGTCCGCGGTAACGGGTTGGCCCTCGGGTGGGTCCACCGTGATGCTCGCTGAATCAGCTGAAAAAGCTTCTGCGGGAAATTCAAATGTGAGCGTCGCGCCAATGAGAATGCAAGGTCCGTATTCGCCACAACTATATTTTGGGCGCCCGTGATAGACGGAGTTAAATAGTGCCTGGTCGCCATTAAAAATTTGCACCTGGAAGTCTCTCCAGAAATCATCCGGTCGCAGGATCAGAGTTGACACTGAACCCGAGCGCGAATTCGTCTGGGCCGGGGCGATAAACTGGCCGTAGGATTCCGTCAGCTGAATTTCGACGATAATTTTAACGATTTCTTTTCCTGCCCGGCGATGATCCAGTTCAGCCTGTTGAGCGCTGTAATTTCCAATGTAATTATTGGACAGTTGTGCGGCACTCACGAACGGAGTAACGAACATTACGGAAGAAACGTATGGTCCGGTTTTCGGTGCCTGGAACCGCTCCGTGGATTTTTCCACCAACCCCTCAAACGAACCATCGTGACGCTGGCCCAGGAAATAGGCCTCACGTACGGACTCGTCGGACAACGGTGACTGAAACGCAAAAATAGGCGCTGCTAGCATCGCGAGTGCTGCGATGATGGCAACCCCGGACCGCGCGACTGAATGCATAGAGCGTCCTTTATCTATTAGACGTCGAGTGCGATGGTAGGGTTTCGAACCATGGGTGGTGACACTTTGTGTTACCGGAATTGCGGCGTTTGCTGCACAGGGCGTTTCATATTCTGGCGCAGTATTACTTATTACACGAAGGGCAATAAATGTGGCTTAAAAGGAGAGAAGCAGCTAAGGCGTTGAGCCTTAGCTGCCTCCCGGGGTGTGTCCTCGAAGTGGTATTGATAGGTTAGATGTACTGCGCTGCAAAAGGTTTCATCGCCACCTAAATTTTTCTTGTTAACTTTTGTTAATACGGAATCGGCTAATAAAACAAATACTTACGCCATCGTTCATCACGATGACCGATTAATCGCATCAATTGTCTTGATGTATGCAGCGTGAACGGCCGCGGTTTGCGCGCTAATTTTATTCCTGCCTCTTCTGGCGTCCGGTCGCCTTTGCTGTTATTGCACCGGTAGCAGCACGCCACCAGATTTTCCCACGATGATCGACCACCTCTCGAGCGCGGCACTACATGATCCAGCGTCAATTCCGAGCTGGGGAAAATCCGCCCGCAAAACTGGCAGGTATTGCGATCGCGCAATAAAATATTTTTTCGCGAAAGCGCTCGGCTCTGCTGCGGTATATGCCGGTAAGCCAGCAAGCGAATCACGGAGGGCACCCGGTGTGAATGCGCCGCGGAGTGCACTTCCGCGTTATGCAGTTCTTCGGCTTGCGCCACGCCTTTCAGCATCAGCACCATCGCGCGCCGTACCGCTGTTACATTGATGGGCTCGTACGTGGCGTTCAGCACCAGCACAGGCTCCTGCATCAACGCCATGCGGCGGGCCGTTATTGGAGATGGGAATCTACTGCCGGCGGGACCCTCGGAGCCGGGCACAGCCGCTCCGCTTGCATCGGGGGTATGGCGCCCCCGGGAATCGACCACGCTTGGCCGCCGTGCGCTCATCGCGCTTTCCTCGGGTACGATCCTACTGGAGACGTTCGGCGGCGTTCTTTAAAACCGCGCGGGCCACTGTCAACCCGATCACCGATCTGGCACCTGCCTCGCGCAAAGTCTTCGCACACGAGTCTAGCGTCGCTCCAGAAGTCATTACATCATCTACCAGTAAGACGCGTAAATTGTCAACCTGGCTGCCCGGACGTGTGGCAAAAGCGCCACGCACGGATTCCCAGCGTTCTTCACAACTTAGCAATTGCTTGTCGGGGCCTGCTCGGACTCTGGTGGATAACCGTCCCAGTCTTCGTTGACACACCTGGAGAAAATCAACGTTGCAGCCGCAGATATTGCGATCCTTTCAACAGGCCCCCGTCAAAACGAGCCTGGACATCTTTGCAGATGGGAATCCGCGTGGGTTCGGGAAGTAGTTGCTCGCAAATGCGGCAACCGGCAGGGAACACCACGCTGAGCAACGCCGCGCGTACAATTGCTGACCCATCCGCCCGCAACGCCTCGCGTGGCAAGCGAATTGCCGCGCGGCAATCCCCCCAGCTTTCATGGGTGAAGTTTAACTGCTCCGCCCGGGAAAGTAATTATTAT
>JGI12053J15887_10000430_pt1 | contig 16898 bp, 14 predicted proteins | sample MedBloCAOM1_O3_FD_15887 | JGI IMG/M metagenome (IMG submission 15887)
ACGTCCCCGGTGAGGCCGCCGCGCTCGGTTTCGCGGCGCCGGTGCATGGCCTGATCACCGGTCACAAGAACGAGCGCGACCGCCGGGTCGTGCTGACGACCGCTCCGCGCTTCGGCATTGTCGGGCAAACGCAGACCATCAGCTTTCGCGTCGAGGATCAGGGCGCACCGCCCGGACTGGCGCAGGTGACGATACGCCGCGACGGCGAAACGATCGAGACGCGCAATGTCCGCGTGGGCGCCAGCGCCAACGTCAGCGTGCAGATCCCCCACGCCGGGCCGAACATCGTCGAGATCGAAGCATCGCCGCTCGACGGCGAGCTCACGGGCGTCAACAACCGCGCGGTCGTCTCGATCGACGGCGTGCGCGACAAGCTGCGCGTCCTGCTCGTCTCAGGCGAGCCCCATGCAGGCGAGCGGACGTGGCGTAATCTTCTCAAGTCCGATGCCAGCGTCGATCTCGTGCATTTCACCATCCTGCGCCCGCCGGAGAAGCAGGACGGCACGCCCATCAACGAGCTCTCGCTGATCGCGTTCCCCACCCGCGAGCTGTTCCAGCAGAAGATCAACGAATTTCAGCTCATCATCTTCGACCGCTACGCGCGGCAAGGGGTCTTGCCGATCATCTATTTCGACAATATCGCGCGNTATGTGCGTCAGGGCGGCGCGGTGCTGGTGGCNGCGGGGCCTGANTACGCCAGCCCNACCAGCATCTGGCGCACGCCGCTCGACGTCATNCTGCCGGCCGAGCCGAGCGGCCGGATGGCCGACGGCGCGTTTCGCGCCCAGCTCACCGATCTCGGCAAGCGCCATCCGGTGACGCGCGGCCTCGAAGGCTCCGATTCCGACCCGCCGCACTGGAGCCGCTGGTTTCGCCTCGTCGACAGCCGCGCTGCCAAGGGTACGGCAGTGATGCAAGGTCCCGACAACAAGCCGCTGCTGCTGTTGTCACGGGAAGGCGAAGGCCGCGTCGCGCTCCTTCTTTCCGACCACATCTGGCTGTGGGCACGCGGCTACGAGGGCGGCGGCCCGCATATCGATTTGTTACGGCGGTTGTCGCACTGGCTGATGAAGCAGCCCGATTTGGAGGAAGAAGCACTTCGGCTGATGGTGCGCGGGCGCGACCTCACCGTGCAGCGCCAGACCATGTCCGACACCGTGAACGAGGTGACGCTCACGACGCCGTCGGGCAAGACCCGCACCTTGACCCTTTCGGCCGCCGAGCCCGGCGTCTGGCGCACGACGATCGAAGCGAACGAGCTTGGGCTCTGGCGCGCCACCGACGGTACGCTCAATGCCCTGGCCAATGTGGGCCCGGCCAATCCGCGTGAATTTACCGAGGTGACCTCGACCACCGATGTGCTTGGCCCGCTTTCGAATGCCACCGGCGGCGATGTCGTGCGGGTCGAGGACGGCAGCGGCGTGCATCTGCCGCGGATCGTAGCCGTGCGCTCGAGCGACACCTATCACGGCGACGACTGGCTGGGATTCAGGGTGCGGGAAGCCAGCGTGGTGCGTGGCATCGGCGTGCTGCCGGTGTTCGCCGGACTGATCGGGCTCCTCCTTCTCGTCGGGAGTCTGGCCGCGACCTGGATGCGCGAAGGCCGCTGACCCAGGTTTCTCTCGAAGAAGCCGGACGCACGCCGCATCGGTTGCGGCGCGCGTCAATGCGCGCCGTCTGACTGAGGACTTTTTGCAACACGCGAGATGAATCGAGACTGACCGATCGGTGAATCGGCATCGGCCGATTGCCGCAATGTTACATTGTTACTAATGTCGCCACATCGGCCGCGGGAATAGGTCTGCTGCCGATGTGAGACGCGCCAAGCGCGACGACGATGAACTGGTTCCGATCACGTTCGAGTTTGAGTTCGTACCTGGCGCTGTTTGCGGTGGCCTTCCAGCTCGCATTGTCTTTCGGGCACGTGCATCTTGACCGCTTCGCGCCGGTATCAGCAGACGAATTCACACTCGCCAGCGCAGACGCATCGAGCGACGCACGCACTGCGCCTGCCAATCCACCGGATCGAGAAGGGCTTGCGGATGACTGTTGTCCGATCTGCACGCTGATCCATCTCGTTGGCGCATTGATACCGGCGGAGGCACCGTCGTTGTCGCTTCCGAGCGTTTTCGGCCGATTGCCAAGCGAGGCGGCCGTCCCGTTTGATTTGACCTCACCCCAACGCGCGCTGTTCGCGGCGCGCGCACCCCCCACCGCCTGACATCGATCGGGTGCCGGCTCGCCTCGCGTCAGCGACGGCCGCGCCGATGCCCCGCACGGCTCTGTTCGCCGTGATGCGCTGATGTTCAGTAACGGGGTTGTTCCCGTGGACGATGGGGGGTTGTCATGTCTATCTCAAGCAGGCGTTTGCTTCTTCTGAGCAGTTCGGCGCTCGTGGCGCTTTGTTTTGCCGGCGCTGCCTCGTCACAGACGCCACCAACCCCGTCCGAGACGCCCCAAACGACCACCCCGCCGGCGTCGGAAACTCCCGCTTCGCAGGCGCCCCAAACCACTCCGGAGGCGCCGCAGACGACGCCGAGTGTCACTGTTCCCACTGTCACGGTTACGGCGCCGCCGCGCCCACGGATCCGCACGGCAAGGCCGGCAGCGCCCGCTCGAGTAACGACACCGCCGCCGCCACCGACAACACCGACACCAACTCCGGCGGCGACGCCGAGTGCGACCACCGCAGGCCAGCCGGCTGCGACGTCGCCGTTCAACCTGCCGCCTGCGTCATTGAGCACCATCACCAGCAGTCAGGTTCAAGCGAGCCCGGCCCAGAGCTTCGGCGACCTGTTCTTCACGCTGCCCGGCGCTACCTCAGCCGGTCTCGCCCCTGGCGCGTCCCGGCCGGTGTTGCGCGGGCTCGACGACTTCCGCGTCCGCGTGCAGGAGAACGGCATCGGCTCCATGGACGTCTCGGATCTCGGTCAGGATCACGGCGTTCCGATCGACCCGCTCTCGATCCAGAAGATCGAGATCTACCGCGGTCCGGAAGCGCTGCGCTATGGGTCGCAGGCGGTCGGTGGCGTGGTCGAAGCCACCAACAACCGCATTCCCTTCGCCGCGCCGGTGGGCGGGTGGCAAGCCCAAGTCCTGGGCGCGACGACGACGGTCGACCGCGGCCTCGAGGGCGGCGCCCTGTTCGACACCGGCACCCGCGATTTCGCAATGCATGCCGACTTCTACGGCCGACATGCCAGCGACTATTTCGTTCCGAGCTACCCCTATCTCTTTCCGACCACCCCCGCGCCCTCCTTCAACGGCAAGCAGCCGAACTCCGGCTTCCATTCCGAGGGACAGGCGGTGGGCGGCTCGTACCTGTTCGATGGTGGTTACGTGGGCGCCGCGATCTCCCGCTTCACCAGCCTCTATCGCATTCCGACCCTTGAAGGGGCACAGAACAACGGGCGCATCGACATGGCGCAGACCAAGATCACCGGCAAGGGCGAGTTTCGTCCGCAGTCGTCCGCCATCGATGTGGTGCGCTTCTGGCTGGGCGCGGTCGAATACCAGCACAACGAGCTGGGATTTGACGAGGCGGGGCAAGACGGAATTCGCGCGACCTTCAACAATCATGCCCAGGAGGCCAAGGCAGAAGTCAAGTTCATGCCGCTGGCCACGCCGTTCGGGTCCCTGATCAGCTCCGTCGGCACCCAGTTCGATCACCAGCAGATCGACACCGCGGGCGACGCCGGGAGCCTGCTCGGCTCCGCCCGGACCAACCGGGGTGCGGCCTATTTCTACAACGAATTCTGGCTGACCGACACGCTGCGCACCCTGTTGGCGGGCCGCATCGAGACCGTGCGTCTCGACGGAACGGCCGGCATCTTTCCGTCGACCCTGCTGCCGCCACCGGACAATCCGGACCTGCTGCTGCAGTCGCTCGGCTTCATGCCCAAGAGCATCAGCTTCAGTGTGGTCAAAGACCTGCCCTCATGGATGGTCGCCAGCGCGACGGTGCAGCGGGTCGAGCGGGCGCCGACCGCGCTCGAGCTGTTCGCCCATGGCTCCCACGATTCACCTGCCACATTCGAGATCGGCAATCCTGGCCTGAAGATCGAGACCGCCAATACCGCCGAGCTCGGGCTCAAGCGCATTGACGGCGCGTTCCGCTTCGATGCCAAGATCTACTACACCAAGTACGACAACTTCATCTTCCGGCAGGCCACCGGCATCCTGTGCGGCGAGGATTTCGCGAGTTGCGGCACGGGCACCGAGTTCATCCAGACCGTCTATGCCCAGCGCGACGCGATCTTCCGCGGCGGCGAGATGGCCTGGCAATGGGACCTCCTCCCGGTCGCGACAGGCATCTTCGGCGTCGACGGCCAGTACGACTTCGTGCGCGCCACCTTCACCGATGGCAGCAACGTCCCGCGCATGCCGCCAATGCGGCTCGGCGGCGGCACCTATTGGCGCAACGACAACTGGTTCGTGCGCATGGGCCTGTTGCACGCGTTCGGGCAGAGCGATCTCGGCCTGAACGACACGCCCACCGCCGGCTACAATCTGCTCAAGATGGAGGTCAGCAACAAGCAGTACTGGAGAGACTCGCCGTGGGGCGCGGCCGAGATCACAACCGGCCTCGTCGGCAACAACCTGCTCGACGTCGATGTGCGCAACTCCGTGCAATTCCACAAAGACGAAATCCTGATGCCGGGGCGCAGCATCAAGTTTTTCATGAATGCCAAATTCGGCGGCGCGCCGCCGGTCAACAAGGGCGGTTACTACAAAGCGCCGACGGGTTTCGGTCCGTCGCTCCTCAAGGCGCCGATCCGCTCGGCATGGACCTGGGCCGGCTTCTACGTCGGTGGCACCATTGGTTACGGCTGGGGCAAATCCAGCACGGATACCGTCTTCAGCGATCCCGCCACGGCGAGCCAGCTGTTAGCGACCAATGGCTCGCGCAAGCTGGACGGAGCGATCGGCGGCGCCCAGGGCGGCTACAACTGGGTCGCTGGCAATCTGCTGGCCGGCGTGGAGGCGGATCTGAATTATGCCGGCCAGCGCGCAAGAATGCGGGCCGGTTGCCCGGGCGAGGTCTGCAATCCTGCTCTCGTCGGCATCGTGAGCGATCCCTCGGTCGTGGCGCTCTCCGACCAGGGCCAGAAGCTGGAATGGTTTGCAACATTGCGCGGGCGGCTCGGCGCAACGGTTACGCCGAACGCTCTAGCCTATATCACCGGCGGTCTCGCGGTGGGCGAGGTCATGACCGCCGGCACCGTGTTTGGTTTCGACGGCGACGGCAATCCGGTCAACACGATCGTCAGCAGCCACAACACCAAGGGCGGCTGGACGATCGGCGGCGGCCTAGAAGGTCGCCTGGTTGGCAATTGGACCGCCAAGCTCGAATACCTCTATCTCGACCTGGGATCGGTCGCGACGGTGCCGACCCCCGTGGCGAATTCGACCGTGGCGGTCGCCTTCAATTCCCGCATTACCGACAACATCGTGCGCGTCGGCATCAACTACAAGTTCGATCCTAACGCGGCCTGGACCAACGACTGATCGGGCGCAACACACGCGACATGCGGGCGGCGCGTAAATACTCACGTTGCGCGCCACCAATGCTACTCGCGCAGGAACGGATCCATCGCCTCGAAGGTCGCGCCGGGAAACTCCTCGTGCACGGAGAGCTTTCCGCGCGGCAGCGCAACGCTTCGAATGCCGGGCACGGCGGCGAGCGCCTCCATTTCCGCACGCGACCTCGATGGCGTCTCGGCGCCATAGAGCAGCAGGGTCGGAGCCCGCGTGCGCCGCCCGAGAGCGACAAGCTCGTCACGGCTGTCGAGCGGATCGAGACGGCCGGTGACGAAGCGCACCGAGGCAAATCGCGCCCCTGGGGCCCCAACGACGTCGAGCTTCTCGCGTAACCGCTCGCCTGTCAGGAACGTCGGATCCGCATAGACGTGGCCAGCGCCCATGTGACGCACGACGAGCTGGTTGACGTTGAGTCGATAAATCAGCGGACCAATGCCGGGAAGATCAACGAGGCGGCAGAGCCGGTCGAGGAACGGAGGGCGCCGATCCAGCATGGTCGGCAGCGGCCCTCGCCACGTGGGCGCGATCAGCACCAGCCGCGTCGCGGCTTGCGGTGCGCTTGCCACATATTTGAGGACATAGCTCGCGGCGTGGCCGGCTGCGATGATCGCGTACGGATGCGGCACCACCGACGTCAAGAGAAACGTCAGGAAAGCGCTATAGGCATCGGGGGTCCAGTCGACCTGCGGCCGCGCGCCATCGCCAAATCCGGGCCAGTCCACGCAAACGGTCGAATACCGTGGAGCCAGATGCTCCGCCAGCGGGCGCATCTCATGACGCGTGGAGATCGAGCTGAACGCCGGCAGAAGGAGCAGCGTCGGCCCCGTTCCGCTCGACTCGGCGGCCAAGCGAATGGTCGCGCCGCGCCAGTTCCAGTCCAATGTCGATGTCGTCATGCCTGTTCGATCCTGGCATAGCGATTGAGCCGGCGAACGTGCGCTTCGATCGTATCCCTCGCAACCAGATCGGTGACGACTGCCGGTCACTTGCCCATGATGTTTTCGGCGGCTGTCGTCAGGGGCATCTCGGGATTCTGCCCGCAATATTCCGAGAGCCTCTCGGCTTTGGCCTTCATCTTGTCGAAATCGACGACGGCTGGATCCTCTTCGTCGGTCAAATAGCCGTCGAGCCACATCGTAACGGCGTTGACCGTTTCCTTCGGCAATTCGATGAAGTTCTTGCACTTGAGGGTCGAAAGATCCACGAGCTGGGCATTGGTCGGCTCCGCCGCCAGCAAACCGGCAGCAACAAGAACGACGATTGTGAGTCTCCCGAGCATTCGTTCCTGGCAAATGTGAGAACCGCGCCTTCGCGCGGCACGATCGATTTGAAGGTCCTACGATTGTATGCGCAAGCGCTTCCTCGACAGTGCTGATGCGCGCCGGCAGCCGATCATGCCGCTGTCCAGTCCGGCCGGATCGGCCCGGACACGCCTTCGAAGGCGCCGTCGACGAGCTCGCAAACGAGGAGCCGCGCCGGATCGACCGGGCCCGGCATGGTGGCGCGACCCTTGGGGATGCGCTTGAACCCCGATTTGCCGTAGTAAGGCTCATCGCCCACCAGGACGACCAGCCGGTGCCCCTTCGTTTTCGCGCACGCGAGCGCACGCGCGATCAAGGCGTGACCTATGCCACGCTCGCGGAACGGCGGCTCGATGGTGAGCGGGCCGAGCAGCAGCGCCTTGCTCTCCCCGATGCGAATCGGCGAGAGCCTGACCGAACCGACCAGCAGGGTGCCGATCCGCGCGGTGAACGACAGTTCGAGCCGGTGTCCCATGCCCTCGCGCAGCCGATAGGCCGATTTCGCATAGCGGCCGGGACCGAAGGTCCGCTCGTGCAGGCGTTCGATCGGCACCGCGTCGTCGGCCGTTTCCGGCAGGATGGTGAGAGACGGTTCTGTCATCGGCGAATTTGCCCCAGCGCGCGCTTAGCATTTGACAAGCGGCAGGTCCATCGCCCGGCGGCGCGCCAAACCTGCTACTGCCGCGGCGGAAGGGGTGAAAGGGCCCTTACGGATGGTTAGATAGGCTGCGGTGACCCGAACAAAGGATGTGGATATGGGCCTTCTGGTCGACGGCGTCTGGCGCGATGAGCAGCAAGGCCAACGCGCACCGACCGGGCGTTTTCTGCGGCCGACCACGCACTTTCGCAACTGGGTCACCGAGGACGGCAGCCCCGGCCCGACCGGCACGGGCGGCTTCGAGGCCGCGCGCGGGCGCTATCATCTTTATGTGGCGCTCGCCTGTCCCTGGGCGCATCGCACCGTGATCATGCGCAGGCTCAAAGGGCTCGAGGACACCGTCTCGATGTCGGTGGTCGAGCCGCTCTATGGGCCGCACGGCTGGCGATTCGGAGAAAGCCCCGGCACCATTGCGGACAGCGTGAACGGCGCGAGCGAGCTCGCCGAGATCTATCTGCGCGCCGATCCGCGCTACAGCGGCCGCGTGAGCGTGCCTGTGCTGTGGGACAAGGAGCGCGCCACCATCGTCAACAACGAATCGTCCGAGATCATCCGCATGTTCAACGGCGCCTTCGGCCGTTTCACCAATGAGCGGACCGACTACTATCCGGCGCAACTGCGCGCAGAGATCGATCGCGTCAACGGATTCGTCTACGAGAACATCAACAACGGGGTCTACCGGGCCGGGTTCGCCACTTCGCAGGAGGCTTACGAGGAGGCGTTCCGGGCGCTGTTCGCCGCGCTCGACGACATCGAGCAACGGCTCTCACGGCAGCGCTACCTTGCAGGGCGGGAGATCACCGAGGCCGATTGGCGGCTGTTCACGACGCTCGTGCGTTTCGACGCGGTCTATTACAGTCACTTCAAATGCAATTTGCGCCGCATCATCGACTATCCCAATCTCTCGAACTACCTGCGCGACCTCTACCAGCAGCCCGGCATCGCCGCGACCGTGAACATGGACCACATCAAGCGGCACTATTACGGCAGCCAGCGCAACGTGAACCCGACCGGTATCGTGCCGCTCGGGCCGCAGCTCGATTTCCTGGCGCCGCACGACCGCGACAGATTCGGCGGTTAACGACCCCGAACTTGCCCAGCCTCGCCCGATCCGGCCAGACGCTGCACCAGCCGATAGAGGAATTCCTTGCTGTCGTAGACCGCTTTCACGCCGACCTGCTCGTTGCGACCGTGCACCCCGTTGTTGCCGGGGTCGCTGAACAGGCCGGAGATGCCGTAGGCGGGAATGCCGGCGTTGCGCAGCCATCGGCTGTCGGTATAGCCGCCTGACATGGCGGCGTTGAGCGGCACGCCCGGCCACATCTCGACGCTGAGCCGTGTGATCGTTTGCATGACCTCTGGATTGATCGCGGATGGCGGGCTCAGCACCGCCGTGCCCTTGGGAATGACGGCGACCTTCTCGTCGGCGATGACGCGGGCGAGCGTGCGTCCGACCTCCTCCACCGACTCCTCCGGCATGACCCGGCAGTTCACGGTGGCGCGCGCGGTCTGCGGCAACGCGTTCTCGGCGTGCCCGGCCTCCAGCATGGTGGCGACGCAGGTGGTGCGGATCTGGGCGTTGTAGTCGGGGCGGGCCGTCAGCGGCGCGAGGGCATCGGCATCGGTGCGGCCGGCGAGCAGCGCCTTCATCGCATCGGCCATCGGCGCCGTCTCGGTCGCGGCCATGCGCTCGAAGAACGCACGTGTCACCGCGTTGAGCCGCGGCGGGAAATCAAACTGCGCGAGCCGGTGCAAGGCGTCGGCGAGGCGATAGATCGAGTTGTCGCGGCGCGGGGCAGCGCTGTGCCCGCCGCGATCGGTGACCTCGAGCTGGTAGGTCTGGTAGACCTTCTCGGCGAGCTGGACCGCGAGGCGGAAGGGCTGGCCGTTGCGCAATGCGCCGCCGCCGCCCTCGTTGATGGCGAACTCGGCATCGATCAGCTCGCGGTGGTGCTGCAGCAGCCAGCGCACGCCATTGTGGGGCGAATCCGAAAGCTCTTCGTCGGTGGTGAGCGCGAGGATGATGTCGCGCTCGGGCTTATCGCCCGCTTTGACATAGCCGATCATGTTGGCCACGAAAATTGCCGCCATCGCCTTGTCGTCGATGGCCCCACGCGCGCGGAAATAGCCATCGGTCTCCTGCAGCTTGAAGGGATCGAAGTCCCAGTCCTCGCGCTTGGCCTCCACGACATCGAGATGGGCGAGAAGGAGAAGCGGCCGGCGCGCGCCGGTACCACGGAGTCGCGCCACCAGGTTTCCCTTGCGCGGACCCGAGGACAGAACCTTGATGTCCGCGGCGGGAATGCCGCCGTCGCGCAGTTGCGCCGCCATGGCCTCGGCCGCGCGTAGCGTGTCGCCCGAGGACTCGGTGGTGTTGATTTCGATCAGCTCACGGTAGATCTCGACGAACGCCCGCTGGTCTGCCGACAGCGGCTCCGCGGCAAGCGCGGAAATGAATCCCCCGACGAGCGCACCGAAGATGATCGTTGCAGGCACGCCCAGTCGCAAATGAAATGGCATCGGTCGACGCTCCTGGCGCGTGCGGATCACGAGGGTCCCGCCTGCGGCTCGTTGCGCAGGAAGGCCGCAACTCTCGCATCCTCCTGCAGCCTCGCCAAATCCGCTTCCGTGGGCAATTGCGGCTTGTCGCGTGTGGCATTCACCATGCAGAGAAAGCCGAGCGGCTCACCTCGGGTGGCGCGAAACTGGTGCCAGGTCATCGGCGGCACGGTGATGAGGTCGCGGGTCTCGATCGGCTTCACTTCGCTGCCGACGAGGCAATGGCCGCGCCCGCGCAGGATCAGCACGGCGTGCATGTGCTCGTGCCGCTCAAGGGTCGAGAAACCGTCCGGCGCCATCTCGAAATAGCGCAACTCCGCGTGCATCTGCGGATCGGAGAACAGCACCTGCCGGGTGATCGCCTTGAACAGGGCGCGGTCGTCTTCCTTGTACGGAAGCTCATCCACGCCTTCCCAGCGGTAATCCTTCGCCTTGCGGTAGATCGTCTTGTCGTGGGTCGCCATGGTCTCAACTCGTATGGCCCGTACTCACGTGCCTCTATCCGTACGCAAATCCGTGCACTTTGGCCACGAACGCGGAGGTCGCCTCGGTCAGATCCTCGCGCGCCTCGAGCAAGGCACCGCCGATCAGCAGCATCACGTCGGCCCCATAGAAATCAAGCATTTCCGGCACCCGATCGGTCGTCATGCCGCCGGCCGGCACCGGAACGCTGGGGCGCAGGCCGTCCCGGTCGTCCAGGGCTGAGCGAGCGAGCGCGCGGCATGTATCTGGGGAGTAACCGAAGCGTCCGCCATAGTTCGGGAACACCACGGCATCGGCCCCGAGGATGCGGAACAACGTGCCCAGGAGGAACGCAGGCGCGATCCGCGCCGCCCCCGCCATGGTGGGATGGGCGAGGAAAGCGACCGTGGGATTCTCCTGCACCAGCCGGTGGAAGTTGGACAGCCCCGCGATCATCGGTGCGATCATAACGGTATCGACGCCGGCGCGCCCCGCTGCCGCGATCTGGTCCCGCATGGCGTCGAGGTCACCCGCGAGGCTCGGCACGTAGCGCACGGCTCTCCCCGTGGCCGGCGAGACGGTGCGTAACGCCGCCGCAACCGCTTCGACGCGCTCCCGGAAAGGGGAATAGGCCTGATCGGCCAGGCCATGGTCGTCCTTGATGTAATCGACGCCGCCTTGCGCGAAACGCACAGCAAGATCTGCGAGCCTGTCCGGAGGCAGACCTTGCGGCTTGAGCGCCGAGCAGGTCAAAGCCCGGGCCGGCGCGCCGACCCGCCGTCGCAGCTCATGCAGCCCGTGACGGGGGCCACCGAAGCCTTTGATCAGTTCACCCGGAAGCGCGACATCGTGCAGCGTCACATCTTCGTGCAGCGACGTGTTGCCGAACAGCATGTTGATGAGCTGCCCGGGATCGCAGCCGACGGTGTCCGCCGCGAGCGAGATGCGAACTTCGAACAGGCCGTTTTCCCTTTCAGCGATGGTCTCGACCCGGCCGACGATCTCGGAGCGCACGAAGTCGTCCGCGATCGCCGAGAGCGGCATCTCGACGCTTTGCTCGATCGCGATGGCGCGTGCACGCGCCTCGATGGATCGGGCGTCGCTGCGGATGCGGTAGATCGCCTGCAAACGAGGGGACACGGGTGCTCTGATTAACTCACGGCGACTTAACGACCTTAGAGCATGAAGCCGAAAAGTTGCAGACTTTTTGGATAAGATCATGCGACTGAACAAATACTTAGGCCGCGATTGCGATTCAAGCTGAAGCGATTTCGCTCTGCGCGCGTCGTTCCAAACTGCGAGCGCGCGGTTCCAATCCTCACCAACGCTCGCTGATGGGCGCTCCGCCGATCACCTCGATGATGCGGGCGCGCGTCGAAGCGGTGGTTTCGTCGGGCAGCGCGTCCGGGGCAAAGAAACCGTGCGCGACGATCTCGCGGTCGGGTACCGGCGCCGCCATCTGGCGGAACGCGCGCACCACGAACACCGCGACATGATCGCGCCGGGAAGCCCGATCGTTGAAAAAAATTCCGTGCAGTTGCGGCGGTGCGGTCACCTCGATGTTGCCCTCTTCGCGCAACTCGCGCGCGGCTGCTTCGATCAGCGTCTCGCCGGCCTCCACCCCGCCTCCCGGCAGATGCCAGCCGCTGACATAGCTGTGCTTGACCAGAAAGATCCGCCCTTCCCCGTCGATGACAAGCGCACGTACGCCAAGCGTCATGGCGCGTGCGAAGCGCCAGTAGAGGTGCAGCACGCGCCGCAGCGCCGGCTCGAGCGCGCGGCGGGTCGCATCAATACGGAGCCATTTCATGCCGGTTTCGTCACTCCTCCGCGCCGCAATGACGTCAATCGCGCCCGGCTTGTCAAAGGCTTGCATTTATTGTTTAGAATAGTTCTAATTTTAGGGGACCCTCCGTGAAACGCTTCGCCGACCTCACCGAACAGGAAATCCTCGCTCTCGCCATCACCAACGAGGACGAGGACAGCCGCATCTATCGTGGCTTCGCCGAGGGGCTGCGCGAGAAGTATCCGGCGTCGGCGAAAGTCTTCGACGAGATGGCAGATGAGGAGGTGCGCCACCGTACCATGCTGTTCGAACTCTACCGGTCGAAATTCGGCGAATACCTGCCTCTGATCCGGCGCCAGGATGTGAAGGGCTTCATCCAGAAGAAGGCGCTCTGGCTGATGTCGCCGCTCAAGCTCGACGAGGTGCGCAAGTTCGCCGAGACCATGGAGTACGAGGCGGCACGCTTCTACCGCCGCGCCGCGGAAACGACCCGGGACACGTCGGTGCGTCAGCTGCTGGTCGAGCTTGCCGAGGTCGAGGCCGAGCACGAGGGCCTCGCCCACAAGCTCGGTCAGCAAATCCTGACCCCGAGCGCGCGCGACAAGGAGGACGAAACCGCGCGGCGTATGTTCGTGCTGCAATACGTGCAACCAGGTCTCGCAGGGCTGATGGATGGATCGGTCTCCACGCTGGCGCCGCTGTTCGCCGCCGCCTTCGCCACCCACAGTACCTGGGAGACGTTTCTGGTCGGGCTGGCCGCCTCGGTGGGCGCCGGCATTTCGATGGGCTTTGCAGAGGCGCTGTCCGATGACGGCTCGCTCACCGGGCGCGGGGCGCCGGTCGTGCGGGGCGTCGTGTGCGGGACAATGACCGCGATCGGCGGGCTGGGCCATACCTTGCCCTATCTCATTCCCGATTTCTGGACCGCGACGGTCATCGCGATCGCGGTGGTCATGGTCGAGCTCACCGCAATCTCCTACATCCGCCACCGCTTTATGGACACGCCGTTCCTGGCGGCGACCTTTCAGGTCGTCGTGGGCGGTGCGCTCGTGTTTGCCGCCGGGATTCTGATTGGCAGCTCGTGAGGCTGTGCATCGCGCGCAGACCGTTGGCACGGTCATCATCCCACGCGGATGCGATCATCGCTATCGCTTGCGATTTCCCCCACGATTTCGGAGGGTGAGCATTCCCTTTCGCGGGCACGGCACCGCCATCGTGTCGAAGCCTGCGAGCCGACCCCCGGCGGATGTCCTCCATGTTCGTGCTCGCACATCTGTCGGACCCGCATCTTGGTCCCCTGCCGGCGCCGCGATTGCGCGAGCTCCTGGGCAAGCGGGCGACCGGCTTCATCAATTGGCGGCGCAAGCGCCATCTGATCCATCGCGGGGACGTGCTCGCGCGCATCGTGGCGGATCTCAAGGCGCAGTCGCCCGACCACATCGCGGTGACGGGCGATCTCGTCAACATCTCGCTCCCCGCCGAATACCCGCCGGCGCTCGGGTGGCTTGCATCACTCGGGCCGCCCTACGATGTCACCTTGGTACCCGGCAATCACGATGTCTACGTGCGCGGCGCCGCGCGTTTCCCGCAACTCCACTGGAGCGATTACATGCGCGGCGACGACGCCGCCGGAACGGCCTTTCCATTCGTGCGCCGGCGCGGTCCGCTGGCGCTGATCGGATTGTCGACCGCGGTGCCGACAGCGCCCTTCATGGCGACGGGACACCTCGGCATCGAGCAGATTGCCCGGCTTGCGCAGGCGCTCGATGACTGCGGGCGCAACGGGCTGTTTCGCGTCGTGATGATCCACCATCCGCCGATCAGCCCGCCCGCGCGGCACTTCAAACGGCTCGTCGACGGCCCCGATTTGTGCGCTGTGCTGGCGCGGCACGGGGCCGAGCTCGTCATTCACGGCCACGATCACCTGCATTCCCTGATCGAGCTGAAGGGACCGCGCGGGCCCATCCCGGTCGTGGGCGTGCCTTCGGCGTCGGAAGCGCCACCCGGCGAGCACCACCGCGCCGGCTACAATCTCTATGTCGTCGAAGGTGAAGCCGGCGCTTGGCGCTGCGAAGCGATCTCGCGCGGGCTTTCGGCCGGCGGCGAAGCCGTCGTCGAGGTCGGGCGGACGCGGCTTGTGGGGCGGCAGGGCGTAGCCCTCGCTGCACCCGGCCGAGCTCGAGACTAGATCAGCTACGGTTTCGGACCGAACAGCACCGCCGCAGCGATCAAGATCGCGCAGCCCGCGAGCAGGCCCAGGACAAAAGCCTTGACGGCGCGCCGCCGGCGACGGCGGTGCTCCAAGCGCGCCTCTTCCTTGAGATCGCGGATGGCGGGCAGCGAGCCGTCGGCAAGCGCGCGTTCGCGCTCGATCAGGCGCTGCGCCAGATATTTCGTCACCGCTTCGACAATCTCGGGGATGCTGCCGGATTCGGCGAGCACCTTGCGGCCGTAGCGGGTGTCCTGCAGAAACCGGTACATTCGCTTGTCGCGACCCATGGCCACATGGGCGATGGAATCGATCCACAGGCGCGGCGTCTCTCCCCGGCTGATGCCGCGATCGAACAGGTCGACCTCTCTGGGGATTTCCTCGAACAGCGAGTCGAGCGCCTCGTCCAGCAGCTCCAGGCGTGCCACCTCGGCATCGTGCAGGTCGACGACGACCGCGTTGCGCTCGGCCTGGTCGACCCGTGCCTTACGCAACGCGTCCTTGAGCCGCTCCGGCCGCGGTTCGCTCGCCCTGGCCGCTTCGGCGGGTTGACGTTTACGACCCCACATGGCCGCAACCTACCAACGGCTGGCCGCAAGGCAAGGGCGCGCAGGACAACAATGGCGATGGACAGAGATATTTTCGCGCTAGGTCCCGATTCCGAAGTTCGCAAACCCTCGCGGCACCCTCTGATGCGAACTTCGGAATCAAAGGGACACTAGCAAATTTATGATTCCAGCGCGGTTTTTGGATTTGAAGTTCCTAAGCGCGCTTGCGGCTAACTTCAAATCCACCGCACTGGACGGCGAAGAGCCGGCTACACACAACGTCCGCCATCGACCTCGAGCACATTGCCGGTGAGGAAAGAGGCCTCGTTGGAGACCAGAAACAGCGTCGCATTGGCGACATCGTCAATGGTGGCGAAGCGGCCGAGCGGCACGGTGGCTTTGAACTGCGCACGCAATTCGGGCGAATCACCGCCCATGAAGGTCGGCAGGAGCGGCGTTTCCGCCATCACCGGCGCGATCGCGCAGACGCGGATACCGTCGGGAGCGAGCTCCGCCGCCATCGATTTCGACAGCAGATTTACCGCCCCCTTGGAGGCGTTGTACCAGGTCAGCCCCGGCCGCGGCCTGATCCCCGCGGTCGAACCGATATTGATGATCACCCCGGTTTTCCTCGCGCGCATGAGCGGTACCACCGCATGGGCGAACAGAAAGATCGACTTCACGTTGACCGCGAGAAGCCGGTCGAACTCGTCCTCCTCCACCTCCAGCATCGGTCGCCGGACGTGGCTCATGCCGGCATTGTTGACGAGGATGTCGATCGCCCCGAAGGCATCGACCGTGGCCTTCACCGCGGCATCAACGTCGGCGCGTTGCGAGACATCGCAGCGCACGGCAATGGCCTTGTTGCTGATGGCGGCTGCCGCTGCCCGCGCGGCCCGCTCGTCGATGTCGATGACGGCAACACGCGCGCCCTCCCGCGCGAACGTCTCGGCAATGCCCTTGCCGAAACCGGATCCGGCGCCGGTCACCAGCGCAACCTTGTTGTCGAGACGCATGTTGCTTCCTTTCCACCGCGACGGATCCAGACGGCGCCGCTGCGAGGGGTTGACTAACGTTGTTGCTCATCCGGACGGACGACAAAAAAAGCAACTCAACTGTCCCGCGGCACGACACCATAGCCGCGCGCCCAACCGAGGCCACCTTCGGTCTTGCCGCGCGGCCGGTATTCGCACCCGATCCAGCCGCGGTAACCGAGGCGTTCGAGCGCCGCGAATATTTCGGGATAGTTCACCTCGCCTTCGTCCGGTTCGTGCCGCGACGGCACCGCCGCGATCTGCACATGACCGACGACGGGCAAGTGCTTTTCAAAGCGCTTGATGAGATCGCCGCCGACGATCTGGGCATGATAGAAGTCGAACTGGATGCGAACGTTCGGCCGCTCCACCTTGGCGATGATATCGGCCGCATGCTCGGCGCGGGTGAGAAAATAGTCGGGCCGGTCGCGCGGATTGATCGGCTCGATCAGCAACGTCACGTTCTTCTCGCGCGCCGCATCGGCCGCCCAAGCGAGATTGCGGACGAAGGTCGTCTCCGCCGCCGGACGCTGCTCCGGCGGCACCCTGCCGGCGAGGCAGTGGATCTGGCACCCGCCGATCGCGCTGATGTAGTCGAGTGCCTGCTTGAACACGGCGGCGAATTCCTGCTCGCGGCCTGGAACCGCTGCCACGCCGAACTCTCCCGCTGCCGATTGGCCCGGCGCGGTGTTGACACCGAGCACGATCAGGCCGCGGCGCTCGAGCTCGGCCTTTACGGCGGCGGGCGCGTGGTCATAGGGCAATTGCAGCTCGACCGCCCGGAAGCCAGCCGCGGCCGC
>JGI12053J15887_10000431_pt1 | contig 16865 bp, 15 predicted proteins | sample MedBloCAOM1_O3_FD_15887 | JGI IMG/M metagenome (IMG submission 15887)
TGGCGGGATCGGGTGTGATCGATCCGATTTCAGCGACCTCAAGCGACTCGCCGTCGACGGTGCGCAGCGTGGTCGACTGCCAATCAGACACCCGGGTGTAGAGATAGCCATACGGCGACACCAGGCAACGCGCGGCCCAATCCCTGAGACGGGCGCCGACAAACGGCGCAACGGCACCGCGCGGGTCGACCGGCTCCGCGTGTTCCGCCACCCTGATCGGTACGTCGACGTCGCGTGCGGACCGGGTCAGTGGGCCAAGGTCGGATGACAGGGCCGCGAAGTACTCGTTGGTCTGCGGATCCGGAACATCCACCTCGAGCCAGCGCAGCCTGTCGACACGCGAACGGACCGCGACGGATGTCCCGCCTGGTTCGATGTCGCCCCGTGAACCGGCGACGAAAACCTCACCGCCCATGTCCACGACGGCTACGGCATGCGCCAGTCCGGCTATTCCGGAGCCGGTGCAAACCACGTCGACTTCTTCGTCCCACGTCACCGTTAATTACCTCGGTATTGCTAAATCGTCCGGACACCGGTGCCGCGTCACTCGGGAAGCCGCCAAGGTGTCCATATGGGAAGCGCGAAATTCGACGGATTGCGCCGGTACCGCGAACTGCAGACGTGAAGTTGCCACAGCCCGCGTAGGGGTTCGAGGGGGTTTGCCGACGCGGACCATGGCAACGGCATGAAAATACCACCGGGAATTGCTGGGCGATAGTGGAATCCGTCGTGACGCAGGCCCGTTGACCTCGGAATCTCTCGTCAGAGGCCGCCCGGATTCCGCAAGACCAAGAGTCATCACATCCAGTATCTTACATACTTTTTGGCTGATATACAGGCATATAAATGACTTAGAGTATTGGACATCTGCTTTGCCCCCAGAGCCGGACGTGACGCGCATCAAGGAGGGCCGTTGACGAGTTTGCGCTGCAAAACCGGCGCGTCTGCCCGTTGCTTCTGCCTCTTGTGGGCCGCGGGTGAAAGAATCGAGGAATTGATTAATTTACGGAAACCACGATTACCCGCCCACCGGCGCCACTGTCCAGATTCCGAGGTCCGGAAGTGACCGAACAACTCGACAGACGAGCGGACACCACGCGGCTGCAGATTCTCCGCGCGGCTTCGCGCCAGTTCGCACGCAAGTCGTACAGCTTGGTCAGCCTGGACGACATCCTCGCCGACGCGGAAGTGACCAAGGGCGCGATGTACTTCCATTTCCGGTCCAAGTACGCGCTGGCGTTGGCGATCATCGAGTACCGAGCTGCGGTCGCACGAGCCTCGGTCGACCAGCTGCTCGCGCAAAAGCTCTCGGGCCTGGAGACCATGATCGATATCTGTTATCTCCTCGCCGTCGAGGACATCGGCGACGAGACTGCTCGGGCAGGATTGAATCTGCTTGAGTCCATTGGCCGCACCGACGGACTACAGGCGACTGTCCTCGCGCCGTGGGTGACTGCCTTCGCCGCCATCGCCGGCAAGGCCGTCAAAGACGGCGACATCATCTCCGACCGCGACCCGGAGGGCATTGCGAGGCTGCTGGTGTCGATGTACCTCGGTCTGCGGCAGACGAGCAATCTGGCTGAGCCCGAGCGGTTTCTACGCGACCTGGAGAACATGTGGGCGCTCATGCTGCCCGGTTTCGTCAAACCAGACCGGATCGATTACCTCAACCAGTTCATCAAGCGGCGCACAGCGGTTGCGCTGAAGAAAGCGACACCGCTTTGAGCGGATGAATTAGGATGCCCTTCAGGCCATCGCCACCCTGGGTAGGCCGATGGGACTTCCGGAGGTACTCGGACAATGGTGCGCCAAGCGCGATCCGAGGCCACCCGCAGAAAGATCATCACGTCCGCGGTCGAGTTGTTCAACGAAATCGGTTATCCAGCCGCCGGATTGGGTGACATCATCGAGCGCGCGGAGATGACGAAGGGCGCCCTCTACTACCACTTCGACTCGAAGGAATCGCTCGCGACAGCGATCATCGAAGAGGGCAGTGCTCACCTGGTCGAGGCGTTTCGAAGCATCACCGCCTCCTCAGCGCCGGCGCTGGAAGGCATCATCCACGGAGTATTCGTCGTCGCAGACCTGCTGAGCACCGACCAGATCGCCCGTAGCGGAACGCAACTCTTGCGCGCCTTCGGTGAGTTCAACGACGCGGCCGCACGCACGTACGGCGGCTGGGTGGCGGAGATGACGGAGCGCACCCGTCAAGCGATCGACGAAGGCGATCTTCGCGGCGACCTCGATCCGCAGGCGGTCGGTGAGACGATCGTCGGCGCGATGCTGGGGGCGGAACTGCTGGCGAACGCAACGTCGGCCGGAGCCGACATGTTGCCGCGTGTAACACGGACGTGGAAGGTGCTGCTGCCAGCGATTGTGAGCCGGGAGTCGCTGTCCTACTTCGATGAGTTTCTGGCGCGCGAGTCGATGCGGCACTCCCCTGCGCGGCTGGCCGAGTAACTACAGCTCGTCGACCCACAATCGCTCGGTCAGGTCCTGGAACGTCGCCAACGCCACCGGGTCGTCTCCGCGCAGCAGCGCGGACTTGCTCATCTGGGCGCGAACGATGGAGCCGTCCTGGTGCACGAGCTCGACGATCAGATCCGCGTGGGCCCGCACTACCGAGACGGCAGATTCATCGGCGGGCAGGGTGTGGAAAATCTGCCGGAACTTCAACGCCTTGATCGCCTCGCCTGAATAGCCGAGCATCTCGGCGAAAGCCTTGTTGGCGAACAGGATGGTGCCGTCCTCCGCGATGGCCAGCACGGGCACCGGAAAACGTTCCAGCACCACCAGCGCGGGCAGCTCCTTGAGCAGGGCCATCGGGGATTGGCTGTCCTGGCCGTCTCGTCGCCGCTCCACGTTCCCGATTATTGCCGTTGCGCCCCGCCTCGTCACGGGGAACCTCCTGAGGTCGCCCCGCCGTCGCCCACTTAACTAACTAGGTTTACTCTGCCTGCAAAGCGCTCAGACAGACAGGGGGGATCGATGGACCTGGCGTGGTCGGCGACCGACTCGGCGTTCCGCGATGAAGTGCGTGCCTTCCTGCAGGACAAGCTGACGCCCGAGCTGCAGCAGGCCGGACGCCTCATGACGAGCGTGTATGCCGATCACGAGGCGAGCACCCAGTGGCAGCGGATCCTGCACGAACGCGGCTGGGCGGCGCCGGCCTGGCCGGTCTCCTACGGCGGCTGCGACTGGAGCATGACCCAGCACTACATCTTCAGCCGGGAGTCCCAACTGGCGGGGGCACCGTCGTTGTCGCCGATGGGCATCCGGATGGTCGCCCACGCGATCATCAAGTTCGGGACGGACGCGCAGAAGGAGTTCTTCTTGCCGCGGATCCTGACCGGCGAGGTGTTCTTCTGTCAGGGCTACTCCGAACCCGAGGCGGGCTCGGACCTGGCGGCGCTGTCGATGGCGGCGGTCGACGACGGCGACGACTTGGTGTGCACCGGCAGCAAGATATGGACGACGCACGCCGGCGAAGCGAATTGGATGTTTGGCCTGGTGCGCACGTCGCGGACGGCGAAGAGGCAGCAGGGCATCACGTTCGTGCTGATCGAGATGGCGTCGCCGGGGATTCAGATCCGTCCGCTGGTGATGACGTCGGGCGAAAAGATCCAGAACCAGGTCTTCTTCGACGAGGTGCGGGTGCCGAAGTCCAATGTCCTCGGCCAGATCGATGACGGCTGGACCGTCGCGAAGTATTTGTTGGAGTTTGAACGTGGCGGTGGCGCGGCCTCCCCGGCGCTGCAGGTGATGGCCGAAGAGATCGCCGCCGTGTCCGCCGACCAGCCCGCACCGGGCGGCGGCCGGCTGAGCGACGACCCGGCGTTCGCGCGCAAGCTGGCCGACGCCCGCATCCGCACCGAAGTGCTGGAGATCCTCGAGTACCGGGTGCTGGCCGCGGTGGCGGAGGGCAAGAATCCAGGGCCGGCGTCGTCGATGCTCAAGGTGCTGGCAACCGAGCTGAGTCAGTCGCTCACCGAATTGGCGATGGAGGCTGCCGGTCCGCGCGGACGGGCCTATCAACCGCACGCGACGTGGCCAGGAGGACCGGTGTCTGAGTTCGAGCCGCCGCCGGACGGCTACGTCAGCGGCGATGCGTGGCAGGCGGTCGCACCATTGCGCTACTTCAACGACAGGGCAGCCTCGATCTACGCAGGCAGCAACGAGATTCAGCGGAACATTCTCGCCAAGGCGGCTTTGGGGCTGTAGATGGACTTCAATCTGAGCAAGGAACAAGAACTGCTGCGTGACGGGCTGGGCAGGTTCCTGTCGACGCGCTACGACCTCGAGAAGAGTCGCGCCGCGGCCAAGACCGGGTCCGGCTGGCAACCCGACATCTGGCGCGGATTCGCCGACGAGCTGGGCATCCTCGGTGCCGCGCTGCCCGAAGACCTTGGCGGAATCGGCGGTGGCCCAGTCGAAGTCATGGTGATCGCCGAGGCGCTCGGACAAGCGTTGGTGGTGGAACCCTACGTCGACACGATCGTGGTGGCCGCAGGCCTGCTGCAACGGGCGGGGGGCCCGGCGGCGAAAGCACTGCTGCAGAAAGTGGTTGCCGGTAGCGCGATTGTGGCGCTGGCCGCGGCGGAGCCGACATCCGGCGAGCAGTGGCAGGACGTGTCGACGGTTGCCGACCGTGACGGCGACGAATGGGTGCTGCGTGGTTCGAAGATCGTCGCGATGAGCGCGCCGCTCGCCACACACCTGCTGATCACGGCGCGGACGCCGGGCGGGCTCTCGCTGTTTCTCGTCGAAACCGAATCGGCCTCAACGGGAATCGAGACCCACAATTACCGGACGGTGGACGACCGGCGGGCAGCCGACCTCGTGTTCGACGGGCTGCGGTTACCCGCGAGTGCGCTGCTGGGCGAGGAGGGTGATGCGTGGCCGTCGCTCGCAAGGGCACGCGACGAGGGTGCGGCGGCGATCTGTTCGGAAGCGGTGGGCTGTATGCGCAAGGTTTTGGCCGACACCGTCGAATACTGCAAACAGCGCCAGCAGTTCGGACAGCCGATCGGCAGCTTCCAGGTGCTTCAGCACCGGATGGTCGACATGTACATGGAAGTCGAGCAGGCCGTCGCCGCGGTCTATCTCGCGGTGCTGAACCTCGAGGCGGAGCCCGATGCCCGCGCGCGGGCGGTATCGGCAGCGAAGGCGACGATCGGCAGGGCGGCCCGTTTCATCGGCCAGCAGGCGGTGCAGCTGCACGGCGGAATGGGCATGACCGAGGAACTGGCGATCGGCCACTACTTCAAGCGGCTCACGGCTTTGCAGTTCGAGTTCGGCTCGACGGATTTCCACGTTGCGCGCTACGCCCAACTGACGAAGGGGTAACCGCCGAAGCGAACGTTTGGCAGGAAAAGTTCGAGTGCAGGCCTGCAAAACGTCGATCTCGACGCTTCACCACCAAGGGCTCACCGTCGCAGTCGAACACCCGCCAGCCACCGCGGCGGCCACCAGGGAATTCCGTCCATCCACATTTCGTAGGGTATGTATGTGAGCTCGCGTGGATGGATCCTGTTCCTCACGATGAGCATCATCTGGGGTATCCCCTATCTGATGATCAAGGTCGCCGTCGAGGGCGTGTCGGTTCCCGTGCTGGTGCTCGCCCGCACCGCGGTCGGCGCGGCGGTGCTGGTGCCGCTGGCATTCTCCCGGCAGACCCTGACGATCGTCCGCAACCACTGGAAGGCCCTGCTGGGGTTCGCGTTCTTCGAGATCATCGCCGCGTGGTGGCTGCTCTCGGACGCCGAGCGCCATCTGACCAGTTCGATGACCGGTCTGCTCATCGCTGCATCGCCCATCATCGCCGCGGTCCTTGACCGCTTCACCGGCGGTGAGCGACTGGGTTACAAACGGGTCATCGGCCTGACGATCGGCATCTGCGGCGTCGGGGTGCTCGCAGGCCCGCACATCGGGAGCAGCTGGCCGATCATTGAGGTGCTGATGGTCGCGACGTGCTACGCGATCGCGCCGTTAATCGCGGCGCGGTACCTGGCCGATGTGCCGGCGCTACCGATGACAGCGGTGTGCCTCGGGTTCGCCGCATTGGTGTATGCCGCTCCCGCGGCGGCGACGTGGCCGACCGAGATGCCTTCCACCCGCGTGCTTTTGGCGTTGGGCGGGCTGGCGGTGATTTGCACGGCGCTGGCGTTCATCGTGTTCTTCGCGCTAATCCGCGAAGTGGGCGCGGCCCGCGCGTTGGTGTTCACCTACATCAACCCCGCGGTGGCATTGGCGGCCGGGGTGATCGTGTTGCACGAACCGCTGACGGCTTGGAACGTGGCCGCGTTGGCCCTCATTCTGGCGGGTTGCGTGCTCGCGACCCGACGGCACAAAGAAAAGGCTGGCGACATCACAACGGAGCCAACGCAAGTGGCACCGCGGTGACCGTCACTTCTCGCTGACTTCGTCCTGGTATTTCTTCGTCATGTGGTCGATCGCCTGCAGCTGCGTCTGGGCCAGGTCGTCCCGCACTTCGCTGGCACGCGTCGCGGCGTCCAGCGTGGGCTGAGCCTGCCCCTGGAAGTGCGGCATCACCTCGGCGGCGAAGAGTTCGGCAGATCGCTTCGTAGCCGCTGGGTTCGCCCATTCGTGGCCCATCTGCAGCATGCAGCCGAACCCGCCGGACTGATCCCACAGCCGCTGCACCTGAGCGCGGGCTTGTTCCGGCGTGCCGATCACACCGGCACCCGCGTCGTTGATGATGTTGATCATCTCGTCGACCTGGTCGCCGGGCATGGTCATCTGCGGGAAGGCGGCGACCTTCTGGAAGTACCGGAACCATGGCTCGATCCCGAATCGCACGTCGGCACGAGCCTGCTCGTCGGTCTCGGCGATGTGGAAGGGCCCGACCAGTGTCCAGTTGTTGCGGTCGACTTGCGTGCCGAATGCGGCCGCGCGCTCTTCGGCAATGCCCCAGTGATAGGCGAGCGCATCGAAGCCTTCGACAACAAGCGTGGCCCCGATCGAGAGCAGGCCGATGCCATGCTTGCCTGCCAGCCGTGCCCCCGTCGGTGAGGCGACGGCCGCCACTGCCAGCGGAATGCCTCCGTCTGAGTACGGCGCGAGTTGCAACCGCGCGTCGAACAGTTCGTGCGTGGGGGTTTTCGCCGTCACGGTCTCCCCTGCCAACAGGCGTACGACGATGTCGAGGTTGGTCTCGAGGAGTTCGCGGGTATCGGTCGGGGTCAGGCCGATCATCGCGGAATCGCTGGGCAGCGAGCCCGGTCCCATTCCGCCGATGATGCGGCCATGGGTGAGGTGATCGAGCAGCATCAAGCGGTCGGCAGCCCACAGCGGGTTGTGGTACGCGAGCGAGATGACGCCAGTTCCGAAGCGGATCCGTTTGGCCCGTTCAGCCGCCGCGGCGATGAAGATCTCGGGCGAGCTGATGATCTCGCTGCCTGCGGAGTGGTGCTCGCCGTACCACACCTCGTCGAATCCCAACACGTCGAGATGCTCGGCGAACTCGAGGTCGCGCTGCAGCGCCAGCGTCGGGTTGGTACCCGCGCGGTGGAAGGGTGCGATGAAGTATCCGAACCTCAGCTTGGCCATCGGCGTCTCCTTGCGCTCGAGATACCTCGGACCATAAGCCCAGCGCGTCATTGTCGGCTGCGAATCACTGCGATCGTCGTTGCCCACCGGGCCGTGCGGCGGCTATGCGTTGAGCGCGGTTTCACCGATGACGTGTCGTGCGCGCAGTTCTTCGAGTTCGGCACCCGTTAGGCCGAGACCCTGCAGGATCTCCTCGTTGTGCTGCCCAAGCGTCGGCGGCGCGAACCGGTGGTGGCGGCTGGGGCCGGGTGTCATCCGCAACGGCCAGCCCGGATAGCGGTGCGGCCCGGTGACCGGGTGCTCGACCTCTTCGTAGTATCCCCGCGCGTCGAGTTGGGGCATGTCGTACATCCGATCGGGCGTCAGCACCTGTTCTGCCGGAACGCGCCGTGCGCTAAGCGCATCGATGATTTCGGCCGCGGTTCGGGTCCGCGTCCAATCGGCGACGACCGTGTCGAAATCGTCGTGCGCAAGTTGCCTGTGATCAGCCGACGCAAACCGCGCGTCGTCGAGCAGCGCGGGTCTGCCCATCGCCGTTGCCAGTTGCGCCCAATCGGCGTCGTGGCGGAGGGAGATCGCCACCCATGCGCCGTCGACAGCGCTCGGGTACACGCCCTGCACACAGTCGCGCCGTCGGTTGCCCTCGCGTGGGCGCACAACGCCATTCATCGAGAACTCGATCACCGGCTCGGCCGTCACGCACGCTGTGACCTCAGCCTGCGCGATCTCGATGAGCTGACCTTCGCCGGTGCGGCGCCGATGCTCGAGCGCGGCGAGCAGCGCAACCCCAGCGTGCACCCCCACGATGGGGTCGGCAGGTCCCTGCAGGTTGCACGGCGGACCCTCGGCATAACCGGTGACAGCCGCCATCCCCGATGCCTGCTCGAAATTGAGTGCCCAGCCAACGTAGTCGCGCCATGGCCCCTGCAGGCCGAACCCCGGCATGCGCACGAGGATCACGTCGGGTTTCAGCTTCACAAGCGACTCGTAGTCCAGCCCGAACTGCTCGATCACCCGCGGCGAGAAGTTCTCCACGACGACGTCCGCATCGCGGACAAGCCGGCGGACGAGGTCGCGCCCTTTATCGGACGTGAGATCCAGTGTGATGTCACGCTTGTTCAGGTTGGTGGCCTGCCACATTGCGCTGCGCTCGTACCAACGGTCGCCCTCATACGCCCATGCACCCGAATAGCGGAACCCGTCGGGCCGCTGTATCGATTCCACTTTCACGATCTCGGCACCGAATGCGCCGAGATAGCACGTGAGGTACGCACCCGCCCAGAACGTGCTCAGGTCCACCACCTTCATAGCTGCAAACGGCATCGACGGATCCGCCGCCGCGTCTGCCGGCCCGTAATCGGACGCTCGCGCGGCGACCGGAGCTTGCCCACCAAGGGGAGGTGCAGGGCGCGGAGGCAATGCCGGTGTCCGCGACAACCGGAACGGCGCACCCGGCCTGCGGAACCGCCAATCGTCGCCGCCGGCCTGGACGAAGAACTCGCGCTCGAGGTATTGCGGACAGTGCAACACCGTCGCGCCGTCGTTGACGGGAGCGGCGGGAATCCGCATCGCCTGGGTCAATTCGACGATCTCGGCGACGCTGCGCTCGGAAAGCCACGGCTGGGCCTTCTCGAAGAACTCGCCGCGCTCCGGTCCGCCAAGCATGATCGCGATCTGCTGCTCGCCGAACTCGGGCAAGCCGAGCATCGCGCACGCGTCGAGCCAGTGCTGACCCGTCAGACAGTTGATCCCGAGCCAGCCGTCCGCAGCGCGGACGATGCCCATCATCGGCGCCGACTTGGTGTTGGCGGGCAACCCGAGGTTTCGCATCTTTTCGACCATCAGCATCGGGTACGGAAGCGTCGACAGGAGCGACTCGAGTACCGACACGTCAACCTCGACGAGCCGACTTGCTTTGGTGGACAGAGTTCTTAGCGCGGTCAGGGCGCCGAGCGCGCCGTACCCGCCGGCGACATATTCGGAGATCCTGGCGCCGGCTTGCACCGGCGGCCGGTCGGGATCCCTGTTGTTGACCCAGCCCGACGCCGCCTGCACGGTCAACGGTGTGGCATCGCGGTCCCGCAACGGACCGTTCTGTCCGAAGTCCGTGATGCGAACGACGACGAGGTCGGGGTTGAGCATCCTTAACGAGTCAGCGTCGAGCCCTGAGCGGTCAAGCGTTCCAGGCGGCAGCGCTTCGACGAGGAGGTGCGCGCGCTCGATCAGTCTGCCGGCGACAGACGCATCACTCTCGAGATCGACTGTGGTGCCGCGTTTTCCGGCGTTGAGGTACTCGAACAGACCACACCGATGTGGATCCGGAACGCCGCCGGGAAACGGTCCCCAGTGGCGCAGCGGATCGCCGGAAGGCGGCTCGATCTTGGTGACCTCGGCACCGAGGTCGACGAGCAGCTTGGTGCAATACGGGCCCGCGATGTCGCCCGCGATCTCGACGACGCGAAGTCCTTCGAGAGGCCCCATCACGTGGGAATTCCGATGGCCTTTGGCTCCATGTACCGGTGCAGTCCCGGGAGTCCGCCGCCTTCGCGGCCCAGCCCACTCTGTTTGAAGCCGCCGAACGGCGCATCGCCTGGGATGCAGCCGTTTACGGCGATCTGCCCGGTGCGGATGCGGCGCGCGACGGCGACCGCGCGGTCCACGTCGGTGCCCCATACCGCGCCGGAAAGTCCGTACTGCGAGTTGTTGGCAATCGCCACGGCGTCGTCATCGTCGCGGTAGCGAAACACGGTGAGCACCGGTCCGAACACTTCCTCCTGTGCAATTCTCGCACCGGGTGTGACATCGGTCAGGATCGTCGGCTCGAAATAGAAGCCTTTCTCCAGGCCGGCGGGACGGCGGCCGCCTACAGCCAGCGTCGCGCCGTCGGTCAGCGCTGACGCGACGTGTGCCTCCACACGATCTCGTTGGGCACTGCTGATGAGCGGGCCCATCTGCACCTCCGGATCGGTTGGGTCGCCGACCTTTACGCCCCGCGCCAGCTCGACGAGCCGATCGACGACCTTGTCGTGAATGAGCTCCGGCAGAAGTAACCGGCTTTGCAGAATGCACGCCTGCCCGGCATGCAGTGAGCAACCGTCGAACAGGAACCGTTGCAGCAGTCCGTCGGTCACATCGACGTCGCCGAGGAAGATGCCCGCTGACTTCCCCCCGCATTCGAGCAGGATCCGCTTCATCGTGCCGCCCGCCGCGGCCATCACCTCGCGGCCGACCGCTGAGCTCCCGGTAAAGCTGATCATGTCGATTCGCGGGTCGGTGGTCAGCATCTTGCTGGCCTCGATTCCGCCGGGGGTGATGACATTGACGACGCCGGATGGAATGTCGGTGTGCTCGTCGATGATTCGGGCGAGCGCGAGGCCGGCCAACGGCGTAAGGGGCGACGGCTTGAGAACCACGGTGTTGCCCGCGGCCAATGCGTTGCCCACCTTCATCACGTTGAGACTGTGCGGGAAGTTCCACGGCGTCAGGATTGACACCACACCGAGCGGCTCGTGACACAGCACAGTGGTTCCAGGGGAGCCGAATGCGTTGATCGGCTCATCGGTCAGCTGCGCAGCCAGCTCACCGGCACGTAGAGCCATGAACGCGGGCCCGTCGATCTGGATCAGTCGCTCGTTCGCGGTGCAGCCCCATTCAACCTGGGACAGCGCGAAGAACTCGTCGGCGTGGTGCATCAGCGCATTGCCCAGCTGGGTGATGCACCGCGCTCGCTCCTCGGGCGCGGCGCTGGCCCACGGCCCGGAATCGAAAGCCCGCCGCGCGGCTGCGATCGCCGCGTCGACGTCGGCGAGGCCGGCGTCTGGGGCATGGGCGATCGTCGCCTCCGTGGCCGGACAGATGTCGTCGTAGCTGCCGCTCTCGGGGTCGACCCACCGGCCGTCGATGTAGAGCGGATAGGGGTCGAGCAGCGGACGCGGGTCGGCCATATGATTTCCTCACCGAAATCAGCGGATCAACACATGGTGTACACCTGTCGGACTCGCCACGTCAATCGTCCTCGTCCAACTCAGTTGATAAGCAACAGAATCATCGAGTGTTGACAGCCCCGCGGCTATCGAGTAGACACAATGAAGATCGGACAGATTGATCGAATATGTCTGATGAATACCGCATCGACGGAGGCCGCGCTGCGTACCACAGTCCCTCTGCACTCCCCCGACTTCTTCGCGGGCGACCCGTACCCGGCGTACAAGGAGTTGCGCGCGAGCGCGCCGGTGTGCTGGAACGACGTCACCAAGTTCTGGGCGCTGCTGAAGTACGAGGACATCCGGTACGTATCGACAAACCCGGACAAGTTCTCCTCGACCAAGGGCATCACGATCCCCGACCCCGTGATGCCGAACCCGGTGCAGGAGGGCAACCTCATCTTCACCGACCCGCCGCGGCACCGTCAGCTGCGCAAGCTGATCAACACCGGCTTCACCCGGCGGCAGGTGGCCATCCTCGAGCCGAAGGTGCGCGAGATCGTCTACGGCGTTTTCGACGACGTCCGGTCGGGGTCGACCCATGAATTCGCCGAAGAGCTCGCTGCGCCGTTGCCTACGCGGATGATCGCGGAGTTGCTCGGGGCTCCCCCGGACGACTGGGAGAAGTTCCGCAGGTGGTCCGATGCGTGCACCGGCAACGCCGATCCCGAGATCGAGCTGGATTCATTCGTGGCCGTCGGCGAGCTGTTCGAGTATTTCCAGCAGCTGATTGCCGCCCGGCGCGCCGAGCCGCGAAACGACATGCTGTCCGTGTTGACCACCGCCGAGGTCGACGGGGCCATGCTGACCGACGACGACCTGTTGAACTTCGCCTTCCTCCTGCTCGTTGCGGGCAACGAGACCACGCGGAACCTGATCGCGCTGGGCACAATGGCGCTCATCGAGCATCCCGTTGAAACCACCAAGCTCATCAAGGAGCCCACGCTGATCCCGTGCGCGGTGGAAGAGATGCTCCGGTGGACGAGCCCGGTGACGCACATGGCGCGGGCGGCGACGACTGACGTCGAGATCCGCGGGCAGCGGATCCGCGAGGGCGACATGATTGTGATGCTCTATGGCTCCGCCAACCGCGACGAAGAGATCTTCGGTTCCGACGCAGAGGAATTCATAGTCACGCGCCATCCGAATCCGCACATCGCGTTCGGCTGCGGCGAGCACTCGTGCATCGGCTCTCAGCTGGCCCGACTTGAAGCCCGCGTCTTCTTCGAGGTGTTGCTTGGGCGATATCCCACGATCGAGCTCGTCGGCGACGTTGACCGGATGCGAGCCACGATGGTGCCCGGCGTCAAACGAATGCCCGTGCGACTCGGAACGGGGAGCTGAGCGATGTATCTGGACTTCACGCCGGAGCAGAAAGAGCTGCGTGCGGAGATCCGCGCCTCACTCGAGGCGGTCATGACACCCGAACGCACCGCCTCGGTCGCCGGTCGCATGGAGGGCGGCGACGCCGTCAAGGAGTGCACGCAGGCCCTCGGCGCTGCCAATCTGCTCGGCGTCGGCTGGCCCAAAGAATATGGCGGGCGTGGCTTTACCGCGCTCGAGCAGTTCATCTTCTTCGAAGAGGCGCAGCGGGTGAACGCACCCATCCCCCTCGTCACACTCAATACCGTGGGCCCCACGCTGATGGTGTACGGATCCGACGAGCAGAAGAACAAGTTCTTGCCCTCGATACTCGACGGCACCGTCGAATTCGCGATCGGATATTCCGAGCCATCCGCCGGAAGTGATCTGGCGTCGTTGCGGACCACCGCCGTGCGCGACGGAGACGACTACATCATCAACGGCCAGAAGATGTTCACCAGCGGCGCGGCGTACGCCGACTACGTTTGGTTGGCGACGCGCACCGATCCCACCGTCAAGAAGCACAAAGGCATCTCGATCTTTATCGTGCCGACATCCTCGCCCGGGTTCTCATGGAAGCCGTTGCACACCATGCCGGGCGTGTCCACCTTCTACACGTTCTACGACGACGTGCGGGTGCCGGCCAGTTCGATCGTGGCCGGCGAGAACGAAGGCTGGAGGCTGATCACCACGCAGCTGAACTTCGAGCGGGCAGCGCTGGGCAACATGGGTGCGCTCGAGCCGCTGTTCGAGAAGACGCTTCAGTGGGCGCGGACGACTGAACTCGACGGTGGCCGCGTCGTCGACCAGCCGTGGGTGCAACAGGCGCTGGCCCGCGTCGAGGCGCAAGTCGGCGCGTACAAGATCATGAACCTGCGGGTGAACGCCGCGATGACCAAAGGCGCACTCGGCATGGGCGAAGCGTCGGCTGTGAAGGTTTTCGGCACCGAGCTGACGCAACAGGTAGCCCGCGAACTGCTCGAGGTGCTTGACCGTGCCGGCATCCGTAACGGCGAGGACGCGCCGTTGCACGGTGCGCTCGAATCGGCGTACCGGATCGCGGTGATCAACACGTTCGGTGGGGGCGCCAACGAACTCCAGCGCGACATTATTGCGATGGCAGGGCTTTTCATGCCGCGTGCACCTCGCGACCTCCGTGCCTCGGCAACACAGAATGGGGACAACAAATGACTGATGAGCGCTTGCGCGAAGAACAGACAACACACGACAAGACCGAATTCCGCACCAAACTCGACGCACTCATCGGCCAGCCCACCGGGGGGTTCGGCAAGCCAACCGTTGCGCCGGACCCGGTGAACCAGCCGATGATTCGGCACTGGGCCCATGCACTCGATGACATGAACCCGGTCTACCTCGACCCCGAGTTCGCCGCGAAGTCGAGGTTCGGCGGCATTGTGTCTCCCCCGGTCATGCTCCAGGCGTGGACGATGCCCGCCCCCAAGCTGGAGGGGATCGCCGAACGTGGCGGTGTTCCGATTGAGATGGGCAAGAACCCGTCGGCATTCATCGAAGAAGCGGGGTTCACCGGCATCGTGGCGACCAACTCGGAGTTCGAGATCGAACGCTATCCGCGCCTCGGCGACGTCATCTCGGTCACTCAGGCATTCGAGGACATCTCCGATGAGAAGAAGACCTCGCTGGGCACCGGGCATTTCGTCACGTGGTTGTCGACCTACACCGACCAGAACGGTGAAGTACTCGGGCGCCAACGGTTCCGGGTCTTCCGTTTCAAGGCGGAGGCCCATGCCGACCAGACACGCGGGGAGGCCCGTGCCGACCAGACAAGCACGGCCAGCTAATGGCCACGAGACTGGCACCAACGGTCAGCCCAGACACCGAGTTCTTCTGGAACGGGGTGCGCGATCACAAGCTGTTGATCCAACGGTGCAAGGGTTGTCAGGCGCTGCGTCAGCCGCCGCGCCCGATGTGTCCGGCGTGCAACTCACTCGAATGGGACACCGTCGAGTCCTCGGGCCGCGGCGCCGTGTACAGCTACGTGGTGCCGCAGCACCCCCCGATGCCATTCATGGAGTACCCCTACATCGTCGCGCTGATCGAACTCGACGAAGGAGTGCGGCTGGTATCTAACCTGCGCGAGATCGCACCCGACGGCGTCGAAGTCGGCATGCCCGTCGAGGTCTTTTACGAGACGTTCGACAGTGCCCTTGACGACACTGCCCTTGACGACACTGCCCGTGAAAAGCAGGACCTCGTCCTGCACCAGTTCCGCCCGACCCACTAGACGAAGCGCAAGAGGCATGGACTTCACGTTCACCGAAGAACAAGAGACGATCGCCAAGGTCGCGCGTCAGCTGTTCGAACGCCGCGCCACACCGGAACACCTCACCGAACTCGAAGCCAGCTGCGAAAAAGGTCGCACGCGCTACGACGCTGAGCTCTGGCGCGAACTCGCGACCTCAGACCTCCTCGGAATTGCGTTGCCAGAGAACGTCGGCGGCAGCGGCAACGGCTTCCTCGAGCTGGCGCTCCTTCTCGCGGAGGTGGGATGGAGCGTCGCGCCGGTGCCGGTCTACGCCACTCTTCTCCTGGGCGCCGATACCATCGCCCGCTACGGCGGCGAGGGCCAGCAGCAGCGTTACCTGCCCGACGTCGTCAGCGGCGGCCGGTTGCTCACCGCGGGATTGACAGAACCCGGCCGCTCCGATCCGACCGCGCCCGCGACCACCGCGCACCGCGACGGCGACGGCTGGCGCATCGAGGGCACCAAGGAGCTGGTTCCTGCGGCTCAGGTCGCCCACACGATTCTTATCCCCGCCACTGTCGATGACGGTGACGTCGGTCTGTTTCTCGTCGACGTGAACGCGGGCGGCGTCGACGTTCGCCCGGCGACAACCACCAACGGTGAGCCGCACGCCGATGTATTCATCGACGGTGCAGCCGTTTCCCGTGCGGACCGCCTTCCCGGCAACGGTGTGGCGATGATCGAGTCTCTGTACGCACGCGCCCTCGTCGGGCTCTGCGCAATCCAGCTCGGCGTCACCGAGCGCGCGCTGCGCATCGCCGCCGCGTACACGACCGAACGCGAGCAGTTCGGCCGTCCGATCGGCAGCTTCCAGGCCGTGCAGCAGCGGATGGCCGACGCTTTCATCGACGTCGAGGCGATCCGGTGGACCATGTGGCAGGCCGCATGGCTTCTCGGTCAGGGCAGGCAGGCCGCCCGGGAGGCCAGCATCGCGAAATTCTGGGCGGGCGAGGCGGGCGCGCGAGTCGCCGCGACCGCCCAGCAGGTTCATGGGGGCATCGGTATCGACACCACCTATCCCCTGTTCCGTTATTTCCTGTGGGCCAAGCACAACGAGCTGACCCTCGGTTCGGCGTCGACGCAGTTGGCGCGGCTCGGCGCAGAGTACTGACGAAGGCCGCGGACGCAAGGAGCAGAAAGGCAATAGCGATGACCACCACCACATTTCGCACCACCACCCTGGCCTGGCGTGACATCAACGTCGGTGACGAGGTCACACCGCTCGAGATCCCGGTCACCGCAACGGTGATCGTCGCAGGCGCGATCGCGTCACGTGACTTCATGCCGGTTCACCACGACCCCGAATTCGCGAAGAAGCAGGGGTCGCCCAACATGTTCATGAACATCCTCACCACCAACGGGCTGTGCACGCGCTTTCTCACGGACTGGGCCGGTCCCGAGGCGATGGTGACGAAGCTCGCGATCCGGTTGGGCGTGCCCGCGTTTCCCAACGATGCGCTGCGGTTCACCGGCAGCGTCACCGGCAAGCCCGAGGGCGCCGACGGCGAGGGATTCGTCGAGATCGCCTTCAAAGGCACCAACAGCCTTGGGGACCATGTGTCGGGGACGGCGACAATCAGCCTCCTGGAAGACCGATGAGCGCTCGCGCGAAGAGCAGACAACGGCGATGAGCGCTCGCGCGAAGAGCAGACAACGGCGATGAGCGC
>JGI12053J15887_10000432_pt1 | contig 16860 bp, 10 predicted proteins | sample MedBloCAOM1_O3_FD_15887 | JGI IMG/M metagenome (IMG submission 15887)
TGAATTTTGCTCAACCACCAACGAACACCCACAAACAAAAAACGCCAATCCTTGAAAAACTCCGGTGACTTACCCTCTACCGCATGGCCGCCAAACTGGAAAATCCAACCAACCGTAAAGAGCAATAGCGGAATCTTCCAGAAACCTCTCACTAACGGAGCGACCAGGAAAAGTGGAAGCGAAACGGCGATCATCGGGATGCCTAACCCATGCAACGCGCGATTTACCGGATGCCGATGGCTTTGCTCATACCGATCGACCCATTCTTTTAACGGCCTGTCGCCAAGAATGACATGAGAGTTGCTCATAATTGAGGGAGAACTGGCTAAGTGTAGGCGCGTATCCGGCGGATCAAAGACATCTTTTTTACCGCTCTTTTTCTACCGACGGCGTGCTACGCACCTCTGGGCCACGGTTTCTGCATGCTTGACGATCTGGTCGAAGTCGCCACAGCCATCCAGGTTACCCTCATTCGAGCTTTGAGACCTTCAAAGTCTGAAGTGAGGCAATTGCCATGGTTTACGTCGCCAGTCTTTTACAATCAGGGGTTGGAAGTGTCATGAATTATTTTGATACTTAGCTCCCGCTAACGAGGGCCCTCCATTAATCAGTGATGCCACCCGTTGCAAAAGTTGCGCGAAATTCCTGTCCCTGGTGGGATGCGGTTAGTGCAGTACCATCTGAACGAAATGGGTCAGAGATTCTGTGTTAAGTAGCTCAAATAGCGTGGCAAAGGCCGGCACCGTGACTATGCCAGCCAGCATTCCCCAGAAAAGGAAGAAGATCCATTCGCCCTCGCCCTTGGTTGAGTGGTACTGCTGAGCCAAACGCGAAGGAGTCACCCGACACACCTTCCACGGCCTCTGCTGAGACTGGGAAACCGCTAAAGGAAAGTCGACAATCTTTCGATCGGAAGCCGGAATGCACCATTTTCTGACTGTTGCAGTGGCGTTCATATTAACTTCCACCGAATGATTGAACGGGACCAATCGACGTGAAGCCCCCTCAGCTTTGGAGACAGTAAGAGATTGGGACAGTGTATTCACCAGTAATCGACGATTTGAATTTCCAATGTCTCCGCACCCAATGCGAAGAGAAATCCCCTAACATCGGTCCACCTGACTTTACGGTTACACCCACGACCTCGCCGCGCTCGACCTGAACAAGAAGTTGGACGTCGCCGGCAATCTCTAGTATTTGTGCAGTCCGAGGGTAGGTCGGTACCGGGTGTTGGAGCGCGACTCGGTCGAGTGAAATTCCGATAACAACTAACGGCTTAAGTTCTGCGGCCGTAGAGCGAGCAGCCGATAACAGGGCAGCAACCGCAGCGATCGCGATCACATTTTGAATAAGATGAAGTAGTTTCATGGCAAATAACGAACGGTTTTGGTTCGCACCGCATTACAAATCGAACTGACCACCCGAGTTTCAGAAATCTTGCGAATTTTTTTACTGCCTGAGGGAAAAGGCAGTTCATTCGAGCTGATTTGCCTCCTCAATACCCGCGTGCGAGAAGCTGGCGAGTTTCCTGTTCTACTTCGGGTAGCTCTCGTCCAGCAGTTTTTGAAAACGCGGATGATCGCGCAACGGATCCCAAATAGGGCTGAACTTCAGTTCTCCATACCGTGGAGCGATCGGTTTGCCGATCATTCCAGCCAGCACATCGATCGCGTTATCCGGTTCGGCGGACCAGGCATAGATGGCAGCTAAGTTCGATCGGAGAAAGGACCCAAAGCAGGTATTCTCCAACAGGGGCGACATCTCAACTGCCTGTTTGCCTTTACGAATCGCGTCTTCTTTGTCTCCTAAGAATGCTTCGGCCAGGCCCAGAGTGCTAAGCGACGAAGAATCATCGAGATGCTTATCGATGTTCTGCTGCAGGCGGGTTCGCGCCTGGGAGAACTTCGTATTCGCCTTCTGCTCGTCACCCTGGAAACGGGCAATCAAGCCTTCGCCAAAACTGCGAGGGACGAAGTAAGCGAAGTTTTCGTCCACTGGAAATTCCTCACGTTGAAAAGATTGAAGAGTTTGTTCGGCGGCCGCCCAATCGCGGCCGCAAATCGCGAGTTGAAAACGTGCACCGATAGCGTCGGAGTTTGTTGCCGCGTAGGGTCGCGCCAACGCCTTGCGCAGAAGGTTGAGATCACCTTTCTCGCCCCAAAGAGACATATCCCTGATTAAGCGCAAGTGCTGATCGTCGGGCGCTAGCTCAAAAATCCTGACCCATACCCGCTCCGAGTCCCGGTAGTGACGCATCAGACTATAGGTTTTCTCCAGCAGGGTGAGCGTGTCCAAGTTCCGCGGGTCCAGCTCAACCGCCTTCTCCAAACTTTTCGGCGCGTCGTTCCATCTGCCTTCCTTCTGATCAAGTTGAGCGAGTGTCGCCAGGGCGCGGACGTTGTTCGGAGCGATTTGTTGGGCGATCGCTATCTGCGTTCGCGCCCGCTCATAGTCGCTATCGACTACCATTAGGTGATGAGCCAGCGCGAGCCGTGGTTCCGCCAGGTCCGGTCTCAACCGCATTGCTTGATTGATAGCTGCTTCCGCCTGTTCCCGGCGTTCCGGGGTATGATCGTAAAAGAACACATACAGAAAATCGTTCGCTCGCGCCAGAAGGCAGTAGGCCAAAGCAAATCCGGGGTCGCGTCGGGTTGCTTCGCTCAGCAAGCTGACCTGTTTGAACATATCTTCCCGCTGATCCCCGACCGCGAGAAATGTAGCGGTTGCTTTGGCTTGTAAATAAAGGTCGTACGCCACCAGGTCATCCGTGGGTCGCTCCCAGATGGTTTTGACCTCCGCCGGGGATAGTTTTGCTCTCAAACGATCGGCGATGGTTTGCGCTATTTCGCTCTGGATCGCGAAAATATCGGTCAAATCTCGATCATAGCTTTCTGCCCACAGGGTCTCGGCCGTGTTCGCTCGGATTAACCGTGTGCTGATGCGGACTCGATTGCCGGCCTTTCGAATCGTGCCCTCCAAAAGATTGGCAACGCCAAGAGCGTTAGCTATCTCTCGCAGGTTGCGCTGGTCGGCCGCGCGAAATTGCATGACCGAGGTTCGACTAATGACCTTCAAGGCGGAGATTTTCGCTAGATCGGTCAGGAGGTCGTCCTGAATCCCGTCAGCAAAATATCCGCTCCCTTGGTCAGCTGACAGATTCTCGAATGGCAAGACCGCAATTCCCTTTTCCGCCTCGCCGGGGACTACGCTTGCGCCTACCAACCCGGTAGGAACTGATTGGACGAAAGGCTTAAAGATTACCAAGGTAGCGACGACTGCACCCAGAGCCGCAACGCTGGACATGATAACAAACCTCCGCCGGCGGAAAACGCCCCGCGGGAGTACGCCGGAAAAAAGCATTCTGTCATCCAGCGCTTGCGCTATCTTCTCGGCGGCCGTCCGAACTTCAGATGGATCTTGGGGGCGCCTTTGCGGATCCTTCTCGAGGAGCGATTTAAGCAGCCCGACTAGTGAATCGGGCACTCCTTTCAGTTTTTCCAACGGCAGCGGCGCAGTCAAATGCTGGCTCATTACCTGGGTCGCACTACCAGTAAAAGGTACCGCGCCAGCAATCATCTCCCACAGCGTAACTCCCAGAGAATAGAGATCAGATCGAATATCCAGTTTGCCACCCGAACATTGCTCCGGACTGGCAAAATGAGGGGTACCGAGAAAAGCATTCGCATTCGACAATGCCGCGTCCTTCGGTAATTCTTCCACCGCTTTGGCCAGCCCCAAATCAATAATCTTGGCAACATATCCTCCTCCCTCTTTCGGGCTTAGCATGATATTGGACGATTTGATGTCGCGGTGCAGCAAATGCTCCTGATGGATCGCCGCTAATCCCGCGGCGACTTGAGCTGTGATCTCGAGTGCGAGTTTGGCATTCAGTCGGTCATGGCGCTTGATGTGCTCGGCCAGCGATTCACCTTCAACAAACTCCATCGCGTAAAAGAATTCTCGCCCCCGGGATCCCAGATGGAAAACCGAAGCAACATTGGGATGCCGCACTCGGGCGGCCGCTCTGGCCTCCCGGAGAAAACGCTGGCGCGCCGGTTCGTCTTCGAGCAGCCGGGAATTCAAAAGCTTGAGCGCCACCGGACGGCCCAGATTAATATCCAACGCCTTATAGGTCACCCCCATCGCCCCACGGCCAAGTTCCTGCAGGGACCCACTTTCTCCCATCAGAATTTCGTAATGTTCGAAGATTCGCTCTTCCGGGCCTGGTAAGATCCGATGCCCTCCATCGTGTACCAAGGGAGTCTCTTGATGGGTGGCCCCCCGCAGAAGGCACACTGGACACAACCCAGCCGGGCTATTCGCCGGCACCCTGGTTCCACAATCCGGACAAAGACGCCCCTGTTCGGTCGAGTCTATTCCCGAAGTGCGTCCAGAGCTCATAATTGGCCAAAAGCTTTAACCAACACCTCACAAAGGTAATGGATCTCTTCGTCGATGTCTGCCTGATCCGCAACCGTGCGAGCCACTTCCTGTCGAAGAAGTGCGGTATATCGCTGGCGCAACCGGTGAATCAGCGTCTTTGCCGCCGCAATGCTAACGCTTAGGGTTGCGGCGGCCTGTTCATACGAAGTCGTCTGGCTACCCGGCAGCAGAAAGTTTTTTAGCACCGCAAAAGTCCGTGGCTTTTCTCCGTAATCCTCCTCCAACTGCCGCATCGATTCGTTGAGGAGCGATAGAGCCCAACGCGCGTCAAAGTTCTGCTCGGCCGACAATTGATCCGCTGGTTCGACGCGATAACGCCCCTCCGCGTCGGCGACATCCAAGGAAAGCAGTTCCTGCCCCCCTCCTCGCTTAATCGCATTGTCGCGCCGGTGTGCGACCGCGAGAAAGTTATTGAGCGAAGCAAGCAAGAATGATCGGAATTTCCCTTTTCGAGAGTCGACGTGCGTCAATGCTTCATGCTCGATCAGATGGAGAAAAAAACTTTGGGTCAGATCCTTGGCATCCTCGGGGTCATAGCCGCGCCGGCGGACGTGCGCATAGAGCGGGTACCAATAGACCTGGCAGAGTTCAGCCAATGCCGTCCGGCCTTCCGGCGCTTGATTCCGACATGCCGCCGCCAGCACCAGGCTCCAGTGGGTCGTGTGGAAATTCGCTGCACCACCGTCGTTCTGCGTGCGCTCAGGGTTCACCCGGTATCTCCAGCCGAGAAAATGGTAGGTCCAACCGCGGAGAGGTCAATTATTTTCGACACCTTCGACGCCAGCCGGGTTCACGGCTCTTTTCCGACGAGACGATTGTATTTACCGAGGACCTCGCGCAGACGATCGTGCGGCAGAGCGAAAAAGGTATTGTCGTTCACTCCGTGCATTGTTTTGGCCGCGACCAAAGAATTGATGATTGCCTCCTCTGTTGCCTCGACGGTGGCTGCGAGCAACGGATCTAAGTCATCATTTTTCAAAGTGGACCAATGCTGACGACCGTCGGAAAATGCTGGCACGGCGGTAGAGAAGGCAATGAACAAGTCGCCCGAGGAATTGGTGCTGACGGCTCCGGTCCGTGCTATTCCCAGCGCGGCACGCTTGGTTAGTCGTTTCAATTGATTGGGTAACAGGGGTGCATCAGTAGCGACGATCACGAGAATGGATCCCTCTCTTTCCGGATCACGATGAATAACCGGTTGCAGATCGGTTATTTCTTTTCCGACCGGCACGCCGGCTATTATCAGGTTCTGGCGACTGCCCATATTCGCCTGTACCAACACACCGACGCAAAAAGCGGCATCGCTCTTTGCCACCACGCGCGAAGCGGTACCAATTCCTGCCTTAAACCCAAAAGCTCGGTTTCCCGTCCCGCCGCCCACGTTGCCTTCGTTCACCGCTCCCCCCTTGGCGTCGTCGAGAGCGCAAAAAACATCCTCCTTTTTTACATGAAAGCCGTTGATATCGTTGAGTCCGCCATCCCAGGTTTCCCCCACTACCGGAAGACTGAAAACTCCGGTGCCGGGAAACTTCCTCGTTCCCCACTCGATGACCGCGTCCCGTACTACACCCACACTGTGGGTATTGGTAAGCAGCACGGGTCCTTCCAGGAAGCCTGATTCATCAACCCATTCGCTGCCCGTCATTTCTCCATTACCGTTGAAAGAAAATACTGCCGCGGGTACCGGCGTATCGCTGTTGTTCTTTCCTAAAGGCAGAATCGCAGTAACACCGGTGCGGACCGGACCGCTGCCCACAATCAATTTGCCCTCGCCTTTGATCAATGTCGTATGGCCTACCTCGACCGGGCGCACATCGGTGATCGCGTTGAGCTCACCAGGGACGCCGTCAAACGGAATTCCTAAGTCGCGCGCTCGCACTGCTCCAGTGGCGACGTAGGCGACCGCGGTAACAGCATGAAAATACAGGAAAGTTAGAGCCATCGCCTTTTGAGCAAAGATATTTGCCGATCCAACTCTCATCAGAGGGATGTAGACCAAGTCGTCATCGGTATCCACAGCGGTCGCCATTCTAGCCAGCGCCAAAAGTAAATAACAGGGAAAAGCCAAAACCAAGACCGTGCTCGGAATAGTGCGCAGAAGCCTGGCCGCTTCCGATAACCCCAGGCGAACTAGTGCGTTCGAAAAGATCTGGAATGGCTCAGGGCGATTCGGCTTAGACCGAATCAGGCTTTCGCCCTACCGATCTTGGGTACTCGGAGCTGCAGGTGACGCGCGGACGAAGCGTTTTGCATAGCCAGGAGACCCTCGATGGTAAGGTCGCGGGCGCATAGTGGACGCACCTTCCCGGTGCGGACCTCCTTCGCTCCGCCTCAGCTTCGCTCGAGAGTTCGATAAAAAATGACTCGAAAGATTGAGCGTACTTACGTTCCTTAAATGAACCCTATAGAATCGCACAATGAGTGACGACGATCATCGAGAACATGATAAAGATCACCACCATCGTCATGGCGGTTTGGCACACAGTCATGCGGCAACTGGTTTTGGACGCGCATTCGCGATCGGGACGGCGTTGAACGTTGGTTACGTCATCGTTCAGATTTTTTTCGGCATTGCCGCGCATTCGTTGGCGTTGGTTGCCGATGCCGGGCACAATCTCGGTGACGTTCTGGGTTTGATCTTGGCGTGGTGGGCCAGCTACTTGACCAAGCGGCCGGCGACTGATCAGCGGACTTATGGAATGCGCCGGTCCTCAATTCTGGCGGCGTTAGCGAATGCCATTTTTCTACTGATCGCGGTCGGCGGGATTAGCTGGGAAGCGATTCGTCGATTTGGTGACAAAAGTGCAGTGGCTGGATGGACCGTGATCTGGGTAGCTGCTATCGGGGTAATTATTAATCTGGGAACGGCATTGCTGTTCCAGGCTGGACGCGACCGAGATTTGAATATTCGAGGGGCATTCTTGCACATGGCCGCTGATGCAGCGGTTTCTTGCGGCGTGGTCATAGCCGGAGCGATTATTCTATTCACCGGCTGGCATTGGTTGGATCCAGTAGTGAGCCTTCTCATCAATGCGATCATTGTTTACGGCACCTGGGGCCTACTGCGTGACTCGTTTAACCTGGCGATAGACGCCGTGCCACCGGGAGTAAACGTTGCCGAAGTGCGGCGTTATCTGCAGACTATCCCCACCATCACTGATGCGCATCATCTGCATATCTGGGCATTGAGCACCACCGAAACCGCTCTCACGGTTCATCTGGTGAAGCCAGATCCATCCGGTGATGATGGGTTGTTGCAGAGAATCAATCACGAGCTGACCGAGCGCTTTGGGATTGGACACGCGACGATTCAGTTCGAGCGCGAAAATCTCCAGTAATGCCAATCTGATCGCGACGAGTTCGGCGATTAGGAACAGCGTTCTGGGAATTTGTCAGGCCGTTGAAAAAACTTTCTTGCTAAGCCTTCGATCGATAAGGGTTTTAAGGGGGGACCTACGCTATCAATAAATCTGATGGATCATCAAAACAAGTGATTATAAGTCCTTCTCGCCCGTGTCATGGTCCGCCGAACCAATGAAAGCGAGAACTGGGGCACAACCGATACGCGTAATAATTGCGGATGATCACCCGGCCATTCGAGAAGGGTTGGCTGCCGTCTTCGGATCGCAAAACGACATTAAAGTAGTGGCCGAAGCTGCTGATGGTGAAGAAGCCTGCCAGTTATATGATCAGCTTTCTCCCGACGTGCTTGTGCTCGATCTGCAAATGCCGAAGAAAGATGCGCTACAAGTTGTCATTGAACTGATGTCGAGCCCTCGAGCGCCGAAACCCCGGATCATCGTGATGGCAACCTATGAGGAAGAGGAAGATATTCATCGCACATTAAGTGCTGGAGCTAGAGGTTACGTCCTAAAGGCCGCACCTCCCGAATATATCCGCCGAGCGGTTCGGACAGCCGCTGGAGGAGAAAGCCTGCTTTCCAGCGCAAACTGCGCCGAAACTTGTTTGGTCGCATGATGCCGGCCAGGTCGCCAAACGAGCGGTAAGGGGCATCCTNGCGCGTCGATTTTCGGCAACCGCTCGTGCGAACCAAGCTTGCGTCGGGCTGAGGACCAACGCCCCGCTTTCGTTCAAAATCGCGAGGTGCGAGACGACGCGTTAACGGAAAACTTCTGACTCGGTCCGGCTACCTAAGGCTCTTAAACCGGTCTCATCGAAATGTCCTTCTTCCAAGATCCGGTTTTCCGATCATAACCTTCCGATCGGCGGATTCGGTGTGCGGAGACTGGTCGGTAGCTGCGAACTGCCCGTCAGGTAAATGTCAATACAGCGCGCGACGTCGCGCCCTTCGCCGATTGCCCAAACGACAATGGATTGACCTCGATTGGCATCGCCTGCGGCGAAGACGCCCGGAATGGTTGTCCTCATGTTGCGGTCGGTCCTAATCGTGCCGCGGGAGGTGGTCTCGATTCCAGTGTGGACGAATGGTCCGCACTCCGGCCCCTGAAAACCGATGGCAATTAACACGAGATCGGCCGGGATTTTGAGACCTGGTTCGATTACTTGCCGTTCATTGCGCGCAGGGCGGCCGTTCCTTTTTTCATAGGTCCATTCGACACGATCAACGGCGAGGAAGTCGACGCGCCCGTCACCGTTATCGTCGATGAATGCAGTCGCATCGACACTAAACTCTTCGACGCCACCTTCCTCGATTGCGTAGGTCTTTCGGTAGATGAGCGGCCATTCAGGCCAGGTGTTGTCTGATGGCCGGTCAAGTACTTTCGGGTTGATGCTGATCTGCACGACTTGCTTGGCACCCTGCCGATGCGCGGTTGCAACACAATCTGCCCCGGTGTCGCCGCCGCCAAGAACGACAACGTTCTTGCCGCGGGCGTCTATCATTTCGTCAACCCTGCGTCCAGCCTGACGGCGGTTTTCTTTGGTTAAATACTCCATTGCCAAAACGATTCCCTCGAGTTCACGGCCCGGTAGCGGCACTTCGCGAGGTTGCTGTGCTCCGATCGCGAGGCATACCGCATCAAACTTTTCCCTTATCTCTGAAAACGCGATGTTCACCCCAATATTTGCGTTCGCTGCAAAGACGATGCCTTCTTGCCGCAGCTGATCGATGCGACGGGCAACTTGATATTTGGCGATCTTGAAGTCGGGAATCCCATACACCATCAGTCCGCCCATCTCGTCGTCGCGCTCGAATACAGTAACCGCGTGTCCAGCGCGATTCAATTGCTGCGCGGCAGCAAGGCCGGCCGGCCCGCTACCGACAACGGCGACGCGTTTTTCGGTCCTTTTGTTTGGCAGTTTCGGAACGATCCAGCCTTCGGCCCAGCCACGATCTACAATCGCTCGTTCAATGCTTTTGATCGTCACCGGCTCGGCGTTGAGAGTCAGGACGCAAGCTGGTTCGCATGGAGCAGGACAGGTGTATCCGGTGAACTCGGGAAAATTGTTTGTCGCATGTAAGCGATCGAGCGCGGCGCGCCAGTCTCCGCGCGAAACCAGATCATTGAAATCGGGGATAATGTTCCCGATGGGACAGCCGGCCATGCACGTCGGCACCCCGCAGTCCATGCAGCGCATACCCTGTTCGCGCAGATGCGTTTCATCCCAAACCGGCGCATAGATCTCCTGATAATCGTCCGTACGCAGACCCGGATCTCGGTAGCCAATCGGCTGGCGCGCGAATTTCAAATACCCGTTTGGATGATCGTCTGCCATGGAATTTACGCGGCCTTTCTTTCTTCTGCCGCAGGTGGCGGTGCGAGCCGCACATCTTTACCTTCGGCCAGGTGACGCTCGATGACCTCGGCGTAAGCTGCCGGAATCACTTTGACAAACTTCGCAGTGGTCTCGCTCCATTGCTCCAAAATCCATCTCGCCTTCGAGCTGTTCGTGTAGGCGACATGATTCTCCAGCATCCGCTTTACCAGTTGCTGGTCGCGTTCATCGGCAAACGACTCGATACGCACCATTGCCGGATTAACCTTACTGGCAAGACTCGTGTCCTCCTCGAAAATAAAGGCCTCCCCGCCGCTCATGCCCGCTCCAAAGTTTTTGCCGGTGCTGCCAAGGATAACGACGACACCGCCGGTCATGTATTCGCAGCCGTGATCGCCCACGCCCTCAACAACCGCCATGGCACCGGAATTGCGCACCGCAAACCGCTCGCCGGCCATTCCGTTGAAATAGGCTTCGCCGCTGGTAGCTCCATAAAGCGCCACATTACCCACAATAATGTTTTGTGACGCCACAAACGCCGCGTCCCTTGGAGTGTCGACTGTGATCTTGCCACCCGATAGGCCTTTTCCAACGTAATCGTTCGCGTCGCCTTCCAAATGCAGGCTGATCCCGCGGGCGAGAAATGCGCCAAAGCTCTGGCCGGCCGAGCCAGTAAATCGGATCTTGATTGTATCTGGTGGGAGTCCATTCGCGCCGACTTCTTTCGCGATCACCGAGCTTAGCATTGTGCCGGTTGTGCGGTCGGAATTCTTAATCGGCGTTGTGATGCAAACCGGTTCACCGCGGTCGATTGCAGGGCGTGCCAGCTCAATCAGAAAGTGATCAAGCTTTTGGTCGAGCTTGTGGTCTTGATCGCGCATCTTGCGCGGCGCGTCGTGTGAGGGCTGCTGATACAGCAACTGCAAAAGATTAATGCGCGCGCCTTTTGGGTGGCGGATATCGCGTGGACGCAGTTTATCAACTCGTCCAATCATTTCATCCATTGTGCGAAACCCAAGCGCAGCCATAAGCGTCCGAACTTCGCTGGCAACGAAACGCAGGTAATTGATCACGTGCTCCGGTTTCCCCGGAAACTTCGCACGTAGCCGCGGATCCTGAGTAGCGATCCCGACCGAGCAGGTGTTACAATGGCATTTGCGCAGCATGATGCAACCGAGAGCGACGAGTGGTGCTGTCCCGAAACCGAATTCCTCAGCGCCGAGCAACGCGGCGATGACGACGTCGCGCCCGGTTTTTAGGCCGCCGTCGGCACGCACCCGGATCCGCGACCGTAAGTTGTTCGCTAACAGAACTTGTTGCGTCTCGGCCAAGCCGAGCTCCCAAGGCGCGCCTCCAGATTTGATCGAGGTTTTGATCGCCGCCCCGGTGCCGCCCGAATCGCCCGCGATGAGCACCGCATCCGCTCGCGCCTTGGCCACGCCGGCTGCGATCGTGCCCACGCCGGCAACGGATACGAGCTTCACGTGAATCTCCGCTTCTGGATTCGCGCACTTCAAATCGTGGATCAGCTGCGCCAGATCCTCGATGGAATAGATGTCGTGATGCGGCGGCGGCGAGATCAACCCAACACCGGGAGTCGTGAACCGGACCGACGCGATATCTTCATTGACTTTCGGTCCGGGCAGCTCCCCTCCTTCCCCCGGCTTCGCTCCCTGCGCCATTTTGATTTCGATCTGCTTCGCGTAGGCGAGGTAATTGATTGTTACTCCGAATCGTCCACTCGCGACCTGTTTCATTGAGCACGCCCGCTCGGTTCCGAATCGTGCCACTTGCTCACCGCCTTCGCCCGTCCCCGCCTTTCCGCCGATGCGGTTCATTGCGATGGCGAGCGTCTCATGCGCTTCCGTGCTCAAGGCGCCGAGTGACATCGAGCCGGTCGAGAAACGCTTGCATATTTCTTCAACCGGTTCGACCTCTTCGATTGGCACCTGCTCGTCGGTCTCGAAATCGAGTAGGCCACGAATCGTCTGTAGCCGTTCTTCCTGGTCGTTCAGAAAGCTCGCAAACTCCTGATAGGCTTCGAAGCTGCCGGCGCGCACAGCGTGTTGCAGTCGGCCAACGGTAAGCGGATTCCATTGATGCAGTTCGCCGTCGCGCCGCCAATAGAGTTCGCCGCCCGGGTCGAGCGGCAGATTGCCTGTGATCTTTTCTCCAAACGCTACCTCATGTTGTTCCAGTAATTCGGTCTCGATTTGCTCTAGGTCGACGCCTTCAAGGTAAGCAGTCGTCCCGGTAAAATATTCCTGAACCAAATCGCAGTTTAGCCCGACCGCCTGAAAACCTTGCGCACCCTTGTAGCTTTCGAGCGTCGAAATTCCCATCTTCGACATCACCTTGAGAATGCCGCCTTCGACCGCCTTTTTGAATTTCTGTACGGCCTCGCCTGCATCCCCAGCGAACCAGCCTTCGCGAGCCAGCTGCACGATGCTCTGATATGCGAGCCACGGGTAGATTGCGTCCGCTCCGTAACCGATCAGCGTGCAAAAATGATGCACCGTGCAGGGCTGACCTGACTCCAGCACAAGTCCGGCCCGCGTCCGGAGACCTTCGCGAATCAAGTGATGATGTAGCGCGCCGACAGCCAGCAAGCTCGGTATGGCTACGCGCTCCGGGCCAATGTTTCTGTCCGAAACAACGAGAATCTCCCAGCCATCTTTGATCGCTTGCGCAGCGCGCCGGCGAAGGTCGCGGACTGCTGCTTCGAGCGGCGTGCCTTGCGCGTAGGTGAAGTCGATGAGACACGATCGGATTCCGTTTCGATTGAGGTTCTTGATTGCCGTGGCATCCGCATGCGTGAGAATCGGTGAGTCCAGGAAAAGCTGCCGGCAATGCTCGGGTGTTTCCTCGAGCATGTTGTGCTGCCGACCGATATGACTTTCTAGCGAGGTCACAAGCTCTTCGCGCAAATAGTCGAGCGGCGGATTGGAGACCTGCGCGAAAAGCTGGAGAAAATACTGGAACAGCGGTTTGTGCCGAGTGGAGAGCACAGCCAGCGGTGTATCATTGCCCATCGAGCCGATTGGATCTTTGGCTTCTTCGGCCATCGGTTGGACGAGGCAGCGCAATGATTCCAAGGTGTAGCCAAAGGCGCGCTGATAGGGCGTAACCTCGGCGACCTCGTGCGGCGACGTGTTCGATTGGGCGATGTCTTTCAGCCGCACGCGGTTCTGCGTCAGCCATCCCGCGTAATCCCGCTTTGTCAGCGTATCGAAAATCTCCTGTTCCGGGACAATGCGCTTCTGCAGCGTATCAACGAGGAACATCTCACCCGGCTTGAGTCGGCCTTGGAAATTAATTTCGTGCGCGGGCGTTTCCAGGACCCCAGTTTCACTGGCCATGATGAGGATGTTGCTCCTCGTTACGCGATAACGGCATGGCCGCAATCCGTTCCGGTCGAGTACTGCAGCGACTCGGTAGCCATCCGTCGCGGCGATCAGTGCGGGGCCATCCCACGGCTCAACTATCGTCGAACAAAAGTCATAAAACGCACGCCGCTTCGTGTCCATTAGCTTGTCTTTATTCCACGCTTCTGGCACCAGCATCCGCAATGCATGCGGCAGACTGCGGCCCGATTCGAGCAGAAGTTCGAGAACGTTATCCAAAACGGCCGTGTCGCTCAGGCCTTCGGACGTGACCGGTTTGATGCTTTCGACATCCGTGCCGAAAATCGTGCAGCCCAGCTCAACCTCACGCGTTTTCATCCGGTTCAAATTGCCGCGCAGCGTATTTATCTCACCGTTGTGAACCGTGTTGCGATAGGGATGAGCTAGCTCCCAGGCGCCGAGCGTGTTTGTGCCAAAACGAGAGTGCACCAGCACGATGCTCGTCTTGACGCGCTCATCTGAAAGATCGGGATAATAAAGCTGCAACTGCTTGCAGGTAAGTAGTCCCTTGTAAACGATCTTTCGGCGATCTAGCGAGCAGATATAAAATAGATCCTCGCCGCAGATACCGCATTCTTTGACCTCCTTCTCGATCAGGCGTCGTAGCACGTACAACTTGGTATCCAGTTGCCCCGGAGCTAGACGTTCAACTGGTTCGACGAACAATTGCCTTACCGCCGGCTCGGATTGCAGTGCCGTCCGGCCGAGGTCAGAGTTCTCAGTGGGCACCTCGCGCCAAGCAATGACTCGAAACGCTGCTTCACGGCAGACCGCGTTGATCAGTTTCTTAAGTGCAATCTGTTTCCATTGATCCTTTGGAATGAAGAGCTGCCCAACCCCGTAAGAATCAAACTCGCCTAGAGCGAAGATCTCCGACCGGAAAAACTCATGCGGTTTTTGCAGCAGCATGCCCGCCCCGTCGCCCGTCTTCTCTTCCGCGCCACGGGCGCCGCGATGATCGAGGTTGCACAGAATCCGCAAGCCATCTTCGACCAACTGATGGGTCTTGTTGGCGTTCAAATCGACGAGCACCCCGACACCGCATGCGCCGCGGGCCCCTGGGCTGAGCAAGCCAAAATCTGCTTTCATCATAGAGGGAGGTGCCTTCGTAGGACCGGGCCGAAAGTCGAAGCACAACGGCATGGCGGCCACAGATCATGGACAATAGACCACCGCTGGCGGGCCGTTCGAGCAGAATTGTACCGCTGACCCAGGTTGCTCATCGACGTCTGCGAGCTTTTCGGAGCTTTGTTAGCATTTGGCGTTCCGGAATTCGCGTAACATTCAGTTTTTGCTGCACTTGGCGTTTTTTAACCACGCCCCATCGATCCGACTTGCGTGTTAGGAGAAAACGCCGGTGCTATTCCTCTCCTCAGGCCTAAGGAAAGACACTCTAGACCTCGGCGTTGGCATCGAGCGTGCTCCGGACCAATCGACTCTGCCGCTGCTCAAACATTCGTCTTAAACAAATGTTTTACTTGACTGTTTCAAACACTTGTTTGAATATGAGCTCGTGGTAACCAAAGAACGACGTACCCGAATCCAAACACCGGAACTGAGCGAGGAAAATACCCGCGATAAAATCCTCAATGCCGCCGGTGAAGTCTTTGCCGAATACGGCTTCGAGGGCGCCACCATTCGCTCAATCACTGAGCGGGCCGAGGTTAATGTGGCCGCCGTGAACTACCATTTCCGGGATAAGGCCGAACTGTACAACCGCGTCGTCGTGGACGCCTGCTCCGTTCGAGCGGCCTGGCGCGACGCTATGGCCAAGCCAACCGATTCGCCGGAAGAAAGATTGCGCACTCTCATCTCCCATTTTCTGGAGTATATGCTCGGCCCGGATCGCCCTGCTTGGAAACGGCGCTTGATGGCGCGGGAGATGGCTAACCCAACCACCGCGCTCGACGAGTTAGTCGAAAAGAATATTCGGCCATTGCGAGACGAATTCCTGACACCGACACTACGTGAATTGACTGGCGACCGTTTTAGTCGCCGGCAACTCTCTTTCATCGGCTCCAGTGTGATGGGCCAATGTCACTATTTCCACCAATCCCGCCCGATTATCGAGCGTCTAAATCCTGATTTTAAGATCGGCAAAGCGGAGATCGAAGAGATCGCCGACCACATCACCCGCTTTTCGCTGGCGGCGATTGCAGAACTGAGTCGGCAGGCCCGCCGGTCCTAACTCAAAACCCGAAGCTTCCAATGAGTGCTACCTTGGCTACGACATCACCCACTCACCGCAAAACCAGCAATTCGGATCGACCGGCTGCACCGGTTGAAGTCGCTACGGCCAGCACGGCGAATCCCAAATCAAAGCGATCACGTCGCCGCCTCGTTATTGTTTTCGGTCTCGGCGCGCTCCTACTGGCTGGCGGCACTTTCTGGTACCTGAATAACGTCGGCTACGAAACAACCGATGATGCGGCCATTGAAGGGCATGTGATCCAGGTAAGCCCAAAGGTTTCGGCCCATGTCAGAGCCGTTTACTTTGATGATAATTACCAAGTCAAAAAGGGCGATCTTTTAATCGAGTTGGATCCGCGCGATTACGAAGTCGCGCTCGCTAGCAGCGTGGCCAATCTAGCCTCGACCCAAAGTAAGCTCACGGAAGCCGAAGCCCAACAGAACGTCGCGCAAGCGGGTCTTGGTCAGGTCAAGGCGGATCTAGAGAGTGCTCAGGCCACGGCCGACAACGCCAAGTCTGACCTCGGCCGAAATGAACACCTTTTTCAGACCCATGTGATCGACCGACGCGAGTATGATGCTTCGGTGGCGCAAGCGAAAAGCGCCATCGCCAATGTGGAGTCCGCCAGCAAGAAAGTCGCTTCCCAGGAAGCGCAAGTTCGATTGGCATCAGCCCAATCTATTACGGCTTCGGCTGGAGAAAAACAGGCGGAAGCTCAACTACAACAGGCGCAGCTACAATTATCGTATACCAAAATCTTTGCCCCTTTTGCTGGGCGCGTAACCAAAAAGAGTATTGAACCAGGCAACTATGTTCAACCAGGCCAGACCCTCTTTTCACTGGTCCCACCCGAGGTGTGGGTAGTCGCCAATTTCAAAGAGACTCAGCTGAAACAAATGAAAGTTGGTCAACCGGTTTCCGTACGGGTTGATGCGATCCCAGGCCGTGATTTTAGCGCCCATGTCGAAAGCTTCCAGGTTGGAACTGGCGGCCGATTCACTTTGTTGCCACCAGAAAATGCGACTGGCAATTTCGTGAAAGTGGTACAGCGCGTGCCGGTGAAAATCGTCTTCGACGAACCCACCGCCAGTCTCGAACGGCTGTGGCCGGGAGAATCAGTTGAAC
>JGI12053J15887_10000433_pt1 | contig 16859 bp, 13 predicted proteins | sample MedBloCAOM1_O3_FD_15887 | JGI IMG/M metagenome (IMG submission 15887)
GCTCAAACAACTTCGCCACTCTCGTCACATGCTGCCTCGGTTCGTTGCCATTTCCGCCGATTGAGCCGGCTGACGACGAACAAGGAAGCGTCGCGGCTTCTGAAAAGGCTGGACTGGCAAGGTCACCTGGGGCGGCGCATGTGATCGCGCCAGTGACTGATATCAAAACACTTTTTCGCTCCATCATTCCGGCTCTCCCCGGTCCGATTGGACACCCAGCGTGACCTCAATGTATCTCGTTTGCGCATGGAAATCGATGTCTGGTTGGGTCTAAAGCGCCGTTTTCAGTCTGGCGATCACTTCCGATCTGCCCCGATAAGCAGACATTTTCAGGGTCCGACGGCATGTCTCAAAGGTGCCAGAAGCGGAAGTCAGTTGATTTATCGATCNCCTCGTCGAAATCATTCTTCCTCGCCAAGGTATCTTGGCTTTTATGCGTAAANAGCCAGNGCGGATTCGCGAAGAGGTTCCATGCNGCGCAGTCTCGACGATGTCGTCTTAGTCNCCGAAGACGGTGATCGGCACCAGCAATACCTAAGCCTTCNACTCGCTACCGCCCGTCAGGGGTCCGCATGCCGAACCAGCTGTCGCGCACCTGCTGATAGTGGACACCCGGATCATAGATTTGCGCCGGCACGCCAAGAACGGTCGGTGACAAGCGGCCGACCGCGGATAAGACGTTATAGGAAGCGACCACACGATCGCGCTGCGTGCTTATCAGGTTGACGCGAGCGTTTAGCAGCGCCTGCAGAGCGTTCAACACGTCCAGGGTTGTACGTTGGCCGGCTTTAGCCTCGTTTCGGACGCCATTGAGGGCGCTTTCTGAGTATTTCACCTGTCGCTCTGCCGCTTCAGTTTGCGCCTTGGCGGCTTCGAGCTGGCCCCAATACTGCACCATGTTGGCGCGGACCTGATCGCGAACTTGATCGAGACTGAGGCGCTGCTGGCCGACGGTCTCCTTGTTCTGGCGGATAGCCGAGTACTCGCTGCCGCCCTGGTAGATCGGAACCGTCAGCCTGGCCTGCACCGTACTGTTGAGGAGTCTTAACGTCGCGTCGTTCGAATTAAGTTGCTGCAGCTGGGCGCTTCCTTGCAGCGTCAATGTGGGATACAGCCCGGCCTCCGCGATCCTGACCTGCAGCTGCGCCACGTCGACGTCGTACATTGCAGCGGTCACCGACGGATTTTGCGACAGGCTCTGCGCGACTGCGGCATCCAGCGTGCGCGGTGAAAACCGATCGACCGGCATCCCGGGCGAAAGACCTTGGGGCTCGGTTCCGATGATGCGCCGATAATTGGCCTTTGTTGTCATCAATGTGGATTCGGCAGAATGTAGCGAAGCTTCGCCGGAGGCGATCTGAGCTTGCGCCTGGTCGAGGTCGGTGCCCGTCACAGCCCCGACTTCATAGCGGTCTTGAACGACCTTAAGCGTCTGCTGCAGCACCCGAACATTGTGGCGCTGAAGCTCCAAATTCGCCGTATCTCGCAAGACATCCATGTAGACGCTGGCGGCGGAGAGCAGAACCGACTGCTCTATCACGCGCAGAGTCTCGCGCGCGCCGAAGACTCGACTTTCGGCGGCCCGCGTCCGCTGCGGGGTCTGGGCGTTGAACAGGTTTTGGGACCCATTGACGCCCACCGACCAGGTATTGAAAGTCTCCTTTACGTTGACGGACGTCGGAGACCCTCCCGGAAGCAGGCCTGGAATATTGGCCTGCGCATCGATGTACTGCCGCCCTGCGCTGGCATTGGCGCTGATGTTCGGCCGATAGCCGGAGAGTGCTTGCGGCACGCCCTCGTCGGTCTGGCGCACCGTTGCGCGTTGCGCATTGAGCTGCGGATTGTTCTGGTAAGCTCGGGCTAGCGCCGCCTCGATCGTCTCGGCTGACGCGGGACTGGGCGCGCCGACTGTCATTACGATAGCCGCGCTCATGATTGCGCCAAAGGCGTGCCACACCCGCATCCCCGTCGCCAGGATGTCGCGCCGGGCGAGAGCGCTGCTTAAAGTAAGATCCCGGCAGCCTCTGGATTCAATCAAGCGGGCTGCAGGGTTCGTGCGCGTGCAACCTGCAGGATTGCGTGCGCCGTATTTGGAACAGGTCGAGCCGCAACTCAAGCTTTGGAACTCGTGGAGCGCGGTGTTCAACATACTACACCCCCAACCATAAGCCGGCAGGCAACAGTGAACTCTATGGCTCAAGAAATAGCTATATCTGACTCAGGGCGGCAATGACAGACCGATCGATGAGAGGGCAGTGACTATGTCGTGCCGTGCTGCGCCTCCGCGGCGCCCGTACGCAGCAGGATCAGGACGATCGCCATCAGTATGATCGCCAGCGTTCCGAGCATCGCGAACATGTCGATATAGGACAGCAGTGTCGCCTGCCGCGACACTTGTTGCCCGATGAAGGCGATCGCTTGCTGCTGGGCATCCAGGCGGCTCGAGCCTCGCTGCAGGAAATACTCTGTAAGCTGACTCAACGTATTCTGATATTCGATTGAAGACGGATAGATCGACTCGACCAGCCGGGACTGGTGGAGTTGCTGGTGTTGCGCGAGCAGCGTTGTGTAGAGCGAGATACCCATGCTTCCACCGGTATTGCGCGCGATGTTCATCAGCGATGCGGCTTGCTCGGTGTTCTGCGAGGGTATCCCGACATAGGATGCCGAGGTAATCGGGATGAAGAGGAACGGCATGGCGACCATGTGGTAAACGCGCGACCACGCGAAGTACTGGAAACTCGCATCCGGCGCCAGGTTGGTCGTATGCCAGAGGGCCAGCGACAGGATGACCAATGCCGCGGCGATCACGAATTTCGGCTGCACGTACTTCGTGATCTGGCCCGACACCGGCATCAGAAACGCCATGGCGAGCCCGCCCGGCAACAACATCAGTCCGGCCAAGGTCGCCGAGTAGCCGAAGCTGGACTGCACCAAAGCGGGCATGACCTGAGTGGACGCGTACAGGATCGCGCCGACGCCGAGCATGGCGAGAAGGCAGCCTCCAAACTGCCGCTGAAAGATCAGGCGCACATTGACGATCGGATCCTTGCGAGTGTACTCCCAGGGAAACAGCATCAGCATCGAGACGAAGGAAATCGCGGCGAATGCGCGGATGGTGCCGGACGCGAACCAGTCGTTTTCCTGGCCTTTATCGAGGACGAATTCCAGACAGCCGAGCCAGAGGGCGACCAGCACGAAGCCGAAGAAGTCAAACTTGAGCCCGCCCTTGAGCCGCTCTCTTCGCTCCCGCTTGAGGACTTCGGGCTCACTGACCAGCCAGGACACGAGGACAAGCGCGATCGCGCCGATCGGCAGGTTGATGAAGAAGATCCAGTTCCACGACCAGGTGTCGGTAATATAGCCGCCGAGGGCCGGCCCGAGCGTCGGCGCAACGATCACCGCGACGCCGTAGAGCGCGAAGGCTTGCGCGCGCTTTTCCGGCGGAAAGGTGTCGGCCAGCATCGATTGCTCGATCGGCGCCATGCCGCCGCCGCCCAGGCCCTGCAGCACCCGGAATGCAATTAGAGATTCCAGGTTCGGAGCGATCCCACACAGAAACGAACTCGCGGTGAACAGCGCCACGCACAGCAGGTAGAAGCGCTTTCGCCCCAGCACACCGGACAGCCAGGCGCTGGCCGGGAGGATCACGGCACTCGCCACGAGGTAGCTGGTGAGAACCCAGGTCGACTCACTGGCGTTCGCACCAAGCGCACCGGCGATATGACTCAAAGCCACATTGGCGATCGAGGAGTCGAGCACCTCCATAAAGGTCGCGATCGATATCACCGCGGCGATCAGCCACGGATTGCGCTTGCCGGCCGCCGAGCGGGATTCATCGACACCAAAGCGAGACTGCGCTGAAACCACGCCGTTCATCGAACTTTTACGGTTGACTCGACCGACATGCCCACACCGATATACACATCGGGCGGGCTGTCGAAGACGATCTTGACAGGGATGCGCTGAACGACCTTCACGAAATTGCCGGTGGCATTCTCGGCCGGAAGCAGGCTGAAGACGGTTCCGCTGCCATCCTGAATGCTGTCGACATGGGCTGCGAATGTGCGCCCCGGATAGGCATCGATGGTGACCTTGACGGGTTGCCCCGGCCGCATTTCGGTGAGCTGCGTCTCCTTGAAATTCGCCGTGATCCACATGTCGCGCGGAACGAATATCATCAAAGCCTGTCCGACCTGGGCATAGGCTCCCTTCGCAGCCGTCAGCTTGGAGACACGGCCAGCGACGGGCGCCGTGATGGTCGTGCGCGACCGGTTCGTTTCGGCTTGTTGCTGGGAGGCACGTGCCTGCTCGAGTTGGCCGCGGGCGCCCTGGATCTGCGCCTCGATGACGGAGATCTGTTTTTTTGCCGCTTCGAGGGCGGCTTGATTGGCGAGAAGGGTGGCCTGCGCCTGCTGCAGATTGGAGAAATCTTGTTGGGCCTGCTCGACGGTTCCGGACTGCCTTTGTGCGAGGGTTTGATAGCGGGCGTACTGCTGTCGCGCAAAAGTAAGTGCGGCTTGTGCGAGATCGACCTGCTGCGCGGCCTGGCCGATATGCGCCTGTTGCTCGTCGATTTGCGCCTTGTAATTGACAATGCTGGCATTGGCCTGATCGACCTGGGCCTTGGCCTGACTGAGGCTGGCCTGATAGTCGCGGTCATCGATGCGGGCCAGAACGCCGTTGGTCTCGATCAGCTGGTTGTCGGTGACCGGAACATCGACGATCGCGCCGCTGACCTGGGAGCTGATGGAGACCGGCCGCGCGTCGATGAAGGCGTCATCAGTGGTCTCATAGGCCAGGGAGGCAATGTACCACCTCGTGGCTGCGGCGAGCACGATGACGATCAGCAACGCGGCCCCAGCCGACAGTAATGGGTGCCGTCGCAAAAGATTGCGAGGTTTCCGTTCGACGTCCTTTTGGTCATCTCGAGACTGGGACGAAGCGCGCACCGGCTCCGCGGGACCGGAGCCGTCTTGCGGTTCAGTCGAGCCGCTCGGCAGATCGACAATCTTAGGCTCGGCCGTCATTTCCGCTCCGTCGGCGAACCGTAGAACACTGCGATTTAGCTTTCGGCTGGGTCATGCGTGACCGTCCTGCTCGCATCGAAGCCGCGGTCTCGATGGCGACGTCGGACCGTACGTTGCGATCTGACTGGAGATAACTTTGCTTGAATTGCTGTTATTTGACCGGTCTTTGGCCCTTCCCGGCGAAGCCTCGCGCGGCGGCGCCCGCTCGCGCAGTAGCCATTCGCCGTCGGGATCCAGAAAGCGCAAGCAGCGCTGGCAGAAAGTATTTCATCTTCATCGTTCGGTACGTCGTTGCCGGCGGCTCATTGCCAAAGCGGGATGGCCGCGGCTCTCGAAATCGGATCATCGTGCTGCACGCGAGTGCCAACTAGAAATAACAACGATGCACGGGACGGCCATTAAATTCGGATTGAATCGTCAGGCACCCTCACAAAGATGGAGATTGTGTAAGTGCGCGAGATTTCAGACGCCGCCAAGCGGACATCCACCAAACTGGCGACGTAGGTGCCGGATTACCGGCGCCCTCAAGCATCGCGAGATTGAGCGTGGAGACGATAGCGTTTAACTGGTGCAAATAGCCAAACTGAGAGATGAGCTCTTCGAACGCAAAGAATAGATCACAATATGGCGCTAGGAGACGTCATCCTTCGAGATCGTCCGAACTTGCAGCGCAGGAAAAGGTCCCACGCCAAAGTTCTTACTTCGTGTTCGCGACGGGCCGAAGAACCAGCTTTCCTCCCGCGCGATCGCCGCTACTTCCGGAAGGATCGAGGCGTCTATAGCGGGCAAATAGGCAGCTGAGTATTCCACCTTCGGAACGTAAGGTTGTTCGACGAGTATCTTCAAGACGCCCGAGTCGAGATCGCCAGCGAACAGGTCAGGCGGCAACAAGCTGACCCCTACACCCCGCCTTACCAGCAGAGCCACCACGCTGAAGCTGTTGCAACAATGCACGAGGCTAGGGCTGACCTGAGCCTTTTCGAACCAGTTGATGATGGAATGATAAGCATTGGCATCCTGCGGCATGCCAATGATCGGTAGTTCGGCAAGGTCCGAGGCCTTCATTTCCCGATTCTTCGGACACAGTTGCGGATGGCCCAACCATTTCATGGCGCAATCGCCGAGCGATACGCGCACAACTCCTGGCAGCTGCACCGGACCGGGTAGCAACGCGATGTCAATCTGACGGCGAGCAAGCTTGGTAATCAACCGGTTCGATAAATCGACATCGATCTCCATCTGTACTTTGGGATAGCGTCCCTCGATCCGGGCAAGGAAATTTTGAAACCACGTCAGCGCAATGCTCTCGACCACCCCGACGCGGATGGTGCCGACAGCCGCTTTGCCGCTCGCCGCGACGCGCATGGTGGCAACTTCCGACAGGATGCGTTCGGCGCTGCCAAGGCAGGTCTGCCCAACCGATGTGAGCACTACATTGCGTCCTTGGCGGCGCAGCACCTTGGCGCCGAGCTCTCGCTCAAGCTCCTGAATGCGGCGGGTGACGGCTGGCTGGGTAAGATTGAGATGCTGCGCCGCAGCGCCAATACCGCCAAGCCGGACCACCCACAATAACGTTTCCAAATGCCGGGAATCCATTCCCATATAATGAATGCGCATGAATTCAATGTCTATAATTCATTTGTATTGGTCCAATCCGAGCAGAATAATCCGCATCGACCGGGTCGACTCTAAACAGCGGAAAGAAAATTCATGCGGAATGTTTATAAGTCAGGCCTTCTGATTTTTCTGCGCGGCACTGCTTGTCTGGCTTTCCTGACGGTTTCCGCATTGTGCGGCGCAAGAGCCGACGATGTTGCCTGCGAACCGGCAAAGCTTGCAGCCAAGTATCCCAGCCTCGCCGGCAGAACGATCAAGGTCGGCCAGGATGGCGAGAGCGTGCCGTTCAGCATGCGCGACCCCAAGGATTTTTCGAAGCTGATCGGACTCGATGCCGATCTTGCCCAAGCGACCTTTGCTTGCATTGGGGTACCCATGCAGTTCGTGGTGGGAACGTGGGCGGGACTCATTCCAGCGGCGATGGCGGGTCAGATCGACGTCATGTGGGACACCTTGCTGTACACGCCCGAGCGGGCCAAAAAGCTGGACTTCGTGGTCTATATGAATGCCGCCACAGGGATGCTCGTGGCCAAAGGCAACCCAAAGAACATCCATGCCGTCGGTGATCTGTGCGGCCTGACCGCGACCACGACGCTCGGCACCACTCAGGAAGCCATGCTGCGCGACGCCAGCAGCAAGTGCGTCGCCGCCGGCAAGCCCGCGGTCAATATCATCACGTCCACCGACATGCCGAGCGGCTTGCGTCTCGTGCAGAACGGGCGCGCGGATCTGGTCTCGGTCAACAAGTTCGTCGGCGACAGCATGGTTGCGGCTAACCCGACCACGATCGAGAGCGCGTTCGACGTGATCACCGGTGCCAAGATTGCCGTCGGCACTGCAAAGGGTAATCCGGATCTAGTCAAGGCGTTGCGCGAGGGCCTCGCAGCGATACGCGCCAGCGGAGCCGAGAAGGCGATCTATGACCGCTACCACGTGGACTATGGCCTCACCACGGAGCCTGCGACCTTGACCGAATGAATGGGATCCAGGCTATCGGCACCAAAAGTGCATGATTGCCGCGGCCATGACGGCGTATCGGAGAAAGACCATGACCACCGAACTGTCCGACGTGCAGAAGCACGTCGATGCCGCGCGCGTGCTCGAAGTGGAGCAGGCGTTGCTCCGTATCCCCAGCTCCGCCTTCCAGGAGCAACAGATCGCCGATCATCTCGCCGAACGGATGAATGACATCGGTCTCGACGTGACCATGATGGATGTCGTGCATCCCTTTGATCCGACGATAATCAGTCGCCAGCCGGTCGGCGCTTTGCGTGGCACCGGTGCGGGTCCGAGCCTGATGCTCAACGGACATATGGATCCGGGAGTCGAGATGCCGGGGTGGTCCGTGGACCCCTATGGCGCCAAATTCGAGGACGGCTGGGTTTGGGGTATGGGCGCCCACGACGACAAAGGCGGTATCGCCGCCGCCTTCTGCGGAGTGGAGGCCGTCATTCGTTCAGGCGCTCGGCTCAAAGGCGACGTCTTGTTGTGCCCGGTGATCGCGCACAAACTCGGTGGGGCTGGCACCCGGGCGCTGCTGCGCAGCGGCGTGAGGGCGGATCTGTGTATCAACATGGAGCACTCCAATAACACCATCGCCAATGTCTGCGTCGGCATTGTGATGGCGCGTATCCGGGTCGAGGCTCCGGAGCTGTTCTTCCGCTACAGTGCCGAAGCAAAGGCCTTGTACTGGAATCCCATCGAGCAGCTTTGCGAGGTCATTCGCCGCATTGGGCCAAGCCTCGATCCAATTCCGGAGGGAAGCTGGATGAACTTCATCTCTGCCCCGGAGCTGCCAGGCTTTCCGACCCACACCTTCGATACTTTCCATAAAGAGCATTACTACCAGAAGAACCATACTGGCCTCCATAGCAAGCAGGCTGAGCTGTTGCTGCAGTTCCGTACCGTACCAGGACAAACGCTGCAAAGCGTGAGAGCGGATGTTTCCGCCCTGCTGGAAGGCATCCGGCGCGACCATCCCGCGTTCAATTATAGCTTCGAAGTGCCGGCGAACGGCACCGAGGAAGGATGGTGCCAGGAGCCGATGGCTTGCGCTTCGGATCATTCTCTGGTGGCCGCTTTGGCAGCGGGTCAGGAATTGGCATCGGGCACTCAAGCTATCGTTGGTGGCTGGGGACGGCTCGGCAACGTTGGCGACGGCAATATTATCGCCGCTCACGGTATTCCCACCGTGCAGTATGGCCCGGGCGATATTCGCATCTACAAGGAATGGCCCACCGCCGATGAGCGCGTGCTGCTTTCCGATTTGGTCACCGCTGCGCGGGCGGTGGCATACGCAACCGTCAGATTGTGTGGCTGACCATGGGCGAGTTCGGAACGGCTATCGCGACTACGGCACGCACGGGCGGCTTGCCTAGACGTACCCTCTGGGGCGGCGGCGCTGCTCTGGTCGTGGTGATCGCCGCTGCCTTAGGCTGGCGGTCCAGCCTGGTACCTGAGCCGCTTATGGAGGTCTTGACCTACGCCTCTTCCTCCTTCCTGCTGGACGGCGCTCTGACGGCCGTGGAGATCGCCGCGCTGGCAATGGTGGGCGGCGTGATGCTGGGGCTGGTGCTGGCTTTGATGCGCCTCTCCACACTGCCGCCGTTGCGTGGAACGGCTTGGTTCTACATCTGGTTCATCCGCGGCACTCCTGTCATCCTGCAACTCGTCTTTTTGTATGACGCGCTGCCGATTGTCGGGATCAAGCTCGATAGCTTCACGACGGCTGTCGTTGGATTCATGCTGAACGAGGCTGCGTTCAGCGCAGAGATCATCCGCGGTGGCATACTTTCTGTGGATCGCAAGCAAAGCCTTGCCGCTGCCTCGTTCGGCATGGGGCCTTTTCTGACCCTTCGCCGCATCATTCTGCCTCAAGCCATGCGGGCCATTTTGCCCGGCATGGCTAACCAGACCATCTCGATGATCAAGGGGACATCGATCGCTTCGGTGATCTTCGTCAACGAACTCACATTCCGCTCCCAACAGATCGTCGGTCAGAATTTCAAGTTTTTTACGGTGTTCGCAGCTGCAGGCATCATCTACCTCATCCTGACGAGCGCGGTGGCGTTAGCGCAATTCTACCTGGAAAAATACTATAGCCTCGAGGTTTCGAAAACGCTGCGCGCCAAAGTCATTCCGTCCGACGTCGTCGCGGCAAGCGCTTCAAGCGCGCCTGTGCCGTCGCCGACCGCCTGGATGGACGGTCTCCAGACAAGCTGCACGGAAGGTTCGGCGCCCGATCGGCCTTTCGTGATCTGCCGAAACGTCCAGAAATCCTACGGCGACAAGGAAATCCTTCGCGGCATCGACCTCTTCGTTCAACGCGGCGAGGTCGTCGTGCTTATGGGCCCGAGCGGTTCAGGCAAGAGCACCTTGCTGCGGTTGGTCAACCATTTGGAGCCGCTGGACTGGGGAGAGATTACGGTCGACGGCAAATATGTCGGATACCAGAATCAGATCGGCGGCGGATTGAAGGCCATCCGTAACGTTGCCAAGGCTCGCGCCGATGCGCGTATTGGCATGGTGTTCCAGCATTTCAATTTATTCGATCATCTCACAGCGCTGGAAAACATCATGGAAGCGCCGGTCCATGTGTATGGCGAAGCAACCGAGAAGATGCGGGCGCTGGCCATGAATTTGCTGCGCATGGTGGGTCTCGCCAAGCATGCCGACCATCTGCCGCACCGCCTGTCAGGTGGCCAGCAGCAGCGCGTGGCGATCGCTCGCGCGCTCGCGATCTCGCCTCGCCTGATGCTGTTCGATGAACCCACCTCGGCGCTCGATCCCGAGTTAGTCGGAGAGGTCCTTGCTGTGATCCGCCGCCTCGCCGAAGCGGGGATGACCATGATCGTAGTGACCCATGAGGTACGATTTGCCCGCGAGGTCGCCGACCGGGTGATCTTTATGGACGAAGGTCAAATTGTTGAGCAAGGCCCCCCCGAAGACGTGTTGGACCGTCCCAAACACGAACGAACCCAACGTTTCCTCAGGATGGTCGAACAGCAAGTGAGCTAATCCCGCCGCCCGCGGAGCGGTGAACGCCCCTAAAGGGTCTTACGTAGGAGAGTCGAAGGACATGAAAGCAGCGGTTTACGATTTTGTGCAGACTGAGCGCCTCGCCCAACAAATGGATGAACATGGCCTTGATGCCATCGTCGCGCGCGCCGGTATCAACTTCACTTATCTTTCTGGCCTCGTCTATCCGGGTACGCTGGCGCGCCATCTTGACCTCGCCGACTCGCCACGAGGGGTCTATCTCGTTTGGCCGCGCTCCGGTGAACCACGCATGGTGGTCAATGCAATCGCCGAAGGGCTTGCGCGGCGTGATTCATTCATCGAGCATTTTGACGTCTATGAGGGCTATTCCGAGCCGCCGGTCGAGCGGCTTGCCAAGGTNATCACCGGGATGGGACTGGCCGAATCGAAAATCGGATTCGAAACCAACTTCATCAGTGCCGCCGATTGGGACATCTTGCGCAGCCGTCTGCCTCGAATGCAATCTTCGGATTCCGTTCATCTGATGGATATGGTGCGCGCGGTGAAGACACCCGCTGAACTGGGCCGTTTGAAGCGCGGCGCCGATCTTCTTGATGAAGCTTACTTGGCTCATTTTCCAGCCGTGCGGCCCGGCATGCGCGAGCGCGATCTGCACGCAGCGCTGGTTGCGCATTGCCTGGCCGGCGGCTCAGAGTTCACCCACGGCATTCTCAACTCGCAGCGCAACACGGTTCCTTATGCCGGAGAAAGCGATTTTCCCTTTGCGTCGGGAGATGCGATCCGCACCGATTACGTGGCCTATGTAAAGGGTTATCCCGGACATCAATCGCGATGTGCCGTGCTCGGCACGCCGAACGCGGACCAGCGTCGCGAATACGCGCAGATTCGTGACATTTATCGAGCGGCTAACGACCAGTTGAAACCAGGTCGCAGGGCCGGCGACGTTTATCAATTCGTGGTGGAGCGCTTCGCCGCGGCGGGTATGCCCTATAAGTCCATGCTGGCCGGCCACAGCGTCGGCGCCTGGTGGCATCAGCAGGAGCCGGTGATCTCGCGTGATAACCCGCGGCGTCTGGAGGAGGGGATGGTGATCGCCATGGAGCCCCACGTCAATCATTGGCACATCCAGGATATGTTCGTGATCCGTGCTGATGGGCCGGAATTGATTTCGGACAAATTCCCCACGGAGACGATTTTTGCCTGTGGTTGAGGACTGCGTCGGCTTAACGTGGTCGCGCGGGTCGGCAGAATGGACGCCAGTCTCCCAATAAATGACTTTGAGAAAAATAACCTTGAGAACCCTGGCGCATCCCATCGCGGTCAGGGCAACTCAGCGTTTCGCCGACACCGATCTGGGAGTAAGCGGGCCCCCCGAAGACACACAGACCGGTCACCACCAAAAGAACAAGTCCGGCAGCCATGCCTCGCCTTGCCCGTATCGCGGCTGCCTTTGCAGGCATCGTGGCGGCCTTTCCAGCTTGGTGGCGGCACTATCGGTCGTGCATCAGGACGCGCTCTTTCAATTTGGGCGCATGTCCTACTGCGACCATGGACTTTTTGTCCAGATTCCGTGGCGGCCGTAAATCAAGACAGGCGCATAAAACGGCAAGACGCAAGAGCAGCAATCCCCAGCAAGGCAGCCTTGAGGCCGGCGGCTACGTCTTCTTCCCATAGTTCAGCAACCCGCCAAGCCCCTTCGGCGGATGGGCGCGCAGCGCTTCCTCGTTGGGTTCGGTGCCCCAGCCGGGGCGGTCCGGGATCACCAGATAGCCGTCGACGATCTCGGGCAGATGGGTGAACAATTCGTGGTCCCATTCCAGCCGGTCGATGTCGATTTCCATGATCCGCAAATTGGGTACCGCCGCGCAGAAATGCGCGTTCATCATGCTGCACAGGTGGCCGTAGAAATTATGCGGGGCGACGTTGACCTCGTGGGCTTCGGCGGACGCTGCGATCTTCATCGATTGCCACACCCCGTTCCAGGGCGTGTCGATGATCGCAACATCGACCGCCTGTTCGCGGAAATAGGGCAGGAATTCGCGCAGGCCCAGCAGCGTCTCGCAGGACGACACAGGGTGCGGGCTCTGCCGCCTGATATAGCCGAGCGCTTCGGGACTAAAACTGTCGATCTCGATCCAGAACATGTCGAGGTCGGCGATGGCGCGCAGGATTTTCAGGTAGCCCTCGGTCTTGGCGTTGAAGTTGAGGTCGAGCAAAATATCGACATCCGGCCCGGCGCCGTCGCGGATGACTTCGAGGTGCATGCGCAGGTCGCGCAGCACCTTGCGGTCGACATTGATCTCGGGCTCGAACGGCGAGCCGAAGCCGGGCCGCCAGCCCTGCGGCTTGCCGCCGTCGTAGGTGAAGATGTTGGTCTTCANCGCGGTGAATTTCTTCTCGCGCACCTCGCGNCCGATCGCNTTGACGCCGTCGAGATCGGTGATGGCCGGCTTGTACCAGCCGGGGTGGTTGATGCGCCANGTNGCGCAATGCGACCAGTAGACCCGGACGCGGTCGCGGATCTTGCCGCCGAGCAGTTCGTAGCAGGGCACCCCCAGCAGCTTGGCCTTGGCGTCGAGCAGCGCGTTCTCGATCGCGCCGATCGCCAGCGCCACGACGCCGCCGGTGGCGGGCCGCGTCGCCGCGGAAAGCTCGGCAAAAATCCGCTCATGCGCGAACACGTTCTGCCCGACCACGCGGCCGGACAGGCGCTGGATCGCGGCCCCCACGCCCGGTGCCCCAAAACCCTCGTCATACTCGCTCCAGCCGACCACACCGTCTTCGGTCGATACCTTGACGAAATGGTAGTTTCGCCAGCCGGCGTCGCAGGCGAGGATGTCGACGCTTCGTACCTTGGATGTCTTCATGGCGTTTCCTCTGTTTTTTGCTGCGGGACCGGATCGCGCCGTTCGCCGGTCGTTGTCGGGTTCTGCAGGGCCGCAGAACTTGCTATCAAACATGGTATCGCTATATCGGATTTTTCCGTAAATGTGCTCCCTCCCGATCCATGACCGGCAGCAGCGAATCTTCTGGGGAGCGGTGCGGCCGACCTACAGGAATCGGCGTGCGATCAGATGATCGAGCGAGAGCAGGCCCGGCCCGCGTGCGATCACGATGAGGAAGCAGGTTGCCCACACGCCGTGGGTGGGCCAGGCGCCAGGGTACACGAAAACCTCGATCACCGTCGTCATGACCAGCAACGCCAGGGCCGAAAATCGCGACGCTAGCCCGATTACGAGCAGCACCGGGAATAAATGCTCGGCCACGGCGGAGACATAGGCGGCGATCTCGGGATAGATCAGCGGCAGCTGATATTCGTTCTCGAACAGCGCGATCGCGCTGGGTTTGAGGCTGAACCCCGCGACCTTCGTCTGGCCCGACTGCCAGAATAAGGCGGCCGGGAAGCTGCGGGCCGAGAGGGCGATCAGCCAATAGGGAATGCGATCCATCGCAGCGATCAGTCGCTGCACGATTCGCGCAGGCAAAATTGCAGACTGCGTCGTCGCGCGGAACGGTTTGCTCACGGCTATCATCATGTCCTCACGATTCCGCGGCCGACACCTGAACTGAACAGGCCCGCGAGATTACCGGCAAGATCGAAATCGGCGTGGTCGGCGAGCCCGGCGTCGACCGCGCCGCTTAGCGGCAGGCCTCCGGCCAGCGCGCCCAGGAACGCCGCGCCGCCCAGCGGCAGCGAGCGGACTTCGACCTCGAGATGCGGTCGGACCACGAGGGCGTCCTCGGCCTGCCAGTCCTCGATCGGGCCAAGCTCCCGCTCGCCGCTGTTCATCGCCCAGATCGTCACGATCGGAAATGGCGAACGGACGATCGCGGCCGACGGATGCAGCTCGATGCGGATGCCGCCGAGAGCTTCCGCATCGAGCGCGGCAAATTGGTCGGCCCCGAGCGGTGTGGCGTCTTCCGCATGATAGGCGCGGGTGCGCGCTGCCTCGAGCCGCGCCACGTCAGCCAGATAGGGCAGTTCCCGTGCCGGTTCGAATGCGGCGACGAAGGCTGCAAATTCATCGCCATAGTGCGCGAGCAGCGGCGAGCGCGGCGGATTCCGCTTCACGAATTCCCGCGCCATTGCGGCGAAAAAATCGCCGCCGACCAGCCGTTCGATCACGGGATAGCGCCGCTTCAACCCGCCGCAAAGGCCCGCCATGACATTGTTGCGGTAGACGGCGAAGCGCCGCGAAGGATTCGCCGCGTTATGCGCGCTGACGCCGGGCGGAACGGATCGTTCGGCGTTAAGCAGCGCGTCCGCAAACGATGTCTCTGATGTTTCGGACATCGCCCCTCTCATGCCGCCGACGCGCGTGAAGCGCCCGAAAGGATATGTTGAGCCGCGATGGCCTCCGCGCGCAGCGTCGGCCAATCCGGCACGTCGTTGTCCCATTCGATCAAGGTCGGGATGGCGCCGGTGCGGGCGATTACCTGCCTGTAAAGCGTCCACACCTCGCCGGCGACCGGCAAGCGATGGCTGTCGATCAGCAGGGGCGCTCCGGCATCGTCGGTATCCTCGTCATGTCCGCCGAGATGGATCTCCCTGACCCGGTCGAGCGGAAACCGGTCCAGATAGGCCAGCGGCGGCGTGCCATGGTTGGTCGCCGATACGAAGACATTGTTGATGTCGAGCAGCAGTCCGCATCCGGTCCGCCGCGACAGTTCGGCGAGGAAATCGACTTCCGGGATCGTGCTTTCGGCGAAGCTCAGATAGGTCGATGGGTTTTCGAGCAGCATCTGGCGCCCGAGGACGGTCTGCACCTCGTCGACGTGATCGGCGACCTGTCCCAGCGTCGCCTCGGTGTAAGGCAGCGGCAGCAGGTCGTTGAAGTAGACGCCGTCATGCGACGACCATGCGAGATGCTCGGAAAAACTCGCCGGCGCATAGCGATCGCACAGCGTTCGAAGCCGGAGCAGATGCGCGCGATCCAGCGCCTGCATCGAGCCGATCGACAGGCCAACGCCGTGAACCGATAGCGCATAGCGCTCGCGCAGCGCGGTGAGCTGCGCATGCGGCGGTCCGCCGGCGCCCATATAGTTCTCCGCATGGACTTCGAAAAAACCGATCGGCTGCGCGGCGGCGAGGATGGCGCCGGCATGTTCGGGCTTGAAGCCAACGCCGGCCGAGGCCGGCAAATCTGCAGCAATGAGCATCGGCGGAGCTCGCCTTGCAAGAGACTTCCAGAGAGGCCGGCGCTCAACTCGCACGCGCCAGCCCGCTGGCTCAGGACTTGATGGGCTCGAGCGAGCCGCTACCCTTCGGCGTCTTTATGCTCGCGCAGGTCCCTTTGGCGACATACTTCCAGGCGTTGCCCTGATAATCGGTGTTGGCCGTGCCCGCGCAGGTGGTGCCGGCGCCCGCCGCGCAGTCATTGTCGCCCTTCAAGGCGATGCCGTAGCACTTGTCCATGGTGGGCTGCGGTGGCTTCGGCGCCGCGAATGCCGGGGCGCTGATCATTGCGAGGGCGGCGGCGAAGGAGCCGGCGATGGTGGCATTGCTCATGGCGTTCCTTGGATTCATGGTCTGATCCTTCTTTGAAGCCTTCAGTTCGAACAAACTAAGCGTATTTCGGTCCCGCGGCCGGAAGAATTCGCGCGGCGAAACCGATTGATCAATTACGCCGCGCACCGGCCAGCGTTACGCCGAAACATCCGCGATGCATTCACGAACGCGTGATCGAACGGCCGCGGCAGGCCACGGGTGCTGCGATCGCTTTATTTGGTTTGCATGGCGTTGGTCGCATCCCAATCGTCTCCGGGTGGCGAAGCGCTGAATCGGCGGCATCGCTCCAGCATCATGCGCCCGGGCTGGTCGACGGCTCGCGCATCCAGAACCTGCGTGAACAGGTTTGCAGCATCGTCGAAATTGCGAGCGCGATAGGCGGCGAGGCCGGATTCATACTGTATCACCCAGCGTGGAGGCCCGGCACCGTCCCCGGCCATGCCGAGCAATTCGTAAACCGCGATGCCGTGCGCGCGGCCGTAAACCGTCAGACGGTCGAGTTCCCGCACCAGGACGCGATCGCCCGCGAGGCGGCGGGTTTCCTCACCGATGATGATATCGGTGCCATATTCCTTGTTGGCGCCTTCCAGCCGGCTTGCGACATTCACGGCGTCGCCGATGACCGTATAGTTGAGCCGGACCTCCGAGCCGATGTTGCCGACCAGCATGTCGCCGGAATTGACGCCGACGCGCACCCGAAGCGG